>Ga0181537_10001944_pt1 | contig 18591 bp, 16 predicted proteins | sample PEATcosm2014_Bin_39_FD_119765 | JGI IMG/M metagenome (GOLD analysis project Ga0181537, IMG submission 119765) | Peatland microbial communities from MTU Mesocosm Facility, Houghton, MI, USA - PEATcosm2014_Bin23_10_metaG | ecosystem: Environmental > Terrestrial > Soil > Wetlands > Peat | place... | reverse complement strand
TGCACGTGGCGTTCGGATTCGGAATCGAGCGCGGAAGTCGCTTCATCCAAGATCAAAACCGGCGCGTCTTTCAACACTGCGCGCGCGATCGCCAGGCGTTGGCGCTGTCCGCCCGACAGGCGCACGCCGTTTTCTCCGATCAGGGTATCGAGGCCCTGCGGCATGTCGTGTATGAATTCGAGTGCGTGCGCCGCCTCGGCCGCGGCGATGACTTTTTCGCGTGGCGTGTCGCGCAGCCTGCCGTAGGCGATATTTGCCGCCACCGTGTCGTTGAACAGCACCACGTCCTGGCTCACCAGCGCGAGGTTTTCGCGCAGGCTGGCGAGCCGGAGTTCCGCGATGTCGATACCGTCCAGAAGAATGCGCCCGGAGTCAGGGGAGTAAAAACGCGGGATCAGGTTGGCGAATGTGGTTTTGCCCGCGCCCGAAGCACCGACCAGCGCCACACGCTCGCCGCGCTCGATCGTGATGGAAACCCCGTCGAGCGCGCGGCGCGGCGCGGCGGGGTAACTGAAAGTCACCGATTCGAATGCGAGCCGGCCCTGCGCGCGGCCGATGGCGCGCGTGCCGGTGTCCACTTCGCCCGGCTCGTCGATCAGCCCGAACACGGATTCCGCGGCGGCGAGGCCCTTTTGCAACTGCTGGTTGACGCCGGTCAGCCGCTTCAATGCCGGCAACAGCGCGAGCAGCGCGGTCAAAAAGGAAACGAAGCCGCCGACCGTCGAATGATCCCGCGCCGCCTGCACCGACGCCAGGTAGACGACCAGCGCCACCGCACAGGCGGCGATGAGCTGCACGCTGGGCACGTTGGCCTCGATCGCCGTGGCTTCCTTCATGTTGAAACGGCGCACGGTGTCGATCATGCGTTGAAAGCGGCTTGCCTCGTAGTCCTGGCCGCCGAATATTTTCACCACGCGGTGACTGCCGATGGTCTCGTCGAGCACGTGCGAGAGATCGCCCATCGCGCGCTGCTCGGAGCGGCTGACCTGGCGCAGGCGCTGGCTGAAGGCGCGCACGATGAGGGCAACCAGCGGGCCCACGACCAACGTGATCAAAGTGAGCTGCCAGTTGTAATACAGCATCCACAGGAGCAAGCCGGCAATGGTGAGGCTGTCTTTCACCGAAACCGTCACCACGCTGGTCGCGGCACCGGTCACCTGCATGACGTCGTAGGTATATTTGGCCAGCAGGTTGCCCGAGGTACTGGTGTCGTAATACGGCGTGGGCAGTTTCAGCATGCTGGCGAACATCGCGCGGCGCAGATCGGCCACCAGGCGTTGCGCAATCCAGGTGATGCCGTAACCGCTGGCAAACGACGCAATGCCCCGCACCAGGAAGATGCCGATGATAATGGCGGGCAGCCAGTGAATAAAGCTGCCGGGATCGAGGGCGGGCAGCCACTTGGCGAGCACGACCGGCTGCTGCTTGTCGACAAAAATGCCGTCCACCATGACCTGCATCAGCCACGGGAACAGGACCTCGCTGCCGCCGACGATGGCGGTCGCCAGCAGCGACCCGGCAAAAATGCGCCAGTGGGGCATCACGTAGCCGAGCAGCCTGAGATAGAGCGCTCGCGACGAGTAATTGCTGTTGTTGGAGGTATGCTGGGTCATGAGATGGGCCCTCCGCAGCATGCTTGCCGGGCGGGCTCCGGGCGTGGGCTTGTATTCTACGCGAGTTGGGCACCCGCTTACGGGGTACCGGAGGCGCCGCCTGTGCCGCCGTTACCGGGCGTCTGCGCTTTTTTCCAGAGTTTCGCCGATCGCGCCGAGCACCATGGCAACGTCGATGGCGTGCATGCACTTGGGATCGGTGCAATCGCCGAAGTTGCGCCCGCAGTGAGCGGCCCAGATCACCTTGCGGCGAAAAATCATGTTCTCGTCGCGGCAGAAAAAATCCGGAATGAACACCTTGCGCTCCGGCGCCGCGGAAAAGAAATTCCCGCCGCCGAACAATTGCGCGGAGCCCGGGCCAAACAGCACGACCAGCGGCGAGCCCGCGGCGCGCGCGAGGTGCGCAATACCGGTGTCCAGGCTCACTGTCAGGCGGGCGCCGTGCAGCAAGTGCCAGAGCTGCGCCAGGTCCAGCGCACCCGCGTAGTGCCGCGCGCGCTGCTCCGGGTCGATCTCAAGGGCGAGCGCCGCCTCCTCAGCGCCACAGGTGATCGCCACCGCGAAACCGCGCGCGAGCAGGGCGTCGAGCACCTGGCGCCAGCGCGCAGCCGGCCACAGGCGTAACGGCGTTCCCGCGCCAACGTGCAACACGCAATACGGCGCAGGCGGCGCGTCAAACGGGCAGCTGGCGGGCGCCGGCCAATCGCCGCGCCGAAATGCCCGCGGAGGCGCCGGATCGGCGAGTTGCGCGGCCATGTCACCCCAGGCAATTGGCACCGTGGAGAAGGGCAGCAGCGAATCGACCGGCCAGTTCTTGTAGGCGGGACGATCGCCGGCAAACGCCACGATCCACTTCGCGCCGAGCGCGACCGCGAGCCAGGACAGCCGGGTCTCGGCCGGGATCAGCACCAGGTCGTAGGGACCGGTGGCGAGCAGCGCGCGCAATGTGCCGATGTCTCGTTCGTCGTAGACGACGGTCCGCACGCCCCAGGGATGACCGGAATACAGCGCTTGCTGCGCGGCGCTGCAGGTCATGACAATATCGGCCTCCGGATATTTTGCGCGCAGGCGCGCAACCAGCGCGCTTAGCATGATGGTGTCGCCCAGCAGCAGCGTGTGCAGCACCAGGATGCGGCGCGGGTGCGGCGGCGGCTTGCGGGCGGACAACAAGCGCGACGGCGACTTCCACAATGCCAACGCCGCGATCAGCAGGCGCGAGGGAAAGCGGCTGCCACGACGCGCCGCGCTGGCGTCACGCATAAGCTTCCTGGCGCAGCTTGTCGAGTTGCGCCAGCGATTCGTCGAGAAACAGGAGTTGCAGCACGCCTTCGCCCAGGCTCTCGACACCGCCCAGGTAGCGCGCCACCAGCGCGTCGGCGCGCTCCGCCGCGATCAGGCCGTCGCTCAGGCGCGCGAGCCTAGCGCCGAGGCCGGCAAAACGTTCGGACAGGTCTTCGCGCAACCACAAGGCAAGCGGCGGGTTGAAGCCTTTTTTCTTGCGCTCGAACAAATGCAGGGATTGCACCGCCTGCAGCGCGCCGCGCAGGAGCAGCTTCGGCGGCCGCGTGAAGCGTTCGGCGGCGGGCAGGCCCATGACAATTTCATACCAGCGGTGATCGAGCAGCGGCGCGCGCAGTTCCAGGCCGTGGGCCATGGTGCAAAGATCCGCTTTGCGCAACACGTATTCCGGCAGGTAGTTGAGGCGGTCGATTTCGAGCAAAGCGGCGAGCGGCGCGCGCTGGCCGGCGTCGCCCATGCGCCAGTACACGGCCTGCGGCGGCGATTTGCCGCCCGCGAGGTAGCGGCGCTGGCCGGGTGCGAAGCCCGAGAAGCGCAGGGCATAGGCATCCAGCCAGGGCACGCGCAGTTCGGCGCTGAGTTTGGCGAGCCCGCGCCCGGCGACGGACTCGGGCTGCGGCAGCCAGGGCAGGTTGAAACCGCGCCGCCAGCGCAGGTGCTTGCCGTAGCGTTTGTAACCGGCAAACACTTCGTCGCCGCCGTCGCCGCCCAGCACCACCTTCACGTGCTTGGTCGTTTCACGCGCGAGGAACCAGCTCGGGATGCTGCTGGGATCGGCGAACGGCTCGTCGAGGTCGGCAACGATCCGGGAGAAATGCTCGCGCACCGACGCCGGGATCGGCACCTGCACGTTGGGAATGTCCAGCGCCCGTGCGGTGCGCGCAGCGTCAGCGCTTTCGTCGAAACGCGGATCGGAAAACGCCGCGGTAAAGCTCGACAGATCGTGGTGACCGTGTTTCGCAAGACCGCAGGCAATGGCGGAAGAGTCGATACCGCCGCTGAGATACACGCCGACCGGCCGGTCGGCCACGGTTCGCATCTCGATCGCCTGATCGAGCACATCGAGCCAGTCGCCGGAGCGCGCCTCAGGCTGCCAGTAGCAAACCTTGTCGAGCTTGCCGCCATCCAGTTCGTAGCGCAAATAGTGGGCGTTTTCCAGGCGCTGCAGGTTCTCGAACACGGTGCGCGGCGCCGGGATATAACGATGCGCGAGATAGGCGTCGATACCTTCAACAGAAAAGCCGCGATCGGTGGGCGCCAGCATCGGCAGCACGCTCCTCACCGTCGAGCCGAAAAAAAAGTCGCCGCCGCGATGGCCGTAGACCACGGGCTTCAGGCCCATGCGATCGCGCGCCACATACACCACGCGGCTGCGCAAATCGAAAATGGCGAGCGCGAACATGCCGCGCAAACGGGACAGGCACTCGATGCCCCATTGTTCGTAGGCGCGCAGGATGAATTCGGTGTCGGAGCGGGTGCGAAACTTTGCGCCGAGGTTCCTGAGCACCGCGGCGTCCGCCTGCCAATCGTAGACTTCGCCGTTATAGCTGATCCAGACGTCGCCGCGATCGTTGGCCATCGGCTGGTCGGCTTCAGGACGCGGATCGATAATGGCAAGTCGCGTGCTCAACAGACCGTGATAGCGGCGCACCTCGGTCGGCCTGAATTTTTCGTCCCAGAATACGGCGTGCTGCGCGTCGGGGCCGCGCTTGGCAAGCTCGTCGAGCATGGCGCCGGCAGCCGCCGCGGTGCGCAGACTGGAGCCGAAAAATCCCGCGAATCCGCACATATCAGGCGACACCCGCAGGCGCGAGCAACTTTGCGTACAGGGCGCTGAATTGCTCAGCCATCGCTTGCCAGGTATAGGCTTCCGCGCGGCTGCGCGCGGCCTTGGCCGCTGCATGCCGATGCGTGGACTCGCACAAGGCGCCAATTGCGGCCACCAGCGCAGTCAGATCGAGCGCATCGACCACGTAACCCTCGCGCCCATTGTCGATGAGCTCGCCGCCGCCGCACTTGGTGCTGGTGACTACCGGCAGGCCGCTCGCGAGCGCTTCGAGTATCACGTTGCCGAAAGGCTCATAGAGTGTCGGCATGACGAAAACGTCGGCGGCTCCGTAATAAGGCAGAACGTCATTCTGGCCACCGGCAAAATGGGCGCGTTGATCAAGGCCAAGCTTCGTCGCAAGCCGGCGGTAATGCTTCTCTTGCTTGTCTTTGCCGACTACCAGCAATCTTATGTGCGGCGGCAACTGGCGAAGCGCAGCCAGCAGGAGGCCGACGCCCTTGCGCTCGAATCCCGAACCCACCAGCAGCAGCACCAGGTCGCTATCCGACCAGCCCAGGGCTCTGCGCTGCGCGGCGCGATATTCGGCTGCAAGCCGCGGATGAAATTTTTCGGTGTCCACGCCGTTGTAAATCACGTGGAGCATAGACTCCGCAATGCCGAAGTGCTCGATGATGTCTTGTCTCACCATGTTGGAAATGCAGATCACGGCGCGCAGTCTGGGCGATAAAAACATTTCGCGCTCGGCCGCTTTCATATAAGCGTGGTAAGGATTCAGCGCAATCCGCGCGCGCTCCAGCGCGCCCATCGCGCGCGAGCGCTGACGCAGCCATTCCGCGTGCACGCCGTCGCCCGCGCGATAGATATCGCAACCCGGAATGCGTTCGTGCGATTGCACCAGGTCGAAGTCGTGTTGTTGCAACAGCCGCTGCACGCCGCGGGCAAAGCCCCAGTCGCGCGTGAGACTTTCAAGATAGGGCGGATCGCATATGAGCGCCTGCTGCGCATTATCCGCTGGCCAACGGCGCGTGACGATGGTCACGGCGATGCCCTGGGCGCGAATGGCGTCGAGCGCGCGTTCGACGAAACGTTCAGCGCCGCCGTAAGGGTTGTATTTTTGCCGGATCAGGGCGAGCTTCAATTCAGTCCGCGCACACTCTGCGACGCCGGGCAGCCGCGTTCAGCGCGCAAGCAATTCATCCGCCGCCGCGAGCACCGGCTGCAGGGCGAGGCTGGTCAGGCACTCGGAGACCTTGCCGCCGCCGCAGCCATCGTTGCCGCAGGGCCGGCAGGGGTGCGACGAGCTCACCACGCGATGCGGCACCAGCCACGGCCCCCATTCGATCTCCCCGCTGGGGCCGAACAGTGCAACGACCGGGGTTCCCATTGCCGCCGCCATGTGCATGGGCGCGGAATCGACACCGATAAACAACCAGGCGCGCGCCGTCAGAGCCGCGAGTTCCTTGAGACTCAGCTTGCCCGCGAGGTCGACCACTTCGCTGTTGGCCGCGGCTTTTATGCGCGCGATGAAATCGAGTTCGCTGGCATCCGGACCCGCGGTCAGCACCACGCGATGTCCGCGGCTTGCCAGGGCATCGATCAGCGCGGCGTTTTTTTCCGGCTCCCAGCATTTGAACTGCCAGCGCGAGGTCGGGTGCAGGTGCACGAATTTGGCGTCATGCAAACCGTCTGCGATGAGGATTTCATTCACCCGGCGCTCCGCGTCCGCTCCCGGCACCAGCGTCAACCAGCGTTCGTCCACTCCCGGTTGCACGCCGATCCTGCGGAGCGCATCGAGGTTAAGTTCCACCGTATGGCGGCGCGTCGCCAGCGGCAGCGCGTAAAGATGGCTGAAACTCGCGCGCCACCAGCGGCCCTTGCCGGGGACCTTCGGCGCCACGCTGTAACGCGCGCCCAGCAGCTGCGCGAGCCAGGCGCCGCGCGGGTGCTCGGTGAGATGAATGACAAGATCATAATTGCGCTGCCGCAACGCGGAGAGCAGCGCCCACTCCTCGGCCGACTGCTTGCCGAGGCCCTGGCGCTTCCAGGCGCGGTCGATCCGGTGCACCGTGGCGATTGCCGGGTGCAAGTCCAGCATCGGCGCGGTTTCCGCGTAGACCAGGGCGTCGATTTCGATATGCGGCGCGTGCTTCTTAAGCACTGTAAACACCGGTGACGAAAGCAATACATCTCCATGGTGACGCAGTTTGATCACCAGGGCGCGCTTCACCGCCTGCAACGGAACCGCGTCTTTCAGGCCGTACCGCTCGTTTGACATGCCGCGCACAATAGCATTACCGCTCGCCGGTGGCATCCGCGCCATGCGCGGGAGGCGCGGGGAACTATGCTAACCTCGCCGCGCCATGCCAGACGCAACATTTCCCCATTGCCTGCGACGCGCCCTGTTTTGGCTGCTGCTCGCGGCTGCCGCGCCAACTCATGCCGCGATCACGGTGCAGGACGACGCGGGAAATGTGCTGACCCTGGAGCACCCGGCAAGCCGCATCGTGAGCCTGGCGCCGCACATCACCGAGCTGCTATTTGCCGCCGGGGCGGGAAATGCCGTCATCGCCGCCGACCGCTATTCGGATTATCCGTTGGCGGCGCGCAGCCTGCCGCGCATCGGCGACGCGCACGCGCTCGACCTCGAACGGCTGCTTGCGCTCAAACCCGATCTCGTCATCGCCTGGCAGTCGGGCAACGATGCGCGCCAAATGGAAAAACTGAAGGCGCTGGGACTCAGGGTTTTCATGTCCGAGCCCAGGCAGCTCGACGATATTCCGAACAGCATCGTCACCCTGGGGCGCGTGGCCGGCACCGAAGCCACGGCCAACCCGGTGGCGGCGCGTCTCCGGACACACGCCGTGCTGCTCGACACGAGCTATGGACAGCGGAGCCCGGTCAGCGTGTTTTTCGAAATCTGGAGCCCGCCGATCATGACCGTCAACGGTAACCACCTCATCGACAAGGTGCTGAGGCTTTGCGGCGGCCGCAATGTTTTCGCGGACTTGCCCGCATTGACGCCAAGCCTGAGCACGGAGAGCGTGGTCGCGGCCGACCCCGAAGTGATCCTGGCGAGCAGCGAGGGCGACGTCACACCGTCCTGGCTTGGCGAATGGCGGCGCTGGCCGCACATGAAAGCCGTGGCCCATCGACTCGTATTCTCGGTGCCGGGCGACCTGATCACGCGTCCCGGTCCGAGGATATTCGACGGCGCCGATGAGGTGTGCCACATGATCGACCGTGCGCGCGCCACCCCGCGCGCCTCAGACGGGAACAAACAGCCGTAGTCCCCCGTCCCCGATTTCGCGCATTGGATGGCGGTAGAGGCGGGTCAGCGACTCCGCGCTCAAAACTTCCCCGACCGCGCCGGCGGCAACTTCCCCGCCTTCGAACAACAGCAGCGCGTGGCTGCAAAAGCGCGCGGCCAGACTCGCGTCGTGCAGCGACACCAGAACCGTGCACGCCTCGTCCCTGGCTTTGCCCGAAAACAGTTCAAGCGCGGCAAGCTGGTGATGGATGTCGAGATGGCTGGTAGGCTCGTCCAGCAGGAATACGCCCGGCTGCTGCGTCAGCACCGCCGCAATCGCGAGGCGTTCGCGCTCGCCGCCGGACAGGGTGCTGACCCGGCGCGCCGTGAGGCCCGCGAGATCGACTGCGGCGAGCGCCGCCAGCGCGATCGCTTCGTCGTCGGCATCTTCCCACTGCCACCAGCGCGAGACATGCGGATGGCGGCCGATCAGGGCGGACTCGAGCACGGTCGAATCGAAGGCATCGAACACGTCCTGCGGCAGCAGCGCGAGCCGCTGCGCGATGCGGCGCCGCGAATGTCTGGCGAGCACCGCGCCGTCGAGCAGGATTTCACCGGCAGCGGCTTTGCGCACCCCGGCCAGTACATGCAGCAGCGTGGTCTTGCCCGAGCCGTTGATCCCCAGCACGGCCCAGCATTCGCCGCGATTGAAGGCGAGCGAGAGTTCGCCGCAAATTGTCTTGCCGCCGATGCTCACTGAAAGGGCGCGCGTGGCCAGCGGAGCTACGCTCCCCTGGCCGCCGCCGGGTTGCGCGTTCATGCCACGCCCCCGGACCTGGCCTCGCGCCGAAGCAGGTAGAGAAATAGCGGCACGCCGATAATCGCGGTGATCGCGCCGACCGGCAATTGCATGGGCGCGAGCAGGCTGCGAGCGACGGTATCCGCCAGCAGCACCAAGGACGCGCCGCCGAGCGCCGAGCCGGGCAGCAGGATGCGCAGGTCGTTGCCGGCGGCGAGCCTCACAAGGTGCGGCACCACCAGCCCGACAAAACCCACGCTGCCGGCGGTGGTCACCGCCGCGGCGGTCAGCAATGAGGCGAGCAGATACACGACGGGCCGCAGCACGCGGGTGTCGACGCCCAAGGCCATCGCGGTAACTTCGCCGCGGCCCAGCACGTTGAGTTCGCGCGCAAGCGGCATGCCGACGGTGAGCCCCACGCCCAACACGATCAGCGCGCGCCACGGCGCTTCGCCAGCGCCCAGGTCACCTATCAGCCAAAACAGCATGCCGCGCAATTGCTGGTCCGGCGCCAGCGCCAGCAGCAGCGTAATGACCGCGCCCCAGCCGGTGGCGACGACGACGCCAGTCAGCAACAGGCGGCTGGTGGTCCAGCCGCCCGCGCCGTGCGCGAGACCGAATACCAGCAAGGTCGAGCCCAGCGCGCCCGCCAAAGCGCCGAGCGAAGCGCCGGCCGCCGCCGCGCCGAGCATGCCCGCGCCCAGCGCGCCCACCGCGGCGCCGCCGGATATGCCCAGCACGTAAGGATCGGCCAGCGGATTTCTGAGGAGCACCTGCATCAGCGCCCCGGCCATCGCCAACAATGCGCCCACCGCGAGCGCCGCCAAAGCGCGCGGCAGCCTTAGCTGCCACACCACGTCGTGCGCGAGCCCGCTGGATCCGTTAAGCGCGTCCCACCACTGGGTCCATCCCAGGGTCACGCTGCCGTTGCCCACCGCCAGCAGAAAACTCAGTGCGGTGAGCAGCGCCAGGGCAACAAGCGGCAGCGTGGGCCGGGGCGGCATTATTTCGTCCGGTAGGAGAGGCTCACGAATATCGTCGCCGGTTGGGTATTGTAGCCGTCTGCCAACTCGTATTTCTTGTTGAAAACGTTGTCGGCGCGCGCCTGCACCGACAGCGATTTGTTGACCTGGTAGCGCGCAGTGAGATTGACGAGGCCGTAGCCGCCGAGCGTATCGACCACGGTCGGATACGCAGTGATGTTGTCATCGGTACGGCTGCCCGACACATGCCAATCGCCGCCGAGGCGCCAGTCGCCGACGCTTTTTTGCACGCTCAACGACGCGAAATGCTTCGCGCGGCGCAGCAGGGGTTGATCGCTGCCGCTGCTCTCGTCGACGGGATTTTGCGCCGTCGCGCTGGCGATCACGTCCGCGCCGAATAGTTGCCCGCGATACGACAGCTCGCCGCCGGTGATCTTGGCGTGGGCGATATTTTGGGGAGTAAACGTAGCGTCATCGGCGATGAGATCGCGCAGCCGGGTCTGAAAAACGACCAGTTTGGCGAGCTGGCCGCCTGAACCGTATTGCAGGCCGATTTCATCGCTCGAGGCGCGTTCCGGCTGCAATGCCGGGTTGCCGAAGCCGGGGTAATACAGGTCATTGTAATTCGGCGCGGCAAACGCCGAGCTCGCCGCCGCGTCGATGCGCCAGCTCGGGGTAATGCGATAGCCGTAGCCGGCGAGGTAGGTCGTCGCGGAGCCGAAATCCGAGTAATGCTCGTTGCGCAAGTTGAGCTGCACGCTGTGCGCGCCGAATTCCCCCGTATAACCGGCGAACACGCTTTTTACCGTGCGCGCCGTCTGGTCGTACTCGGTATCGGAATTCAAATCCTGGCGGCGCAGCTCGGCGCCCAGCAGCAGTTTTTGCCCCGGTGCCAGCAGGACATTGTTTTCCCAGTTAGCCTGGTTGGTGAAAGTCTGGAACAGACCGTTCGGCGCGTAATTGAGAGTGTTCAGCGAATAATCCTCGCCACGCGCCAGCGTGAGCTTGCTCAGCCACATGCTGTTGACCTGGTATTCGCCGAACACCGACCCGTAGCCGACCCGGTTATTGACGGTATTGATGTCGTTGATCGAGAACGCGAACGGATCGGCGTACGCGAGATGGCCGTCGGTGTAGTACCCGGAAGCGCCAATGCGGATCGAGGGTCCGAACGACTGCACGATATTCCCCGAGACGCTGTTGTTGCGATACCCGTCGTTGTCGGTATTGGTGGTCGGCGAGTCGGCGCCGTTCAGCGCGGGAAAGCCGCGCGTGCCGTAATTCGACGCGGTGATGTTGAAACGCGTATCGCCGATCACGCCGCCGTAGGTCGCACTCACTTTATCGGTATTCCGGTTGCCCCCGCCCACGGTAGCCGACAAGGCCGGCGCGCCGTGGCCGCGTTTGGTGAAAATCTGGATCACGCCCCCGATCGCCTCGGAACCATAGACGCTGGAAACGTTGCCGCGCACGATCTCGATGCGCTCGATTTCATCGAGCATGATCTGGTCGATCGCCGTGGTGCCGCTGGTCGCGGAACTCACGCGCACGCCGTCGACCAGCACCAGCGTATGGGTCGAATTGGTGCCGCGCAGAAACAGGCTGGTGCTCGCGCCGATGCCGCCGCTTTGCGCGATCTCGACCCCGGCCTCGCGGCGCAGCAGCGTGGGTAGATCCGTCGCCTGCGAATCGATGATGTCCTGCTGGGTGATGACCGTGGTGTCGAGGATGGTGTCGGACACCCGCTGCGGAATCTTTGCGGCAGTGACGACGACGCTGTCCATCGGCTGCGGTTCAGGCGAAGACTGGGCGTAAAGCGGGATGGAGAAGCAGGAGAACGACAAAAAAACGAAATATAACTGCGGCGAGGCGCCGGTGGCCGGCGCGCGACGGTTGCTTGTGGTCATGACAACTCCCTGCGGTCCGGCCTGCGTCCCCGCGGGCCGGAACAAGTTGCAAAAAGGAAACGCAGGACAAGAGCGACCACAGCCGCTGCACAATAAACAGGAAGCATGACACCTGCATACCGCCGCCCCGCGATATTCCCACCGGTGAGCCGGTCCGCTCAACGAAGCGGGGTTGCAAGGCCGGTATCCGGGCTCGCGAGACTTGACGCGCCGCCTTCCCCCGCAAAATGCTGGCCGCGGAGTGGCTGAAATGGCGCGCCCGCACTCGCACACCGTTGCGGGGGCAGCACAGGCTTTGGCGGTGGGGAGAGGCTGGGATTACTGAATCCCGAATCCTGCCCTTACGCCGTACCTGTTTCCCGTTTGACCCGGCGGCCGATTGACATCGCTGGCCGCCGAAGCACCTTGGGCTCGGTTGCCGGCGCCGAATGAGTCTGGCGCCGACTGCAGAACTATAGCAGAGGCCGCGCGCGGCTCCCGCGCCCAAACCGCGAATCTGCGGGAAATCAACGCGGAAGGCGCCGGGAAAAGCGCCGGAAAAGCATGGCGCGCTGCGGCAAAAATTGTTGTTAATTGTTGACTTAGCAGAAATTTTCAAACAATATTGTGAAGATGGAAACGGAACTCACAGCACTCGAAGAGCGCATCAGGCAATTCGCCGAGTTCTGCGTGCGTCTGCGCGACGAAAATCAGGAATTGCGCACCCGGGTCGCGAGTCTGGAAGGCGAGAACCGGCGGCTGGCGTCGAAAGTCGACGCCGCGCGCACGCGCCTGGAAGACCTGGTCAAGCACATTCCTGAAGAAACCTGATTGAAACCTGACGGACAGCTCGCCGGTTTCCACAAAAAATTTCAGCCATGAACGATAAAGCCAAGACCGTCGAGATCACGATTCTTGGCCGCGAATATCGCGTGGCGTGCGGCGACGAAGAGCGTGAGTCATTGCTCACTGCCGCCGCTTACCTTGACCGGCGCATGCGCGAGATCCGCGACTCCGCAAAAATCACCGGCAACGAAAAAATTGCCGTGATGGCCGCACTCAATATCACTCACGAACTCCTCGCCGCAAAACTGCCCGGAGGTTTTGACATCGGAGATTTCAAGCGTAGAATGGAATCGATGCAGGCGACGCTTGATACTGCGATGGCACAGCAAGAAAAGCTGTTCTGATCGCACCGCAAGCCTGCGATAGATTTTTGGACCGAGTATTTCGCGCTGAGGCAAGGCGCGACGCGCGAAGACGAGCGCCGTGTACTTAAAGTACAGAAGCGATGTCTGAGCGCGGCGCAACGCGGCATCAGCGCGAAAGACCGCGGTCCATGCAAAGGTTCCCTGCGGTGCTTGTGGTTAGGCCATATATTCCTTGGACCAATGTATAGGCATAAGGCTGCCGACCAAGTTGTTGCTGTTGTGAGCGTCCCCTGCCCGGTGCAGCGCGGACGCACCTGATGCGACCGGAAAGCGGCCGAACTGAACCCAAGGTTCAGGGATGCCGGTCTACACGGCACAGGCGGGGAATCTTCTGAAGAAGGAAAAGCGGCCACGCCGCTTTTTTTTCGCCCGGATTTTTGTGCTGCGGAGAGAGTGTCATGCGCTACTGGCTGATGAAGTCCGAGCCCGACGACGTTTCGATCGATGACCTGGCGGCGAAGAAAACCGTCGCCTGGTACGGCGTGCGCAATTACCAGTCGCGCAATTTCATGCGCGACCAGATGCAGCTCGGCGACAAGGTTCTGTTCTACCACAGCAGCTGCGAGGTGCCGGGAATCGCGGGCCTCGCCGAGGTATCAAAGCTCGCCTATCCGGACGCGACGCAGTTCGACAAGAAGAGCAAGTATTACGACGGCAAGGCGACGAAAGAGAATCCGCGCTGGTTCAACGTCGAAGTGAAATTCGTGAAGAAGACACCGGTCATCACGCTGCCGGAACTGCGCAGCCACAAGGAGCTCGAAAAAATGCGGGTGCTGGCCAAAGGCAATCGCCTGTCGATCACGCCGGTCGATCCCGCGGAGTGGGAGTTCATCACGCACAAATTAGTTAAGTAAGCTGCCATGGAATGGTGGCTGGGCTATGTGCTGCTTGGCGCCTTCATCGGTTTCCTGGCGGGATTGCTGGGCATCGGCGGCGGCGTGAGCATGGTGCCGATCCTGTCGTTCATGTTCGTCGCGCAGGGATTCTCCTCCGCACACATCCTGCACCTGGCGGTCGGCACCGCGTTGAGCACGGTCGTGTTCACTTCGATTTCCAGCATGCGCGCGCATCATTCGCTCGGCGCCGTGCGCTGGGACATTTTTAAAACGATTACGCCGGGCACCGTCACCGGCACGATTGCGGGGTCGCTGTTTGCGGGCACGGTTTCCACGCGCTGGCTGGCGCTGTTTTTCAGCGGCTTCGTCTACCTCGCCGCGACCCAGATGCTGCTCAATTTGAAGCCCAAGGCCGCGCGCACCCTCCCCGGCCGCTGGGGAATGTTCGCGGTGGGAACCGGATTTGGCGCGATCTCGAGCCTGGTCGCGGCGGGCGGCGCGGTCATGACCATTCCTTTCATGACCTGGTGCAACGTAAAGCTGCACGATGCGATCGGCACTTCGTCTGCCATCGGCCTGCCGATCGCGATTGCCGGCACCGCAGGCTACATGGCGACCGGCTGGAACCAGCCCAACCTGCCTCCATACAGCGTCGGTTACATTTATCTGCCGGCGCTCGCGGGTGTGGTGGTTTCGAGCATGCTGACGGCACCCTTGGGCGCCAAGGTCACGCACAAATTGCCGGTGCTGACTTTGCGGCGAATATTTGCGCTGTTGCTGTACATTCTCGCCAGTAAAATGCTGTCCACCGTTTTATAGCCCGGGACTGCCGATGAAACGCGCCATCACCGCCGCGCTGCTCCTGGCCGCCGCATTCAGCGCCGCGGCGCAGACCCCGGACTACGCGCGCGAGCAGCGCATCGCCGACGAAATCGTCCCCGCCATCGTGGTTGGCGACCCGGTGCGGCTGCCGGGCCCGGACAACCGCAGCTTTCTCGGCATTTACACCCCGGCAGACGGCGCCAAGGCGGCCGCGGTGTTGGTGCACGGGTACGGCGTGCATCCGGACTGGGGTCTCATCGGTGAGCTGCGCTCGAACCTCGCCGACGTCGGTTACACCACGCTGTCGATCCAGATGCCGGTGCTGGCAACCGAGAACAAACCCGAGGATTACCTGCCGCTGTTTCCGAACGCCGCTTTGCGCATTGCCGCGGCGGTGGATTTTCTGCGCGCCAAGGGCTACCGCAAAATCGCGCTGGTTTCGCACAGCCTCGGCAGCCGCATGAGCAACGCGTATCTGGCGGGCGCGGCAAGCCAGTTTCCGTACCCGGTCAGCGTCTGGGTCGCGATCAGCATACCGGCGGACTACCACGACGTGGACAGGATTCGCGTTCCCATATTCGACCTGTACGGGGAAAACGACCTGCCGGTGGTGCTCGCGGATGCACCGCGGCGCGCGCTGGCGCTGGAGAAGACTCACGGCTCGCGCGTCACCAGACTGCCGCAGGCCGATCATTTTTACAATGGGCGATACAAGGAGCTGGATGTAGCGGTGCGCGGGTTCCTCGACCAGGCCCTTAGGTAGCCGTGAACATCAGGTCTTGCGATAACTCCAGAGCATCAAGGCTGCCCCGGCCACGATCATCGGCACCGAGAGCCATTGCCCCATGCTGAGGCCGAGCGCAAGAAAGCCGAGAAAGTCGTCGGGCTCGCGGGCAAACTCCTCGACGAAGCGGCACAGGCCGTAACCCAGCAGGAACATCGCGGACACCGCGCCGCGCGGCCGCGGCTTGGCGGAAAACCACCAGAGCACGATGAACAGCAGCACGCCTTCGAGGCCGACATTGTAGAGTTGCGAAGGATGGCGCGGCTGGTTGTCCACTTGCGGATAGATCATCGCCCACGGCACGTCGGTGACGCGACCTACCAGCTCGCCGTTGATGAAATTGCCGAGGCGGCCTGCGGCGAGCCCGGTGGGGCACAGCGGCGCGAGAAAATCCATCAGGGCGAGCCAGTTCTTGTTGGTTGCGCGCGCGAACAGGACCATCGCCAGCATCACGCCGATGAATCCGCCGTGAAACGACATGCCGCCTTGCCAGACGTAGAAAATTTCCAGCGGGTGCTCGAAGTAATATCCCGGCTTGTAGAACAGCACGTAGCCCAGCCTGCCGCCCAGCACCACGCCCAGCACGATATAGAACAGCATGTCGTCCACTTGGCGCACGGTCCAGCCGAGATCGGGCCGGGTTTTCGCGCGATACTTGCCCAGCAGCAGGCCGGAAATGAAGCCGACCAGGTACATGAGCCCGTACCAGCGGATGCCGAACTTGCCGAAGGAGATCGCGACCGGGTCGAATTGCGGATGGACGAACATGGGGAGCTTATCGATTGCGTTAGAATCGTAAGTATAAAGTAGATCGTTTCATCGACCGCAGCAGGAGTTTGCCATGCCGTACAACAAACGCAGCAAAACCGTCACCCAGGGCGTGCAGCGCTCGCCGAACCGCGCCATGTTCTACGCCATGGGTTACAAGGACCAGGATTTCGACAAGCCCATGGTCGGCATCGCCAACGGGCATTCGACCATCACGCCTTGCAACTCGGGCCTGCAGGCACTGGCTGACGCCGCCAACCAGGCGGTACTTGACGCTGGCGGCATGCCGCAAATGTTCGGCACCATCACCATTTCCGACGCGGTGTCGATGGGCACCGAGGGCATGAAGTATTCGCTGGTGTCGCGCGAAGTGATCGCGGACTCGATCGAAACTTGCGTGATGGGTGAATGGATGGACGGCGTCATCGTGATCGGCGGCTGCGACAAGAACATGCCGGGCGGCATGATCGCAATCTGCCGCATGAACGTGCCGGCGATTTACGTCTACGGCGGCACCATCAAGCCGGGCAGTTACAAGGGCAAAGATCTCACGATTGTGTCCGCGTTCGAAGCCGTGGGCGAATTCAACGCCGGCAGGCTGAATGAGACCGACTTCAAGGAAATCGAGCGCCACGCCTGTCCCGGTTCCGGCTCCTGCGGCGGCATGTACACCGCCAATACCATGTCGACCACCATCGAGGCCGTCGGCTTGTCGCTGCCGGGATCCTCGACCATGGCGAACCCCGATGAAGAAAAGCGCACCTCGTCGGCGGAATCCGCGCGGGTGCTGGTGGAAGCGGTAAAAAAGGATTTGAAGCCGCTCGACATCGTCACCAAGAAATCCATCGACAACGCACTCGCCGTCATCATGGCAACCGGCGGCTCGACCAATGCCGTGTTGCACTGGATGGCGATTGCGCACGCAGCCAACATCGATCTCGGCCTCGAGGATTTCGAGCGCATCCGCGAGAAGACCCCGGTGCTGTGCGACATGAAGCCCTCGGGCCGCTACGTCGCGACCGACCTGCACAAGGTCGGCGGCGTTCCGCAGGTAATGAAAATGCTGCTGTCCCACGGCCTGATTCACGGCGACTGCATGACCATCACCGGCAAAACCGTCGCAGAAAATCTCAAGGACGTCCCCGACGCGCCGCCCAAAGACCAGGACGTGATCCGGCAATGGGACAATCCGATGTACAAGCAAGGCCACCTCGCCATCCTGCGCGGTAATCTCGCGACCGAAGGCTGCGTGGCGAAAATCACCGGCCTCAAGAACCCCACGATCACCGGGCCCGCGCGCGTGTTCGATTCCGAAGAGCTCGCGATGGCTGCCATCATGGACAAGAAAATCAAAGCCGGCGACGTGATCGTCATCCGCTACGAAGGACCCAAGGGCGGCCCCGGCATGCGCGAGATGCTGTCGCCTACGTCGGCGTTGATCGGTCAGGGGTTGGGCGAATCGGTGGGATTGATCACCGACGGCCGCTTCTCCGGCGGCACCTGGGGCATGGTGGTCGGCCACGTCTCGCCCGAAGCGTTTGTCGGCGGGGCGATTGCGCTAATTCACGAGGGCGATTCGATCACCATCGACGCGAAGAAGCTTCTGATCCAGTTGAATGTTGCAGACGACGAAATCGCCAAACGCCGCGCGGCATGGAAGCAGCCGGCGCCGAAATACTCGAGAGGCGTGCTGGCGAAGTATGCGAAATTGGTGTCGACTGCGAGCAGGGGAGCGGTGACGGATTGAGGATTCTTGGCGCATTCTTGCTTGACGATTGCTGAACAGGAACTTTGGGGTCTATGCTACCTGCGAAGTCTGTCCATGAATTCGAAACGTTTGCCGAGACCCATGGCGTCAGCTTCGTTGACATTCTTCCAAGCGCAGCGTTTGAGCAGATGTTCCTGTTTTACCAATCCGAGCCAGCAGGCGGATGCACCAAGCCTGAGGCAGATATGCTCCTCTATCAGTGGGGCACTTACGATTGGGGAGAAGGAATGCATTTTGAATTGAATTTGACTCGCCAATTCATCGAAGACGAAAAGGAAGGTGACGACGCAATCAGCCAATTGCAAGTCACGTTCTCGTACGGGCCTTCTCGCGATCTCATTGCGAAGGGCAATGGAAACCATTGGTGTCGCTCGGTTGCGGAACTGGCAGATTTCAAGAAGTTTATTCTTGCCAGACCAGAGTTCGTGGCATTAGCAAACATTGAACCGCCAGCTGTTTCTATTCGCCATGAGTATGTGTAAGAGAGGCTCCATTCCTACCCTTGTCTCGGGAAGGGTCTGGGCAACCGAGTCCACGGAGCGGATGTCATGTTAGCAAATGAACTTCGGACTTTGACTTACGCCTTTGACCTTGGGCCCCATGAGCGCCGCCGAGGAGCGGAGACCATGCGGGGGAAGTCGGCGAGGACTGTCTGAGGCCCCGCAGGGGCCGAGTTCCGCAGCCGCCCGCATGGTCGAGCACCACAGGGAAGCCCAGAAGGGGCCGGCAAACCTGGGGGCGCCTTTTCTTTGGTTACTTTCTTTTGGCGAAGCAAAAGAACATGCT
>Ga0181537_10001943_pt1 | contig 18591 bp, 13 predicted proteins | sample PEATcosm2014_Bin_39_FD_119765 | JGI IMG/M metagenome (GOLD analysis project Ga0181537, IMG submission 119765) | Peatland microbial communities from MTU Mesocosm Facility, Houghton, MI, USA - PEATcosm2014_Bin23_10_metaG | ecosystem: Environmental > Terrestrial > Soil > Wetlands > Peat | place... | reverse complement strand
GGTTCATTTGCCGGCGGCCTTGACGGCGGACTCAACGGTGTCGGCGCCCAGCACGCGGTCGATGTCCAGCAGGGCGGTGACCCGGCCCTTGACCTTCGCGAGGCCGATCAGAAATTCAGTGTCCAGCTTGGCGCCAAACTCCGGCGTCTCCTCGATCTCGGCGGCGGCCAGGTTCAGCACCTCTTCCACCCCGTCGACAATCACCCCCATGTGCACGGTCGCGCGCGAGGGCAGTTTCGCATTGACCACCACCACGCACGTCCGTTCCGTCGCTTCCGCCGCCGCCAGGTTCAACCGCATGCGCAAATCCACCACCGGCACGATCTTGCCGCGCAAATTGATGACCCCGCGGATGAACGCCGGCATCTGCGGTATGGGTGTGATGTTCACCAGCCGGATGATTTCCCGCACCTTGAGCACGGGGATGCCATAGGCCTCCTGGCCGAGGATGAAGCTGAGGTACTTGCCCGCCTGCGCCTGAAGTATCGGAGCGGCGGTTTCTGGCAACGTCGTCGTCATAATGGTTCGAGTCTTTTGCGCGGAGCCAAATCGCGGGACGCCGCAAATTCGGCCGTCAGGCCCGGGGGTCCCTTTCTGACAAGGCAACCCGGTCAGTAACACCCAGACGCTGGCGTGATATCGACAGACTTGTAAGAAACTTTAATTCTTAATCACGGCATGATTAGACGACCGGAACGTAGAAATTTCACCAAGGGAGGCTCCACCAGCCAGAAATTCCACGCCTGCTTGAGGATGGTGAGGCTGTCAATTCTGAACAAAAAAAGGACCAGACCAAGTTTTGTCGACGATTGAGCAAAATAGGGTCAGTGGCATTTCTCCCGGCGGCGGTTCAAAACTCAACCGGGACGCGGCGGCAAGTCAAAGTTTGAATTGCAGTCCCAGCGACACCACCTGCCGCTGGAAGTCCCGGGTCGAGGAATTGGCGATGTTGTCCTGGGCATTGCGGCCGAAATCCGCAGAATAGCCCAGGTCCGCCCCGACGTGCGCGTTGAAGGCGTAATGCGCGGTCGCGGCGAGGATGTAATCGTAATCGTTGCGCAGGCTGCTTGCCCCGAGGTTTCCGCTGGTATAATCCGCGCCCAGGATCCTGCCGCCCAAATCCAGCGAGAACTGCCGGTTGAACTTGTGCTGCCAGCTTATATCGTAGCTGCTGTCGAAGTAGGGAACCCTGCCGCAAGCAGAAACAAACTCCCATTGTTTGTATTTGAACGTGAGCATGTCGTTCGTGGTGAGCGTGGCGGTCACGAGCGCCTCCCCATAATAGGTCACGGGATGGTGATCATCGACGGGCGCAATGTGGGTGGCCGTGTCCGGGTCATAGCAGCGAAAATCCGGGCCGCCCTGCAGCTGCACTTTCAGCCCTTTGCAAAGCTGGCCTTCGATCCCGAGCAACACCCGCTGATAGTCGCTCGAGGAGCTGTGGAGGTCCCAGGCGAACTGCTGTTGATATTGATGGCCGTAGCGATAGCCCAGCGTGACGGCGAGTTTTGGCAGAACTTTATAGCCCAGGTCCGCCCCGCCGTTGACGTCATTGCGGTCCTCGTAGTTCTGGTAACCCGACGGCGTGGTGGCCAGCGCGGGGTTCAGGAGCGCCGTTTTCATGTCGAAATAGATGAGCGCCGCCGTCGGCCGGATGAACCACTTCTGCCAGTCGTATTGGAAGCTCAATTTGGCGCGGTCCTGAATTTGTTCCCGCCGGTCTTTCACATTGATGGTGGACCACGCATTCAACAGGCTGCCCGGGTACGCTGGCCCGGTCTGGCTGCCGTTGACATACACGAAACTGTCCTCCGCATTGAAGGAGAAGGCGCCGACGCTGCCCTTCAGGGCGGCGGCGGCCCGGTGTGCGGTGTAGCTTTCGGTCGATTGGTCGTGGTAGCTGATGAAGTCCGGCGCATAACTGAGCGACAGGGCTTGCAACCATTCCTGGCTGCCCAAGAGCGGCACGGCATTGACCGCGACTTTTGGCGAGACGATCGTGACCCAGGAACCGCGGTTTTCCAGGGTGCTGGCGCCAGCCGGCACATACTTTTGGTCAACACCAGAAAGGAAGACATTGTTATCATAGCCTTCCCTGGCTCCCACGGAGAGATCCATCAGCCAGGCCGGCTTCTGGAACGCGGCATCGGCCGCGGCTGAGTCTTTGCCCGTCGCGGGGCTTGATGAAGGAGCAACAGGCGGCACCGTCGTGTCGGCACCTCCGGCTGCTTCGGTTGCTTGAGGCAGGGAGAGAACCAGGGCGGCGGCCAAGGCGTTTGCCACCGGGTTTTGCTTGAGTGGTGACACTTTTCGTCCTAATTTCATATTCGCGCTTCGTTGTTGCTCACTTGGTTGACTTCAGAAATCCTTAAAATCGCCTTCCAAGGGCAATTCGCCGCGCCGGCCGGCGCCGACCATCGCGCTTGCTGGAGCGCCGCGCTGCGGCTTCGGAGCAGCCGTCTGCAGCCGCGTGCCGTTTCCGTGGAATGGTTCCGGCTTCGCCGCCGGAGACCCGGCCCTGGCGCCGTCTGAACCCGCGGATCGGGCCGTCCCGGCTCGCGATGCCGCGCCCCCGACGAGTCGGGCCAGCGCGCCGACGGCCGTCCGCATCACCTCGGCTTGCGCATTCAATTCTTCCGCAGAGGCCGCGATTTCCTCCGCATTGGCCGCATTGCTCTGGGTGACCTTGTCCATCTGCGTCACGGCGGTGTTCACCTGGCCGATGCCGTCGCTCTGCTCCCTGGAAGCCGTGGCGATCTCCGCCACCAATTCATCCACCTTGCGGACGTTGGTCACGATGTCTCCGAGGCTGTGCGCCACTGCTTCGCTCATTTGCACGCCCTGGGCGGTTTTCGCGATGGCGGCCTCGATTTTTACAGCTGTTTCCTTCGCCGCCTGCGCGCTGCGTTGCGCCAGGTTCCGGACTTCGTCGGCGACCACGGCGAAACCCATGCCGGCCTCGCCGGCGCGGGCCGCTTCCACGGCCGCATTCAACGCCAGGATATTGGTCTGAAAGGCAATTTCATCGATCGTCTTGATGATTTTTGCGATGTCATCGCTCGAAGACTTGATGTCCTGCATGGCCCCGCTCATTTTCTGCATGTCATTCGCGCCCGTGTCCGCGGCCCCGCGCGCGGTGTTGGCGAGCCCCTTCGTCGTAAGCGCGTTGTCCGCGTTCTTCTTCGTCATGCTGGAGATTTCCTCGAGGGACGCGCTGGTCTCCTCCAGCGACGCCGCCTGCTCGCTGGCGCCCTCGGCGAGCGACTGGCTGGCGGCGGACACCTGGCCGGCCGCAGCGGTGGTTTGATCGGCACCGGCGGAGAGCTGGTCAACTGCCAGACGGAGCACTTTCGAAATGCTGCGCGTCAGCAACACGCCGAGCAATGAGCTCAAGGCAACCGCCAGACCGACCACAACCAGCACGGTGGCTTTTGAAGAAGCGACCAAATGCACAATGCTCCGGCTGCTGGCGTCCGCATTTTGGGCGCTGTAATCACGCAGGTCTTCAACATCCTTCACCAGCTCATTGCCGATTTTGCCGGCTGACAACAGATAGGTTTGCACTTCATCGGCCTTGTTCGCGCGGCTGGCGTCCCGCAGCTTCCGGGTCTCGGCCTTGTAGGCTTCCCAAATCGGCGTGAGCTTGGCATACAGCGCGCGCTGTTCGGCGCCCTGCACATGCTTGTCAAATTCGGCGATCATGTCGGACATCTCCTTTTCCTCGCCCTGCGCCTGCTGCTCCAGTTCGTCCTTTTTGGCCGGGTCGCTGTACATGGCGTGCTTGAGATTGGTCACCCGGACCAAAACGGCTTCGAAGCGTATGTTTCCAGCCAGGGACAGGTCCGGCAGGCTTTGATTGGCGATCGTGTCCACGTTGCGGGAAATCTGTTCCGTCCGCAGCCAGGAGACCGCCCCCAGGATGACGATGATCAGAGTAACCGTGGTGAGAACCACGGTGAGCCTTTGTGCGATGGTCGAATTTTTCATGTCTTTTTGTTTTTCAGTTGAGGAGGCGGAGCCTGAAGGCGCCTGGCGAGTGGTCAATGTTCAGCAGTCTTGCCGTATGGGCCGCCCGAGGATGAAGCTGAGGCACTTGCCCGCCTGCGCCTGCAAAGCCGGGGAAGCGGTTTCTGGCAACGTCGTTGTCATAATGGTCCGAGTCTTTTGCGCGGAGCCAAATCGCGGGCCACCGCTAATTTGGCCGTCAGGCCCGGGGTCCTTTCTGAAAAGGGAGCCCGGTTGGTAACACCCAGACGCTGGCGTGATATCGTCCCTCCTGTAAGCAGACTTAATGAGACACACGAGGATTATTAGCCTTGCAAGACAGCCACCCGGAGCGGTTGCGAGGCGCTTGAGAAGTCAAAAAACACGAGCCGGCTTGGGGATCGTCACGGTGCCGGCTTGAAGTCGAGAGTATGAGACGGCCAATCTTTGGTTAAAGATGAGCAAGAACTGGCTGACGGCAAGAAGTGGCGCGCGCGATGATTTTTATTCGGGCGGCTGAATTTCGGAAAGGCCTGTTTTCGCGGCGGGTGGGGCCTCGCATGACCCCACTCGACACGCAAGGCCGCCCCCATGTGGTTCAACCTTTTCTGCCCGCTTCGAGCGCAGCGATGATTCGTTCCGTGTCGTAAACACAGCCGCGCCAGGTGCCGCCGCCCGCCAGTTGCAGCGCCGCCCAAAGGCGCGTGTCATCCGGCAGCGCGGGATTTGAGGCCAGGTCTTTCCTGGTCGCGCGATGCGACAGAATTTTTGCCCCTTCCCCGGGCGTGAAGCGGCGGCTGTTTTCGCCGACAAAATCAACCGTTCCTTCGCCGTGATTCCGGTCAATGCGGATGCGAATGATGTCCCCGTCCAAAATTTTCCCAATCGGCCCGCCCGCCAAACCTTCCGGGCCGATGTGGCCGATGCACGCCCCGGTCGAAAGGCCCGAAAAGCGCGCGTCCGTCAGCAGCGCCACCTGCTTGCCGTGCGGCAAATGCTTCAGCGCGCCCGTGACCTGGTACGTTTCCTCCATGCCGGTGCCGAGCGGGCCGACGCCGGTCAGAACAAGAATGTCCCCTGCCTGAATCTTGCCGCTTTTGATTGCGGCCATCGCGTCCTTTTCATTCACAAAAACCCGCGCCGGTCCTACCAACTGGTAAACGCCACCGGCATCGACCACGGAAGGATCAATCGCCGTGGCCTTCACCACCGAACCCTCGGGCGCGAGATTGCCGCGCGGAAAAACCAAGGTGCTGGCGAGACCGCGCGCCCGGGCCTGCTCCGGCGCGAAGACAACCTCGTCCGCATCCACGCCATCCTGCTGGCGCAATAGTTCGCGGAACCGGACGCGCCGCTCGGATTTTTCCCACCAATCCAGATTTTCGCCCACGGTTTTTCCGGTGACCGTCAGCGCGCCGGTGTCGAGCAGGTTCAATCTTCGCAAATGCAGCATGACTTCCGGCACGCCGCCCGCCAGAAACACGCGGACCGTCGGATGGTGAACCGGGCCGTTGGGCAGAACACTCACGAGGCGCGGCACGCGGCGGTTCACGGAGATCCAGTCCTCGACCGCCGGCACTTTCAATCTCGCGGCGTGGGCGATGGCTGGAATGTGCAGGAGCAGATTGGTAGAACCGCCGAACGCGGAGTGCAACACCATCGCATTTTGAACGCTGGCGTCGGTCAGAATTGCGCGCCCCGGAATTTTGCGCTCGTTCAACTGATGCAACGCCCGCGCGGACCGACGCGCCATGTCGAGCCACACCGGCTGTCCCGAGGGCGCAAGCGCCGAATGCGGCAGCGACAGCCCGAGCGCCTCGCCGACGACTTGTGACGTCGCGGCGGTCCCGAGGAATTGACAGCCGCCGCCGGGCGAACCACACGCGCGGCAGCCCAGTTCCGCCGCCTCCGACAAGGTGACCTGACCGTGCGCAAAACGGGTTCCGAGGGTTTGCACCGTGCCCGCGTCCTCACCTCCGCTCGCCGGCAGCGTGACCCCCCCGGGAACGACGACGCACGGCAGTTCCGGCAACCCCGCAAGGGCCATCAGCATCGCAGGCAATCCCTTGTCGCAGGTGGCGATACCAAGGACCCCCGCGCGCAGCGGAAGCGAACGCGCGAGCCGCCGAAAAATAATCGCGGCGTCGTTGCGATAAGGGAGGCTGTCGAACATGCCCGTGGTTCCCTGGGTGCGTCCATCGCAAGGGTCGGAGCAAAACCCGGCAAAAGGGATCGTTTTCAGACTGCGAAACTCTTCGGCCGCCGCCTGCACCAGCAGGCCGATCTCCCAGTGTCCGGTGTGATAGCCGAGCGCAACGGGCCTGCCATCGGGCGCCCGCACCCCGCCCTGTGTGCTCAGGATGAGAAACTGCTTCCGACCGGCCTCGCCGGGATTCCAGCCCATGCCCGCATTTTGCGTCATCCCGAACAGATCGCCGCTAGGACTGTTCAAAAGCATTTCCTCGGTGAGCGGCAGGCTTCCCGCCGGGCCGGACGACCGGGTTTGGATTTTGAAAATATCCGGCGCGGCGGAATTGAAAATGTCGTGGCTGGAACTCATGTCATCATTGAAACAGCCGGCAGGTTCGCGCACACGCAAAAAAGCTGGCGTTCCGGAAGTCCGCATGCGACAAAAAGAGCGTTACCATGAAGCACATTGGCGCCCGCACGGGAATTTTTTTTGGCGCTGAACGCAAACGCACCGTCATGAATTTTAAAAGAACCGCTTGCCTGTTCCTGTTCGCCGGCATGGCCGTCGGCGCCCTGGCCGGCGAACCCGCATTGTCCGCCCTGCCGCGCACCTCGCCCGAGGCGCAGGGAATTTCCTCGGCCGGCGTCCTCGCTTTTGTGCAGGCGGCCGACCAGAAGATCGACGCCGTGCACAGCTTCATGCTCGTGCGTCATGGCCGGGTGGTGGCCGAGGCATGGTGGTCGCCCTATGCCGCGGACCTTCAGCACACGATGTTTTCCCTGAGCAAAAGTTTCACCTCCACGGCCGTGGGTTTGGCGATTTCCGAGGGCAAACTGAGCCTGGACGATCCGGTCGTGAAGTTTTTCCCCGAAGACGCTCCCGCGCAACCCGGCGACTTTCTGAAGGCGCTGCGCGTGCGCGACCTCTTGATCATGTCGAGCGGCCAGTTGTCCAACAGCATTTCGCAATTCTCCTTCAATACGAACGAACCGTTGACCCGGGAATTCTTCGAAATGCCCGTCGAGCACAAGCCGGGCACCTTTTTCTTCTACAATACGCCCGGCAGTTACATGTTGTCCGCGATCGTGCAGAAGGTGACCGGCCAGACGGAGCTGGAGTATCTGAAGCCGCGGCTGTTTGAACCTTTGGGCATCGAAAATCCGTATTGGGCCCTGAGTCCGCAGGGCATCTGCCTGGGCGGTTATGGGCTGAGCATCCGCACGGAGGACATTGCGAAGTTCGGCCTGCTCTATCTTGACAGGGGTTACTGGCGCGGAAAACAACTGCTGCCCGCCGACTGGGTGGCGGCGGCGACGGCGCGCCAGACTTCCAACGGCAGCGACCCGAACAGCGATTGGGAACAGGGCTACGGCTACCAGTTTTGGCGGGCGCGGCATAACATCTATCGCGGCGACGGCGCGTTCGGACAGTTTTGCATCGTCATTCCGGACAAGGACGCCGTCGTCGCCATCACCAGCGGCACGAAGGACATGGCGGGCGTCATGAATCTGGTGTGGGACAAATTGCTGCCCGCCATGCACAACCACCCGCTGACCCGGGATCCGGAGAATTTGAGCAAGCTCACCAACGCGCTCACCCATCTCACCATGCATCTGCTGTCCGGCGCGGGCTCGCCCGGCGCCGCCGCGCCAATGTCGGGACGCAAATTTGTCTTCCCGGCGAACGACCAGAAGATTGAATCGGCCGCGCTCGCCTTCGGCACCAACGGCAATGCCGCCACGCTCACCCTGCGAATCAACGGCGGCGAGCAGCGGATTGAGTGCGGCGACGGCGCGTGGACCACGGGACACATGACCTTTGCGCCGGACATCGTCGAGCAAGCCTGGGAGCAGCCGGTCGCGGCCAGCGGCGCGTGGACCGATGAAAGCGTGTACAAGGCGAAACTGGTTTTTTATGAGACGCCTTTCTATGTCACCTTCACTTTGAAATTTTCCGGCGACCAGCTGCTTTTCGACACGGAATACAACGTCGTCCGGCGCGGGAACGCCAAACAACCGCAGTTGACTGGACAGGTCCAATGACCGGCGGAGCCATTCCGCGTCAGCGCTGGCTGCGCATCATTCCCGCCGCGCTGATCATGTACACCATTTCGTACATTGACCGGACGAACATCTCCCTCGCGCTGGACCCGAAAATCTCCTCCCTGATGCACGACCTGCTCATGGACGACCGGATGAAGGGCGAGCTCGCCGGGATTTTCTTTCTCGGTTACGTGCTGCTCCAGGTTCCCGGCGGCCATTTCGCGTCGCGCTGGAGCGCTCGCAAACTGGTCAGCCTGTGCCTGGTCGCCTGGGGACTTTGCGCCGTCGGTTGCGGCCTCTCGCGCACGTTCCGGCAATTCGAGGTGATGCGGTTCCTGCTCGGCGTGGCCGAGAGCGCCGTTTTTCCGGCGACGCTTGTCCTGGTGGCCAGTTGGTTTCCACGATCCGAGCGCGCCCGGGCCAACGCCGGCTGGCAGCTCTGCCAACCGCTCGCCGTGGCGGGTTCCGCGCCGCTCACCGGCTGGCTCCTTGGCAAGTACGGCTGGCAGCAGATGCTCATGCTCGAGGGCATCCTGCCCTTCCTCTGGCTGCCCATCTGGTGGATCTTCATCCGCGATCATCCCCGCGATGCCGAATGGATTTCGCCCGGGGAAAAGGAGCATCTTGAAACGATTCTGAAAAAGGAAGCGGCCGAACTGGCGCCGCCGCAAAAAATTTCCTGGCTCGAGAGATTGTGGCGGCCTTCCGTCCTGGTGATGGTCGCGCTTTATTTTCTGCACAACTGCGCCGCCTACGGCTGCATGACCTTTCTCACGAGCGGATTGCAGGGGCGAAGTTTCAGCCCTTTGGAATACGGAATTCTTTTTGCCGTTCCCTATGCGGTCACGGCCGTGGTAATGATTTTGAACTCGTGGCACTCGGACAAAACGCGGGAGCGCCGCGGCCACATCGCGGCGGCTTATTTCATGAGCGGGACCGCTCTCATCCTGAGCGTCGTGCTCAGCGCGCACTTCTGGCTTTCCTACGCGTTCCTCTGCCTCGCCATCCCCGGCCCGTTTGCCGCCATGGCGCCCTTCTGGTCGATCCCCGCCGAAACGCTTCCGCACGGTGTCATGGCCGTCGTCATGGGACTGGTCAATGCCTTTGGCAACCTAGGCGGTTTTGCCGGGCCGTACCTCGTCGGCTGGCTCAAAAAAGAATATCACGGCACCGCCCTTCCGTTTAATGTGCTCGGCATCGGAATGCTCGTGTGCGCCGCGCTGGCATTTTTGCTGCCCAGGACCGCGCCGCCGGTTACGCGAGCCGCACAAATTGAATCATGAAAATCTGCCGGTTCAAAAATAAAACCGACGAAATCCGTGTCGGCCTGGTCACGGATGGTTCCACCGTGCTCGATTTGACGCAAGCGGGCATCACGCAAATATCTCCTTTGCTCGAAGACGACGGCGCTCTCGCGCAGCTTGCGCAACTCGCCAAGGGCAGTCTGCCGCGCCTGCCTTTGGCGGAGGTGAAGCTGTGCGCGCCGGTCGAGCGACAGGAAGTCTGGGCGGCGGGCGTGACCTATCTGCGCAGCAAGACCGCGCGGATGGAGGAATCCGATTTCAGCGCCACCGCCTACGACAAGGTTTACGCGGCGGCAAGGCCGGAGCTTTTTTTCAAGTCCCTGCCGGAAAAGGTCGCCGGGCCGGGCGAACCGGTCGGCATCCGTCGCGACGCCAGCTGGAGCGTGCCGGAACCGGAACTGGCGCTGGTCTTGAATTCCAGGGGCAAAATCGCCGGCCACACGATCGGCAACGACATGAGTTCGCGCGACATCGAGGGCGAAAATCTTTTGTACCTTCCGCAGGCGAAAATTTACGACCGCTCCTGCGCGCTCGGCCCGTGGATCGCCCTGGGAACGCCTGAATCCGCGGCGCGTGAATGGAAAATCAGCATCGCCATTCATCGCGACGGCCGGTCCGTGTTCGCCGGCGAAACTTCCGTGGCGCAGATCAAGCGCAACTTTGAGGAACTCGCCGCCTTCCTGTTTCGCAGCCAGGTTTTTGCCCATGGCGCGATTTTGCTGACCGGGACGGGCATTGTTCCGCCGGACAAATTTACCTTGCGCGAAAATGATCTGGTCGAAATCGAAATCAGCGGAATCGGGTTGCTCCTGAACCGCGTGGTGGTAGTTTGAATGCGTGACCTTCCTCGTGCCGCCCAAATCTGCTTTTGGCGAAACCTTCCACGGCGCTTGGCCGTCCATTTGGTAAATATGCATCGCAATTCCACGTTTGCCCTCGCAGCCGGCTTCTTCCTTTTTTCCTGGGCGCTCGCCGCCGAGACTCCATCGAACGCCCCGGCCTCGGAGGCTTACGTCTGGCGCAGCGTTGCCATGGGCGGCGGCGGGTTTGTGGACGGTCTCGTGTTCCATCCCACGGCGCCGGACTTGCTCTATGCGCGCACGGACGTCGGCGGCGCGTACCGCTGGGACGCGTCCGCGCGGTCGTGGGTTCCGCTGACCGACTGGCTCAGCCCTGCCGAAAACAATTTCACGGGCATCGAAAGCATCGGCCTCGACCCGTCCGATCCTGCCCGCGTCTATCTCGCCGCTGGCACCTATCGTGGCGGCGACGCCGCCATTCTCCGTTCCGGCGATCGCGGCAATACCTTTCAAGTGTCCAAGGTCCCCTTCAAAATGGGCGGCAACGAGGACGGCCGTTCCAACGGCGAACGCCTGGCCGTGGACCCCAATTCCGGCGGGATTCTGTTCTTCGGCTCGCGGAACATGGGCTTGTGGCAGAGCATTGATCATGGCGCAACTTGGAAGGCCGTGGACTCCTTCACCAACTCCGGCGCGCCACCGCCCTCCACATCCACGAACCGCCCCGGCGGCGGCCGGCGCGGCGGCCGGTCCAATGCCTACGGCATCGTCTGCGTCATCTTCGACCCCGCGAGCGGCCGGCCCGGTTCTCCAACGCCCGTGATTTATGCCGCTGTTTCGACGCCCGCCACCAATCTCTATTGCAGCAGCGATGCCGGCGTCACCTGGCAGCCCGTCGCCGGCCAGCCGCTTGGTTTGCGTCCCAATCATCTCGTCCTTTCCACCGATGGCATTCTCTATATCAGCTACAGTTCCGTGCCCGGCCCGAACAACGCCACCGACGGCGCCGTTTGGAAATACAATCCGAAGAGCGGCGTATGGACCGATATTACGCCCGAGAAACCCGGCGAGGACGGCGGTCCCGGCTGGGGTTACGGCGCGGTGAGCGTTGATGCAAAACATCCCGCCACCCTCATGGCGACGAGCATTGACCAATGGCAGGGCCACGACGAAGTGTATCGCAGCACCAACGGCGGCGCGACCTGGAAGGGAATTCTGCGCGATGGCCGCATGGATTATTCCCCGGCGCCCTATTCCAGCCGGATGACGCCGCATTGGCTGGGCAGCCTCGCCGTCAACCCGAACAATCCCGATGAGGTCTGGTTCGGCACCGGCTACGGCGTCTGGTGCTGCACCAATGCCACCCGCACCGACGCCGATGAACCCGCCGGCTGGATTTTTGCCGACCGCGGCCTGGAAGAAACCGTCCCACTCGCCTTGATCAGCCCGCCGACCGGCGCCCATTTGCTCAGCGGCGTCGGCGACATTGACGGCTTCCGCTCCGATGACGTGAACATCTCGCCGGCCGAAGGCACTTTCGCCGGGCCGGGATTCAACAACACGCGCGCGCTCGCCTATGCCGGGCTCAAACCCGAGATCATCGTGCGGATTGGCAACGGCGGCCGTTCCCGGATTCATGCCGCAATCTCCGACGACGGCGGGCGCACCTGGAAAGCGCTGGATCGTAATCCGCCCGGTGGCGCGGGCGCACAGGGCGACACCGTGGCCATCGCAGCGGACGGCACGGTCATCGTCTGGACGCCGAACGGACGCGCTCCTTTTGTCACTTCGGACCGCGGTTTGACCTGGACCAATTGCGCGGGACTCTCCGGCGGGGACGTTGTCATCGCCGACCCCGTGGATCCCTCTCGATTCTACGCGTTGGAGCCCCAAGGCGGCAAAGTGCTTGTCAGCACCAACGCCGCGACGAGCTTCGAAGCCACCGCCGCATCGCTGCCCGCCGTCCAAAGATTTGGCGCGCGCAGCGGCGGCGTCTTCGCCGTGACGACCGGAATGGAAGGCAACCTCTGGACCGGTTCCCGCGAGACCGGACTTTTTCACTCGACCGACGGCGGAACCAACTTTGCCAAGATTGATGCCGTCGCCGGAGCAGATGCGCTCGGCTTCGGAATGGCCGCGCCCGGAAAAGCTTTTCCGGCCGTCTATTTGCTCGGCACCATCAACGGGCTTCATGCCCGCTATCGTTCGGATGATACCGGCCGGACCTGGGTGCGCATCGACGACGACCAGCATCAATACGGCAATGCGGACATTCCCGTCATCATCGGCGACCCGCGCATCTACGGCCGCGCTTATTTCACCACCGGCGGCCGCGGCGTCATTTGCGGCGACCCCGCCCGCTGAACCCTGAAATGTCAAAGAACAAAAAATTATTAAGCGCCGTTACCCGCCGGATTCTCCAGCCCGCGTCACGGTTCTGCATTCTGACTTCTGAATTCTGCCTTTCAACGGCTCCGCCCGCTTAGTGAAAATTCGCGAAATTCGCGTCTCACTGCCTTCTCCGCCGTTAACATGGCTGTCCCGCCTTTTCCCAAAAAAAATCGCACCCGGGACAACGCGGGACCAGGCGGGACAAGCGGGACAAGCCGGAACCTGCACCGGCAATTTGTGCTTCTCTTTGATTTCAAATATTTGCATTTTGAATTGCTCCCGTAGGGGCAAACAGCCGTTATCAAGTGTTTCGACCAGCCGCAGGCAGGGGCGTCGCGCCTTGCCCCCAAGGCCTTGAGCCGGAGGCTGCGACGGCCGCCGATGGCGAGCACAAGCAATTCCAAGGGTATTTCGTCCCTAATCTTGAATTTTGCATTCAATATTTTTAATTGGTCTCGTCCTCCTCTTCCAACCGCCCCGCCACCAACTCCAACGACGCCCAACACCATATCACAATTTCGCCGCCCGTCAAATTTTTCCACGCATATGCAACCATCCGCCCTCACTGCGGCTGCCCGTATTTCCCAACCGCCCATTTCTCCGCCGCCGTTTCCCCGAAAATAAATTCCCGCTGCTCGAAATTCAACCAGTCCTGGTCTGACATCTGCGGCACGATGGCATTGTAAAACTGGTCGTTGACTCCCTTCATGGCCGTTTTTTGCTGGTTCAACTGGTCCATCTCGTTCTGCACCGTTTGACCGGTGTCGCCGTAGGCGCTGCCCGGATCCATCGCCTTGAACGCGTTGTTCTCGACGCTCATCGCCACCAGTGAATTGATCAAAAACGGCGCGCCGGAAGCCCCCAGGCTTTGTCCGATGTTCACCGCCGTCTGCAACGCCAGGTTGGCCGAGGCCGCATCGCCGGATTGCTGGTAGGAACCCGCCAGGCCCACCATGTCCTGCCCGAGCTGCTTCAACGCGTTCAACTGCGGCAGCCCCAGTTGCGTGCCGGCGATGATTTGCGCGTCCGCCGGCGGATAACCCGCGTCCAGGTACGCTTCCGTCATGTTTTGCAGCGTGTCCATGGAATAATCCTGGAACTGCGTCTTGCCCGCCGCGGCATTCAGCTCCTGCACCGCCGGACCGCTCTGGCCGGAATTGAAGTAGTCCAGCGCGGAAAGATAGTTCGCCAGCGCGTTGTCTGGCGCGGATTGCTCGAACGCGTTCAACCAAAGGCGCCGTTGTTCGGGCGGCAGGCTGGCGTCCATGGCCGCCCGGAAATCGACCTGCGGATCGTTCGGATACCTTTGCATCGCCTCCGCCAGCAGCGCCTGGTCGTCCGACACCTGAAACGCGGCCATCAAGCTCGCGGCGTTCCGGCCGTTTGCCTTGAGATACGCCTCGACCTGTTCATGGGTCAGGCTGGGAGGCCGGCCGTCCTTCAACAGCTTCGGGATCAGCGCGGTGGGCCGCAGCTCATTGGAAACGGTTTCCGTCGGCGGCGGGACGGGCGGCGCCGCATATTGCTTCGGTGGGACGGACAAACGGGCCAGGTGTTCCGCCTGCGCCGTGCGCTCCGAAAGCTTTTCATTGTCGCCCTGCAGTTCCGCGATTTGGCGCATCAGCGCCTCGTTTTGCCCTCGCAAACGGCCTTCAACCGCGTGTTGAATAACCATATACGCCGCCGCGCCCGCGATGGCGATGCCGGCGATCGCGATTTTTATTTTAGTCCATGCCACGGTGTTCAATGCTCCCTGAATACGGGTTTAAATTGCGGCGACGGCGTCCGTCCCCTTGACCGGGGCCGCGGCGTCCTGACCGGCAGCGTCACGATTTCAATTGCCTGCATCCTCCCATTAATGTCGCCACGGCCCAAAACGACCCAATTTTTTTCAACAAATCCGTGCTCCACGCTCCGCATTCCGTACTTAACCCCTTCTTGCCTTGCGCCCCGGTTCATGGAATAATGAACGCTGTTGTTTGTCGCTGTTTTGCGGCAACCCATTGACAGCGCCCAAATTATCATGACCCAGACCATTCAGAAGAACGAGGCCGCCGGCAAGACCGATGTCTACTGGGCCGCGTTTGACCGCGCGAACGCGGAGACCGGCGACCCCGCCTGGCTGCTGACCATCCGCAAGGCCGCCATCGCCCGCTTTTCCGAACTCGGCTTTCCCACCACTCACGACGAAGACTGGCGCTTCACGAACGTCGCCCCGATTGCGGGCCTGCCGTTCAAGCCGGTGCTCGCTTATTCCCCCGGCGGCCTGAACGCCGCCGCCGTCGCAAAAAATTCCTTCACCGCTCTCAAGGCCAGCCGCCTCGTGTTCGTCAACGGCCATTTCTCGCCCGAATTTTCCTCGATTCTTCCCGCCGCCAATGGCGTCAAAATCGGCAGCCTCGCCGCCGCGTTGCAAAGCGATTCCGCCCTCGTTGAAAAACACCTCGGCCGGCACGGCAACGGCGGCGACAACGCCTTCACCGCGCTCAACACCGCCTTCTTCCGCGACGGCGCGTTCATTTACGTCCCGGCAGGCGTCACCGTGGCCGAACCGGTCCACCTGCTTTTCATTGCCACGGAAACCGGGCCCGGCGCGACCGTTCATCCGCGCAACCTCATTATCGCGGAAAAGGGCAGCCGGCTCACGGTCATTGAAAGCTACGTGGGCGCCAAGGGCGGCGGCTATTTCACGAACGCGGCCGAGGAACTGGTCATTGGCGAAAATGCCATCGTCGAGCATTGCAAATTCCAGGACGAAAGCCCGGCGGCGTTTCACATCGCGGCCATTCATGTGCATCTCGGCCGCAACTGCAATTTCATCGCCCATTCCATCGCCACCGGCGCGCGGCTTTCCCGCAACAACATCCGCACCAGCCTCTCCGATGAAGGCGTGGAATGCGTCCTGAACGGCCTTTACCTCACGCGTGACGAACAACTCGCCGACCATCACATGATCGTCGAGCACGCCAAGCCGCACTGCAACAGCCACGAGTATTACAACGGCATCCTTGCCGGCCGTTCCCGCGGCGTCTTCCACGGCCGCATCCTCGTCCGGCCCGACGCCCAGAAAACCGATGCCAAGCAGACCAACAAAAACCTGCTGCTCTCGGACGACGCCGTCGTGGACACGAAGCCGCAGCTGGAGATTTACGCCGACGACGTGAAATGCACGCACGGCGCGACCATCGGCCAGTTGAACGAGGAATCCATTTTCTATTTGCGCGCGCGGGGCATCGGTTTGGAGACGGCGCGGCGCATGTTGATTCATGCATTTGCCGGCGAAATCATCGACCGCATCCGGCACGCGCCCGCCCGCGAGGAGATGGACAAAATCGTCTGGAACCGCCTCGAAGAGCACCCCCTCGTGGCGGAGAAGAAATAATTTGCCGCCGCCGCGCGGCCTGACCCATGTCCGACGAACTGGATGAGCTATATCAGCAGGTGATTCTCGACCACTGCAAAGCGCCGCGCAATTTCCACACGCTCGACGGCGCCAACCGCAAGGGCGAGGGTTACAACCCGCTTTGCGGCGATAATTACACCGTCTTCCTGAAAATGGACGGCGACATCGTGCGCGAGGCCAGCTTCCAGGGCTCGGGCTGCTGCATTTCCAAGGCGTCGGCGTCATTGATGACCGATGCCGTGAAAGGCCGGAACAAGTCCGAGGTCAAGGCGCTCTTCGAGAAGGTGCATGACCTGGTGATGACCGGAAACGGGGACGCCGAGGGCGTGGGCAAGCTGGCCGTGTTTGCCGGCGTGCATAAATTTCCCGCCCGCGTCAAATGCGCCATCCTGTCCTGGCACGCCGTCCTCGCCGCCGTCGAAGGCAAGGACGGCCCCGTCAGCACCGAGAACGAGAAGAATTGATGCTCCCGACGAATGGTTGGGAAATCGCGCAGGTGCAGCGGATGCGGCGGGCCTCACATCCGCTACAGACAAGCCGGCCCATTTCGGTTATAGTCCCTTCGTAGATATGGAAACCACTGAACCAGTCGCGCTGAAACGGAACGTCGAGGCCTCGGTCATTCCCGTGGGCACGAAGGTCACGCTTCAGGCCGGTGAACCGGCGTATATCACACAATCGCTGGGCGGCACTTACACCGTCGTCGTCAACGGCAACATGTTTCGCATCGAAGGCAAGGACGCGGACGCCCTTGGCCTGGAGCCCGCCGAAAAGCCCGCTTTTTCCGCCGCAGCCGCCGCGGCCGTTCCCCTCACCGCCGAACAGTTGGAGAAGGAAGTCTGGAACCAGATGCGCAACTGTTACGATCCGGAGATTCCCGTCAACATCGTTGACCTCGGCCTGATTTACGATTGCAAGATTGAGCCGATTGCCGGCGCGAAGGACAGCTACCGCGTCAATGTCAAGATGACCCTGACCGCGCCCGGCTGCGGCATGGGACCGGCCCTCCAGCAGGACGTGCAAAACCGGCTGCTCTCGATCGAGGGCGTGGACGATGTAAACGTCGAACTGGTCTGGGAGCCGCAATGGAACCAGGGCATGCTCACCGAGGCGGCCAAGTTGCAGCTCGGCCTGCTTTGAGGCAAGTTAAGCGCGGATGACCACTGAATCCACCATCGCGAACGCGCCCAGGAAAACGGTTGATTGGGCGAAATTGCGCGCCGATTTTCCCATCCTTGACCAGCAGGTTCACGGTCATCCGCTGATTTATTTCGACAACGCCGCCAGCAGCCAGAAACCCCGCGCCGTCCTCGACGCGCTGCTCCACTACTACGAGCGCGACAACGCGAATGTCCATCGCGGCATCCACGAACTCAGCAACCGCGCCACCACCGCCTTTGAGGCCTCCCGCGCCCGCACCGCCAAATTTCTCAACGCGAAGACCGACAACGAAATCATCTTCACCCGCGGCACGACCGAGGGCATCAACCTTGTCGCGCAGGCCTGGGGCGCGCAGAACATCCGCGCGGGCGACAAGATTTTGCTCACGGAGATGGAGCATCACAGCAACATCGTCCCGTGGCAGTTGCTCGCGGAACGCACCGGCGCGAAACTCGTTTACCTGCCCATCACCGGCGACGACGGCCTGCTGGACCTGAGCCGGCTCGACGACCTCTTGACCCGCGAGGTGAAGCTCTTCGCGTTCACGCATATTTCAAATTCACTCGGCACCGTCAATCCCGTCGCCGAACTCTGCGAACGCGCGCGCAAGCTCGGCGTCACCACGCTTGTGGACGCCGCCCAGAGCGCCGGCCATCTTACGCTCGACGTGCAAAAAATCGGCTGCGACTTCCTGGCTTTTTCCGGCCACAAAATTTGCGGGCCGACGGGCATCGGCGTGCTTTGGGGCCGCGAGGAAATTCTCAATGCCATGCCGCCCTACCAGGGCGGCGGCGAGATGATTTTGAACGTGGATTATTACAAGACCACCTTCAAACCCGCGCCGCACCGGTTCGAGGCCGGCACGCCGGACATCTCGGGCGTCATCGCGCTTCACGCCGCGCTGGATTACCTCGACGCCATCGGCCGCGACAACATTTTCCGGCACGACCAGGAACTGGCTGCGTACGCCTACAGCCGCCTCGAAAAATTGCCGGGCGTCCGTTTGTTCGGCCCGAAGACCGGCCGCGCCGGGCTCGTGAGCTTTCTGCTCAACGACGTCCATGCCCACGACGTGGTGACCGTGGCGGACCAGCGCGGCATCGCGTTGCGCGGCGGCCATCACTGCAACCAGCCCTTGATGAAGCGGCTGGGCGTCCCCTCGACTGCCCGCGCGAGCTTCTATTTTTACAACACGAAGGCCGAGGTGGACCGTTTCGTGGAGGTGGTCGTTGAAATCCAGAAATATTTTGGCGGTTGATACCGCCCGCCCCGTTTTGATTTGCCATGCCAACCGCCGCTGAAACCATTTCGCCCG
>Ga0181537_10001942_pt1 | contig 18598 bp, 17 predicted proteins | sample PEATcosm2014_Bin_39_FD_119765 | JGI IMG/M metagenome (GOLD analysis project Ga0181537, IMG submission 119765) | Peatland microbial communities from MTU Mesocosm Facility, Houghton, MI, USA - PEATcosm2014_Bin23_10_metaG | ecosystem: Environmental > Terrestrial > Soil > Wetlands > Peat | place... | reverse complement strand
TGTTGCACCAGATGCTCAAATCCCACTGGCGGCTGCGTTCCCGCGCCAGGATTTTGCGCGCGAACCAGATCCTCGAGCCGCTGTGCGGAGGCATCATACGCCGACTTTTGCTGTTTGCTTTCTTCGGCGCTGGGAGCAGGTGGCAACTCGGCGAATTGCTGGTCCTCGGTCTCCACCTGCGCGACGTTGGACCCAGCCTTCTCCTCTGGGACCACCAGTTGCGGTCCACCGTGAAGCTCTGCCGACTTCGCTCCGTCTTTCGCGGGATGCGCATGTTCCTTCTCTTCTTCTTCCGCTTTCATCTTCCTGCGGTCAATCACTTCGAATTTCGGCGTATCGCTCATAGCTCCAAATTTCCGATCGACTTCAATCAAAATTTCTGTGCTGCGTTCAGAATCCGTGCCCTGCCAGCGTCCGCACCCACGTTATACGTGAGCGGCTCATCGCTCGCTTCCGCTTCCTGGCGGACCATTCCCATTGCAAATCTCCGGCCTCCGCCGGCGAGAGGTAACTCTGCTGCGCTGGTTATCTGGCCCATTGCTGCGCCATTCTGTACCAACTCTGTTCCCCTGCTCGCCAACGGTCCATCCAATTCCAGTTGCCGCAGGTGTCGGTGCACATTGCCCCGCGATCGAATTCGCTCTACAATCTCTTGCCCCAGATAACAGCCCTTGCTGAAATGCAGCGCACGCACTTGTGACGTCTCCTGCGGCAAATCGCGCTCCACTATGTCGACGCCAAAAACTGGAATTCCCTCTGCGATCCGGAACGCCTCGAGCATGTTCAAACCCACCGGATTCGCTCCCGCCGTGGTCAAAGTACGCCACACACGCGTAATCCCTGCCACAGGGGTCCAAATCTCAAAGTGTTCTGCCAGCACTCCATAGGTGCGTAGAATCTTGAGGTCTAACCCATTCCATTCCACGCGCGTACTGGTCATCGACGCCGCCGGCGCCGGCAAGCCGATTCGCGCCATCACTTCGCTGGCCTGAGGTCCCGTCACTCCAATAGCTGTCTCCGCCGTTGCGGGTTCTTGCCCGAGCGGGACCAATTCCACATCGTCCATGATGATGAAGTGTTCAAGATGCGCCAGGAGCCGTTCGTACTGGCACCAATCCATCTCCAGTTCCAGGCTCTCTCCTTCACGCCATACCGTCAGATCGCCCTGGATCCGACCCTGCGCATTCAGCACAAGGTTCCATGCACCACTGTTCTCTGCCAAATCGTTGACCGTGTTCGTTACCATCCCGCTAAGCCAGCGAAACCGGTCTTCGCCCCGCACAACGATACGCCGCATCCAACCCAGATCATGCACGGCCGCGCCATAAGTCAGTGCCGCTGTTTCAGCTGCTGGCACGTCCAACTCACGTGGAGTCAGTGAACACCTATATTCTGCAAGTTGCGGCGGCTTGGCCGCCGACATGAGAAGCGAGGCAAGTGGGGTGGTCGCCGGAATTACTGCGGTCGCCGAGTCATTCATAGGGGAGCGATTCCAAGGTCCAGTGTCAATTTATCCTTCGCAAAGTGCGCGCCAGACCGCATCCTGATTATAGCCTTGGGAAAAGACTTTCCGATGAATCGGAGAAGCGCCGCGACACTAGGAGAATGGATGAACCAAACCCTCAAATTGACCCGACTTTTACCCTGCATCCTTCTCTTGGCATTGGTCTTACTCGGCCAGAGCGTTGCTATGGCTATCCCGCCGGCAATACCGCCTCCCCAGCCACCCGCTCAATCTCAGTCGCCCGCGCCGACGCAATCTCCGGCAAGCCCCACCGGTACCGACAAACAAAAGGTCGAATCGCGCATTACTCCGCAGCAGGCACAGCAACTCTTCGCTCTGGTCGATCAACTCCTCAAATTCTCCTCCGATGAAACGGGGCTGCCCATCAAGAGCGACGTCAAACGCCAGCTCACCAACCGCGCCGCCGTTGAAAGCTACCTGACCGAGAAATTCGATGAAGATGAGGACGCCAAACGCATGCAGCGCAGCGAAATTGTTCTCAAGAAATTCGGCCTGCTCGATCGGGATTTCGACCTGAAGCCATTTCTGCTGTCCCTGCTTAAAGAACAAATCGCTGCTTACTACGATCCAAAATCCAAAACCGTCAACCTGCTTGATTGGGTCAGCGTCGACGAACAAAAGCCCATCCTGGCACATGAACTCACCCACGCCCTCCAGGACCAGCACGTCGATCTCGACAAATGGAGCGACCAGACTCCTCCCGATGTCTCGCTCAATTCCAACGACGACACCGTACACCTTGCAAAAGACGAACTCGACACCGCGCGCGAGGCCGTCACTGAAGGTCAGGCCACGGCCGTAATGATGGATAACATTCTCAAGCCCATGGGACACAGCCTGCTCAAGGACCCCGAAGTCGTCGATGTCATCAAGCAGCAGATGACAGGTTCAGGCGATTCACCTGTAATGGCGCGCGCACCCCTCTTACTAACCGAGTCGCTGATGTTCCCATACCGTGAGGGCCTCAGCTTTGAACAGGATGTCTGGATGGATCAGGGGCAGACAGCCGCTTTCTCGGGCGCACTCGACCGTCCGCCCACATCCACCTGGGAGATCCTCAACCCTCGCGAATATGAGAAACACCATCTGCCCGTCGTTCCCCTGCTTCCCGATATTCATCCGCTCGTCGACAAGCTTTATCGACCCTACGACATTGGCCAGGTCGGCCAGCTCGATGTTCACATTCTCACCGGCATATTTGGTGGCGAAGGATCAGCCAGCGATCTCACCCCAGCCTGGGACGGCGGCATATATTGGGCCGGTCAGCTACGAAGCGCCACGCCGGCCCAGCAGGCGAGCACTAAATCTATCGCACTTCTTTATCTCTCATCCTGGAAGAGCGCGGTTTCCGCCCAGAATTTCGCCAGTCTCTATGCGAAAGAGCTGGGCCGTCAATACTCCGGCCTCAAGCCTGATGCAGCTGCAAAGCGTTCTTCACCGGCGGTGGATGGAACAGACGAACAAGTGTTTACTACTGATGAAGGGCCTGTCGTCATCACGACGCGCGGCAAGATGGTCTTCGTGGCCGAAAGCTTCGATCTTGATCTGGCGCGAAAGCTGACAGAGCGCATCTTCGATGCTCAGGGTAGTGGCGAGATGAAGCTGGCCCACAGCAGTACGCCCGCCGCTGCTGATCACGATGCGTCCTTGAGACATGTCTCCTTGTCCACTGCGGCTGTTCAGTCGTACCGATTCTCCTTGTCAGTCGCTGAGCCCAGAGAACCTCTAACGGGAAGCCTGGTCCGTTTTCTCTCTGAATGTGGCGTAATGAAGGCTGCGGTCGACGCCGCATTCCAAGCGGTGAAATAGAAAAGTCACTGCTTTCAAGCTGACGCATGTACCTCGTGTGCTCAGGCCGGGACCCTGTTCACGAGATATTCGTCAATCAGCTCTGTAACCAGCACCGCCGTTGGCACAGCTACCATCGCTCCGACAACGCCGGCCAGTGCCGAGCCGAGCAGCAATGCGACCAGGATCGCGAGTCCGGGTAACCCGACACTTGACTTCATAATGCGCGGAACGAGAAACGAATTCTCCACCTGCAAATAAATCGCATAAAAAATCGCCACTCCAATCACTCGCCCCCACGAGTCGATCGCCGCCACGAGCATTGCCAGCGCGATGCACACCGCCGCCCCGATGACGGGAATAATATTGAGCAACCCGGTCAGCGCGCCAAGTGCGTACGCATAGCGCATGTGAAGTGAAAGGTAAACGAGAGTGCTGGTGATTCCAAGCACCAGCATCAGACTTCCCTGCCCCAGAAGCCACTTGCCCATTCGAATTTCCGCGCGTCGGAGCGTCAGATCCAGGCGCCCTCGGCTCTGCGGTGGAAAAAACGAGAGAAACCAGCGATAGGCAACATCTCCTTCCAGGATGAAATACATGGTCAGAACGAATCCCATAACGATATCGAATAGTTTGCCGGCCCAGTCCTTCATCGAAACCAATACATAGGCAGCCGCCTGGCTGGCAAACTGCTGAATCTTCGCATCGATATCATCGGGGTTGAATTGATCCAGAAACGGGATCTCCTTCAACTTTTCAAGCAGAATAGGTGCGCGCGACGGCATCTCTTTTGTGAATTCGTTCAGATCTCGAATGACCGGCGGCAGGGCAAGTGCCCCGAATGCGACCAACACCGCCACGACCACCAACGGTAAAACCAAAACGGCGCCCCGTTTGAAGGGCTGCCAGCCCCGAATGCGCAACCCCGACACCGCACGAACCACGGGCGCCAGCACCACGGCAAACAACCCGCTGACGTAGAGCAGCACTAATTCTTCCCGAACCAGCCATGCAAGGTAGAACGCCAGGGCTAACCCGAATGCGAAGAGTATCTGTTGCTGCGGATTGCTGCTCTTGCGAGCGGATTCGGCCATTCGCCACTTTCCTGTCAAACCACATGGACTCTGTCCGGCACTTCCGACAATGCCTTAACGGTCCCCACTCAAAATGGAGCCAACAATTCCGCCCAGCAGAGCGCCTCCCGCCGTCGAGCTCACTTGTTGGTTCTCGGCGCGCGGCAGGTACTCGCTGATTTGATGCGCCAGCCGTGAGATGGGTAAGGTCTGCAGCCAAACCGTTCCTGGCCCCACCAGCACCGCCAGGAAAATTCCATCGCCGCCGAAGATCATATTCTTGATGCCCGGTACGGTCGTGATCTGAAATGACACCGTCGATTGGAACGCTCCCACATGCCCCGGATGCACACGCAAGACCTCGCCCGGCGCAAGATTCTTCACGATGAGTTCGCCCGAAAGCTCAAGCCACGCCAATCCGACGCCACCCAGCTTCTGCAGCAGAAATCCGTCTCCGCCAAAGACGCCAGCGCCCAGCGACTGCTGGAAGCCAACCCCAATCGTTACCTGGTCAGTGGCGCACAAAAACCCGTGCCGGTGCACCATGAATTCCTGTCCCTGCCCCACTTGCACCGGCAGAATATGTCCCGGCACCTTGGTTGCAAACGAGACCTCGCCTGGATACTGAATCGCCCGGTACTCCGTCATGAAAATACTGCCGCCGCCCGCAACACGCTTCAATACGCCGAACAGTCCCCCTCCACCGCCCATCTGCGTGTGCGTCGTCATTTGAATGGAAGCGGTCATCCACGATAGCTCGCCGCTCTCTGAAAACACGCTCTCGTTGGGATCAAGCTGGACATCGAGCACAGGCATCGTCGTCCCTTGAATACGGGTCTGCATCGTGGAAACCTCCTGTTTAGGGGCAGTTTACAAGGTGGAACCAAAACTCCAATATCGAAATTGCAAATCTCGGTGAAAAGACCGCTGAGATCCGAGGAATGTCATCTATTCCGTCTCACCACATCTCAAACGCAATCCGGCCCTCGCCAGTTCCATCACCTCGAGAGATCGAGTGTTTCCGAAATATGTCGTTTCGAACTGGGAAATCATTGCGGAAATGAGCGCCACGGCTCTCGGTCCGCGCCAATGCTGACTGCAGGATCGCTCGTGCCACAACACTCAGCGATTGAGCTTCTGCCAGGCGCCGGCTCAGCTTCCTTTGCTCCAGCATTCGATTCAAAATCGAGTGGCACTCAGTTTGCACTCTTAGCCCTTCTCGTAACGTCGACCCTTCCCTCAATAGCCCGGCATTTGCCCACATCGAGCGCTGCAGCAACGTAATGCACTCTTCGATCGCATGTGCATCCTGCGGTTCAACCGGTTTTTGCTCGGTTCGCGGCGCATCCGCCATCACCTCTGGCGCTGCCTCTCTGAGCATCGCCTTCCCCGCGCGCGCGCCAAACACCAGACCTTCAAGAAGAGAATTCGATGCCAGCCGGTTTGCCCCATGAACGCCTGTGCAAGCCGCCTCGCCGGCCGCATAGAGGCCACTCAAAGTCGTTCGCCCGTCAAGGTCTACGCGAATTCCCCCCATGAGGTAATGCGCCGCCGGGCGCACCGGAATCAAATCTCGCTGCAGATCGAGCCCGTGTTCCGCCAGAAAGGCGCTAATCCCCGGAAATCGCTTGTGCAGATCAATCCCTCTGACGTGGCGCATGTCGAGATACACCACGCGTATTTCATCGGGTACGATTCCGATGCCTTCCCGTGTGATCGCACGCGCCACTACATCCCGTGGCGCAAGTTCGAGCAGAGGATGGTAACGCTCCATGAAGCGCTCGCCGCGGTCGTTGCGCAGATAAGCTCCCTCGCCACGGAGTGCTTCACTCAACAAGAATCGCGGCGCCCCTTCTTTTGAAAAAGCGGTTGGGTGAAATTGGTAAAACTCCATGTCGGCCAATTCTGCACCGGCCCGCGCAGCCAGCGCGATGCCATCGCCAGTTGCAACCGCGGGGTTCGTGGTGTCGCTGTAGACCTGCCCTGCTCCCCCGGCGGCTACCAGAGTCGCTCGTGCGGCCACCCGCTTCAAGCGACGATCGCGATCCAGCAAATCCGCGCCAATCACGCGGTCTCCGTCGACCACGAGCCCCGTAACCGTCGTCCACTCTTCAAAACGAATGGGGCTGTGAGAACGCGCCGCGGCAACGAGCGATCGGCTGATCTCGGCGCCCGTAGCGTCCCCATTCGCATGCAGAATCCTGGGCAAACTATGTGCACCCTCCCGTGTCCGCAGCAGCTTTCCCGATTCACCATCAAATCGTGCGCCCCATTCAATCAACTCCGCTACGCGCTCGGGCCCTTCGTTTACCAGCACCTCCGCAGCCGCACGGAACACCAGTCCGTCGCCGGCCGCGATTGTGTCTTCCAGGTGCAGCGCGACGTCTTCTTCTCCCTCCATCGCAACGGCGATTCCCCCTTGCGCATAATGAGTGTTCGATTCGGCTAATGCTTCCTTGGTCACCACGAGTACGTCACCATGATCGGCCAACTCTACCGCTGCGCGCAGACCTGCCACGCCTGCGCCTATCACTAAAAAATCCACTCGAGCGTCTTCTGCCATAACCTTTGAGGCTAACACTCGATATCCCTTCGATCCCCAAGCAGCTCGTCCTCTCGCTTGCTCCATCCTTTAGGATGAATGGTGCGTGCAAACGATCAAAGTCGAAACACCTTCAGCCAAATACGACGTCCTCGCTGGCAGCGGCTTGCTGTCGACCCTGGCGCCGCGCATTCAGCGCATCGCAGGCAGATTGCCGCGTCGCGTCTTTGTTCTCACTTCTCCCGAGATCTGGGCGCTTTGGCGTGACCCGTTTCTCGTTTCCTTTCCTGATCCGCCCATCACGCTCTTTCTTCCACCCGGCGAACAACACAAGACCATGGCCAGCGTGGAGCGCCTGTTGCGCCAAATGATCGCTGCAGGCGGCGACCGTGGATCGCTCCTTATTGCCTTTGGCGGGGGCATCGTCGGCGACGTGGGCGGATTCGTCGCGGCCATTTTCATGCGTGGCATTCCCTACGTTCAGGCGCCCACTACATTTCTTTCGCAGGTCGACTCTTCGGTCGGCGGCAAGACAGGGGTCAATCTACCCGAGGGCAAGAACCTGGTCGGCAGCTTCCATCATCCTCTCGCCGTCTTCGCTGACATCGATGTGCTCGGCACGCTACCCGATCGCGAGTTGCGCGCGGGTCTGATGGAAAGCGTCAAGGCAGGCATCATCCGCGATCGGTCGCTCGTCCGATTCATGGAAGTAAGCAACGCCGAGATTCTCGACCGCCGCCCCAAAGCGCTCGAAAAAGTCATCGCCGCTTCCATTCGCATCAAGGCTGGAGTCGTCAATCGCGACGAGCGCGAAAGTGGCCTGCGCATGATTCTCAACTTCGGCCATACCGTTGGCCACGCTATCGAACAGGCCACTCGTTACAAAGCTCTCCTTCACGGAGAAGCTATTGCCTGGGGCATGATTGCCGCTCTTTTTCTTGCAAAGAGGCGAGGCACAATCTCCTCCCAGCAGTTCGACCGTCTTCAGAATCTCATTTATCTTTATGGGCCGCCACCCTCGCTCAAGCTGCGCGCCGCCACACTTCTGGCGGTCACCAGCTCCGACAAGAAAAATGTCGGTGGCGTTCGCCGTTTTGTTTTGCCAATTGGCATCGGCGATGCTGGTGTAGTCGAAGACGTGTCGTCGATTGAGTTGCAGGCCGCAATCGGCTATATGCTCGCCCAGGCGAAGGAGCGCCGCACCTGATGCCTCAGAACGGGGCCCGGCCGGCAGGAACCTCCGACGAGACGAGCGTCACGCAATCCGTGCGCCAGATGTTCAATTCCATCGCGCCGCGTTACGACCTTCTCAACCATGTGCTCTCAGCTGGTGTGGACCGTCTATGGTGGCGGCGAACTGCTCGTCGTTTCGGTGCCATCCTCGCCATTCCTGACGCCGCTATTCTCGACATTTGTTGCGGTACCGGCGACATGACCGTGGCCCTGCTCGAATATCGCCCCCCGGCTGCACGCCCCGTTCTCGCCGCCGACTTTGCCCGCGCCATGCTCAGCCGCGGAACCGAAAAACTTGCAGCACGCGAACCCCAAGCGCCCAATGCTCTCGCCGTCGAGGCCGATGCGCTCCATCTGCCGCTGCGCTCAGCGTCGCTTGACCTGGTCGTCACCGCCTTCGGCTTTAGAAACCTCGCTAACTACGAAACCGGCCTTCGCTCGTTTTACCGCATACTCAAGCCCGGCGGCCAGCTCGGAATCCTGGACTTCAGCGTGCCCGGCGGTTTGATCGGCAAAGTCTATGGTGTCTACTTCCATCGCGTGCTGCCTGCCGTTGGTCGGATGATTTCAGCCTCAGTGGACGCTCCATCTAACGGCCCTTACAATTACTTGCCCACCTCGGTCGGCAATTTTCCGCCCCCACCCGAGATGCTTTCCTTAATGCGCGCCACCGGTTTTACCAATTGCGCCTGGCAGCCTTATACCTTTGGGATTGCCGGGTTGTACACGGCAACGCGCTCCGATGTAGCCTGAAAACAGCAATGATCCAAGCTCCCAGTCCGACATTGCCCACGCAACCTGCGATTGACGTGAAGGTGCATTCCGCGGAGAAACGGCGCGCTGCCCTGCAATCCATGCTGGCTGCCGCCGCCATGACTCTGCTCAAGGTCGGCGCGGGCTTGTTCTCGGGATCGCTCGGTGTCCTTTCTGACGCCGCCCACTCAGCTCTCGATTTGGCTGGAGCTGCCCTGACGTTCTTTTCAGTGCGCGTCTCAGACAAGCCTGCCGACGAGGGCCACACTTACGGCCATGGTAAGTTCGAAAATCTCTCCTCCTTTGCCGAGGTCGGCCTCATGGTCCTCTCCTGCGTGTGGATCATCTGGGAGGCTGTGCAACGCATCCTGCATCATGGCGTCGAATTGCGTCACTCCATCTGGCCGGTTCTCGTTCTGCTCACCTCCATTGGCGTCGATATATGGCGGTCACGCCAACTTCGCGCAGTGGCCGTGCGCACGGGCTCACCCGCGCTTGCAACAGATGCCTTCCATTTCGCTTCAGATATCTGGGCGACAACCGCAGTGCTGGCCGGCCTCGGCGCCAGTTGGATCGGTGTGAGATTCCAGATCGAATGGCTACGCTATGCTGACCCCGTTGCAGCCATTGTCGTTTCCCTCATGATTCTGCGCATCACTGTGCGCCTCTTACGCGAAACTGTCGCTGTACTTTCTGACGAGATTCCCGCTGAAACCCGTCGCCGGCTCGTGCGCGAGGTGGAGCAGGTCGACGGCGTTCTCGCGGTTGAGCAGGCCCGCGTCCGCCGCTCGGGAGCAGCATATTTCGCCGACCTCACCCTGGCCCTCCCACGCCGCTACACCTTTGAGCACACCGGCGAACTGACGCAGGCCGCCACCGAGGCCGTGCATCGCGTCCTTCCGCAGGCTGACGTGGTCATTCATGCGGTACCCCGGCAGGCTCACGCAGAGAGTATTTTCGATCGCGTTCGCGCTGTCGGCGCGCGCAACAATGTCAGCCTTCATGAGCTCAGTATTCAATCAGTGCATGGCAAGCTCCATGTCGAGCAACATGTGGAACTCGATGAGACCATGCCTCTCCTCGAAGCTCACGATTTCGTCACTGCCCTTGAGGCGGAAATACTGCGCGAGACTCCCGAGATCGATACTGTGTTGACCCATATCGAAAGTGAGCCGGCCACCATCGAGTTGCCCGAAGAGACACTCGTCGAAGATCGCCGCATTGAAGTCGCCCTGCGCGACGCCGCCTCGCGATATAAAGAAATCGTCGACGTCCACCAGATCACCGTCGGGCGCTCAGCCGAGCACATTTACCTCTCCTGCCATTGCACGCTCCCCGATAAGTTGCCGATGGCGCGCGTCCATGAGATCATCACCGCGCTTGAAGACCGATTCAAGCTAGAATGCCCCGAGGTCTACCGCGTGACCATACACCCCGAGCCGGTCACCGACAACACGCGTTGAACCTTGAAGAAGGACATCATGATTGCGCACAGCGAATGGAAACACGACAAGATCTTTGAAGGAATCGCCGAAAACGGCAACACCATTCTTTTTGACACAGATTCTGCTCACGCCCATGGTCCCAGCCCGATGGAAGCTGTCCTGATGGCGCTCTGTGGCTGCACTTCGGTCGATGTTGTGAGAATCCTGCAAAAGAAACGCCAGCCTCTCACCGGTTTGCGCGTCACAGCGACCGCTACTCAGGCTCCCACTCCGCCGCAAGTCTTTACTCACATCAAACTCACCTACGCTGTGGGTGGTCATATGAGCCGCAAGGCCGTCGAAGACGCGGTTTCACTCTCCAAGAACAAGTACTGCTCGGTTTCCCAGATGCTCGATAAGACTGCAAAAATCGAATTTGAAATTGTTTATCCCGACGGTGAGCCCGAACCATGAACCGTCAATTTCTTCTCAAACTGTTCCGCATGGCGTCGCTCGTCATGGTGCTGGTCGCCGTCGCTTTGCTTTCGGCAATCGCCACTATGCACTTCGCCATTCACGGCGCTGAGGTCCAGGTGCCCGCGCTCAAGGGCATGACTGTGGCCGATGCGCGCAGCCAGGCCGCTGGCATGGGTCTCAACCTCAACGTTGACAACCGATATTATTCCGGCGATGTCGCCGCGGGCCACATCCTCACGCAATCCCCCCCTTCCGGCACGGTGGTGCGCCGCGAGTGGCATGTGCGCGTGGCTGAGAGCCTCGGCCCGCAAAAGGTCGACGTGCCCGATACAGTCGGAACTGATCAGCGTCTTGCTGCCCTGGAGTTGCGTCGCGCCGGCCTTGATGTCGGCGTCATCGCGCGATTTCCCGACGGAGCCACCGCCGAAGGAACAGTGCTTTCTCAAGACCCGCCGCCGCACGCGCAGGGCATCGAACGGCCCAGCGTCAGCCTCCTCGTTGCTGCGCCGGATACAGAGCTCTCCGACGGATACGTCATGCCCGACCTTACCGGCCTCCCGGTCGTCGCAGCCCAGGCCCAACTCGCCGCCGTCGGCATCAAAACTGCAACGCCTGTCTTCATCGACGTTCCAGTCGCCGCAGTGGGCGCCGGAAATGCGCCACTTGTCCCGCCAGTCGCGCCCGGATCGATCATTGCGCAACAACCGTCGGCTGGCGCTCGCGTCGATCAGACCATGCAAGTCAACCTCACCGTCGCCAAATGAGCGGCCTCGTTTAGCGGGCCTGCAACATCCAAAGATCTGATGACGCCAACCCCCTCCGATCCCCAACCTGCGAGTGCCATCCCACCCGCACGGCGCGACTTCTCGCATGCGTGGCGGGCGCTGCGCCATCGTAACTTCCGCCTCTTCTTTGGCGGCCAGAGCATCTCCCTCATCGGCACGTGGATGACCCGCGTCGCCACCTCCTGGCTCGTCTACCGGCTGACAAAATCATCCCTTTTGCTTGGCACCGTAGGATTCGCCGGCCAGATCCCTACATTTCTCCTTGCTCCACTCGCCGGTGTCATAGTCGATCGCATCGATCGGCGCAAAGTCCTGGTCTGGACGCAAACCCTCGCCATGGCCCAGTCGCTTGCCCTTGCATGGCTCACCCTCACTCATCGCATCACCATCGGCGAGATCCTCGCACTCAGCGTCATGCAGGGCTTGATCAACGCCTTCGATATGCCCGGCCGCCAGTCCTTTATGGTCAAGATGATTGAGGACCGCGCTGACCTCTCCAATGCCATTGCCATTAATTCGTCCATGGTCAATACGGCGCGCCTGATCGGACCATCTCTCGCAGGATTGTTGATCGCGGCTACCAATGAAGGCTGGTGTTTTCTCGTCGACGGCGTCAGTTACATCGCCGTCATCGCCTCGCTCGTCATGATGCGCCTGCCAAGAACGCAGAAGCAGGGACACAGTGCGACGATGCTCGAGCAACTGCGCGAGGGCTGGACCTACGTCTCCGGCTTCGCGCCCGTCCGCACCATCCTGTCCCTCTTCGCTCTACTCAGCCTGATGGGATGGCCCTTCATGGTGCTCATGCCGATCTTCGCCGCGCAGGTCCTGCATGGCGGCCCTCACACACTCGGCTTTCTCATGGGCGCAGTCGGCATCGGTTCGCTGATCTCGGCCCTAGCCATGGTCGCCCGCCGCTCGGTTCGCGGACTTACCCGGATGATCCCCATCGCAGCCGTGGCCTTCGGCGTCGGACTCATCGCCTTCGGTTTCTCGACCTCGCTCGCCCTTTCCTTGCCTCTCATGCTGCTCACCGGATTCGGCATGATGCAAGGCCTCACTGCCAGCAACACCATCATCCAAACTCTCGTCGACGAAAGGATGCGCGGCCGCGTGATGAGTTACTACACAATGGCCTTTGTCGGTATGGCGCCCTTCGGCAGCCTGCTCGCCGGCGTTCTCGCGCACGCTATCGGCGCGCCACGCACCGTCATCGTCAGCGGCGTCGCCTGCATTCTCGGAGCCCTCTGGTTCTGGTCGCGGATTCCCAGCCTTCGCCGCGAAATGCGCCCCATCTACGAGCGCCTCGGCATCGTCCCCCAGTCCAATTTGCCAATTGAAGAAAGCCCAGAGAACTGACCCGCAGCGCGTTTCCCGCCCACGTCGGCGCGCGATAGGATGGCTGTGACGCGAAAGGAACTGCCTTATGGGAATGACTGAAGACCTGGAACAGATTGCCTTGCAAGAGAGAGAACTCGTGTTGCCGCGCCTCGATGCGCAAATCGCGTGGGAGGTGGGCGCGCGCCTCAGGGCAATGGCTGCCGAACGCAATCTCGCCGTGGTCATCGATATTCGCCGTTTCGGCCAGCCGCTTTTCTATGCCGCGATGGATGGCACGACGCCCGACAATGTCGAATGGGTCCGCCGCAAGTCAAATGTGGCTGCGCGCTTTTTGCGCAGTTCCTACGCGATTGGCCTTAAAGAGAAACTCAAGAACGAATCGCTCCTCGAGAGCCAGGGTCTGCCCGTCGCCGACTACGCCACACACGGCGGCTCGTTTCCTCTCGTAGTTCCAGGAGCCGGAGTCGTCGGCTCCATCACCGTCTCCGGCCTACCTCAGCGCAACGACCACGAGCTGGTCGTCGAAGCGCTCTGCGCATTGCTGGATCGTGATTACGCGCAATTGCGTCTCGCGCAGGAATAGCCCCGCCAGCGAATCAGTGGCTGCGCTTCCCGAGCATTGCAATAAAGAATCCGTCCGTTTGAAACTTCCCCGGCAAGAGCCGCAGGTAGCCTTCACTCGTGACGCAGTTGCGCAGACTCTCTGCGCTCTCCGGCTTCAGAATGCCTTCGCTTGCCAGCTCCGCGATGCGCTCCTGCATCGGAATCACCTGCGCATCCGGCGCTCCAGCCAGCAGCTTCGCAACCACCTGCTCGTTCTCTTCCGGCTCCAGAGAGCAAGTGGAATAGACCACGCGACCGCCCGGCCGCACCGCGCGAATCGCCGCACGCAAGATCGCTTCTTGCCGCTCCGCCTGTCGCGCCAGATCCTCTTCCCGCAGCCGATGCCGAATCTCCGGATTCCGTCCCAGCGTTCCCGTTCCGCTGCAAGGCACATCGGCCAGCACCACGTCGAATGCGTCTGAATCCCGCAACGCCCCGGCATCACCATGCCGAAACTCAACCCGCTCATCCAGCAGTGCCAGGCGCTCCTGCAATTGCGCGAGCCGCTCCGCGCTTACTTCGCACGCCACCAAGTGCGTCGTCGGATTTCGCTCCGCAAGGATCAGCGTCTTGCCACCCGGCGCCGCGCAGCAATCGAGAATCGCATCGCCGCGACCCGCGATCTCCGCAACCAGTTGCGATCCCTCGTCCTGCAATCGCACCCGCCCTTCACGAAACGCCGCAATCGCAGTCACATCTCCTGACGTCACGATGCGCGCGCCTTCGAGCAAACTTCCCGGCGTCAGCTCGATGTCCGCTGTTACCAATTCCGCTTCCGCACCGGAATCAATGACGCGTATCGCTGTTATCGGCTGGCTCTGCCCATGCCGGCAAATCGTTTGCGCCGCATCCTCTCCGTAGAAACGAACCCAGCGCTCCACCATCCATCGCGGATAAGCCTCCGTCGCCGCGTCGCCTGCAAGAGGCTCGTCAGAAGGCTCAGGGCGCGGAGCGCCACCGCTCAGTTTTCGCAGCACCGCGTTCACCATCCTGGCAGCGAATTGATGCCCCGCCTGCTTGGTCAGCGCGACACTCTCGTCAATCGCCGCGTGCGCGGGAATCCTGTCCATCTTCAACAGTTGATACGCGCCCATGCGCAATGGGACGCGCGCTTCCGGGTCAAGCTTCGCGTTGGGCCTCTTTAGCAATGGGTCTATCTGCGCATCGAGCCAGATCTGCCACCGCAGCGAGCCCAGGACCAGCGCCGTCGCGAGGTGTCGATCGGCCTCAGAGAGTGCAGAAACATTTTTGCCGCGCAACAGTTCGTCGGAGTGCGCTTTGCCGCGCTCGACCGCCATCAAAATTTGAAATGCCGCCGCACGCGCTGGGGAAACTGCTGCCATGGTCTTCAACCCAGCCGCGCGCCGTCGGCGAATTGCGTCCCGCGCAAAAACTCCGCCGCCACCATGCGCTTCTTGCCCTCGAGCTGCACCTCGACAAACTCCAGCCACGTCCCCGTGGCACAGGCCACCAGCAGATGCTGCCCGTCGACGATCAGCGCGCCGGGACTCGTACGCGCGTTGACGCTCGGGCCGTCCGTAAGCGCGAGCCGATGCACAATCAGCTTTTTCCCATCGAGCGCGGTGAACGCGCCCGGCCATGGCTGAAAGCCGCGCCAGCGGTCCTTCAGTTCCGACGCTGATCGATTTGCAAAGTCCATACGCCCATCTTCGCGGGTCAGCATCGGAGCGAGCGTCGCCTGCTTATCCTCCTGCCGCGTGGGTTGAATGCTCCCATTTGCGAGTCCTGCCAACGTCTCGAGCACGAGCGGCGCACCGCTCTCGGCCAGCACTTCAAACATCTCCGCCGCGGTCTGTTCCGGCCCAATCTCCACCCGCTGCTGCAGCAAGATCGGCCCGGTGTCGAGGCCTTCTTCCAGCAGCATCGTCGTATTGCCGGTTACGGCTTCGCCGTTTGCTATCGCCCATTGGATCGGCGCGGCTCCGCGATACTTTGGCAGCAGTGACGCATGCAGATTGATGCAGCCCAGCCGCGGCAGTGCCAGCATCCACGGCGGAATGATGCGCCCGTAGGCCACTACCACAATCGCGTCCGGCGCAATTGCTTCAAGTTGCGCGCGCAGCTCCGCGTTGTTGCGAATTTTCTCCGGCTGTGTGACGGGAATCCCGGCCTTGAGCGCTGCCTGCTTCACGGGCGGCGACAAGAGCTCTTGTGCGCGGCCCACCGGGCGGTCCGGCTGCACGACGGTCAGCGCGACCTCGTGCCCCGCGGCGACCAGCGCCTCAAGCGTGGGCACGGCAAAGCGCGGAGTGCCGCAGAAAACCAGCTTCACGCTGCTACCACTTGCCTTCGCGCTGCATCTTGCGAATCTTGCGCAAGGTCAGGTCGCGCTTGAGCGCGCTCATCCTGAAGATGAACAGCATTCCGTCGAGATGATCGATCTCGTGCTGAAAGGCGCGCGACAGCAGCTCTTCGCCGTCCATCTCAAACCACTTGCCCTTCGCGTCCTGCGCGCGAATGCGCACCTTCGCGGCCCGCGGTATCTTCTCGCGAATCTCGGGAAAGCTCAGGCAGCCTTCCTCTTCATACTGCTTGCCCTCGCGAAAAATAATCTCCGGATTGATCAACACCAGTTTCTGCGCGGGGTCTTTGCCCGCGCTCAGATCGATCACTGTCACCCGCTTCGCGACTCCCACTTGTTGCGCGGCCAGCCCGATTCCCTGCGAGGCATACATCGTCTCAAACAGGTCCGCAACAAACTTGCGCAGTTCGCCATCGAATTCCGTTACCGGCTCGCCCGGCTTCTGCAGCACCGGCTCCGGGTATTTCACAATCTTCAGAATCATTGCTGTCTTCTAATAGCTCCGTATCTGTTCGATGTATCCGTCGAAGTTCCGCTTCATCTCGGTGGCCGAGTCGCCGCCAAACTTCTGCTGTGCCAGCCCCGCCACCGTGAGCGCCACCATTGCCTCGGCCGCGACGCCCGCCGCCGGCACCACACAAATGTCGCTGCGCTCGTAGCTTGCGCTGGTCGCCTCGCGCGTATCAAATCGCACCGACTCCAGCGGCCTGCGCAGCGTCGAGATCGGCTTTAGATAGCCGCGCACCACCAGGTCCTCTCCATTGGAAACGCCGCCCTCAATCCCGCCTGCATTGTTGCGATCCCGCGTGAACCGCGTCGGCTTACCTGTCTCTTCGGCGGCATAGTGAATTGCATCATGCACGGCCGACCCAAACGACTCCGCCGCCACCACGCCGCGCCCAATCTCCACGGCCTTGACCGCCTGCAGGCTCATCACCGACCAGGCCAGCAGCCCGTCGAGCCTCTCATCCCAGTTGGCATAGGTGCCCAGGCCGGCGGGCACATTATGCACCACCACCTCAAAGACGCCGCCCACCGTGTCTCCAGTGCGGGAGACGTGCTCAACCTCTTCCTTCATGCGCGCCTCGGTGGCCGCATCGACGCAGCTCAGCAAGATCTCGTCTTTGGCGACGACCGCGACAATCTCTTCCCAGGTCGCGGCACGCTCCAACTCCACGCGCCCCACGCGGATCACATGGCTGGCTACTTCAATTCCCAGATACCGCAACAAGAGCTTGGCAAAGGCCCCGGCTGCCACGCGCGCCGCCGATTCGCGTGCCGAGGCGCGCTCGAGCACGTAACGCGCATCAGGAAAGTTGTACTTCAATGCTCCCGCCAAGTCGGCGTGGCCAGGTCGCGGAGAGGCCACAGCCTGATGCTTGGCCGGGTCACCGGCTTCGACAGGCAGCTTTTCTTCCCAGTTCTTCCAATCGCGATTTACAAGCTCGATTGCCACCGGTGAGCCGATGGTCTTGCCGTGGCGCACGCCGCTCAAAACATGCGCCTTGTCCGTCTCGATCTTCATGCGGCCGCCGCGCCCATAGCCCTGCTGGCGGCGCCACAGCTCGCGATTCACGAATTCGAGATCTATCGGAAGGCCGGCAGGCAGTCCCGAGACCAGCGCGATCAAAGCCTCGCCGTGCGACTCCCCGGCAGTGGAGAAACGAATCATAACCTCTTGATTGTAACGGGGAAAGATTGGTCGTTGCGAATGGTGCGCCGGGATTCGGCCCGCGGTTCCCAATCAAGCGGCGATTCGCTTAGGATGATCGCCATGGCCTACTTCCTCTTCAAGTCCGAACCTGACGTTTACTCCTTCGACGATTTTGTGCGCGACAAGGAAACTGTGTGGGATGGCGTGACCGCACCAGCCGCGGTGAAGCACCTGCGCGAGATGAAGGCAGGCACGAAGTGGATCTTCTACCACACGGGCGATGAGCGCACCGCCGTCGGCACCGGCACGGTGGTCAGCGTCGATGCCAGCGATCCCAAGGTTCCCATCGTCAAGGTCAAAGCCGGCAAGCGGCTGAAGACGCCCAAGACGCTGGCTGCGATCAAGGCGGAAAAAATGTTTGCCAAGTCGCCGCTGCTGGTGATCGGCCGTTTGTCGGTTGTTCCGCTGACCGACGAGCAGTGGAACTGGTTCCTGGCGTAAATTCAAGCGAGGCGAAAGATTGGCGAAATAGGTAATTCGCACAATATAAACGCCTTAACGAAAATCAGAGGCGAAGATACGACGCAAGGGGAGGGGGTGGGGGTACCCTTTCTCTATCCCGATGTTGCAAACAAACAACTTAGCAATCGGCATTCCCGAAAAGGCGAATGCAAAGCGAAATCAACGGGTCGCGGGACGATCTTTTCAACCCACTACTTCTAATTGTGCGCCTTTTGAGGCAGAGAATACGCAAACTGCGAGGAGGAATTTTCTTCTTAGAATCAATGGCTTACAAGAAAAACGAGGGCCGTGGGGCTTGACAAGGCAAAACTGCCTCAAAGAATGCACTCGAAATACCCCAGTGCCTCATTGCACCCGATGGATTAGCAGGGTCGCACAAGGCTCACCTGGCAATTCGTAGAGAAGAAACACTCGACGGTGTTGTGAATGCCTACAACGTGAACTAGAAATTTTGTGTCAACTTTGTTCTGCGTTTTCGTGCTTCGTTAGCATCTTGGCGGCTTCAAAGATGGATTCAACGTGAACCGCGTCCTCTGCCCGCCCTTGGGTTCCGTA
>Ga0181537_10001941_pt1 | contig 18607 bp, 15 predicted proteins | sample PEATcosm2014_Bin_39_FD_119765 | JGI IMG/M metagenome (GOLD analysis project Ga0181537, IMG submission 119765) | Peatland microbial communities from MTU Mesocosm Facility, Houghton, MI, USA - PEATcosm2014_Bin23_10_metaG | ecosystem: Environmental > Terrestrial > Soil > Wetlands > Peat | place... | reverse complement strand
TGTTCGGCACCCTGCATACGAGTTCGGCGGCGAAGACCATCGACCGCATCGTCGATGTGTTTCCGGCCGCCGAGAAGGACATGGTGCGGGCGATGCTCTCCGAGAGCCTGCGCGCGGTGATTTCCCAGACCTTGATGAAGCGGGTGGGCGGCGGGCGTATTGCGGCGCACGAAATCATGATTGGAACCCCTGCCATCCGCAATCTGATCCGCGAGGGCAAAATCGCTCAAATGTATTCCGCCATTCAAACCGGCCAGGGCCAGGGCATGCAAACCCTCGACCAATGCCTGCAGGAATTGGTACAAAAGGGAGTGGTCAGCCGCGAAGAAGCCAAGTACAAGGCGCAGAATAAGGACAGCATTTAGAGAGGGCGAAGTAAATGGAACGGGAACAAGCCATACGTTTGATGCAGGACCTGCTCCGGCGAATGGTCGAAAAGAAGGGCTCGGATCTGTTCATCACCGCCGGCTTTCCGCCGGCGATCAAGGTGGACGGCGAAATTCGGCCGCAATCCGACCGTTCGTTGAGTCCGGAACAGAGCGCGGGCCTCGTGCGCGCCATCATGAACGACCGGCAAACCCGGGAATTCGACGCGACCAAGGAATGCAATTTCGCGATTGCGCCGCCCGGGATCGGCCGATTCCGCGTCAGCGCCTTCGTTCAGCAGGGCTACACCGGCGCAGTGCTTCGAACCATCAATGCCAAGATCCCGACGTTCGAGGAACTCGAACTGCCGGCCGTTCTGCGTGAGGTCGTGCTCTCCAAGCGCGGCTTCGTGATCCTGGTCGGGGGCACCGGCTCCGGTAAATCCACCTCCCTCGCGGCGATGGTCGGCTACCGCAACGAAAAGACCCGCGGCCACATCGTGACCATCGAAGATCCGGTCGAGTACGTGCACGCCCACAAGGGCTGCGTCGTCACCCACCGCGAAGTCGGCGTCGATTGCGACAGCTGGCATCTCGCGCTCAAGAACACCCTGCGCCAGGCGCCCGATGTGATCCTCATCGGCGAAATCCGCGATCGCGAAACGATGGAATACGGCATCCAATTCGCCGAGACGGGCCACCTCGTGCTGGCCACCCTGCACGCCAACAGCTCGAACCAGGCGATCGACCGCATCATCAATTTCTTTCCCGAGGAGCGGCGCGAGCAGCTGCTCATGGACCTGAGCCTGAACATCCGCGCGCTCATCTCGCAGCGCCTGATTCCGCGCGAGTCGGGCTCGGGGCGCATCGCCGCCATGGAAATCATGCTGGCCTCGCCGCTGATTTCGGATTTGATCTTCAAGGGCGAAGTCGCCAAGATCAAGGACGTCATGTCGCGCTCCAATCGCCTCGGCATGAAGACCTTCGATCAGGCGCTGTTCGACCTCTACGAGGCCGGCATGATCTCCTACGAGGACGCTCTGCGAAATGCGGACTCCAAGAATGAGCTGCGCCTGCGGGTGAAACTGGAGAGCAAGCGCGAGATGAAGAATGCGGAAGAGGGCGGCCAGGCCCTGCAGATCGTCGAGGAAGAAGAAGGCCAGGTTTTCTGATGTCGGCGGCATCTCCGGAAGTTCCGGCTCAGGTGATGAACACCAAGCCGCTGTTCAAACTCATGGTCGAGAAAAAGGCATCCGACCTGTTTTTCACCTGCAATGCTCCGGTCAAGATCAAAATCGACGGCAAGATATTTCCGGTCAACAAGCAGGTCTTGAGTCCCGAGACCGTGCGCCAGGCGGCACTCGGCTTGATGACGCAGGACCAGATCGAACATTTCAACAATGAACTGGAGATCGACTTCGCGATCTCCGAGACGGGGCTCGGCCGCTTTCGCGTCAATGTCTTCTACCAGCGCGGCTACCCGGCGATGGTGCTGCGCTACATCACGGCGGACATGCCCAAGCTCGAGGATCTCGGCATGCCCGAGATTTTCAAGGATCTGGTGATGTTGAAGCGCGGCCTCATTCTCATGGTCGGCGCCGCGGGGGCGGGCAAGTCGACCACGCTGGCCGCCATGATCAACTATCGAAACGAGATCTCCTCGGATCACATATTGACCATCGAGGATCCGATCGAATTCCTGCACTCGAACAAGAAGTCCATCATCAATCAGCGGGAGGTCGGCCTCGACACCAAGTCCTTCGCCCGCGCGCTGCGCAGCGCCGTGCGCTCGGCTCCCGATGTGATCCTGGTCGGCGAGATCCGCGACCGCGAAACCATGGAGGCCGCGATCGCGCTCGCCGGCACGGGGCATCTATGCATCGCCACCCTGCACGCGAACAATTGCGCCGAGACGCTGGACCGGATCATCAATATGTTTCCGCGCGACCAGCACAACCAGATCTTCCTCGACCTGTCGCAGTATCTGCGCGCCATCCTCTCGCAGCGCCTGGTGACCGCGAAGACCGGCTCGCGGGTCGCCGCCTCCGAAGTGATGGTCAACACTCCGTATGTCGCGGAGCTCATCAAGAAGGGCGACGTGATCGGCGTGAAAGAGGCGATCCGCACGGGCACGGAACGCGGCATGTTGAGCTTCGACAGCTCGCTCTACAATCTGGTGCGCGAGGGCCGGATCGAGCTCGAGGAGGCGCTCTCAAGCGCCGATTCGCGTACCAATCTCGAGGCCAAGATCAACTTCGGCTGAACCGGACGGCACGAGGTTGTTCTCGAACTCACGGCTGCTGACATCCCAGCCGGACCTCAGGGCGCGATCCCGGCACCCCTTGGGGTCGAGGGCCAAGGCGCGCCGCGCGGCGCTCGCGAGGTCTTGGTCGAGCGCTCCCGTGATGCCGTCGTCGATGACATCGATGGGTCCGGTCACCGGGTACGCGGCCACCGGCACCCCGCAGGCCATGGCCTCGAGATTGACCAGGCCAAAGGTGTCGGTGCGGCTCGGAAACACCATCACGTCGGCCGCCGCCAGATGTCTCGCCAGATCCTCGCCGAAGCGATAGCCGACGAACACGGCGCCCGGATACAGCTTCTCGAGCCGGGCTCGCTCCGGACCGTCGCCGATGACGAGCTTGCCGCCGGACCACTCCATGTCGAGGAACGCCTCGATGTTCTTCTCCACCGCGATGCGCCCGACGTAGGCGGCGAGCGGGCGCTTCAGCGCGAGGAAATCCTTGGGGTAGGGCTTGAACAGTTCCGTGTCCACGCCACGCTGCCAGGTGGCCAGGTTGGTAAATCCGTGCGCGGCCAGATCCCTGCGAATCGACGCCGTGCTCACCATGCAGCGGGTCCCCGCCGAGTGGAACCAGCGCAGCAGCCGATATGACACGGCGAGGGGAATGGGCGCGCGAGCGCGCAGGTATTGCGGGAACTGGGTGTGGTAGGAGGTGGTGAAGCGCAGACCCTTGCGAAGGCAATGACGGCGCGCGGCAAGCCCGAGCGGACCTTCGGTCGCGATGTGCAGCGCCTGCGGCGCGAACCTCGAGATGCTGCGGCTCACGCCGGCATAGGGGAGCAGCGAGAGGCGGATCTCCGGGTACGTCGGGCAGGCGAAGCTCTTGAAGTCGCGCGGCGTGATCACCCGGACGTCATGCCCGAACCGGCTTAAGCATGCCGCGGTTTGCGACAAGGTGCTCACCACGCCATTGGTCTGCGGCAGCCAGGCGTCGGTCACGATCATGATTCTCATGTCGGATGACCATCGCATGAGCGCGTGACGAAACGATGACCGATAGGACAACTTTTCTTGACAGCCTCGGCACAGAGAATATGCACCATCGCCTGTGGTGAGGTCGGCAGCCTGCGGGCAACCGGGGGGAGCAGGTTGCCCGCAGGCTGCCGACCCCACCACTGCCGTTAGGGATCCATGATCGCTGTGCCGGGATGACAACGTTCTGCCAAGCCGGTCGCGTTTCGGTGCGCGGCGCGGCCGCTTGTCATAGCGTTGTCATGAAAATCCTATATTTGCTTCATGGGCGATTTATCCATAAAGGAAACCACATGCTGCAAAGCTTTTTGGCGGAACTGCGAACCCAGCGCTGGGACGACCATCGTTACTATCATCACAGCCGGATCAACCAGTCGCTGCACCTGCTGAGTGCGGTGAGCTTCATCATCGCCTACGCGACCATGTTCATCGACCCGGTGAAATCGGCGCTGATCGGCTGGCTGGTCTCCATGGTCAGCCGCCAGTCGGGACATTTTTTCTTCGAACCGAAGGGCTACGACGCGGTGAATCGGGCCACCCACGAACACAAGGAACAGATCAAGGTCGGGTACAACCTGCGCCGCAAGGTGATTCTGCATACGGTATGGGCGCTCGCGCCGGTGGCGTTGTGGCTCAATCCCACCCTGTTCGGACTGTTCCAGCCGCATACCGGCGCCGAGGCTTTCGTGCGCGACGTGGGCGAGATATGGCTCGTCATCGGCGTCGGTGCGCTGGTGTTTCGCACGGTGCAGCTGTTCTTCTTGAGGGATGTGCAGACCGGCCTCGTGTGGATGACCAAAATCCTCACGGACCCGTTCAGCGACGTGAAGCTCTATTGCAAAGCGCCGCTTTATCTCATGCGCGGCGAGTTGATGGATCCGATGGCCGAGGCCGAAGTCACCCGCGCCTGAATCATTTCCTTGAGCACGCGCCGACGGATGGATTTGTTGGTGAGCGTGGGCGCCGCCCACCACCATCCGTCGCGCTGCATGCTGATCGCCGCCGACACGAACCGATCGGCCACCGCGGCGAAATCGACTTCCGAATAATTCAGGCTGAAGATGAGACGCCCGGTTCCCACCCAGCTCAACGCGATCCCCGCGGCGCGCAGGTAATATTGAAACATCCAGTTGTAGCGCGACGGTTGGACGTAATAGATCGTCCAAATCGTGGACAGGTTCGCGATCCGCGCGGGCAGTCCCGCCGCAGCCAGTCGACCGTTCAACGCCTCGGCACGGGAGTTCCAAAGCGGGTCGAGGTCGCGGTATACCCTGCGCATCTCATCGGACTCGAGCGCGTGCAGGAATTCGTACATCGCGCCCATGACGTACGGGTGCGAATTGAACGTGCCCCTCGCGAAACAGATATCGGCGGGCCGGTCGTCGCGGAAGCGGCGCATCAAGGCCGCCCGGCCGCACAGCACGCCGATCGGCAGCCCGCCGGCGACGGTCTTGCCGTAGGTCACCATGTCGGCGCGCACGCCGAAATATTCCTGGGCGCCTCCCATCGCGAGTCTGAAGCCGACAAACACTTCGTCGAACACGAGCACGATGCCGCGGGCGGTGCATACTTCGCGCAGCCGCGCGAGCCAGCCGGCATAGGAGCCGCGGTCGAAATGGGCTTTGCGCCCGCTGTCGATCAGCGTCGAGTCGCCGGGCGCGCCGACGTTCGGATGCAGAGCCTGCAGCGGGTTGACCAGCACACAGGCGATGTCCCGCCGGCTGCGCAGCACGCGCAGCGCCGCCTCGTCCATGTCTTGCAGCGTGTAGGTCTCATTCGCGGGCGAGGGGTTGCCGACCCCGGGCTGCACGTCTCCCCACCAGCCGTGATAGGCGCCGCAGAAGCGCACCACGTGACTGCGGCCCGTGTGATAGCGCGCAAGGCGCACCGCCTGCATGACCGCCTCGGTTCCGGACATGTGAAAGGAGATCTCCTCGAGGCCGGAGATCTCGAGCAGGCGGCGCACGTTGTACTCGGTCACGGGATGGTAGACGCCGAGCACCGGCCCCAAGGCGCGGACCCGTTCGCTGCCGCGTTCGATGCACCCCTTGTAGAAATCGTAACCGAAGACGTTGACGCCATAAGAGCCGGTCAGATCGTAGAACTCGTTGCCGTCCAGGTCCTTGATCGACACGCCGGACGAGGACACGGCGAACCCGCCGAGTTTGAGGTGTTGCCGCACGAACCGGCTGAATTGGAACGGCACCCGGTAGCGGGAGGTGAACTCGAGGTCCGAGAGCCCCGAAGCGGCGCTGCCGGTGAGCTCGACGGTCTTCTTGAAGCGCTCGGCAAACAGCCGCGAGAGCCCCATGAAGCCTTCGCGCCGCGCCTCGGCGACATCCGCAGGGGCGGAATCGGCGCGAAAGAAATCCGCCTCGCCGTACTCGTAGAACGGCACCCACGAGGCAAAGCGGCGCGCCATGCGCGAATGTCCCGTCAGGGAACGATGCTTGGCGCGCGAGAGTTGCAGGCGCGCCCCGGCCTTGAGCAGCAGCAACGCGAGAATGAGCGCGGCTGCCAGAGACAGAATGATCGTCGTAATCGGTATTCCTCGCATGGATTGCTGGCGCAGCGACTTTATTTCAGACGGATGACACTACTGTGACTGCGAAATCCCTGATCGCGCGCGTGGTTCAGCAGGAGGACGTCAATTTCCTGCTCACCAACCGCATCCCGCGCCGCCTGGTGACCCAGTTCGTCGGCTGGCTGAGCCGGATCAAGAGTCCATTGCTCTGCCGGGGCTTCATTGCCGTCTGGCGGCTGTTTTCCGATCTTGACCTGAGCGAGGCGAAAACGACTCGATTCGCCAGCCTGCACGAATGTTTCACGCGCGAACTCAAGGACGGCGCGCGCACCATCGACGCGGATCCGCGCCGCGTGATCAGTCCTTGCGATGCCCTGGTGGGGGCGTGCGGGGAGGTGCACGGCGGCTCGGTGCTGCAGGCCAAAGGGTTTCCCTACCCGCTGCTGGATTTGCTGGGTGATCCGGTGCTGGCCGGCTACTACGAGGGGGGCCGGTACGCGACCCTACGGCTGACCTCGAGCATGTACCACCGCTTCCATGCGCCGGCCGATTGCCGCGTGCAGCAAGTCTCCTACATGTCGGGCGATACCTGGAACGTCAACCCCATTGCACTGAAGCGCGTCGAGAGACTGTTCTGCAAAAACGAAAGAGCCGTGATCCGCTGCCGGTTGCCGTCGGGCGCTCTGCTGACGCTGGTCCCGGTGGCGGCGATATTGGTGGCGAGCATCCGGCTGCGCTTTCTCGACGTGCGCCTGCATCTCAACTATGCGGGAGCCAACGTCATCGCCTGCGACGTGCCGCTGCGGCGCGGCGAGGAAATGGGCTGGTTCGAGCACGGTTCAACCATCATCGTGTTCGTGCCGCGCGGCATGGCGCTCTGCGAGGGGGTCCGCGAAGGCGGCCGCATTTTCATGGGCCAGCCGCTCGCCTGGCTCCAGATCTAGAGCGGTCGGCGATGCCGCGTGAGGGTCGCGGCAATCGAGGCCAGCACCGCCATCCGCACGGCGACGCCGTTATTCACCTGTTCGCGAATGACCGAGCGCGGACCGTCGGCCACGTCCGAGGCGATTTCGACGCCGCGGTTCATCGGCCCCGGATGCATGACGAGTACGCTCGGCGCGGCCAACCGCACGCGCCTCGCGTCGAGACCGTAATCCCGAAAGTACGCGGCGTCATCCAGCGCCGCGCTTTGCGCCATGCGCTCCTTTTGAATGCGCAGCATCATCACCACGTCGGCCCCGGCGATGCCGTCCTCGATGCGGGTGAAGCGCTGCGCGCCGCGGAATTCGCCCTCCTCGGGCAACAGCGCTTCGGGCGCGATGAGCCGCAGATCCGTCGTCCCCAGGGTGGTCAGGGCCTGGTGCGCGGACCGGGCGACGCGGGAGTGCCTGATATCGCCGACGATGGCCACTTTGAGACCCGCGAAGCGGCGCTTATGGGTGCGGATCGTCAGGGCGTCGAGCAACCCTTGAGTGGGATGCGATACATGGGCTTCGCCCGCGCTGATCACGGACACGTGCGGGGCCACGTGATCGATCAGAAATTCGGGCATGCCCGCTTCGGAATCGCGGATCACGAACACATCGGTGTTCATGGCTTCGAGGGTGTAGATCGTGTCCAACATGCTCTCGCCCTTGGCGCGCGAACTCGAATGCAGGTCCAAGTTGAGTACATGCGCCCCCAGCCGGCGGCTGGCGAGGTCGAAGGAGGCGCGGGTGCGTGTACTCGGCTCGAAGAACAGATTGGCGAGGGTGACGCCGGCCAGTTCGCGGCCTTCATAGGCGGGTTGTCCCGGCAGCCGGCGGTACGCTTCCGCCCGATCCAGGATGGCGGTGAGCGTGTCGCGGGTCAGACCGTCGAGCGTGATGAGGTGGCGCAGGCCCCCGGCGCTATCTTGTTGCGAGCGCATGTGCCGCTGTTTTCTCCCCGCTGAACCAACGCTCCAGGATCACGCAGGCCGCCGCGGCATCGACGTCCGCCTTGACGACGCGGCGCCGGCGCAGGCCGGAGGCGCGCGCGCCCTTGAGCCGCGCTTCCGCTTCGGACGATGAGTAGCGCTCGTCGATCAGTTGAACCTCCAGCGGATACCGATGCGCCAGCGCGGCCGCGAAGTCGCGGGCGGCCCGCGCCATGGCGCTCTCGGAACCGTCCACATTGTACGGCAGGCCGACCACCAGCAGGGCCGGCTGCCACTCGCGCAGCAGCGCATCGAGCAGCTCCCATCGCGGCTCACCGCGCTGCGCCGGGACGCTGCGAAGCGGCGCAGCCGTGCGGCTCAGGGTGTCGCCACAGGCGACCCCGATCCGCCGGTGCCCAAAATCAAAGGCGAGCACGAGCCGCGCGGCCGCGGTGTCGATGGGGCGCGTCAACGCCGTCGCTGCAGACGGCGGCACCGGCGACACCGGTTCAGGCATTGCCGCTGATCGGACTGATTCGCGATAACTCCACGCCGAGCAGACGCCCCGCGGCGTGCCAGCGAGATTCGAACGGCACTTCGAAAATCAACCCCGTGTCCACCGGCGCGCTCAGCCAGGCGTTCGCCCGGATCTCATCCTCCAACTGGCCGCCGTCCCAGCCGGCGTAGCCGAGTGCGACGATGGCCTCGGCAGGCCCTTCGCCCCGGGCCATGGCCGCCAAAATGTCGCGCGAGGTCGTGACATGGATGGCGTCTGAGACCTTGAGCGTCGAGTCCCACTCGCCGCCGGCGCGGTGGACGACGAAGCCGCGATCGGTCTGCATGGGACCGCCGCGCAGCACCCGGCGCTCGCTCAGAGGTCCGATGGCGAGTTCTATCTCGAGTTGCTCGAAGATTTCGCCCATGCGCATGGGCAACGGTTTATTGAGGATGAGTCCGAGCGCGCCTCGCGAGCTATGGTCGCAAATGAGCGCAACGGTTTGCGAAAAGTTCGGATCGCCCATTGCCGGCATGGCGATCAGCAATTGATTCGTCAGATATCCCGAATCGCTAATTGTTTGGCTCCGAATACACAACTCCGGCGCCCTGCGGGGCGCCGCCCAAGAACTGCCACTCGTACGCGATCCGTATTTGATCATGCTTGGCGGTGAGATTGCTCGGAAATGGATCGAAAGGCGCGGCGAGCTTCAAGATCCGCATCGCCGCTTCGTCGATCTCCGCGTGTCCGCTGGTGCGCCGCACGACGGTGTCCAAGAGCTTGCCGTCCGCTCCGATGGTCACCTCTATCACGGGGGTTCCGGAAAGCTTTTTCCGGCGTGCGACGTCGGGGAAATTCATCGTACCGACCCTCTCGATCTTGCGCCGCCAACCGTCCAGGTAGGCGGCCACATCGGATTCCTGCGTGTCCGCCGCAATCCACAGCTGCTGCGCGGCTTCGCCGCGCATGCGCAACTCGACCCCGTCGTCATTCGGAGTCATCGCGAGGTCGGGCCTCTTCTCGAGCAGCAGCGGCAGCTCGGAGGACTCTTTTGCGGCGGTGGGCGCCGCGAAATACAAGATTTTCGGCGCCGGCGTGAGAGTTGCCAGCAGCTCCTGCTCTCCGGTGTCCGTGCCCGACCGCTGCGCCGCGAGCCCATCGCCGCTCGGAACGCCCGCCCGCTCGACCGGCATCAGGGAGGATTTGGGAATCAGCGTGCGCTCGCGTTTCGAGGTATTGCCGGATCCCTTGGTGTTGCGCTCGGAAAGATAATGGGCTTGCGGATTCGCCGCGACGCTCGGCGCTTGATCGTTCACGAGCACGATCTCCATGTCCGGCGCCTCATCGCCGTCAGACTTGCCGGCGCCGGAGCTGAAGGTCACACCCAGAATGACGATCCCATGGAACAAGGCCGCCAGAAAACACGTGGTCAGCATGCGGTCGCTGGCGGGCGGCAGCCCGGCCCCCAGCATGTCGTTCGATTCAGTCATTTCTACGGTCATGCGGCGCTCAAAATCCCCTGGATCGATTCCACCAGCCTCGCACCAATGTCGACACCATGCTTCTTGTTTAGTTCGCGGATGCCGGTCGGACTCGTGACGTTGATCTCGGTGACGTAATCGCCGATGACATCGAGACCGACGAACAGCATCCCGTGCGCCTTCAATGCCGGACCGATTTGCGCGCACAGCCAGCGGTCTCGATCATTGAGCGGACGGCTCTCGGCACTCGCTCCGGCGGCAAGGTTGCCGCGGTTGTCATCGGGTGATGGCACCCGCTTCAGCGCGAAGGGCACCGGTTCGCCGTTCACCAGGATGATCCGGCAGTCGCCGCCGGTCACGATCTCGGGCAGGTAGCGCTGCACGATCGCATACCTGCCGCCATAGTCGGTCAAGGTTTCGAACACGACGTTGCGGTTCTTGTCGCCGTGTTCGAGCACGAATATGGATTTTCCACCCATGCCATGCAGGGGTTTGCATACGGCTTTGCCGTGCTCGCGCAAGAACTCACCCATGTCGTGCATGTCGCGGGTGATGAGCGTCGGCGCACAGCACTGCGGAAACCAGGCCGTGTACACCTTCTCGTTCATGTCGCGCAAACCTTGCGGCCGGTTGCACACCAGCGCGCCCTGGGTTTCGGCGCGGTCGAGAATGTAGGTCGTATAAATGTACTCGGTATCGAACGGCGGATCCTTGCGCATCAGGATCACGTCGAACCCGCCAAGTTCCGCGCTCCGCGCCTCGCCGCGCACGAACCATGTCGCCGGATCGTCGAATACTTGCAGCGGCGCGAGACGGCCGAATGCCGTGCCGTCGCGCAGCCAGAGGTGCTTCTGTTCCGCGTAGAAGAGCTGCCAGCCGCGCGCTTGCGCCGCCAGCAAGATCGCCAGCGTGCTGTCCTTGGCCGGATTGATTGCTTCGATGGGGTCCATGACGACGATCAGGCGGACTCGGGAAGACATACTCGCTCCTCTGGCGCTCGACATGGGGCGCTCGACAAAATTTCCCGCCAGCCCAAGTCTAGCGCATGCTGCCGCGGCGCCCGGTCTCTTGAGAGAACTGTGAACCACGCCACCGTTGTTTGCGTCAGCTTACCGCGAAATGTGCAGTGCATAACGTGGCTTGCAGGGGCTGGATATGTTAAAAAGCCACAAGATTCCAGCACCTACGCACTTAGTCTCGAGATCCGGCACGGGCAAATTCATGGAGAGCATCAGCATCAACGGCAAGCCGAAACTCACCGGACTCAAGGTCCTCGTGATCGACGACAGCAAGACCATCCGCCGGACGGCCGAAACGCTGCTGACCAAGGAGGGCTGCGAGGTGTTCACGGCTGTCGACGGCTTCGACGCGCTCTCCAAGATCGCGGACCATCAGCCGGACATCGTGTTCGTCGACATCATGATGCCGCGTCTCGACGGCTACCAGACCTGTTCTCTGATCAAACACAACAAAGTGTTCAAACAAATCCCGGTCATCATGCTGTCTAGCAAGGACGGCCTGTTCGATCGGGCCCGCGGCCGGATCGTCGGGTCTGAGCACTATTTGACGAAGCCGTTCACCAAAGACGAGTTGCTGGGCGCGATCGAGGCCCACGTCGGCAAATGACGGAGAATGCGAGAATGGCATTGATTTTAATCGTCGACGATTCACCGACCGAAGTGTTCGTCATGCAGAAAGCGCTCGAGAAGCACGGTTTCAAGACCGCCGCCGCCGAGAATGGCGAAGAGGGCGTCCGCAAGGCGAAGGCCATGAAGCCGGATCTCATTTTCATGGATATCGTCATGCCCGGCGTGAACGGCTATCAAGCCACACGGATGCTGATCAACGATCCTGAAACGAGCCTGATTCCGATCATCATGGTGACCACCAAGGGTCAGGAGACCGACCGGGTCTGGGGATTGCGCCAAGGTGCCGTGGATTATCTGGTCAAGCCGGTGTCCGCCCAGGCGTTGGTCGAGAAGGCGCAGGCCGCGCTGGCCATATGACGAGTACGATGTTCGGGCCGGATACCAGCTTGCGGAGCTTGCGCGACCGTCCGTTCGAATTGCTCAAGGAAATCGAGAAGCGCAGCCGGGCGGGGACCTCGGCCAACGTGCCGGAACCGAGCGTGGGCCGCGAATGGGTGGGCGTGGCGTTTCGCATGGGCGGGGAGACTTTCCTGGCGGCCCGCGAGGAAACCCGCGAGGTCCTGGGGCTTCCCGCGGTGGTCACGCGCATCCCGGGTGCGAAGAGTTGGGTCAAGGGCCTGGCGAACGTCCGCGGGCAGCTGCTGCCGATGCTCGACCTGCGGCAATTCCTGGGCAGCGCGGCGACCGCCGCGGGGCGCAACACCCGCGTGATCGTGGTCAACCACCGGGAAATCCCGGCCGGCCTCATGGTGGACGAGGTGTTGGGATTCCGGCGTTTTGCGGAAACGGAATTCAACGCGGAGGCGCCGCCCACCGTGATCCGCTGCGACAGCTACCTTGCCGGCGCTTTTCGCCGCGGCGGCGAAGTGTGGCCCGTGTTGAGTTTGAAGAGCCTGGTCGAAAGCCAGAGCTTCCTGCAGGCCGCGAGTTGAGTTGGGCGCAATGACCACGGGAAACGACGCAGTTTCTGGGACCAAGATCCTGCCGGTGCTGGCGGCGCTCATCGTGCTGTGCCTCGCCGGCGCAGCCGCGCTCACTCTGCTCACGCGCAACGCGGCGTCCGTCGCGGCGCCCGCGGAACAAATGTCGCTCGTGGCGCAACGCATCCCGTTCGAGGCGCAAAACGCATTGCGCGGCGAGGCGAGCGCTTTCGATGCGCTCAGCCGCAGCGCGGCGCGCCTCAGGTCGCTGCGCGGCCCCGCAGCGGACCAGGCCGATCCGAACTGGCATAAATTGACCGACGGGGTGGCCGCAGTCAGCGACGCAAGATCGGCGGTGGAGACCATTCAGGTTTCCAACCAAGAGGCCCGGGACCTCGCGCCGAAACTGCTTTCCGAGCTCGGCGATCTGGTCAGCTCCGTGGGGTCGCAAAAGCTCGACGGAATGAGCCGCTACGTGGATCGGTTCGAGCTCATGGTTCAGCGCATTCAACAGGATTTGAATGGCCTGGCGTCCGGCGTGAGCGACGCCGCCCCGGCCGCGCAGCGGCTCGCCGACAGTCTGGAATTCTTGAGTCAGGTCATGCGCGGCCTGTCCGGCGAGGAATCCGGCCTCGCACTCGCCAAAGTCACCGGGGCCGACGCCGAGGCGCGCCTGAAGATCGTGGTGGCGCGCAATCAACAGTACGCCGCCAGTGTGCGCAAAGCCATTGCCTCGGCGGAAACACTGTCCAAGGCACAGGCGGCCGCCCGCGCCCTGCCGGCCGTGGCGAGCAATCTGGCGGGGGAATTGGATGCTGCCCCGGCGCGCGATGCGGGTTCCCGGACGGAATCCGCCTCAACCTACAAGGCCGGCGTGCTGTTGCTATTGGGGCTCGCGACCGTGCTCCTGGCGGCGCTCGGCTGGACCTCCCTGAAGTCCGCCAATGTGCGGCGCAACAGCGAGGTCCGCGTGCGCGAGAACGAGCGCAACCAGGAAGCCATCATGCGCCTGCTGGATGAGCTGTCGAGTCTCGCGGACGGCGATTTGACCGTGCAGGCGACGGTTACCGAAGACATCACCGGCGCGATCGCCGATTCGATCAACTATGCGATCGAGGCGCTGCGCGAACTGGTCACGACGATCAATGACAGCGCCATCCAATTGGAGGGCGCCACCAAGCAGACTCAGGCCGCCGCCGCGCACATGGCGAAGGCCAGCAGCGCGCAATCGCGGCAGATCTCCTCCGCCAGCGAATCGATGGTCGAAATGGCGGCCTCGATCGAGGAGGTGTCGGGCAATTCCGAACGCTGCTCGGACGTCGCCAGACACTCGGTCGACATTGCGCACAAGGGCGGCGATGCGGTGCGGCGGACCATCGACGGCATGAACGCGATCCGCGAAACCATCCAAGAGACCAGCAAGCGCATCAAGCGTCTCGGGGAGAGTTCCCAGGAGATCGGCAACATCGTCGAGCTCATCAACGACATCGCGGAACAGACCAACATTCTGGCGCTCAATGCCTCGATCCAAGCCTCCATGGCGGGTGAGGCGGGGCGGGGCTTTGCCGTGGTGGCGGACGAAGTGCAGAGATTGGCGGAACGTGCGGCCAATGCGACCAAGCAAATCGAAGTCCTGGTGCGCACCATCCAGACCGACACCAATGAGGCCGTCGTCTCCATGGAGCGCAGCACCACCGATGTGGTCGGCGGGGCGTTGCTGGCGGAGAACGCCGGCGCCGCACTCGAGGAGATCGAGCAGGTTTCCAATCAGATCGCGAGCCTGGTGCAGAACATCTCCGCGAGCGCGCGTCAGCAGGCCGTCGCCTCCGGCAACATCTCGAAGAACATGCAGGTGGTGCGCGAAATTTCGACGCAGACCGCCGACGGTACGACGGCCACATCCCTGTCGATCGCCAAATTGGCGGCCCTGTCGGCTCAGCTGCGCAAATCCGTCGCCGGATTCCGTCTTCCGGATTATGGCGGAGGCACGACCACGATCGGCGGGACGTCCGCGCGGCTGCCGGCCTTGAAGGACCCCGTAAATCCCGGAACCACGGGAAAAATGCGCAAAGCGAGCGGCTTCAGCGCCTGACGAAAACGACGCTTCCGGCATGACAGACATCAGTTCTCAAACCCTGCACATCGTCGCCAAGGAACTCAATGCCACCTTGAGCGATGCGCGTGCGTCGCTGGAAGGCTACGCCGAACGCACGGATCAGCGCGAATTGCTCGAGAAGTGCGCCGACCAGCTGCATTCGGCGCACGGGGTCTTACGCCTGGTCGAGGTGTACGGCGCGGCTCTGCTGGCCGAGGAAATGGAGCACGTCACCCGCTACCTGCTGAGCTCGGGCAACGATCAAAAGCGTCAAATCGACGGCCTCGATGCCTTGATGCGCGCGATGGTGCAGCTGCCCACCTATCTCGAGCGTGTGCTGTCGGGAGGCCGCGATCTGGCGCTCGTGCTCCTGCCCTTGCTCAACGATTTGCGCTCCGTGCGCGGCAGTCCCTTGCTCTCCGAGGGCACGCTGCTGCTGCTCAATCTGAAGTCCGATCAGCCGGCACAGCCGCAATCGCAGCGCCAGGGAGAGCTCACGATCTCCGTCGCGCAATGGGCGAGACGCCTGCGGCCGCGATTCCAGATCGGTCTGCTCGGCTACATCCGCGGCGAACGCACGGTGCAGAACCTCGAAATCCTGGCGAAAGTGGCCGAAAAACTCGAGCAGGTCGCGACGACCCAGCCGGTATTCCAACTCTGGTGGGTCACCGGCGCCATCCTCGAGGCGGTCCGCGCCAATGGCTTGGAAGGCAGTGCGACGCTCAAACGCCTGCTCGGTCAGGCGGACCGGCAAATCAAAGTGCTGTACGAGCTGGGCGAGGCGCGCTACTGCGAGGATCCGCCGGTCGATTTGCTGAACAACCTCCTGTACTACGTGGCCCGAGCGACGACGGCGGGCGGGCGGATTGCGGCGGTGCGCGCCTCCTTCAAGCTTTCCGAGCTGCTGCCGGTCGATGACACGATAGAACAAGAGCGTGAAAGTCTGTCGGCACCGAGCGTCAAATTGATGCGCACGGTCGCCGCCGCCATCAAGGAAGACCTGTCGAAGGTGAAGGATGTCCTCGACATCTTCGTGCGGCGCGGCGGCGGGCGCACCGACGAACTCATTCCTCAGCTCGAATTGCTGAAAAAGATCAGCGACACGCTCGGCGTTCTCGGATTGGGCGAGTTGCGCGAGCGCGTTCAGCTGGAGATTGCCGATCTCTCCGAGATCGTCACCGACGGCAAGACGCCGCCCGAAGAGGCGCTGGTCAAGGTGGCCGGCGTGCTGCTCTCGGTCGAAGACAGTTTGGACGATCAGCTGGTGCGCCTCATCCTGCCGAACGCGTCCACGCCGGAAGACCTGGCCGGGGATCAGGATACCGAATTCAGACTGGTGAGCGAGGCGGTGCTGCGCGAGTGCATCGTCAATCTCGCCCGCATCAAGGAAGCCATCTCGATCGCCGTGCAAAAGCCCGGCGACTTTTCTACGCAAGGCCTCGACAATGTTCCGCAGCTGCTGCGCGGGATTACCGCGGGTCTGTTGATGCTCGGCAAGGGCCGGGCGGTCGAATTGATGGATGCGATCGGTGTGCAGGTGCGCAAGCTGATCGAGCCGGGCGCACCGCCTCCGGACGCGGCGCGTCTGGAGCGGGTCGCCGATGCGATCGTGAGCATCGAGTACTACATGGAGACGCTGCAAAACGGCCGCAACGATCCCTGGTACATGCTGGACAACGCCGAGATGTGCATCAAGACGCTGGCCGAGCAGGTGCCGACCCGCGTTCCGAATCTGAACATGTCGAGCGGCGATGCCGCCAAGACCGTCAAGATCGATCCCATCGAAACCATCGCCCTGGACCGCGCCCAGCCCATCCATGCGGCAACGAACCCGTTGATCGCGGTGCCTGCGCAGGAGGCGGTGGACCCGCAATTCGTCGAATTGTTCATCGAGGAGGCCAAGGAGGAGATCGCCTCGATTCAGAACAACTTCCCGCTGTGGGACCAAAATCCCATGGACATGGAGTCATTGTCGCTGTTGCGGCGCAGCTTTCACACCTTGAAGGGCAGCGGGCGCATGGTCGGCGCGCGTTCGATCGCCGAGTTCGGATGGGCGATCGAAAATCTGCTGAATCGAATCGTCGACAAGACCCTCACGCGCACCCCCGGAATGATGCTCCTGCTGCGCAATTCAGTGGCCGCATTGCCCCAGCTGGTCGAGCAGCTCGAGACCGGCCGCCACAACCCGGCGCCGGTCGAGGCGTTGATGGCCCGCGCATTTGCCTATGCCGATGGCCGCGATCCCGAGCAGGCCACCGTCAACGTGGCTCCGGAAGACCGCGGAACGACGACGACCGGCGTCAGATCGACCGTGGTGCCCGTGTCCACGGAACCTGCGCCCGTCCCGCAGCCGCCGCCTCCCCCGCCCATCGCCGCCGTGCCCGCTCCGGCGCCCGCGATCGTCCCCGAACCCGCCGTCGCCGCGCCGCCGCCGCCGCCACTGCCACCGCCACCGGCGATGGATCCAATGCTGCATGAAATCTACAGCAAAGAGACATCCAGCCATTTGAGCGAAATCCGCGACTACCTGCGCAAGCGCACCGGCCAACCGCCCCCTCACGACCTGCCGGAGTCGGTCTATCGCGCCATCCACACCTTGAGCGGCAGCTCCAAGATGGCCGAGGCACGGCACGGCATACGCATCACCGAACCGCTGAACCGTTTCATGCGCAAGGTCTTCGACAGCGGCCATGGGTTGTCCGATTTGGGGCTTGCCACGTTGAGCGACGCGGTGCGTGCGATCGACAACGTGGTCTCGCACATCAACGAATCATCCTCATTTTTCGCGGAGCAGCCATTGTTGCTCGGGCGGCTGCACACGCTCGAGGCCGAACTCGACGCGGCGCTTGCTCGCGATGCGAGCGATGCGAGCGCGTCGGCGATCGTCCCCATGATCACGGCGGCAGAAGCGGAGGCCGCCACTGCCCCCGTGGTGGCGGCCACGCCTGCGCCCGCGGTGGCGGATGCGCCTGCGCCCGCGGTGGCGGATGCGCCTGCGCCCGTGGTGGCCGTTGCGCCTGCGCCGATCACTCCTCCCGCCCTCTTGGTGGTGGGCGCAACGCCCGCACCAGAGGCGCCGCCGGCTCCTGCGCCGGTCGCCGTTGCACCGGTGGCTGTGGTGCCGCCGGCACCTGCGCAGGTGGCCGCGCCGGCACCGATGCCGCCACCGCCTGTCGCTGATGCTGCGCCTGCGCCGATGGCGCCAACCGCCGCAGCGGCCGTCGTGCCGCCGGCGACCGTGCCTGCCGAGGAGTTCGATCACGAGATCGCAAACATCTACTGCGAGGAAGCGACGGAGTTGCTCGAGGCGGCCGAAGCGTCGCTGACCGCATGGAACCGGGACCGTAAGGACAAGGAACGGGTCGCTGAACTGCAGCGTCAATTGCATACGCTCAAAGGCGGCGCGCGCATGGCGGGCATATCCGCCATGGGCGATCTGAGCCATGAGCTCGAAACCCTGGTCATTCAGATCGACGGCGGTTCGGTGGTGGGCGATGATCACGCACACGCCGTGATGCAGGAGAGCCTCGATGAGCTCGCGCGCATGCGCGATTCCGTGAGCAACGGTACTCTGCCCGCGCAGGCGACGGCTTTGACGGCGCGAATTCGAGAATTGGCGACGCAAACCCGCGCGGCACCGGTGGCGACGGCTTCGCCTGCGGCTGCGTACGCCCCCGCGCGCCCACCTGCGCCTGCACCCGCATCCGTACCCGCACCGGTCTCGGCGTCGAGCGCCCCTCCGGCGACGGCGGCCGTTGGCCCGTCCGCCCTGGCAGCGGTCCGGGATGAGATCGAGCCGGTGGCCGCCGGCGAGGATTCCTCCGCGAGCATCGAGCCCGGCGGCGCGCCTGTGCTGCCCGGGCGAGAAAGCGTGCCGGCGGAACGCGTCGAAATGGCGCGAGT
>Ga0181537_10001940_pt1 | contig 18612 bp, 13 predicted proteins | sample PEATcosm2014_Bin_39_FD_119765 | JGI IMG/M metagenome (GOLD analysis project Ga0181537, IMG submission 119765) | Peatland microbial communities from MTU Mesocosm Facility, Houghton, MI, USA - PEATcosm2014_Bin23_10_metaG | ecosystem: Environmental > Terrestrial > Soil > Wetlands > Peat | place... | reverse complement strand
GACGTTCTCCTCGTCGCCGTCAAGAAGGACAAGATTCTGAACTACACCAACGTACTCTCGATGTCCGGCCGCACCCCGGCTATCGTCGACATTGATGCGCTGGCCCTGCAGAACTGCTACGAGTACAACTACCAGCCGGCACCGGGACAGGTTGTGGCGCTGTTGAACCTGGGCGCCAGCGTGATGAACATCAACATTGTGAAGGGCACCACACCGCTGTTCCCGCGCGACGTCAGCGTGGGCGGGCACCAGTACACCGATTCGTTGCAGAAGGAACTCGACCTGAGTTTCGACGATGCCGAGTCGCTCAAGCTGGGACGCAAGGTGGGAACGGTGAGCGAGGACGCCAAGACTCCGATCCTGCAGCAAGTGACCGAAATCATCGTGCTGGAAATTCAGAAGACGTTCGACTTCTTCCGCGCCAGCGCGGCGGGCGAGCACATCGAGAAGATCTACCTGGCGGGCGGTTCGTCAAAAGTTCCGGGCCTGGTGGAAGCGTTACGGCAAGAGTTCTCCATGCCGGTTGAGTTGTTCAATCCCTTCCAGCGGGTTACGCCGCCGACGGAAGGTTTGGGCGCCGAGCTGGTGGAGCAGAATCCGGGCCAGTTGGCAGTGGCGGTAGGTTTGGCCCTGAGGAGCTTTGAATCCCTATGATCAAAATCAACCTGCTCGAATCCGCGAGAGGCAAGAAAAAGGGTAGCGGCGGCAGTCCCGCAATGCCCACCATGGAAATGGGCGACATGGGGTCGCCCAAACTGAAAGTTCTGGTGATCCTGATACTGGCTGGCCTGATCAATCTGGGCTACTGGTACCGGCTCAATCAGCAGGAAAAGGCCATCGCCGTCCAGATGAAAACTGCGGAACGCAAGAACCGCGAACTGGCCGACGTGAAGGCCCGCTACATGGAGCGGCAAACCCAGGCCAACGCCTACAAGCGCCGCGTCGATGTAATTGACGGGCTGCGGGCAGCGCAGACCGGCGGCCCGGTCACTCTCCTGGCCATGCTGGGCGAAACCGTCAACAACACCGAAGCCGTCTGGCTGAACAAGATGGACGATTCGGGACCGACGGTGAATCTGGAAGGAACTGCGTTGAGCACCGATGCAGTCGCCAACCTGATCGCCAACCTGCAGAAGACGGGCTACTTCAAGAGCATCGAGATCAAGGAAACTTTCCAGGACGATACGATCAAGGACATGCAGGCATTTCAGTTCACACTGACGTGCGAGAAGGGAAAAGTGTAAGGCGGACCTATGGCAAATTTCAGCGAATTGTCGGGGTTGAAGCAGTGGGGAGCGGTGCTTGCCGGAGGCGCGATTGTGACGGCAGCTCTCTTCTTTACGGTATTCAAGACCCAGAGCGAAAAAAACGCAGCCGCGCAGCACGCCCTCGAAGACAAAGTTCGGGAGAACAACGAACTGGAATCCTATCGCCCGAAACTGAAGCAGATCGAACAGCAGCTGGCCGAACTCAAACAGCAGCTGGAGATCGAGGCGCGCATTGTTCCTAACGAAAAACAGCTGGATGGTTTCATCACCATGCTGGACGGGGAAGCGCAAAAGTCCGGAGTGTGGCTGCGGCGCTATACCGCCAAGCCGACGGCCTCAAAGGAGTACTACACCGAGGTGCCGTTCGACCTCGAGCTGGATGGACCGTATTACGGGGTGCTGCAGTTCTTTGACCGGGTGGGCAAGCTGGAGCGCATCGTCAACGTGAGCGGACTGCTGGTGTCGACGACAAAGAATCCGTCCGCGGCGAAAGCCAAGCACACGTATCAATATGCTCCCAACGAGAGCGTAGTGGCGACTTGCACGGCGACCACGTTCTTCAGTCACGATGCGACACCTGCAGCTGCAGGCGCGGGCGCTAAGCCGGGAACGACTCCGGCGGCGGTGAGCAGGTAGGGACTCTTATGAAGATGGCGATCAAACTGACGTTCAAGGTGACGACAGGCATTCTGCTAACGGCACTGATGGCGAGCGCCGCCTGGGCGCAAACCTCAGGCGCTCCGCAGGCGGCGAAACCGCTGCCCGGCGCTCCGGCGCCGGCGGTGAAGGCCGCTGTCATTCCGACTTCAAAACCGGCGGCGAAACCTGCCGCGCAGAGCACAGACGCGGACTCCGACTCCGGATCCACGAGCGAGCTGAAGAGCGTGAAAGTGACGCACAGCTCGGGCGACATCCAGATTGTGATGAATGCCAGCGGCTCGGTTACGCCGAAGGTCAGCAAGCTGGATTCTCCGGCTCGCGTACTGGTGGAGTTGCCCGAGACCAGCGTGGCCACTCCGCAGAATCACATTGCGGTGGGCAGCGCCGGAGTCAAAGGCGTGCGCATAGGAATGAATGGCAAGACGCCCCCGACCACCAGCGTGGTCGTGGATCTGGACAAGGATATTGCGTATGAATTGACTCCGGGACCTGCGGGCAAATTCGTACTCACCTTGCACACGCAGGAACTCGCCACGAACAGCGCGGCTAACAATAGCGAGGCGAACAACACCTCCGCTCCTGAGGCGGTGAAGGCAGCGCCTGTAAAAACGCAGGCAGCAGCGGCAGTGAAGACGACAGCGCCAGGCGTTCAAGCGCAGGTCAAAACTCAGCCCGTGGTGACCAAGCCGCAGGCAGCGGCTCCAGTCGTGGTTGCGACAAAGACCACGCCGGCTCCGCCGGCAGCGACTCTGAAGACAGTGGCAGCGGTCGGGAAAACGACTACGATCGCAGCCCCGGCGGCCGCGAAAACGGCTCCGGTGGTGACGCCGACCGTTTCAAACACACCCATGGCGAAGCCTGAAACCACGACCAAGCCAGCGCCTTCCGTCGAAGCTCTCAAAGGTTCTGAGTTGCCGAAGCCGGAAGACAAGAAGTGGGCGATGACCGGGAAACGCGATCCGTTCTTCAGTCCGGTAGTGCAGGCCGGCGGTTCGGGTTGCTCGACCGGGAAAAAGTGCCTGGAAATCGGGCAGATCAACGTGCGCGGCGTGGTGAAGTCAGAGAGCGGCTTCATCGCGGTTGTCACCAACACTTTGAACAAGGCATATTTCCTGCGGGAAAACGATCCCGTTTTTAACGGCTACGTCGTGAAAATCACCGGAGACTCGGTGGTGTTCCAGGAGACGGTGCAGGACAAGCTGGGCAAGACGTTCACGCGGGAAGTTGTAAAGAAAATCTTAACGCCAGCGGTTTAACACATCAGTACGCGACGCCGGGGCAAGGCGGAGCGCCGAAAAATCAAGTTCGAAAAGAAGGACACGCGGGCTCGGCCCGCGAGTTGGGGAGAAGCGAAATGCGAAAGCAACAACTGACCATGTTCGTATCGATGCTGGTCTTCACGGTTGCGGCAGTGGCTGCGGCCGCGGCCCAGACTCCGGCTACACAGCCGGCAGGCCAGCGGAGCGAACTCGAGCGAGTGAACGTAGTTCGGGGCACGGATGATATCCGGGTCGAGATCAGTTCCCGCGGCGTGGTAACGCCGAAGCTGAGCGCTTTGGACTCGCCTGCTCGCGTGGTGGTGGACCTGCCGGAGACCTTTATGGCCGCCGGGCGGACCCGCATTCCCGTGGGCATCGCGGGCGTGAAAGACGTGCGCATTGGCAGTGATGGCCAGACGCCGCCCAACACCCGCATCGTCGTCGACCTGGATCAGGCTTGCACCTATGAGCTGACGCCGGGTCCCGCAGGAAAGCTGGTGCTCACTCTGCACGCGCAGACGGTGGCACGCCAGACCAGCGCGCCGACTGTGGCGCAGACAGTAGCGAAGACTACAACTCCGGTGGCGGGCGCCAGCGCAGCTCCGAAGGCGGCCGTCACGGCCACCGCGGAAGCGACGCCTGCGAACACGCCGAAGGATTACGTGTTCGTCGAGCCGACCTACCAGGCCAAGACGGATGCTCCTAAGACGACTGACGTTTCTAAAACTGATATTTCTAAAAACGACCAGCCCACGGCCGAACCCACGGTTCGCGCCCAAGCAGCGGCCGAGCGCTTCTCCGATAAGACTGCGGCCGAACTGTTGCCCGTTAGCATCCATTCGGCGCAGCAAGCCTCGGGCAACAATCCCACCATCACCCCGGCGGTGAATCTGGCCGCCGAGCAACGGGCGCAGGTCGGGCAACAACCGGCCGCGGTCGGACCGAAATATACCGGTGAGCCGATTTCGGTGAACCTGAAAGATGTTGACCTGAAAGATTTCTTTCGCCTGATCCACGAGATCAGCGGTTTGAACGTGGTGCTCGATCCTAACGTGAAAGGCACGCTCACCGTGGTTCTGGACGACGTGCCGTGGGATCAGGCTCTGGACATCGTTCTCAAGAACAACGACCTGGCCCGTGAACTGGAAGGCAACGTTCTGCGCATCGCGACGGTGGAGACTCTGAGAAAAGAGGCGGAAGCCCGCCGCGCTCAGATCGACGCCGAAGCGCTGGCCGTGGACAAAGTCTCGGTCACCCGCTTCCTGAGCTACGCCAAAGCCAAAGACGTACTCATCACGGTTAAGAAGTTCCTCTCGCAACGCGGAGATGTGGTCGCCGACGACCGCACCAACGCCATCGTCATCAACGATATTCCGAAGGTGATGCCGACCATCGACCGCCTCCTGACGCAGCTCGACCGCAAGACGCAGGAAGTGGAGATTGAAGCCCGTGTCGTTGCCGCAACCCGCAACTTCGCCCGCGACATCGGCACTCAGCTCGGTTTCGGCTGGGGCAACGGCACCAGCGCGATCGGTGGCAACGCCCAGGCTGGCAGCTCTCCGACCACCGTCGGTGGGTTGACGCCGGGTTACATCACAACTACTTCAAGCAGCGGCGGTAGCAGCGGCGCTACCATTCCGTTGTTCTCGAACCTAGGTTCAACTTCGCCCACCAGCGGCTTGACCTTCCTGAACGCCAGCAACACGGTGCGAATCGATGCAGTTCTTTCCATGGCCGAGTCGCGTGGCTTGCTGAAGGTTCTGTCGCGGCCCCGGATCGTGACCCAGAACAATATTCTGGCTCAGGTGAAACAGGGCGTGCGCGTACCGATCGTGACGCAGGCACAGTTGGGCGGTCCGCCAACCGTGACCTACGTCGACGCTTTCCTGCGCTTGACCGTGACTCCGCAGATCACTTCGGAGAGCACGATCTTCCTGAACATCGACGTGGAAAACACCACGCCGAACTTTGGTCAGGAAGTGCAGGGCAACCCGGAACTGATCACGCAACAGGCCACCACGCAGGTCCTCGTGACCGATGGCGGCACGGTCGTGATCGGCGGCGTCATCCAGACCCAGAACTCCATCAACATCAACCAGGTGCCGTTGCTCGGCAACATCCCGTACCTCGGCAACCTGTTCAAGCACACGCAGGTGAGCACTTCGAACCAGGAATTGATTTTCTTCATCACGCCGCGAATTATTCAGACGTAGCACCAGTCGTCGCAGCGTCCGACTTAGCAGCGCAGTTGAAGATTTAAACCGTCAGCTCCCGCGAAGAACCTGTCCCGGAGCTGGCGGTTTTGTTTTTTGCGCTAGCAGCCTGCAACGTTGAACTGCTACCCACCGCGACGAGACCCCATTCAGGACGAACCAACTTGAAGCCTGTTTGTTTCTTCTTGATCTTAGCTCTACATGGATGTCTCCCGCGCGGAGATGAAGGTTCTTGCACTTACTCCGGATGATTCCTCAGTAGCGCAGAGTGTGGGTACTCAGCGGGAAGACAAGTCAAACGCTTAAATGGTCAGCAGCCGAAATCCCCACTCGTCGAAAACCGCGACGAGTGAGGCAGCCCTCAGTTGGAATGGTTTCGGCAAGAACAGGAAAGAGCAGAAAGCAGTGGACCAGTCCCCAAAGCCCGGGTTAACTTCTTCTGACAACTGCCCGCTACTTGCTGATTTCGAACACAACGCCACAACCGGCAAAATAAGTGGCCGTGCAGTCATGTACAAGTCCGCCTGCCACAGCCGTGCCAATCAGCATACCGGACGAATCCATAAGCAACTGCGACTCCGGCAGCCCACCGTCTGTCCCCCCGGTGAAGCTGTGCAGCAGAGTTTCGGGCCACGTGCCGCTCGAGCGCTTCGCCAGCTTAAACACAACTCCGTTGTTGGCAGCGCCACCATGAAGAGTGGTGCCGTAGAGGTTGCCCGAAGCGTCCAGCGTCACGCCCGCGAAGGGTGAATTGCCGTCGGCGCCGGGAAGGAAGGCATGCAGCACGTTCTCAGTCCAATTGCCATCCCCGCTGGGCAACAGTTCATAGACCAGGCCGCAACCGCCGCCAAAATTACATCCGGAAAGGTCGCCGCCATCCGCCGTCGTGCCGTAGAGATTGCCGGCCGCGTCGAAGATGAGGTTCCCCGTTGGCCGAAACCCGTTCGTCCCGTCAAAACTAAAGAGTACGGTCTCTGTCCACTGCCCGCTGTCATTGAGCGACAGTTCGTACACCATTCCACACCCGATGCTTTCAGAACCGCAAACTCCGTTCTCATCGCCGCCGTTCGACACTCCGTAAAGATTGCCGGCCTTATCGGAAATTAAGCCGAACTCAGGCATACCCGCTTCGTCCGCGCCCGTGAAGGCGAGGATGGTCTTCTCGGTCCACTCGGCGCCGGAAGTTGGGGACAGCTCGAATGCAACGCCGCTCCCGCTTCCTCCATTGGTCGTTACGCCGTACAGATTTCCATTCAGATCCAGGGCCAGCGTACCAGTCGGAGTTTCGCCGTCCGGAGCCCCTTGAAATTCATAGAGCACTTTTTCCGTCCACCTCCCGCCCGGGTGGGGCGACAACTCGTAGATTAGCCCGCAGGTCTGACCCTGGCAGACGCCATTGCCGCCAAACGAAGCTGCGCCGTACAAATTGCCAGATTTGTCCGTCATCAAGCCGCCACTGGGAACGGCACCGTCATTGCCTGAAAACTTGAAGATGACGGTCAGCTTCCAACCGCTCGAACTTGGCGAGGCCTCATACACGACCCCGCAACCGTAAGGCGCGACGCAGGTCCCCGAACTCGTGACATGTCCGCCCCAGGAAGTGACTCCATAAAAGTTCCCCGCCCCGTCCGCGACCAGGTTTCCGCCAGGATAGTCTCCACTGGAGCCGGTGAAATCTGCGATCAGTGTGTAGTCGATGACGCCAGGAGTCTCGGCGTTCGCCACACCCACCGCGAATGCGAGTGCAAACATCGCACCGATGCTCCACAGGAATCTGCTGACAGAATGGTGGGCGTAGCTCACTGGAAGTCTCCTCGGCCAAAATGCGTTGTCCAAAATATGCTCGCCTAGCCGCTCGCAATGGCTCGCAAAGGAGTTTCTCATTTTCAAAATCTCAAATCTGATCATAAAAGCTCGGTTTTCGGCATTGGCCCCTGATGCAGCCGGGTACCTAACAACGCCGAGTGCCCCAGGTCTCGCTGATTTTTGGGAGACCTGATTTTGACCTTCGCTCGCGCCGGGTGGCCGATACGTTGGAGGCTACCCACCGTTTTTTCCGAGGTTCGTGAAAACTACCACCACTGAGGCTGCCCCGGTCTTCGCGGTTTTCGAAGGCCGGGGATTTCGGTGCGGAGATCTGTCACGGGACCAGTTCTTGGTAAACGAACCCCGTGGCCGCCGAGATGCAGGGTCGTGAGCTCGTCTGGATGATTCCTCAGTAGCGCAGAGTGTGGCTTCCCGGGCGAGAAGAGAAGTCAAACGCCTCAGCGGCCGGCAGCCGAACTTCCCACTCGTCGAAAACCGCGACGAGTGGGGCAGCCTCAGTTCGTATGGCGTCGGCGAGAACAGGAAAGAGTGGGCCAGCCTCCCTTTTTTCTCCGTGCCTCTGTGGCCTCCGTGGTGAAAACGCTGGTTCCGCCTGTTAGACTCAGCACGCGATGAATTACCGCCTCCGCCAGCAGAACCTGCGGGACCATCTCGCCACTACCCAGTTCGACGCACTTCTCGTCAGCCATCTCCCCAATATTCGGTATCTTTGTGGCTTTACTGGAAGTTCCGGGCTCCTACTCGTTGAAGAAAGCGGCAGCGTCTTCTTCACCGATGTTCGCTACGACACGCAGGCCCATGCCGAAGTGAAGGGCGCGAAAGTCGTCATCGCGCGCCAGGCTGTGCTGAGCGCGGCCGCCGATCGCATTTCCGCCCTGCGCGGCAAGCAGGTGATTGCGATCGAGGCGGATCACGTCACTGTCACCGACCGGAAGCGCCTCAACGATTTACTGCCCACGCATTTGCGATTGAAAAATTCTTCATCGCTGGTAGAGCGCGCTCGCATGGTCAAGGACGACGACGAGCTGGCCGTGATCAGAAGCGCAGTGAACCTGGGAGCAAAACTGTTCGACCGGGCCCTCGAAGTGATTCGTCCGGGCGTCAAGGAATCTGACGTGGCCGCCGAAATGGAATACGCCGCGCGCCGGGCCGGGGCCGAGGAGATGTCGTTTCCCACGATAATTGCTTCTGGGGAGCGGTCCGCCCTGCCGCACGGGCGGGCGTCTGATAGGCCGATCAAGCCGGGCGGATTCGCAGTCTGCGACTTCGGTGCTATACTCGGTGGTTATTGTTCGGACCAAACCCGCACTGTGTGGGTGGGCAGCGTTTCGGAAGACGCGCGAGTAGCCTACGCGGCGGTTCTCGAAGCGCAGTTGGCGGCTATTGCGGCTGTGCGGCCCGGAGTGAGTGTCGGCGAAGTGGATGGCGCTGCCCGGAAAGTATTGCGCAAGCGCGGGTTAGGGAGATATTTCACCCACTCGACCGGGCACGGAGTGGGGCTCGAAATCCACGAAGCCCCGCGCGTAGCTGCTGGCCAGAAGACGGTTTTGCAGCCAGGAATGGTCATCACCATCGAGCCGGGCGTATACTTCCCCGGAAAATGGGGCGTGCGGATCGAAGATATGGTGACGGTTACGGCCCGTGGCTGTGACGTATTGACGCCCACGCGTAAGGATTTCCTGGCGATTTGAGTGTAGCTGAGGTCCCACCGCAAGCGAATGAATCTAAAAGAGTTGAAGGAACTCATCGAGTTCCTCGAAGAAAAAAACATCGCCGAATTCGAGCTCGAACGCGGCGACGTCAAAGTACGAATACGACGTGCGGGAGAGCACCCGGTTGCGCACGCGCAGGGTGAGCCGCGTTTCTACGCGGTTGCGCCGGCACCGGCTCCGGCGCCGGAAATTGGCGCTGCTCCGGTTACGACTGCTCCGCCCGCACCGGTGCAACCGGCTGCTGAAGAAGGACTGCACATGGTGAAGTCGCCGATTGTGGGAACGTTCTACGAAGCGCCGTCTCCCGGAGCGCCTCCTTTTGTGAAGGGTGGCGATCAGGTGGAAGTCGGGCAAGTCCTCTGCATTGTTGAGGCTATGAAGCTGCTGAACGAGATTGAGTCGGATGTGGCGGGGGAAATCGTCAAGAAACTGTCCAGCAACGGGCAGCCGATTGAGTATGGGCAGGATTTGTTTGTGATACGGCCGAGGAAGTGAAAAAGCAGTGGCAGGGTCAGGGGCCAAGGGGTCAGAAGTTGTCAGGCAGTGTAAGGTAGCGAAGCTGGAGATTGTGGATGGCGCGCTAAGTCGCGCCGTTTTTCTTGCTTATTCGCTTGCCTAGCTTCCAACCGAACCCTCACGAAGGAACAGCAAGCTGAAGCATCAAAAGCTGAGAGCCGACGGCTGAGAGCCGAAAACCGCTTTTATATTCAATAAAGTATGTTCAAGAAAATTCTGATTGCCAACCGCGGCGAGATTGCCTTGCGCGTGATTTGTGCGTGCAAGGAGCTGGGTGTGCGCGCGGTGGCTATCTATAGCGAGGCTGATCGCAATTCTTTGCATGTGCGGTTTGCCGATGAGGCGATCTGCATTGGTCCGCCGCAGCTGGCGCTTAGTTATCTGAACATTCCCGCCGTCATCAGCGCTGCAGAGATTGCTAATGTGGAGGCGGTGCATCCAGGATACGGGCTGCTGGCCGAGAACGCCAACTTTGCCGAAGTGTGCGAGACCAGCGGGATCAAGTTTATTGGACCGCAGCCCGAGGTCATGCGACTGATGGGCGAAAAAGAAAAGGCTCGCGAAGCCATGAAAAAGGCGGGCGTGCCCATTCTGCCGGGGTCGGATGGAATTGTCGCCACCGATGGGGAAGCGATTGAGTGGGCGCGGCAAGTCGGCTTTCCAGTGATCGTGAAGGCATCGGCGGGGGGCGGCGGGCGGGGCATGCGCATTGTGCGCACGGAAGAAGAACTGCCCGCTCTGTTTAAGGCGGCGCAGGCGGAAGCGGCCGGGGCGTTTGGCAATGGCGACCTCTACATGGAGAAATATGTGGAGCATCCGCGGCACATCGAGTTTCAGGTGCTGGCCGACGAACACGGCAATGTGGTGAGCCTGGGGGAACGCGAATGCTCGATCCAGCGGCGGCATCAGAAGTTGCTCGAGGAATCTCCCTCGACCCAGGTGACGCCGGAATTGCGCGACCAGATTGGCAAGGTTCTGTGCAAGTCGCTGGGCGACATCGGATACACGAACGCCGGAACCATCGAATTTCTGATGGATCAGGATCGCAAACTGCATTTCATTGAGATGAATACGCGGATTCAGGTGGAACATCCGGTTACGGAGATGGTTACGGATGTGGATTTGGTGAAAAGCCAGATCATGATTGCCGCGGGGGCGGAGATGCGCGATGTGTTGCAGGGGCCGATCGTGCATCGTGGGCATTCCATTGAGTGCCGCATCAACGCAGAGAATCCGGACACTTTCGTTCCGTCTGCGGGAAAGATCACGGCGTTTCATGCGCCGGGAGGAACTGGGGTGCGCATCGATACCGCGGCTTATGCCGAAGGGGTGATTCCTCCCTATTACGATTCGCTGATTGCAAAGCTGGTGGTGCGGGGAAAAGATCGTAATGAGGCGATTTCGCGCATGTCGCGAGCGCTCGAAATGTTTATTGTCGAGGGCGTGTATACGACGATTCCGCTGCACCGGAAAATTCTGGCGGACCCGGATTTTCGCGCGGGGAAATTTGATACGGGATTTATTGAGAGATTTTTGAAGAAGAACGGTCACTGATACCGTGGCCGCGGTCTCGATTTGGCAGCCCCGCCGTCTCGGCAGCTATCCGGTCAGCGTATTTTCGACAATCTCACGACAGGTTCTCGCCGGCCAGGCCGAGGGCGGGACGCCCTCGGGACAGGCGGCAGGATGCCGGCGCTACGCTTCGCCATCGCGGGCTGGCTGCTAGCTTCGCCGTTCTGGATCCGCCAGCGAAAGAGCCCAGCAAATGGCAGACTTGACTCAGATTCCCCGGCTTTACGCCATCGTTGACGCGGCTTTCTTTCCGACAGCGCAGTCCATTTTCGGTTTTGCTGACGAACTCGTCGCGGGCGGGTGCACACTGCTGCAATTTCGCAACAAAGGTGGCAGTCCGAGGGTCATGCTGGAGCAGGCGCGGGAATTGCGTCGGCGTTGTGGTCCCCATCCTAACGTCGCAAAAAGCGCGCCGTTAGGATGGGCCACCCAGGCGTCTGTGCGGCTCATCATGAATGACCGGGCTGATTTGTGTCTGGCGGCGGAGTTTGATGGGGTGCATGTGGGGCAGGAGGATTTGTCGGCGGAATCGGTGCGGGGAATTATTGGCGCGGGGCGCTGGCTCGGGGTTTCCACGCACAATCCAGAGCAGATGGTGGAAGCGAATCGTAGTCCAGCGGACTACGTTGCCATTGGGCCGGTGTTTTCGACGTCGAGCAAAGCGAAGCCTGATCCTGTGGTCGGGCTCGAAGGGGTGCGCCGGGCACGGGGTTTGACCCGAAAGCCGTTGGTGGCGATTGGCGGGATTACGCGCCAGAACGCGGCCGCGGTGATTGCGGCAGGGGCGGATTCCGTGGCGGTGATCTCTGACCTTTTGCGCGAGCCTCGCAAATCAGCAGAGGAATTTTTTCGCATCTTGAGGTAAAGTCGTGGGGCCTGCGCAGCAGCTTCTTCGGCTTGGCATCTTGCAGCGAGGGCGGGACGCCCCCGCGACAGCCGGCGGGACGCCGGCGCTACGAGGCTTTGCGCTACGAACTTAGGAGGAGTCCTGAGTAATCCGGTTACGCCGCCGACTTCCGTTAGCGACTGGGACGTTCACAGCCATCAGGATAGCGAACTCGTCAAAGGGCTCGGTCTGACCAGCGCGACCATGCTGGTGATCGGGTCGATGATTGGCTCGGGCATCTTTATTGTTTCAGCCGAGATTGCCCGCGAAGTAGGTTCGCCGGCACTGCTGATCGCCGCGTGGGCGGTTGCGGGCTTCATGACGATTGTGGCCGCGCTTAGCTACGGCGAGCTGGCGGCCATGATGCCGCGGGCTGGCGGGCAATACGTTTACCTGCGCGAAGCGCTGGGGCCGCTGTGGGGATTTCTTTACGGCTGGACTCTGTTTCTGGTAATTCAGACTGGCACGATTGCCGCGGTGGGCGTGGCTTTCGGCAAGTTCCTGGGAGTATTCTTCCCGTCGATTTCTTCTACTCACTGGATTCTGCATCTGTGGAAAGTTCCGCCGGTTCACGTGGGGCCTATGGTGCTGGGCAACATGGACGTGGGTTTGAACACGCAGAATCTGATGGCCATCCTGCTGGTCATAGCGCTGTCGGTGATCAATATTTTCGGAGTGAAAACGGGCGCGCTGATCCAGAACATTTTCACTTTCGCGAAAGTGGCGGCGCTGTTTGGGCTGATGTTGCTGGGTTTCGCGGTTGGGCGCAATGCATATGCGATGGCGGCGAACTTCGGGCCGAACTTCAGGCAGAACGCGATGCCGTGGATTCTGCATCCCGTGCAGGTCGGAGTCGGAGGTCCGGTCGCGCTGGTTGGGGTGCTGACCATACTCGCGGTGGCGCAAGTGGGGTCGCTGTTTTCCGCCGATGCCTGGAACAACGTGACTTTCACGGCTGGCGAGATCAAGAATCCCAGCCGGAACTTGCCGTTGTCGCTGGCACTGGGTACGGGCATTGTGATTGCGTTCTACATCGCCTGCAACCTGGTGTACCTGATGGTGCTGCCGCTGCATGGCGATCCCACTGGTGTGACAATCCTGGACCGTGGCATTCAGTATGCGACTGAAGACCGCGTGGCCACGGCGGTGCTGACGCAGATTTTCGGGAGCGCGGGCGGCCTGATGATGGCGGTGGCGATTATCATATCGAGCATTGGGTGCAACAACGGGCTGATTCTCTCGGGGGCGCGGGTTTACTACGCGATGGCGAAAGATGGACTGTTTTTTCGCAATGTGGCGAAACTGCATCCGGTTTACAAAACGCCCGTCATTTCCCTGATGGTGCAGATGGCGTGGACCTGTGTGTTGTGCATCTCCGGGAGCTACGGGCAGCTTCTCGATTACATTATTTTTGCGGTGCTGGTGTTTTATGTTCTGACGATTGTCGGGCTGTTCGTTTTGCGGCGGACGCGTCCTGATGCGGTGCGGCCGTACCGTGCCATTGGTTATCCGGTGCTGCCGGCGATTTATATTGTGATGGCTTTATTCATTGATGTCGTACTATTGCGCTACAAACCGCAGTTCACGTGGCCGGGGCTGATCGTGGTGCTGCTGGGAGTTCCGGTTTATTACGCGTGGTCGCGGAACGCGGGCGCCGAACCTACATCCACGTAACCGCCAAGGAGAAACGAAACGAATGGCAAACCTGTTCGCCACCAAGCCGCTGAACCTGCTGATGGAAGAGGCCCGCGAAACCGGCGACCACAGCCTCAAACGCACTCTGGGAGTTTTCCAACTCACGGCGCTGGGTGTGGGCGCGGTGATCGGAGCGGGCATTTTTGTGATGGTCGGGTTGGGAGCAGAGTATGCGGGCCCGGGGCTGACTTTGTCATTCGTTCTTTCAGGCCTGGGATGCGCGTTTGCAGGTTTGTGCTATGCGGAGTTCGCAGCCATGATTCCGCTGGCCGGCAGCGCCTACACTTACGCTTATGCGACGCTGGGTGAGTTGATTGCCTGGATTATTGGTTGGGACCTCACGCTGGAATACGCGATGGGCGCCAGCACGGTGTCATCGGGGTGGTCGAACCACTTTATCGCGCTGCTGAATATTTTCCACATCAAGATGCCGCTGTGGCTGGCTTACGATCATTGGACGGCGCTGAAAACGGCCGAGAATGTGGTTGCCCGGCAGATGGCGCAGGCTTCGGACTCCTCCCTGGTGCCGGGCACGCAGACGTTTCTGGATAAAGTGACGGCGATTGTGGGGGCGCAGTCTCCGGAACTGTTGCAACGGGCGCATGAACTGCTGGGAGCGCCGCACTTTTTTGGGATAGAGATCGGATTCAACCTTCCTGCGTTCCTGATCGCGCTGGTGATTACGGCCATTTTGGTGGTTGGCATTAAAGAGAGCGCGCGGTTTAATACCGGGATCGTGGTGATCAAGGTGTCGGTCGTGCTGTTCGTGATCGCGCTGGGCTCGCACTACATCAACCGCGCGAATTGGGGTACGGACTGGCATTCGTACGCGCCTAACGGCTTTGCGGGAATCGGGGCGGGCGCGGCTTACATATTTTTTGCTTACATTGGTTTCGATGCGGTCTCGACCACCGCGCAGGAAGCCAAGAATCCGCAGCGTGATTTGCCGATTGGCATGATTGCGTCGCTGGCGATTTGTACTGTGTTGTACATTGCCGTTGCGGGCGTGCTGACCGGGATGGTGCACTGGCAACAGATCAACATCGAAGCCCCGGTGGCGATGGCGTTTTTGGATCGAGGTCTGACAACGGCGGCGAACATCATTACACTGGGGGCGCTGGCTGGACTGACGAGCGTGATGCTGGTGATGTTACTCGGGCAAACGCGAGTGCTCTACGCGATGGCCAGCGATGGGCTTCTGCCGAAGAAATTTTTTGCGGCGGTGCATCCCAAGTTTCGCACGCCGTGGAAGAATACGATTCTGGTGGGCCTGCTGGCAGCGGTCGTGGGCAGCGTGACGCCGATCGAGGACATTGGCAAGATGGTGAATATCGGCACGCTGCTGGCGTTCGTGATCGTGTCGATTTCGGTGATGGTGTTGCGGTACACCAATCCCAGCCAGCCGCGCCCGTTCCGGACGCCCTGGGTGCCGCTGATTCCAATCCTGGGCGTGATCTCGAACGGATACATGATGTACAAACTGGGAATGTGGAACTGGATCCGATTATTCGTCTGGCTGGCGATCGGGTTGGTGGTGTACTTCACCTACAGCGTGAAGCACAGCCGAGTGCAGGATCTGCAGAAGGGCAGTGGCCAGTGATCGGTGACCAGTGACTAGTGGCTAGTCAATCGCTCTCATAAGGCGCTTGCCGTGGCGAAAACCAGAGAACCCCCAGATGCCTTTCAGTGGCTCCGGTGTTCTTACTAGCCACTGACCACCAGCCACTGCATTTCTATGAAGATCGTAACTGTTGCCGAGATGCGCGCCATTGATCGCGCTACTACCGAGCGCTTCGGCATTCAATCGCTCACGCTGATGGAAGACGCGGGCGCCGCCGTGGCGGACTACGTCCTTGCGCGGCATGCGGCGGCGCGGCGGGTTGTGGTTTTCTGCGGTAAAGGAAATAACGGCGGAGATGGCTTCGTGGCCGCGCGGCGGCTGCACCAGCAGGGAAGAAAGGTGCAGGTCATCCTGTTGGCGAGTCCGTCTGATCTTCGCGGTGACGCTGCGCTCATGTTCGCAAAACTGCCGGCGGCAGCGATGGCAGTGCATTCCAGCGACGAACTGAAAAGCGATCGCGTACGGCTTTCCTTGGCGGGAGATTTGTATCTTGACGCGATTCTCGGCACTGGCTTCAAGCCGCCCGTGAGCGGATTGTATGCCGAGGCAATTGCGATTCTGAATGCGAGCCCGATTCCCGTCGTCGCGGTGGATATTCCCTCTGGAGCCGATGCGGACGCCACCAGCCTGCAGACTGGAACCATTGCGCGCGCCGATGCGATCGTCACGTTTACCGCGGCGCGACCTGCCCACGTTTTCAGCTCGCTGACGACGGGGTCGACGTATGTGGCCGATATCGGTTCGCCGGAGGAGGCGATTGTTTCCGCGCAGCAACTGAATGTGATCACGGCGCGGGACATTGCGAGCGTGGTGGCGCCTCGTCACGCAGAGTCCAATAAGGGCAACTACGGGCACGTGCTGGTGGTTGGGGGATCGTTGGGCAAGGCGGGATCAGCGGCCATGGCGGGGATGGCCGCGCTGCGGGCGGGAGCGGGGCTCTCGACTGTGGCGACAGCGAAATCTGTGCTGGCCACGGTTGCGGGATTCCATCCGGAGTTGATGACTGAGGCTTTGGCCGAGACAGAAGAGGGGTCGATTGCCGCGACTGCTGCTAACCGGCTCGACGAACTCGTGGAGAAAAAAACTGTGGTTGCGATTGGACCGGGAATTTCACGTCATGCGCAAACCGCGGAGCAGGTGCGGCGACTGGTTGCGAAATGCGAAGTTCCACTTGTGCTGGATGCCGACGGGTTGAACGCGTTTGAGGGGCGCACCCAGGAACTAAACGGCGCTGGACGCTCGCTGGTGATTACGCCGCATCCCGGAGAGATGGCGCGGCTGGTGGGCTGCACGATTGCGGAAGTGCAGGCGGATCGGTTGGGAGTGCCGCGGAAATTTGCACAGGAGCACCAGCTGATTGTTGTGCTTAAGGGACATCGAACTCTGGTGGTGCGGCCGGATGGGGAAGCCTGGGTGTGCATCACTGGGAATCCTGGAATGTCGACCGGAGGAACCGGCGACATTCTTACCGGGATGGTCGCGGGTTTGGTGGCGCAGCATCCGCAGGACGTGTTGTCGGCTGTACTGGCCGCGGTTCATCTGCATGGGCTGGCGGGAGACGTGATGCGTGAGACGGTGGGGGAACATTCGATGGTCGCGACCGATCTTCTGCGAGGGCTGCCGGAAGCGTTTCGACGGACGCAGAGGACTGCACTCGAGAAATTGGTTAGTTGGAGCGGGTGAGGTTTTGGCCGGCATCGCGATTCGATCGCTGTCGGCATGCGATCAGCTTATAGGGATCGTTCGACTGCGCCTGTCGATTCGCTTCGTTCATCGACAGGCTCCGCTCAGAGTTTGTGACTTTTTCGAAGTTGCCAAAAATCGATGCTGCAGACAAAACAGTTACGACGACAAAATCGTCGAAAACTCAAAAAAGTCACAAACTCTCAGGATGACAGAGCATTCTTAGTGGGTTAGCGGGGCGGCAAGTGGACCGTTGCGCCTGATGACGCTGATCGGCGGGCTGCGTCCAGGATTTCCGTCACTGTCACGTTTGTGTCGAGTGAGGATAGACCGTCCGGCTCCGCGCCGTCGAGCACCACTGCACCGAGCAACGACAGCGAGTTGTCGTACGGTGCGGACAACGGTTTGGCCGCTATTTCTTTTTCTTGATCTTCTCCGGCGCGTCGAACGCGAACTTGATCGCGCAGCACGGTGATCGCGTATCCCGTTTCGCCGTAGACTTCCATATCTTTGCGGCCGAATGGCCAATTCCATGACGCTTGCAGAATGGCCTGGGCCTTGGGATAGGTCAGGATGATCGTTGCCTCGTCGTCGACGTGCGCGTAGATGTTGGGTTTGATCTGCTGGGTGACGGCTGTGACGGTCTGCGGGCGTTGGCCGTGCATGAGCCAGGTCATCAGGTCGGCGCCGTAACAGCCGAAGTCGAACAGAGCGCCGCCACCATTGAGCTTGGGATCGGTGAGCCACGCGAGGAACTCAGGCTCCACGCCGATCTCTTTCGGACCATTGTGGCCGTCGTGCACCACGACTTTGCGAATTCCACCCAGAGCATTTTCCTGCACCAGGTCATAGGCGGCACGGTTGCTGGAATACCACGTGGTCTCGTAATTCACGAGCACGTGGATCTTGGATTCGCGGGCGACGTTCTGAATCGCGAGCGCGTCTTCGAGGCTGACGGCCAGCGGTTTTTCCATCATGACGTGAACGCCGTGGCGGGCGCAGATTTCCACTACGCGGCGGTGGTCGTAGGTGTTGGTGTAAACCAGCACCGCTTGCGGATGCGCTTTGACGAGCATCTCTTCCAGATCGGTGAACAATAGGGCGCGGTCAAAGCTGTACCGGGTGCCTGTCTGGGCGAGCAGTTGGCGGTCCGATTCAGCCACGCCCACGATTTCAATCTTCGGGCTGTGACGCGATTCGCCGAGAAATCCGTGGACGTGTCCGTGAACCAAACCCACGATGCCGATTCGGAGCGGGGGATGCGCAGATGTCTGACTGAACAAAACGCCAGGCGAGAACAACGACGCGAGCAAAAATAAATTGGAAACGATGCGGGACATTGTGATCCTCCGGGATTTTCGACGCAGCCATAATAAGTCAAACAGAGCAAAACCTAAATTCATTACCCCAGGGGTCGCAGAACAACGCACCGGCTTGCATTCATCGGCCGACGTGCCGACTGTACCTGGGGCCATTAACTACATAGTAACTGCTCGCTATGTGGCTCGCAGCACAGGGATTGCATGGCTCCAACCAGGCCAGTAGAACGGAATCCGGACAGCAGCTTGCGTAATCTATTACTTAACATGGGGTCGTGACAATCTGCAGTTGGCTTATGACTCACTTCCCCCAACCGCACCCTTCGCGGCGCGCGGCCCGAGTCCAGCTAGGAGATTCTGTCCTGGCTGCGATTCGACTAG
>Ga0181537_10001939_pt1 | contig 18617 bp, 14 predicted proteins | sample PEATcosm2014_Bin_39_FD_119765 | JGI IMG/M metagenome (GOLD analysis project Ga0181537, IMG submission 119765) | Peatland microbial communities from MTU Mesocosm Facility, Houghton, MI, USA - PEATcosm2014_Bin23_10_metaG | ecosystem: Environmental > Terrestrial > Soil > Wetlands > Peat | place... | reverse complement strand
GACTGGCGTCCTGAAGCGTGGACGAGATGCGCGCGAAAAAACGGCGTGCCCATAACTTGGGTCCAACTTGGGTCCAAACGCTGCCAAATCAGGTCCAAAACCGTGTACCATGACGTAGAACAAAGCTAGACGGACCAACAAGATAGATTTTTTGCGCCTGCCTTGGGCGCAGGGGGTCGGCGGTTCAAATCCGCGCGCCCCGACCAATCGCTTCTTTGCACATTCACGTCGGGAGGATCGACTCTTTCCTCGCCGGCCACGTGGCAAATAGCGGATCAAGAGACAACGCGGGAGTTTTCGCGGACCCGGTTAATTGGCCTTCAGAGAGCGGCGCCATTTTGCATGCGCCCCGACCAATCACTTCTTTTCCAAATTCACGTCGGGAGGATCGACTCTTTCCTCGCCGGCCACGCGGCAAATAGCGGATCAAGAGACTACGCGGGGAGTTTTCCCGGACCTGGTTAATTGGCCTTCAGAGAGCGGCGCCATTTTGCATGGAGCCAGACCAGAATCCCCAAGGCACAAACCTCCACCGGGCCGGGAGGCATGATCTGCGTGTGCCAGAGACTGGCGTAATCCTGGGTCGCAACGTAGGTTGCCCATATAGTTCCGGCGCCGGCAAGCAAGCTTCCAAGCAGTTCTTCCGTGCGAGTGCGCAGGAGAAATTGCCGCTCGGGAGCCTTGGTGTCAGCCCTGGGTGCAGGGACGTAACCGTCGCGTCCCTCGTTCCAATCGATAAAGTCGTTGCGCTTGGCCACTGCTTCCAGATTGCCACGGGAAGGGCTCGAGAAGCACATTACGGGCGTAACGTCTGGCAGAGTACCAGGCACGCCCAACCGGGCGACCGCAACCAGAAAATAATCAGGCTGAGGCCAGAAGGGTCGCGGGCGCGTGGATCGCTGTCGCCAGATCGTTGAGGAACATCGCCGCGCGGGCGCCATCGGCAACCCGGTGATCGCACGACAACGTTAGAGTCATCATTGGCCGGACGGCGGGCTTTCCGTCCACAGCCACGACGCGATCGGCGATCGCGCCCACTGCCAGAATCGCAGCCTGCGGCGGCGTGATGATCGCGCTGAAGGCATCCACGTGGTACATACCCAGATTGCTGATGGTGAAGGTAGCGTCCGCAAGGTCTGCGGGGCGCAACTTCCCGGCTCGCGCCCGCTCGGCCACATCGCGACGCTGCCGAGCAATTTCCGCCGGGACCGCGGTGTGAGCATTGGGAATCACAGCAGCGACTACGCCATCATTCACCGCAATGGCCACACCCATGTTCACGCGGGCATGCAGAATGATTCCTTCAGCGCTCCAACTCGCGTTCAACCGCGGATGTTTCAGCAACACGCGCGCCACCAGCGCTACGAGCAGGTCGGTGTGAGTGACCCCGGCGCCGCGGCTGAGTTCGATGTCGGGGACAATGTCCGCGACGATGCGGTTGCGGAACTCGTTGAGCGCCGTTGCCTCGATCTCCCGGATCACGAAGAAGTGAGGCACGGTCGTCCAACTCTGCGTAGTGCGTTCGGCCATCAGACGTCCAATGGAGGTTGGGACTTCCGGGCTCGACACATTCTTTGCCGGAGCAGCGACGCTCGACGCAGGCGCGGCTGCTTGCACATCGGAAGCGAGAATCTCTCCGCCCGGTCCCGATCCGTGCAGGCTTGAAACTTCCACGCCCAATTCCTTCGCGAGGCGGCGGGCTTTGGGAGAAATTCTTGCTCCCGGCGCGAGTGCCTGCGCTGGCGCTATGGCGGCCGCGTGCGCCGGTTCATTCGTGCTTTGCGATACCGCGCGCGCACCGGGCGATGAAAAGGATTCGCCTGCCGGCGGCTTTTCTCCGGGCGCCACGATCCACGCGATCGTTTGCCCGACGGGAATTTCCGCTCCTGACGACGCCGTAATCCCAGCGAGGATCCCATCGGCTGGCGCTTCCAATTCCACCACGGCTTTGTCGGTTTCTATTTCGAGCAGCGGCTCACCTTTGGTGACGCGGTCACCCTCCTGCTTGCGCCAGGCGATGAGCTTGCCGGTTTCCTGCGCCATCTCGAGCGCGGGCATCACAACGCTGAAGGCCATAATGATTTGCGGAAGGACTGCGAAGCCTTCAGTCCGTAGCTCCTACGCGCTCGGTCTTGGCGCTGGCTTCGATCATCTCGATCACGCGTTCACTCGCCGGAGCTTCGGTTTCGCGGATGGTCGGCAGCGGGCCGTTGACGGTGAAATAGTGCGCGCCGGCCACCAGAAGTTCTTCCGCCGGGAAACGCGTGATCACTTCGTGTCCCGTTGGCGTGACCACAATTTCTTCTTCGATGCGCGCCGCGCTCCATCCGTCGGTCGACGGCCAGAAAGTTTCCAGCGCAAACACCATGCCGGGCTTGATTTCTACCGGATGCTCGAACGAAACCAGACGACTGATCACGGGCTTTTCCCAGATGGCGAGTCCGATGCCGTGACCATATTGCAGCGCGAAGCAGGCTTCTTCATTGGGGAAGCCGAACTGTTCCGCCTTCGGCCACACCGCGGCAATTTCCGCCGTGGTGCGGCCGGGACGCACAAGCTCGATGGCGGCGTCCAGATATTCGCGGCAGCGCTTGTAAGCATCGGCCATCGCGTGCGAAGCGTAGCCAACCGTGAAGCAGCGGTAATAGCAGGTGCGATAGCCCATGTAGGAATGCAGAATGTCGTAATAGACGGGATCGCCCGGCCGCAACACGCGATCGGAAAACACATGCGGATGCGGATTGCAGCGTTCCCCGGAAATCGCATTCACCGCCTCGACATATTCCGAACCCAAATCGTAGAGCACTTTGCTGACGAGGCCCACGGCTTCGTTTTCACGCAGGCCCGGCTTCATAGCGCGATAAAGCTCGTCGTAGGCGGCGTCAACCATCATGGCGGACGTATTGAGCAGCGAAATTTCATCCTGCGTCTTGATCACGCGGGCTTCGGACATAAGCTGCTGTCCATCGACTACCTTGATGCCCTCGCGCTGCAACGCGAACAGCACGGGCAGCTCGACGATGTCGATGCCGACAGGTTCTTTGTGCAGTCCGCGCATTTCGAGCTCGATGCGAATCTTCTTCGCGACGTCCTCGGCGCGTCCCATCTCCGGCGTCATCGCGCCCCGCAACATCGAAATTCCCGGACGCGAGCGGCCATCGAGCCACGGGCAATTCAGCTGATGGTGTTTGGCGGCGGATCCGAAATCCCACAGGATAGGCTCGTCATTCTGCGGCAGCAGCGTGAAGCGGTTGGCCTTGTCCTGCGCCCAGGTGCCGATATGCGTCGATGTCAGGTAACGCACATTGTTCATGTCGAAGCAGAGCAGCGCTCCCATCTCCGACTCGGCGAGGAGATCTTTCGCTTTTTGCAGGCGTTCGCGGCGGAGACGATCGAAGTCGATGCGATTCTCCCAATCGACCGCCATGGTTCCGTGCGTTCTGAGTGCCATAAGAACCTCCTGTAGAGACGTTGCTTGCAACGTCTCTCTCGCCTCCATTCGGTGCGCTGTACGCTGAGACCTAGCAAGCTACGTCTCTACGATCTGCGATCGAATTCGTCAGCTTTTACTACAGAGCTGCCGCGCGGCTTCAAATACCGTTTGCTCCGTCGGCACAGTTGCATCTTCCAACGGCGGAGAAAACGGAATGGGAACATGCATCGCGCCCATGCGCTTCACCGGCGCGTCCAGATCGTAGAACGCTCCCTCGGCAATCACCGCCGCGATCTCCGACGCAACACCGTAGCGGCCGTAGCCTTCGTCCAGCACAATCACTCGCGACGTTTTCCTGGCCGACTCAATCAGTGTCTTCTCATCGAGCGGCCAGGTAGTGCGGGGGTCGACCACTTCCGCACTGATCCCTTCCTTTTCCAGCTGACTTGCCGCGCCCAGCGCCACCTGCACCATGCTGCTGGTGGCGACCAGCGTGATGTCGTCGCCTTTGCGCTTCACGTCGCCATGCCCAGCGGAATCGTGTAATCCCCTTCCGGGACCGGCCCCTTCAGCTTGTACATCATTTTGTCTTCGAAAAAGACGACAGGGTTCTCATCGCGAATCGCGGTCTTCAGCAGGCCTTTCGCGTCGTACGGCGTCGAGGGCAAAACAACTTTCAATCCCGGCACGTGACTGAACCAGGCGTGCAGCGACTGCGAATGCTGTGCCGCCGAGCGCCGCGTCGCGCCCAGTGTTGTGCGCATCACCATCGGAACTTTCCAGTGGCCGCCGGACATGTAGTGAGCCTTGGCAGCCTGGTTCACCATCTGGTCCATGGTGAGCGTGATGAAATCGCCAAACATGATGTCGACGACTGGACGCAGTCCCGTCATAGCGGCACCGACTGCCACACCCGTGAAACCAGCCTCGGAGATCGGCGTATCAACCACCCGTGCCGCGCCGAATTCTTCCACCAGTCCCGACAAAACTTTGAACGGCGTCCCGGCCTCCGCCACATCTTCGCCGATGATGCACACACGGGAATCGCGGCGCATCTCCTCGGCAAGCGCTTCCCGCACCGCCTGCGCAAATGTGAGCTCGCGCTCAGGCATAAACATCCTGATCGACTTGTTCCACGCCGGGATAAGGCGCTGCAATGGCAAACTTTACCGCCGCTTCCATCTGCGCGCGCACTTCGGACGAAATTTCTTCGAGCGCCGCGGCATCGGCATAACCCTGAGCGAGCAACCAGTCTGAGTGCAGCTTGATGGGATCGCGCTCGCTTTTCCACTGCTGTTCTTCCTGCTTGGTGCGGTAGTACTCGCGGTTGATGTCGCCCACGTGATGACCGCTGTAGCGATAGGTATCGCATTGCAGAAAGCCTGGTCCACCGCCGGCACGCGCCCGGTTCACCAGCCGCGACGCAACTTCGTACACTGTGCGGACGTTTTGCCCATCCGCGCCCGCCCCTTCGATGCCGAACGCGGCGGCGCGGCCGAGAATGCTTCCTGCCGTGGTTTCCGTGTAATGCGTGTACTCGTTGTAGAGATTGTTTTCGCAGACGTAGATCACCGGCAGCTTCCATAGTTGCGCCAGGTTCATCACTTCATAAAGCGCCCCTTGCCCCAGCGCTCCTTCGCCGAAAAAACACACCGCCACGCGGTCGGTTCCCAGATGTTTCGCCGCAAACGCCGCTCCCGTGGCGATCCCCACGCTGCCGCCCACAATCGCGTTCGCGCCCAGGTTGCCGGTTGCAGGATCGGCGATGTGCATCGATCCGCCTTTGCCGCGGCAATAACCGGCTTCCTTTCCCAGCAACTCGGCGAACATGCGATCGGGCGTAGCGCCTTTGGCCAGACAGTGACCGTGACCGCGATGCGTGCTGGTGATGTAGTCATCGATGCGCAGGGTTTCGCAGATGCCCACCGCTACGGCTTCTTCGCCGCTGTAAAGGTGTGCCAGTCCCGGCATGAGGGCCCGCGTGTAAAGCTCGTTCACCTGCTCTTCAAACAGACGGATGCTCACGAGTTTGCGGTAAACGCGGAGCCACTTGTCTTTTTGAGTCTCAGTCACACCCTCGCGGCCGGCCGCCAGCTTAGAGGTAGCAATCGTCACTTCTTCCCTCCGGCGGTAACGGGTGTTGACACGCCTGACATCGCCGCCAGCACGTCGAACATGCAGGCGAAATCGTATTTAGCAAAACCCATGGCGCGTGCGGCGGTGAGAAGCTGGTTGCTCACTGCGGTCGTCGGCAGCGGAACGTCCAACTGGCGGCCCAGTTCGAGTGCCAGAAGCATGTCTTTTTGCATCATGTTTACATCGAACCAGGCTTCTTTCGGCTGGCGCAGAACAAAAGGTCCGCGATACTGGATCATGGGTGACGCCACGGCACTGTGAGTGAGCACGTCTACCGCAGTTTCCCGCGAAATGCCGCTCTTCTCGGCCAGCAATACGCCCTCCGAAAACGCCTGCATCTGCACCGCTAGGCTCAGATTGATGGCAATCTTCATGGACAGCGCCAGACCGTTATCGCCAACGTGCGTCACCTTAGGACCGATATCGAGCAGCAGTGGCTTCAGTTTTTCGAAAGTCTCGCGCCGTCCGCCTACCATCACCGACAACTTGCCTTCCTGCAGCGTGATCACGCTTCCGCTTACGGGAGCGTCCACCATATCGGCGCCGCGCTCGCGCACCCTGCCAGCCAGGGCGCGGCTAACCGCGGGACTGATCGTGCTCATGTCGATGAAGAATTTTCCCGCGCTGAGGCCCGCGAGCAAACCGTCCGAACCTTCCGTGATCGCCGCTGTCGCCGCCGCGTTGGTCACCATGGCGAAGGTATAGTCGCAGGCGCTTGCCACCGCAAGCGGCGTGTCGGCCCACTGCATGCCCTTTTCCACCAGCCACTGCGCCTTGCCGCGGGTGCGGTTGTAGCCCGTTACGGCGTGGCCCTGGCTGAGCAACCGGTTAACCATCTGGCTGCCCATCACGCCCAGACCGATGAATCCTACTTTCGCCATTCCGCTACGTCTCCCAACTTTTGTAAGAGCTTAATCCTGAGCAACCTTAGAACGTTCTGACGAATTCGCTAGTGCGCCAACTGCTTGGCAGGAGCGCTCTTGCTGGCGGAGGCGTGGCCATCCTCGCGCACCTGCTCCAGGTGAGCCTTCATCGCGTCGCGCGCCATCTTCGCGTCCCGCTTTTCCATGGCTTCCAGAATCCGCTTGTGATGAATCTGGCCGCGCTGCGGCCCGCCTTCCACCTGGAAGATTCGCAGACGCTGATCTCGCAACAACCCGACGATGGAATCGATCAGGGAAAGAATCAGCGGATTCGCCGCGGCCTCCGCCAGCGCCAGATGAAAATCCAGGTCCGCCTCGATGTAGGCATCGGCGTCCTGCAACGACCGATCCATCACCGCAACCGCTTCGCGCAATGTAGCCCGATCTGATTCCTCGGCGCGTTCGGCGGCCAGAGCCGCAATCTCCGGCTCCAGAATGCTGCGAACTTCGGCCAGATCGGTCGAGCCCTCGGGCTGACCGATCTTCACCATCAGATCAAAAGATTGCCGCACCGCTTGCGACGTTCCATCCGTAATGAACGTGCCCCGGCCGGAATAGGCTTCCACCAGACCTTTTTCGCGCAGGGCTTTCACGGCCTCGCGCACCGCGGTGCGACTCACTCCGAAACGTATCGCCAGTTCGCGCTCAGCCGGAAGCTGATCGCCCGCCTTGAGGGAGCCCTTGAGGATGGATTCTTCGATCTGCTGAACGATCTGCTCGTAGAGCCGAGACGTGCGAACCAATTTGTACACTGCATTGCCCCCAGCACTATGCGGCGCGAAACCAGCCGGGCGGCTGGTCGTGGTCTGGTTACTATACCGAATATCCACGGCTGGCAGTCGTATTTGTTCGGAAAAGGCCATGAACGGCAGCGATCAGAGGCTTACAGGTATGGTGGTATGACCTTAAGATAATAGCACAAGCGGCTTGGAGGACAGCTCCTTCATCGAAGGTGTCTCTTTTAGAACAGTTTGCCCAATATCGTCTGTGATAAAAGCGGGCGTGCGTCGGAGGCGGGAAAGCGGCCAGGCGTGTGAGCAAGGATCGAGCTGGCTGGGGGATTCTCCTTGACACCGTTTCCTGTAGGGTGGTATGGCTGTCGGACCACGCAGTCCACGGAGGAAGTCTCATGCCATCCCGTAACGGTGGGGCCGCAGCTTGCGGCCGGTACCACGTCGTGCCGATTCAGTTGCTGGTCGCCTTGTGCGGCTTGCTGTTAGTGACCCTGCCGGTGGCAGCGCAGACCACCGCAGGACGGGTCCTGGGCACCATCACCGATCAAAGCGGTGCCGCACTCGGCGGGGCAACGGTAGTTGTCACCGACTTGCAGCATGGGGCTTCGCGCACCCTCACCACGGACAGTTCCGGAGACTACGTGGCGGCCGAGCTGCAACCCGGTACCTACGAAATTCGCGTTGAATCCAAGGGCTTTAAGACGGCCGATCGGCCTAACGTGGTGATCGAAGTAGCCACCGATGTCCGCGCCGACTTTTCCTTGCAGCCCGGCCTGGTTTCCGAAACGATCGTGGTGACTGAGGACATACCGCTCCTCAACACCACCACATCGACTCTCGGAGGCACGCTCAGCAATGAGGAGATCAACGACCTGCCCCTGAACGGCCGCAACTACGAGAATCTGCTGCAGTTGCGTCCCGGCGTCATGCGTTATCCCGGTGGCGGATTTTCCACTACCAGCGCCAACGGCCTGCGCGCCGAAGATAACGCCTATTACATTGAGGGCCTGTTCAATAGCGAACCCTACTCGGGTCAGGCGATCGTGAACGGAGCAGGCATCGCCGGCGACTCGGCGACGATTCTTCCCATCGACTCGATTCAGGAGTTCAACCTGCAACAGAGTCCGCCCGCCGAATATGGGTGGAAGCCAGGGGCAGTCGTGAATGTTGGCCTGAAGTCCGGCACCAACCACATGCACGGCAGCGCATTCATATTTGGCCGTGACGGAGCCATGGACGCGCGAAATTATTTCAATGCCGATCCGGCTGGGAAACTGCCGCGCACTCTGGAACAGTTCGGCGGAAGTTTTGGCGGCGCGCTGAACAAGGACAAGGCCTTTTTCTTCGGCGCTTATGAAGGCCAGCGCTATAACGTGGGGAATTCGTTCGGGGGAGTAACTAGTCCCATGACCGTTCCCAGCACAACACCGAACGGAACCTGCTCGTTTGGCTTTGTGGGTGACTGCGCCGACAGCATTCCCGATGCGATTCATGATCTGCAACTCGCGCCTGCCGGGACGACCGTGAGTCCAGCGAGCTTGCTCATTTCGGGATGTACGGTTTCAGGATCCACCGTAACCTGCAACGGCAGCGGATTCCCCCTGAACAATACCCAAGGCATCGGTATTGCCAACGGATTTAACAACGTGGTCCACGTCAACAACTTCGTCGGCAAAATGGACTACCGGCTCAACGAACGAAGTAGCATCAGCGGCACGTACTTTTTTGGAAACAACTCCGGCAACGTTGAGGACTTTCCTGAACTGCAGCAGAAATGGCTCTCCACGATTCACACTCGTGCGCAAGTGGTGGGCGGAAGCTGGATTTGGACTCCCGGCGCCCGCTGGGTGAACGAGGCACGCGTTGGCTACAACCGGTTGTATCAACCCACCTTGCCAGACGATCTGAACACGCCTGCCTCGGCGTATGGTCTGAATACGGGGGTAAGCGGACCGAACACGGGGGGATTGCCCCGCATCGGCTTTGGTGGTTATTTTTTCCCCGGCCTGGGCGGTTTCAAGTGGCCAAAGTTTCAAGGACCTGATTCGATCACGCAGTTTGTGGATCACGTCTCCTACACCGCCGGCAAGCACGCGCTTAAATTCGGCGCTGACCTCCACTACGACAAGGTAACCAACGCCGCTTACGGCAATGCCCGGGGCAGTATCACGTTCCTGGGCGGCGTGGTGAGCGCGAACCCCGGTCCCAACGGTTCGAGCCCGCTCGAAGACTTCTTTGGCGGCGCGCCATTCAAGTCGTCAGTAGAGGTGGGAAATCCAACCCTGCATCTGCACAACTGGGCGTACGGGGCCTTTTTCCAGGATGACTATCGGGCCACCAAGAATCTGACGATCAATTTTGGCGTTCGCTACGAATTCAGCAGTGTTCCCCAGGAAGCTCACAATCTGCTGGGAAATTTTGATCCAAGCGTGGGCATGGTCCAAGTGGGCCACCAGATAAGCAGCCTGTATAACCCGGACCATACGAGCTTTGGCCCTCGTGGTGGCTTTGCGTGGGACATCGGCGGCAAGGGCAAGACGGTGCTGCGAGGCGGTGGTGGTTTGATCTATGAAACCGTTAACTGGCAGTCGTTCGTCGCCTTCAACAACGCCTTCGGTCCAGGCAGCGTCCCGACCGGAGCTCCCATTGATGCAGCGGGAGACACGTCCGGCGGAACGATTACCACGGGAAACGTCACCGTAAAAAATTTCCTGAACTACCCCACCACCTGGGACTCAACCACCACACCGCTCTACGGCGGAAGCACAATCAATTGCTACAACAGCCCTTGCCCCATCATGACCGTCGACCGGAACCTGACGACGCCCTATGTCTGGAACTGGAATCTGAACCTGCAGCATGCCTTCACTCCCAACCTTTCGCTGGAGGCTGCCTACGTGGGCAACCACGGGACAAATCTAGCGGGCATTCGGGATATTAACCAGCCGCCAGTTGGCTCGGGGTGGGGCACCGGCCCGGGAGGCGAACTCACACTTTGTCTGGCCAGCGCCCCGTTTTCCTACAACAACTGCGTCGATGACAACAACAATGGCGAACAATTAAATCAGCCTTTCTACTCAAAGTTTCCCTTCCTGGCCAACATCTTCCAGATGGGCAATGTCTACCGCTCCAACTACGACGGATTGCAAGTCACGTTCAACGCGCGCAACTACCACGGCCTAAGCATGGTGGCGGGCTACACCTATTCGCATGCACTCGATGATGTGGGCGCGAATTGGGATTTCGGCTACGGTGCAGGTCTACCGCAAGACTCCACCCATGTGGAGCGCGAGTACGCCAACAGCGACTTCGATATCCGCCACCGGCTGACTGTTTCGCTCACGTACGCGATTCCCGGGAAGAAGGGCTTCGGGCAGATGCGCGAAGGTTGGGAGATCAACAGCATCATCACTCTGGAAAGCCCACAGTACTGGGGTCCGATTGATCTGGGCACGGATGCCGCCGGAACTGGACCGTTGCCGGTGAGCCCGCCTGCCAATAGCCCGATACGCTGGAGTTTCTACGGCAAGATCTCGGACTTCAAGTCTGAGCCGGGAGTTACCGGGATTCCATACTTCTCGAACTCCACTGTGCCAATTCCCTCATCCTGTCTGTCGCAGGCGTTGGCAGTGGACGGAGGAGCTCCCGGAGCTTCGACCGCCTCTCTGAATCTGTTTGGCTGCTACGCCAATGGGAGTTCCGTCATGATTCCGCCGCCGCTCGGCCAGTTCGGTAACATGGGCCGGAATATGTTCGAGGACACTGGCTTCAGGAATTTTGATTTCTCGGTGGCCAAGAATTTCCACTTCGGAGAAACCAAGCGGCTGCAGTTCCGCGCTGAGTTCTTCAATATTTTCAATCATCCGAACTTCGCCAATCCGTATGGCGGGCAGAACGGCTTCGGTCTCAACGATCCGTCAGTGCAGCCGTTCGGTTGCGGATGCGCAACGCCAGACGTTGCGGCGGCCAATCCCGTGATCGGATCAGGCGGCAGCCGCGCCACGCAGTTAGGGCTGAAGTTTACGTTCTAGCAAACTGGTCAGCTTTTAGGGTTGGTTGAGCGAGATTGAATTGATCGGGGTTCGGTCGATCGAGGTTAGGACCAAAAAATCGAAGGCCGGACGCAACTCTGTCCGGCCTTTTTTCGGATAGTGGATCGGGGGAAAGCTTTGCCGTCCCGATTGGCGAGCCCGGATAGTTTGAAGCGATATGGTTGACACGATGAAGATTAAGAGTCAATTTTCTTTCGCAATTTCACTACTAGCATTCCTGGCGCTGATTTCGGCCGGCGTTCTGTCCCAAGAATCCGCAAAGAACGAACAACGCCGCGAGCGCACGATTGACGAGATCAAAATCGAAGCCGTCCGGCGTGCCGAAGTTGGCCAGTACCCGCTGATCGGCCTCGATCCCGCCGACGTGAAAGAAGCCTTCACCAGCATCCACTCCAGCGACAAAGACGAGTGGGCCGCCGGGTTCATGCACGTCGCCGATCGCTATTTCGACGAAGCGAAATCGCTTGAGAAGTCCACAGACAAAGCGGATCTGGCCAAGGCCAATGCCGACTACATCCGTGCCTGGCGGCTCTATTCTTTCGGACGCTGGCCGATTCCGGCGTCGCCGGGCAAGCAGCGATCGTACGAAAAAGCCATTCAGGCATTTCTGGCGCACGCGAAGTTTCTCGATCCGCCGCTTGAAGTTGTGCACATTCCCTTCGAAGGCAAGGAGATCATCGGCTACCTGCGACTGCCGAAAAATGCGACGGGCCCGGTGCCGCTGGTGATTGCGGTGAATGGACTCGACAGCCGCAAGGAAGATCTCACCGAAAGTTTCGGGGCGATTCTTCCTTTCGGAATCGGATTTCTCGCCGTTGATGGACCGGGCACCGGGCAGGCTCCGATCAAAGTCAGCGAAACTTCCGAGCGTATGCTCTCGCGCGTGATCGATTATGCTCAGTCCCGCCCGGAGACCGACAAGACCCGAATCGCGTTCCACGGCGTGAGTTGGGGAGCCTACTGGGCCACGAAAATGGCCATCGTCGAACGCGCTCGCCTGCGCGGCGCCAGCGCGCAGTCTCCGCCGGTCGACAGATTTTTCCAGAAAGACTTCCTGATGAACTCGCTGCTGGGTAACCGCGAGTATCTCTTCGATCAAGTCCCCGCGCTGATGAATATTCTCGAAGGCGTGCACACGCTCGACGAAATGGGCGAGTTCTTGCCGAAAATGTCGCTTGTCCACCAGGGACTGCTCGGCAAACCGATGGCGCCGATGCTGATCCTCGCGGGAGTTCTCGACACGCAAGTGCCCATCGAAGATGAATATCTGCTCCTGAGTAAAGGCGACGTTCCCAAAGATGCGTGGATCAACCCACACGGCGGCCATCTCGGCCGGCAGGTGGGAGTTTGGCCCGATCCCAGAATCTTCAAGGAAGTAATTATTCCGTGGCTGGTGAAAACGCTACAGGCCCCGTAGACGAGCGCAGGACGTCAAGGACCGGAGCCCGGCGGCCCAGAAACCAGTCACTCCCTGTTGAGCAGCCCTATTGAGCAGCCAACTCCTTCAGTTTCTTAACCCCATTCGCGTTGCCAGGATTAAGCTCCAGCGACTTCTGATAGTTCTTGATGGCGAGTTCCTTGTCGCCGTTGTCCATGTATGCTTCGCCGAGGCTGTCGTAGGCGTTATACGACTGCGGGTAGGCCTCCACGCTCAACTTGAAAATCTCGATCGCTTCCTTGAACTTCTTCATGTGGAGCAGTCCATAGCCAAGCCCAATGAATTCATTCTCATCGAAGTCGTAGGCGGCAGCCTGGTTCGATTTCAACTCACGGTACTGTTTGATTGCGGCGTCTACGTCTTTCTCTTGAATCGTTTTGAAGAGCACATCGCCAATCGGCTTTCGGTTGGCCACGGCTTCGACCTTTGCCAGCATCTGATCGAGTGCGGCTCTGGAATAGAGCTTGCCAGCGGACACGACGGCTGCGATTCTTTTTGTATTGCCGATCTCGTCGAGCGGATTCGCATCGAGCAGAACCAGATCCGCGATCTTTCCCTTGTCAATCGTGCCCAGATCTTTTTCTTTCCCCTGGAAGCGCGCCGGATTCAGCGTTGCCGCCTGCAAAGCCTCCATCGGCGAAAGCCCGGCTTGCACCAAAAGACCCAATTCATCATGCAGGCTGAATCCTGGAAAGCAGAAGGGGTTCGCCGTGTCAGTGCCAGCCAGAATTCCTACGCCGGCTTTCTGCATTGCACCCACCACTTCAAGATCTTTTTGAAACTCCTTCTTCATGTACGCGAAGTCTTCCGGGGTGTGCTTGCCGTCAATCGCCGACGGATCCCACGAGGCTCTCGTACGAACGGGAACATACTTCAGACGGGCATCCTTGAGGAATGCAGGATCGTCTCCGTATGCGAACATCCGCAGCAGCGTGAGCGTGGGCACTTGCCACGTCCCGTTGCTCTTCAGCACAGCGCAGAGAGCTGCCACCTTGTCTGGGCTGTAGGTGTCGAGCATCATCTGTCTCGATTCGACTACGTGAGTCCCCCAGTACCTGGGCTTCGAGAGCAGGCCCTCCGCCAAGTCGTCCTGCTGCCCCTTCAGCAACTCGGCACTGCGACTGGAGCACGCGGGGAGAATGCCGACTAAATGCTCAAAGGATTTTTGGCCGGCGCTCGAGGCCTCCTGCGCCGAAACGGAAATGGGAACATGGCCCGCAAATGGCATCCCCTGTTTTTTCGCCTCATCAGCGATGGCGAAATATAAATCGCGGGGGAGAAACTGAAACACCTTCACGAAGTCCGCGCCGTCTTGTTTTGCTTTGATCACAACCTGCCGAGCTTCCGCTTCGTTGGACACAGAGATTGAGCCGCGCCAATAAGGTTTTGGGCCGTCCACGAGTGGGCTCGCGATGATCATGCGCGGACCGATCAGGTCGCCGGTCTCAATTGCCTTCCGCCACTCATGATCTTCAGGATCGCCCCACATGACCCGCACGCCGGTCACGCCGTTGGCGATGAACAACGGCAGGTAGTCTTTTCCGTGGGGATGCACGTGCATGTCCCACAAACCAGGAATTAGAAATTTGCCGGTGGCGTCCACGACCTCGGCATTCTTGGGTGCGCGTATTGTTGAGCTGTTTCCAATCTCGGCAATGCGGTCGCCGGATATAACCACCGTGTAGTCTCGTTGGGTGGGTCCGCCCGTAACATCAATCACGTCGGCGTGAGTAATCGCCAGGATATTTTGGCCCACGCCGGAGAGGGGAGCGAGGAGGCAAAGAAGCAAGGAAGAAAACAGCCAGCCAGCGTTATTTGTCCCAGAGTTACTTGTCATACAAACCCCTTCGGAAGAATGGCCGCACGCCACATGAGATTCTTACGACGCTCTTGGTGCGGCCCAGTATAACTCCACGGCAGTTACGTGTTCGTAGCGATTGACCTCGTTATTCCAGCATTCCGCGAGGGAGAACGTTATGATGGGTTCCTTTGGAGGTTGCCCCATGACCAACCAGATTGCCCTCGTCACCGGAGCCAGTGGCGGCCTCGGAACCCACGTCACCAAGGCCCTGCTCGACGCCGGCGACTCAGTCGTCGGACTCGCGCCGCGCATCCAGCAGTCGGACTTCCCGCACGCGAATTTCACTGCGGTCGCGGCAGGAATTTCTTCGCTCGAGGACGCGAAGAAGGCGGCCGATGCTGTCGTTTCCCGCTTCGGACGGATCGACATTCTCGCGCATCTGATCGGCGGCTTCGCCGGCGGCAAAACCGTCGCCGAGATGGACGACGCCACCTTCCAGCGCATGTTCGACGTGAACCTCAATAGTGCGTTCCATATTCTGCGCGCGGTCATCCCGCTCATGCGTAAGGCCGGGGCGGGACGCATCATCGCCATCGGCAGCCGGGCCGCGGAAGATCCCGGACCCGGCGTGGGTGCTTACGGCGCATCGAAGGCGGCGCTGGTGTCGCTGATCCGAACTGTCGCGGCCGAAAATAAAGACTCGGGCATCACCGCCAACGTGATTCTCCCCGGCACCATGGACACTCCCGCTAACCGCAAAGACATGGCGGGCGCCGACGTTTCCAAATGGGTGCAGCCGGCCTCGGTCGCCAGCCTGGTCGTGTGGCTGACCAGTGACGCTGGCAAAGACGTCACTGGAGCCGTGCTCCCGGTTTATGGTCGCGCTCTGTAGTTCATTGTTAGCGATATCGCGACCGCGGAGATTGGGCTTCTCGGCACTTTCCCGAATCGGGAGGTAATTCTTTCGTAACCACCCCATTGCACAATTTTTGCTGCACATTCACACTGCTGCAATATGGTGCAGGTAGCATCTAACCTAGGAGGGCGCTCCATGGGTTCACCGCGGATCTCGAAATCGCTGCCCCTGCAAGTGGCCGCGGTCTGCTATCGCCGGCACGGCCCTGCGATCGAGTTCCTGCTGGTAAACACCAATGGCGGCAACAAGTGGACTTTTCCCAAAGGATCTTCCGCCGCGCACCTTTCGCACAGTCAGGCCGCCGAGCGTGAAGCCGTAGAAGAAGCCGGCGCGACCGGCACCATCGAGCCGCGCCACTTTCACCTCTACATTCATTCAAAGGGCGTGTTCTGGCAGGCTGGAGGCGTACAGGAATTTGTGGTCAAAGCGTTCCTCATGGAAGTACGGCAGATGCGCCGGCCCGATGAGACCATGCGCCATCCCACGTGGTTCAGCCCGGAAGAAGCCAAGCGCCGTCTGGCCAAGGGCCGCGAAGTGAAGTACGCCCGCGAACTCGAAGCCGTAATCGATCGCGCCCTGGAGCGCATGCCGTTCCGCGGTCCTCTGTGGGGAACTGACTCCGCAAACCGCACCACCCGCGCTGCCGTCCAGTCATAAATCTTCGCTCTCCAGTCTTCGCTCTTCGCTCGGGACTCCGGACTCAGTGCCCGCTACTGATTCTATGAGACGATAACCTCAGCCCATGATTCAGCTTTCCTCTGCCGGAAAACGTTTCGGTCACAAACTGCTGTTCGAAAATGCCGACTGGCTGATCACATCCCACGACCGCGTGGGCCTGGTGGGCGCGAACGGCACCGGCAAGACCACGCTGATGAAGGTTCTTGCCGGGCTCGACACGCTCGATTATGGCGCGCTCACCATCGCTAAAGGCACCACGGCTGGATACCTTCCACAGGATGGGCTTTCGCTTTCCGGCCGAACCGTTTTTGCCGAGTGTATGTCGGTGTTTGACGAGCTACGCAATATGGAGCGCGAACTCGAAACCCTGACGCACAGCATTGCGGAGCTCGACCATACCAGCACCGCCTATGCGGACGTAGCCGAGCGCTATCACCGTCTGGAGCACGAGTTCCAGACCCGCGGCGGATATTCGATTGAAGCTGAAGTCGGAAGAGTGCTGATGGGGCTGGGTTTCCGAAAAGAAGATTGGGAGCGCCAGACCGACGAATTTTCCGGCGGCTGGCAGATGCGCCTCGCGCTCGCCAAGCTTCTGCTACAGAAGCCGAACCTGCTGCTGCTCGACGAGCCCACCAACCATCTTGATCTGGAAGCCCGCAACTGGCTGGAAGAATATCTGCACGACTATCCGCACTCTTTTGTGCTGATTTCCCACGACCGCTATTTTCTCGATGTGACGGTCAACAAAATCGCCGAAATCTGGAACAAACGCATCTGGTTCTACACTGGAAATTACGACAAGTTCCTGGCGCAGAAAACCCAGCGCAACGAACAACTGCAGGCCGCTTATCGCAACCAGCGCGATCGCATCGAACAGCTCGAAGTTTTCATCAACCGCTTCCGCTACCAGGCCACAAAAGCCAAGCAGGTGCAGAGCCGCATCAAGGAACTGGAGAAGATTGAGCGGATCGAAGTTCCGCCGGATGAGAAAACCATCCATTTTTCCTTCACCCAGCCTAAGCAAAGCGGACGCATCGTGGCTGAATTTGAGGGAGTTGCCAAGAGTTACGCGGGAAAAGATGGTGCCGAGAAAAAAGTGTTCAGCAACGTCAACTTCATGATCGAGCGCGGCGACCGCATCGCTTTGGTGGGCGTCAACGGCGCGGGAAAATCGACGTTGATCAAATTACTCGCGGGCAGCGAGCCGCTCTCCGGGGGCGAATTCCGTCTGGGCCACAACGTTGACCCGGACTACTTCGCGCAGGATCAATACAAAGAACTCAACCCCGACGCGCGCATTCTCGACGATCTCGGCGACCTCTCGCCCCGCTCCACCCAGACAGAACTTCGCGGTCTGCTGGGCTGTTTTCTCTTCTCCGAGGACGACGTTTTCAAAAAGCTCGGCGTGCTTTCCGGCGGCGAGCGCGGACGCTACGCCCTGCTGCGGCTGCTGCTGCATCCCGCGAATTTCCTGCTCCTCGACGAACCCACTAACCATCTCGACCTGCGCGCCAAAGACGTCCTGCTCGGCGCGCTCATGGAATACACCGGAACGGTCGTGTTTGTCTCCCACGACCGCTATTTCATCGATAATTTGGCCACGCGGGTCTTCGAAATCGGCGACGGCAAAGTCGAAATCTTTCCCGGTAACTATGAAGACTATCTCTGGCGCAAGCAGGGCGGGGACAAAACAGCGCCCACGCTCGACGACGTGCCACGGACGAGTGTGCCACGCAAACGAGGCACATCCTCCCCAAGCACCGCGAAACCCGCAACAGCCGTGCCGGCCAACGGGAATTCTGCCCAGCAACCCGCAAAGACCTCGGAAGAATCGAAAGCCAAGCGCGTGAATCCCATCAAACGCAAACAGATCGAAGACCGCATCCACGAACTCGAAGATGCGATCAGCCGCGCCGAGGCTGCCATCGCAGCCTCGGAGACGGCATTGCAGAATTTCGTGAGCGCCGAAGAAAGCCAGCGTCAGTCCCAGGCGCTCGATCAACACAAGGCGAACCACGCTGGCCTGATTAAGGAGTGGGAGGGCCTGTCCCAGACCCTGCAGGAATCCGAAGGATAACCAGTCTTCCCCCTTTGCCTTCCACCAGCGGACACGATCTTCCGTAATCTCGGTAATCCGCTTACCTGTGTGCGATAGTCAGATTGGCCGATCGGGCAGCAACTCCCGCCAGCCACAGATTTCAGACCAACCGCATGGAGCGGGCCAGCCAGCGAGGCGCCGCGCGGGGAACCCAAGGAAGGTCGCAATGCTTCAGTCGTCGGAGAATTCTTTCTTGAAGTCGAACACACCGGCTTCCAACCCTAACTCGTTTAACCCAGTTAAAACCGTCACCGCCCCCGTAGACCAGGCCACGATCGGCCGCACCCTGGTCATCAAGGGTGAAATTTCTGGCTCTGAAGCGCTCTACATCGATGGCCGCGTCGAGGGCAAAATCACTATGCCCGAGAGCCGCGTCACCGTCGGGCGTAACGGCAAGGTCGAGGCCAG
>Ga0181537_10001938_pt1 | contig 18622 bp, 18 predicted proteins | sample PEATcosm2014_Bin_39_FD_119765 | JGI IMG/M metagenome (GOLD analysis project Ga0181537, IMG submission 119765) | Peatland microbial communities from MTU Mesocosm Facility, Houghton, MI, USA - PEATcosm2014_Bin23_10_metaG | ecosystem: Environmental > Terrestrial > Soil > Wetlands > Peat | place... | reverse complement strand
GGCAGCGAGCACATCGTCGAGCATGCGGCGAGCCACGCGCGGCAGATCGAGCGCGACATCGAGGCGCATGGCATGAACGCCGTGGAACAGGTGCTGGATGCGGCGCTGTCGCTCGAACAGTACATCGACGTCGATCAGCTGCTGCGGCGTGATCGCTACCCTGAGTACGTGTCCACGCCGCCGCCGCCCCCGACCGACGCGTTTCGCGCCCGCTATGCGGCGCTCGATGCCGGCGTCGCGTCCGCGCCGCCCCTGCGCAAGGTCCGGGCGCCGCTGCCGCCGCATCCGGAACGCGATCTGCTCTGGTTCATCGCCACGTATGCGCCCGACATGGAGAGCTGGGAGCGCGATATCTTTCTCGCCGTGCGCGAAGAGTCGTTCTATTTCTATCCGGTGTATGCGACGCAGATCATGAATGAGGGCTGGGCATCTTATTGGCACGCGCGCCTGCTGCGCGAGGCGGATTTCATCCCCCAGGCGGTCTATCTCGATGCCATCAAGTGCCACTCGGATGTGGTGCGGCCCGTGGCGTCGGGGGAGCAGGTCGCGCTCAACGTGAATCCCTATCATCTGGGTTTCACTCTGTGGGAGGAGATCGTCAAGAATTCCGGCGTCGAGGCGGCGCGGCGGATCATGCGGGAGGACGACGACTTCGGCTTCCTGCGCAACCATCTGACCCAGGAGATCGCGGCGCAGATGGGTCTGTTCCGCTACCAGGGGCAGCAGAACGGCCAGTTCAAAGTGGTCGGAGGGGATATCGAAGCTCTGCAGGAGAATTTGCTGCACGACAAATACAATTTTGGGGCGCCTCGCGTTGCCGTGAGCGAGGTGCGCGCAGACGGCACGCTGGTGTTGCAGCACGACGACCGGCTGGACGGTCGCGGCCTCGATGCCGAGCGCGCGCGCAAGGTGTTGCAGTACGTCAAGCGCGTCTGGCGCCGGCCCGTGCTGCTCAAGACCGTCGATGCCGCCTTGGCGTCGGTGGAGCTGTCGGCGGACTCGGCGGTCACGGCCTGACGTGATGTTGACCGGTTGGTTTAGGATTGCCCGTTGCTAATCAGGCTCTTGTCATGATGTTGAAAACCTCGGAGCGCGCGCGGGTTCACAAACTGTAGCGGGCGCTACTTCGCGGGCACGGGTTTGCGCGCCGGCTCGATTCCCTTGGAATAGATTACCGTCCCGTCGAGCTTGACGATGATCGCGTCGATGTCGTCGATGCGATTGTAGATCTCCATGGCCTTCTCCGGACCCAGCACGAAGGCGGTCTTGGACAACCCGTCGGTGCGCGTCGCATACGGTCCGATGACGGTGGCGCTGCGTACCTTGCTCGCCGAGTGGCCGGTGTGAGGATCGATGATGTGATGGTAGCGCACGCCATTCTCCTCGAAAAACCGCTCGTAATCGCCCGAGGTCGAAATCGCCGCGTCCACCAGGGGAATCCGGGTGATCACCTGGCCCTCGCCCTTGCTCGGATCGCGGATCCCGACCATCCAGGGTTTGCCGAATCGATCGCCGATGATGCGGCTGTCGCCGCCTGCCGAGACATACGCCCGGGTGAAGCCGAACGATTTCAATATGTCGATGCCCCGGTCCACCGAGTATCCCTTGGCTATGCCGCCGAGATCGATGCGCACCCCCGGTTGCGAAAACTGCACCGTCTGGCGCTTCGGATCGAGCAGCACATGGCGAAAATTGACCGCCGGCAGCGCCTTGTCGATCTGCGCTTCGTCCGGGTGGACGTGCTTGCGGAAATCGTACAGATAGCCGACGCTGGCGTAGGTAATGTCGAACGCCCCGTCGGTGATGACGGAATACTCCGCGGCCGTGGTCAGCAAATCGAACAGCTCCTTGCTGATCCGCATGGGGCCGGCCGCGGCCTTGGCGTTGACCTGGGAGACTTCGCTGGTCGGCTTGTAGGTGCTCATCGAATCGTCGATGTGCCGCATTTCCGCAAGCACGGCGTCGATCGCCCGATCGGCCTTGGCCGCGTCGTCCGCCCACAGCTCCACGGTGATCCGCGTGCCCATGATGCCGTCCGTCACGCGCCGCACCCAGTCGGCCTGCGCCGGCGCGGCCAGGCACACGAACGCCGCCGCCAGGACAGTAATCTTCAGCTTCATCGGCATAGCGTAGCCGGTTTCAGCGGCGCCGGGGATGCGAGAGCCTGCGCAACGTTCAGCGGCGAGGGCGCGCAAGCCGCCATTGCGTGATGACCAGGGCGCTGCCCACCATGCCGCCCAGGTGGGCAAAATGCGCGACTCCAGACTGACTCCCGGTAACGCCCAGAAACAGCTCGAGGCCGGCGTAGAGCGTCGCAAACAGCCACGTCGGCATCGGAATGAGAAAATACACGGCAACCTTGCGATGCGGAAACATGACGGCATAGGCGAGCAGCAAACCAAACACCCCGCCGGAAGCGCCGATCGTCGGCGCCGGCGGCGCGCCGAACAGCACGGGCACGAACAGTTGCGTGAGCGCGGCGGTGACCACCGACGCGAAATAGCAGGCGAGCACGCGCCGGGGCCCGAGGTAGCGCTCGATTTCCTCGCCGAACATCCATAAGCCCAGCATGTTGAACAACAGATGACTGATGTTATCGGTACTATGCAGGAACGCGTACGTGACGATCTGCCAGAGATGGAAATACGACTGACCTTCGATCGGCTGCAGCGGCCAGAGCGCGAACGGCACGTCCAGCGCGCCGTTCGACTGACGCTGCAGGAGGAACACCAGCACGTTCACTGCGACCAGTATTTTGACTGCGGAAATCTTCATGGATCACGATATTCTACCCGTGATGGCAGCGCAATCCTCGTAAAAGCGGTATTCCGGACTCGACACGCGGCCTGATCGGCGCGCGCGAACTTGCGCTCATGAAACCCGACGCGTCATCAATACGGCCCGGGGCGCATTGGTTGACGGCCGCGCGCTCGCCGCGGCGCTCAAAGCGGGCCGGCTCGGCGGCGCCGGCATCGACGTCCTGCCGCAGGAGCCGCCGCCGGCCCACGAGCCATTGCTCGATCCGTTGCTCGATCCGGATATATACCGAATCTGATTCTGACGCCTCGCGTGGCGTGGGCGGCGCGCGAGGCCCGACAGCGCCGCCTCGCTCCGCTCAACCCCGGGCTTGCTTCTTCTCTCTCTTTGCCGCCCGCTTCTCTTCCAGCGTCTTGGTCGGTTTCTTTTTCTCTTCTTTCTTTCGATCCATGCCCTTGCCCATGATTCACTCCTCGTTAGTCACCCAGATCAATTTTTCGCGCCGCGGCGGCTCAACATCTTGCGCTCGGCGCGCGGGCCGCCGGCGTGGCGGCCGATGGTACCCCGCGGCGGCTTCGGCGGCTTCGGCGGCTTATCGCTGACCCGGCTGATGCGCAGCTCGCGACCCGCCACCCGCACCTTTTGCAGCTCCTTGAATATCTCCTTCGGCATGCCTTCCGGCAAGTCGACGTAGCTGTGGTGCTCTCGAATGTCCACCCGGCCGATGTGCACGCCCTCGATGCCCGCCTCGTTGGCGATGGCGCCGACGATATTGCCGGGCTTGATTCCATGTACCGACCCCACTTCGATGCGAAAAGTTTCCATTTGACCGGCGGCGGATCTGGCGCGGGGTTTGCGCGGCGGCGGTGGCTCGACCACGGCATGGGCGCTGGTGGCGGCGGCAGCGGCGGGGGCACCGGCGGCGGCGGTGGCCGCGGCGCCCGTGGCGGGGCCGTGGCCCTGCGCGGGCCGCTCCGATTTTCCCGTCAGCAGCAGCGGTGTCGTGCCCTGCGACAGGCTCGCCAGCGCGGCGGCGATGTCGATGAGCGGCAGTCCCGATTCTGCTTCCAATTGCTCGAGCACGGGACGGAAGGGCGCGGCCTCCCCCTTGGCAATGCTCTCCGTAACCCGTTGCTTGAATTTCGTGATCCGCAGCGCATTGACCGCGTCGACCGTCGGCAGGTTCATCGGCTCGATCACCTGCCGCGTGGCGCGCTCGATGGCGCGCAGCATATTGCGTTCCCGGGGAGAGATGAAGAGTATCGCCTCGCCCTTGCGGCCCGCCCGGCCCGTTCGGCCGATGCGATGCACGTAGGATTCGGTGTCATAGGGTACGTCGTAGTTCACCACATGCCCGATGCGCTCGACGTCCAGGCCGCGAGCGGCCACGTCGGTGGCGACCACGATGTCGATCTGACCGGCTTTGAGGCGCGCGACGGTGCGCTCGCGCTGGGGTTGAGGAATGTCGCCGTTCAGCGGTGCGGCGGAAAAGCCGCGCGCCTCGAGTTTCTCGGCCAGCTCGACCGTCGATTGCTTGGTACGCGTGAATACCAGCATGCCGTCGAAGGTTTCCGCTTCGAGTATGCGGGTCAGCGCATCCAGCTTGTGCATGCCGCTGACTATCCAGTACCGCTGCCGGATGTGGGTTGCGGTGCTGGTCTTGCTCTTGATGGTGACTTCGATCGGCGTGCGCAGGTGCTTCGAGGCGATGCGGCGGATCGGGGCGGGAATGGTGGCGGAGAACAGCGCCACCTGCCGCTGCGGAGGAGTCTGCTCGAGGATGCTTTCGACGGCGTCGAGGAAGCCCATGCGCAGCATCTCGTCGGCCTCATCCAGAACCAGCAGCGTCAGCCCCGTGAGTTTCAAGGTGCCGCGGTTCATGTGATCGATGACCCGTCCCGGCGTTCCGACCACCACGTGCACTCCGCGGCGCAGGGCATTGAGCTGTGGCTGGTAGCTTTGGCCGCCGTAAATCGGCAGCACATGGAAACCCTTCAGGTGCGCGGCATACTTTAGAAACGCCTCTGCCACCTGCAGGGCGAGTTCGCGGGTGGGCACCAACACCAGCACCTGCGGCTGGTGCTTGGACAGATCGATGCGCGTCAGAGCGGGCAGGGCAAAGGCGGCAGTCTTGCCGGTGCCTGTCTGGGCCTGGCCCAGCATGTCGGCTCCCGAGAGCAGCACGGGAATGGTTGCGGCCTGAATGGGCGACGGAGACTCATAGCCGACATCGGTCAACGCACGCAGCACGGACTCTGACAGCGCAAGATCACGGAAACTCGGAGTGCTCGGACCGTCGTCCGCGGGAACTGCGCTCATAGGAATCGCCTCGAGAAGGGAGCACAAGTCTAGCGGTTTGACGGGGTATTGCTACCATTGAGGTCATGGGACGCATATTCGAAGTCAGAAAACACGCCATGTTCGCGCGCTGGAACCGAATGGCAAAACAGTTCACGCGCGTCGCCAAGGATATCGCTATTGCAGTGCACTCGGGCGGGCCCGACCCGGCGGCGAACCCCACGCTGCGCCGGGTGCTGCAGAACGCGCGCGCCGTCAACATGCCCAAGGACAAGACGGATGCGGCCATTCGCCGCGCCTCGGGCAAGGAAGCCGCCAACTATCAGGAAATCATCTATGAAGGCTACGCTCCGCATGGGGTTGCCCTGCTGGTGGAGACCGCGACCGACAATCCGACCAGGACGGTCGCCAGCATGCGCAATATCTTCACCAAGGGCATGGGCAATCTCGGCACCACCGGCAGCGTCAGCTTCCTGTTCAAAAAGATGGGGGTGTTTCGCCTGGACCCCGGCGCCGTCAAGGATCAGGATGAGCTCGAGCTGGATTTGATCGACTACGGTCTCGAAGAAATGGGCGAGAGCACCGGAGAGAAGGGCGAGCCGGAACTGGTGATCCGCGGCGCCTTCAATGATTTCGGCAAGCTGCAGGAGGCTCTCGAGAAGCGCGGCATCGTGCCCAAGTCCGCCGAGCACGAATACATTTGCGCGGTGCCGGTCGAACTCCCCGAGGATCAAGCGGCCGAAGTGTTGGGCCTCATCGACAAGCTCGAACAGGACGACGATGTGCAGAAGGTCTTCCACTCCCTGGCGTGACGCGGGCGCGCGGTTAACGAATCTTAATGAGAGCGGCGAAGGCCGCCGCGCGCGGCGTGCCCGGCATGCAGGTTCGGCGTCTTAAGCATTGTTCATCCTGTCATCCCTCGCTCTGCCGCCGCGTTGTTCCCTGCAGAGACAGGAATATCAGGAGAGGACCATGAAGAGCACATTTAAACTGTTGATTTCACTTGGCTTGCTGTCGGCCGTAATGACGGGTTGCGTGGTGGCTCCGGCGGGCTACTACCATAGAGGCTACTATTACGGCCCGCGTGTGGCGGTAGTCGCGCCCGCGCCGGTGGTGGTGATCCGCCCATAAGGGAAGGCGGTATTGCGGTAGCGCCGGGCGAGCGCGACATCCGGGTCGGGGGCGGCGTGGTTCCGCAGAGGCATCATCGACCTCGGCCCGTGGTCGGGAGCGCGGCGGACCGCCGCTCAGGGAGCGGACGTCAATGGCCGGTGATTGATGACGGCATGCGCCCACTTGATGACGGGCTGAAGCCGCGGCGACACCATGGTCAGAGCCCTGGCATAATCGACCCAGCACGCTTCATGGTGCTCGGGCCTGCCGAGCTCGGGATTGACGGGCAGGCGCACCTGAGTCTCCTTGCTGCGTGCCACGTAGTACCGTGAGATCTTGCCCCGGTTGTAAGGCCCGGTTTCCGTGAACTCAAGACCCCAGTCGAAGGACAGATCGTCGAGGGTCGTTTCCTCCCTGACCTCCCGCAGCGCCGCGTCGATCGGCTCCTCGCCCGCCTCGACCAGCCCCTTGGGGAAATCCCAATTGCGATAGGCCCGCAGCAGCAGGAATTTCAGCTTCCGCTGGGCCAGGCTCACCACGACGACGCCGGAGGACATTCGATGAGGCGCTGCGGCCGAAGACATCCTTGCTCTCCCGGAAACGGTGCCCGCCACCCACGCCGGTTCGAGACCCGAGGCTCTCTAAGACTACGCGGCCGCGGCCAGCGGCGAGCGCATGAGGTGGTCGAACGCGCTCAGTGAGGCTTTCGCCCCCTCGCCCACTGCAATGACGATTTGCTTATAGGGTACTACGGTGCAATCTCCGGCGGCGAATATACCGGGCACCGAGGTTTGACCGCGGGCATCCACCTCGACCTCGCCGCGCGGCGAAAGCTTCACCGTGCCCTTCAGCCAGTCGGTGTTGGGCACGAGCCCGATCTGCACGAACACGCCGGCGAGCTCGACCGTGTGCTGGGAACCGCTCTGCCTGTCCCTGTAGGCCAGTCCGTTCACGCGCTCGCCGTCCCCGGTCACTTCGGTGGTTTGCGCGCCGGTGATGACCGTGACGTTCGCGAGACTTTGCAGCCTCGCGATCAACACGGCATCGGCACGCAGCTGCGCGTCGTACTCGAGCAGCGTCACGTGGCTCACGAGCCCGGCGAGATCGATCGCCGCCTCGACGCCGGAGTTGCCGCCGCCGATGACGGCAACACGTTTGCCCTTGAACAGGGGACCGTCGCAATGCGGACAGTACGCGACTCCGCGGTTGCGGTATTCGCGCTCGCCCGGCACGTTGATTTCGCGCCATCGGGCACCGGTCGCAATGATCACGGAGCGCGCCTTCAGGGTGCCTCCGCCGGCCAATCGCACTTCGATCAGGCCGCCGGGGATCAGCGCCTCCGCGCGCTGCATATTCATCACATCGACATCATAGATGCTGACGTGCTGTTCCAGGCCCGACGCCAATTTATGGCCTTCGGTCTCCTTCACGGAGATGAAGTTCTCGATGCCCACCGTGTCGAGCAGCTGGCCGCCGAGCCGCTCGGCCGCGATGCCGGTGCGAATGCCCTTGCGGGCGGCATAGATCGCCGCCGCCGCGCCCGCGGGGCCGCCGCCCACCACCAGGACATCATAGGGCGCCCTGGCGCGCAGGCGCTCCGCCTCGCGCGCAGCGCCGCCCGCATCGAGCTTGGCCACGATTTCAGCAAGCTCCATGCGGCCCTGCCCGAAGGGCTGGCCATTGAGAAAAACCGCCGGCACCGCCATCACCTGGCGCCGCTCGACCTCGTCTTGGAACACGGCGCCGTCGATCATGGTGTGGCGCACCTTCGGATTGATCACCGCCATCAGGTTCAGCGCCTGCACCACCTCGGGACAGCTCTGGCAGGTGAGAGACACGAAGGTCTCGAAACGCAAGTCCCCGTCCAACCCGCGGATCTGATCGAGGATGGCGGCATCCGCCTTCGGCGGATAACCGCCTGTCTGCAGCAGGGCCAGCACCAGGGAGGTAAACTCATGGCCCATCGGTACTCCGGCGAAGCGCACCCGCGGCTCGCCCCCGGGTGCGCTCAGCGCGAACGACGGTTTCACTTCCGCATCGTCGCGACGCACGTCGATTTTGATCAGCTCCGACAGCGACCCGATATCGGCCAACAGCTCGAGCATTTCCCGGGACTTGTCGCTGTCGTCGACCGACGCCGCGATTTGCACCGGTTGCGAGATGCGTTCCAGGTAGCCCTTGAGTTGCGTCTTTAGATTGCCGTCGAGCATGGTGTCCCCCATCAAATCTTGCCGACCAAATCCAGGGACGGCGACAGAGTCAAGGCGCCCGGTGTCCACTTCGCGGGGCACACTTCGCCCGGATGCGAGGCGACGTATTGCGCGGCCTTCACCTTGCGAAGCAGCTCCTTCGCGTCGCGCCCGATTCCGTTGTCGTGCACCTCCATGATTTTGATCTTGCCGGCCGGGTCGATGACGAAGGTTCCGCGCAGCGCCAAACCCTCTTCCTCGATCAGCACCTCGAAGTTGCGCGCGAGCGTGGCGGTGGGGTCGCCTACCAGCGGATATTGAACCTTCACGATGGTGTCGGACGTGTCATGCCAGGCCTTGTGCGCGAAGTGCGTATCGGTGGACACACCGTAGATCTCGACGCCCAGCTTCTTGAATTCGGCGTAGTTGTCGGCGAGGTCGCCGAGCTCGGTCGGGCACACGAAGGTAAAATCCGCCGGGTAGAACACCACGACCGACCACTTGCCCTTGAGAGTGTCCTGGGACACCGGCACGAACTTGCCGTTGTGATACGCGGTCGCCTTGAAGGGCTTGATTTCAGTATTGATCAGAGACATGGAATTGATCCTCGAACAGGTTTTGAAACAGGTGCTCAACATAGCATCGGCGCGCTCATTATAGAATTGGATAGTAACGATGAATTTGATAGAGTGCGTCTATGGCTATGACCTGCTCCATTGGGGCGAAGCAATGAACCTCAAGGATCTCAAGTACTTGGTGGCGCTGGCCGACACGGGCCATTTCGGCAGGGCGGCCGAGCGCACCTTCGTCAGTCAGCCCACGCTGTCGGCGCAGATCAAGAAGCTCGAGGACTACCTCGGGGTCAAACTGGTGGAACGCCAGCCGAAGAACGTGCAGCTCACCGAAGTGGGCAGGCAAGTGGTGGTACGCGCCCGCCGCATGCTGAACGAGGGCGATGAGATCATCGCGCTCGCCCGCAACAACACCGATCCCTTTGCCGGGAAACTCAAGATGGCCTTGATCCCGACGATCGGGCCGTACTTGCTGCACCGGGTGATGCCGAAACTGCGCAAGGCGCTGCCGCATTTGAGCCTCATGCTGTATGAGTATCAAACCGAATCGCTGTTGAAGCGGCTGCGCGACGGGGAGATCGATCTCGGCATCATGGCGCTCCCTGCTCCGCCGGACGGCATCGAGTCACGCAAGCTCTACGAGGAGGAGTTCACGGTTGCCCTGCCGAACAATCACCCCTTGAGCGTCAAATCGACCATCAAGGTGCAGGACCTGAAGGGGCATACCTTGCTGCTGCTGGAGGACGGACACTGCCTGCGCGACCAGGCCCTGGAGGTCTGCAGCCGCGTCGATGTGCGCGAGGCCGAGGATTTTCGCGCCACCAGTCTCGAGACGCTGCGCCAGATGGTGGTGGCGGGCCTCGGCATCACGTTGCTGCCCGAGCTTGCGGTCGAATCGCCGTTCGGGTCGCAGCGCGGCCTCGCCGTGCGCCGGTTCGCAAAGCCCGCGCCATCGCGTATCGTCGGGGCGGTGTGGCGCAAGTCCAGCACCCGCACCGCGGTCATCGGCGCGGTCTGCGACGTTGTGGATCGCGTCATGGCGACTTAGGAAGATGGCGAAGCGCCATGCGGCAGCGCCGCCCGCCTCAAGACCGCTCTGCGCCAGGGACGCCGATTGGGCGTTCCATGCGGATGACGACGAAGTGCTCGATGCGCTGGCGGACGGGCGGCAGGCAAAGAGCCTGCGCGAATACTTCGGCGCTCCCGCCTATGCCGAGCTCTGCGTGCTGGCGGCGGCGGCAAGGCGGGCGATGAGACCTCGAGGTCCCCGGGTTTTGATCCTGCCGGGCATCATGGGCTCGAAGCTCGGACGGCCGCCGCAGGGCGCGCGGGCGAAGCGCGCCGGGCGCCCATCGGAGGTTCTGTGGATAGATCCGCTGCAGATCGCGGCGGGTCGCCTGACCGCTCTGACCCTGCCGTCGGGCAAACCGCTCCAATCCGTGGGGGTATTGCTCTTCTCCTACGCCAAACTGCGGCTCGAGCTTCGCATCGCCGGATGCGATGTGAGTTTCCATCCCTACGACTGGCGCCTTGGCCTCGACGAGTTGGGCACGGCGCTGGCGGCGCGCATCGCGGCGCAGGGACGGCCCGTCATCCTGGTGGCGCACAGCATGGGGGGCCTGGTCGCGCGCATGGCCGCACGAATGCTCCCCAAGCGGCTGGTGCGCAAGCTCATCATGCTGGGAACTCCGAACGAGGGCTCGTTCGCCTCCGTGCAGGCGCTGCGCGGAACCTATCCCTTCGTGCGCAAGATGTCGACGCTCGACCGCAAGCATTCCGCGGAGTATCTGGCGCAGAATGTGTTCTGCACCTTTCCGGGGCTCTATCACATGCTGCCGCCGCCGCGCCGGATCAAGGGAATGGATTTGTTCGATGCTCGACGCTGGCCCGCTGACGGCCCCACGCCGAGCGCGGCGCTGCTCCGTCAGGCCGCAATCGTCGGGGCCGGTCTCGCTCCCGTGGATTCGCGTATGGTCCACATCATTGGCGTCAACCAGGAGACCGTGGTGGGCTTGCGCCGCACGGCCGCGGGGTTCGAGTACTCCATGGACCGCAACGGCGACGGGACCGTGCCGCTGTCGCTGGCGCGCCTGCCCCGCCTCAAATGCTACTTCGTCGACGAGGCGCACGCCGATCTCGCCAACAATGTGCGGGTGATTCGAGCCGTCATCGATCTCGTGCGTCGCGGCCGCACCGGCGCACTGCCGCGACGCTGGCGCGCCCGGGCCGGCTCGGTGCGGCGCATCGATGACGCGCAGCTGCGAACCGAAGGGGCCGGCAAGATCGATTGGCGGCGCCTCACGCCGGCCCAGCGCGAAGCGGTCTTTGCAGAATTGGACAGCGGCCGCCTACTGCCCGCCGCACGCCACCCCATCGCCTGAGCCTGCCGCCGGAGCCGGCCGCCTGAGCCTGCCGCCGGGCCCGCCGCCTGGGCCTGCCGCCTGAGCCTGCCGCCGGGCCGCGGCGCCATCGCGAGAAGCGTGACAGCGGTCTCGGCCTGCAAGTCCACGGCGGCGCCCGAGGGAATCTTGCCGAACATTTCACATATTCTGCTCGCGGGACGCGTCATGATGAGTCTCCAGGAGGAAAGCTCGAGTATGCCCGCCAGCACCGTCTCGCCCGCAGATCCGCAGCCCGCGCCGCGCTTCGACCGCAAGTTCATCGAAGACCACAAGCTCGTCGATCGCTACCTGGAGAACAAGCTGCCGGTCAAAGGTGCCCGCGATCTCGAGAACTGGTGCCGGGCGAATCCCGAGTACCTCAACGAGCTCAAGCTGTCCGAGCGGGCCCAGGGCAGTCTGAGGCTGCTCGAGGCGAGCGGCGCGCCGCCGGATTTGAGCGAACCGAAGCCGCCGTGGTGGAAAAGCATCTATGTGTTGATCGGTGCCGGCGTGCTCGCCTGCTCGAGCCTGGTCGCATTCTGGGCGCTGTTCGGCAAATACCAGCTGCTGCGCGGGCAGCTCGACGACGCCCGCACTCTCGTGACCCGGGGATCATTGATACAGCCGGCCGTCGAAACCACGCAGCGGGTGACGCCGGACCGGGCACAGGGAACCGACAGGGCCCGCATCGTCGTGGACCGCGGCGCGCCGCAACTCATGGATGTGCACATCGATCTGGGCTACACGAATAAATTGACCGAATTTCGCATGTTCGTCGACAAGCAGGATCAGGGCCGCGCGCTGGTATTGAATGATCTGCTCAAGGACTCGAACGGCGAATTGCGCATGACGCTCAATTCCACGGGGCTCGCGGCGGGCATCTACAATGTGCGCATCGAAGCGCTTCCATTTCGCGGCAGTCCCATTCCCATAGGCTGGCTGATTCTCGACGTGCGCTGAGCCCCGCGCGCGGCCCTTCAAAGGCCGTCAATCGTCGCGCAGGGTGACGATCGGCGGCGTGTTGACCACGCTCCGGGTGGCCAGCGTGCCGCTCAAACCCACGAGGACGGTGCCGCAGACCAGACCGACCACCCACACCCAGGGGTCGAGCGTGTACTGCAGCGAGAACAGCCGCCGCGCCAACACCCAGCCGATGCCGGTGGCGCCGAAGGCCGCCAAGGTTCCCGAGAGAAAACCCAGTGCGGAGAATTCGGCGGCCACACCCTGAAGGACGATGGTGCGGCTCGCGCCCAGGGTGCGCAGCATGGCACTTTCGTAGCGGCGCTCGTCCCGGGTCGACTGCACCGCCGCCAGCAGCACGATGACTCCGGCCGCCAGGGTGAACAGGAAGACATATTGCACGGCCAAGGAGGCGCGATCCATGATGGAGCGAATTTGCTTGAGAATGGCGTCGACGTCGAACACCGAGATCGTCGGAAACTGCCGCACCAGATCGGCGAGCGCGGGCCGCTGCGCCGGGGTCAGGAACACGCTGGTCATGTACGTCCCGGCGGCGCCGTCGAGAAGCCCCGGCGGGAACACCAGAAAGAAATTCGGCCGGAAGCTGTCCCAACGAATCTTACGGACGCTCGCGACCGTGACGGTCAAACTCTCCCCCGCGATGTCGAAGCTGATCTTGTCCCCAAGCTTCAAGTGCAAGGCCTCCTGATACTCGGTCGATATGGATACCAGCGGTTTGCGGGCATCCGCGGCAGTCCACCAAGATCCCTCGATCAACTGATTATCGTCCATCAGATCCGCCGCCCAAGTCAGGTTCTGTTCCCGTTCCAGAAATCCGCGGCCGCTATCGCCGCGCAGTTTGATGGAATCGCCGGGCTGCGAATTGATCGCCGTGATGCGCGCGCGCACCATGGGATACATGGCTGGCTGTCCCAATCCATGCGCTTGCAGAAATTCCTGCAGGGATTGGCGCTCTTCCGGGCGGATGTTGATCAGAAAATTATTGGGCACGTTGGCGGGCAGGCTGCGGCGCCAGTCGGCGAGCAGATCGCCGCGCACCACCGCCAGCAGCAGCAACACCATCAACCCCAGGCCGAAGGCGACGATCTGCACCACGCTGCCGCCGCCGCGCCGCGAAACATTGGCGAGGCCATAGCGCCATGCGACGCCCACCCCGCCGCGCAGCCGGCCCGTGAGACGTACCAGGCCGAATCCCGCCAAGGTCAGCGCCGCGCCGACGCCGAGCACGCCGGCGAGCACGGAGAGCACCAATTCCGTGTCGCGCACCAAGCTCCACAGAATCGCGAACAGAGCCGCGAGCGCCAGCACGTAGCTGAAGCCGTAGCGCAGCGGCGGGGCGCTGACGCTCTTGCGCAGCACCCGGGCGGGCGGCGTGCTCTTCAATTGCAGCAGCGGAGGCAGCGCGAAACCGATGAGCATGGCGAGCACAGTGACCAGCGCGATGGGCAGCGGCGCCAGCGAGGCCGGGGGTAGCTCGGTGCGGATGAGGTCGCGCAGCAGCCACGCGAGTCCCTGTTGGGCCAGGTAGCCGAGAAGCGCGCCGATGGCCACGGCGAACACCGCCAACAGGGTCAGCTCGATGATCGATATCGCGAGCACGAAGCCCTGCGAGGCTCCCATGCACTTCATCAATGCCACGGTATCGATGTGGCGGGTCGCGTAGCGTCTTGCGCCCATCGCCACTGCCACCGCGGCCAGCAGCACCGAGGCGAGGCTGGCCAAATTGAGAAAGCGGCTGGCGCGGTCGATGGCGGAATTGAGCTGGCGGCTCGACTCATCGACCTCGCGCAGACGCTCGCCCGGCGACTTGCCCGAGACCAGGAATTCGCGAAATTCCGCGATGGCCGCCGCGGGTCCCGCGAACAGCGCGGCGTAGGTTACCCGGCTGCCGGGCTGAATCAGCTGCGTCGATGGGACGTCGTCATAGTTGAGCAGGGCGGCGGGCGCGAGATTGACGAATCCGGTGCCCTGATCCGGCCGGTAGTCGAGCACCTGAGTCACCCGAAACGAGGCAGCGCCTATTCGCAGCGGCGCTCCTAAGGTGATTTTCAATTGCGCGATGATGCGCGCGTCGATCCAGGCTTCGCCGCGGCCGGGTATGCGATCGGTGCTGCGCGCTGCCCCGAAGGGCTCGTCCGCGATGCGCACGTGACCGCGCAGCGGGTAGCCCGCGGTGACCGCGTTGAGGGCGGCCAGTTGACTCGCATCGCCGCTGAAAATGGCCGTCGGGAAGGACAGCATTCGCGCGCTTTTGAGGCCCCTGGCCTGCGCTTCGGCAAAATATCGCGCCGGTATGGGGCTGGGCGATTCGAGGCGCAGATCGGCGGCGAGCACTTCGGCCGCCTGCGCGCGCACTCCCTGCGAGATGCGGCTGGTGAAGAAACCGACGGCCGTCAGGGACAGAACCGCGACCGCCAGCGCCAGCAGCAGCACGGACAGCTCGCCCGATTTGAGGTCGCGCCATAGGTTGCGCAGCGCAAAGCGCGTGACTTGCATCAGTTCACCGTATGTCCGGCATCGAGCACGAGGACGCGGTTGCAGCGCCCCGCCAGAGCCCGGTCATGCGTCACCAGCACCAGCGTGCTGCCCGTGCTGCGATTGAGGTCGAACAAGAGGTCGGTGATGCGCTGCCCGGTGATCGTATCCAAATTGCCCGTGGGCTCGTCCGCGAACAGAACGGCCGGATGCGTCACGAAGGCGCGCGCGATGGCCACGCGCTGCTGCTCGCCGCCCGACAATTGCTTGGGATAATGGGCAAGGCGCGGCGTCAAACCGACCTGCGCCAGCGCGCTGACCGCCGCCTGGCGCGCATCGCGGCGGCCGCCGAGTTCGAGCGGCAACATGACATTTTCGACGGCCGTGAGCGAGGGAATCAGATGAAACGACTGAAATACGAATCCGACGTGCTTGCCGCGGATGGCGGCCCGGCCGTCCTCGTCGAGCTGGGTTATATCCACGCCCGCGATCAGCACCCGGCCGGTGCTCGGAGAATCGAGTCCCGCCAGCAACGCCAGCAAGGTCGACTTTCCGGCGCCGGAGGCGCCGACGATCGCCAAAGTCTCCCCGGTTCGCACACCGAGGCTCACATCGGCGAGAATGGTGAGCCGCCCTTCCGGGCTGGCGACGGTCTTCGATACATTCTTCGCTTCGAGAACGAATTCATCTTGCATGAGGAGGGCCTGTGAAACGGCTGTTGGTCCTGATTGCCTTGATTGCTGCGTCCGTCCCGGCCAGAGCCGAAACACCGGTGATTCTCGTGTTCGGCGACAGCATCAGTGCCGGTTACGGTCTCGCGAGCGTGGAACGGGGCTGGGTCGCGTTGCTGCAGACGAGGCTCAAGCAACAAGAGTACGGTTACCAAGTCGTCAACGCCAGCGTTAGCGGCGAGACCACCGCCGGCGGGCTCGCGCGGCTGCCGCGGGCGTTGATGCTGCATCAACCCAAAATTGTAATCCTGGAATTGGGGGGCAATGACGGTTTACGGGCGCTGCCGATCGCGCAGATGCGCGCCAATATGGTGCGCATGGTCGACTTGGCGGAGGCGGCCGGCGCCAAGGTGCTGCTTCTGGGGATGCGCATGCCGCCCAACTATGGTCCCGACTACACGGAACAATTTCGCCTGTGCTACACCGATGTCGCCCGCGACAAGAAATTGCCGCTGGTCCCCTTCCTGCTGAATGACATCGCCCTTGTTCCGGCTCTCATGCAACCCGATGGAGTTCACCCCAACGAGCTTGGACAGCCAATATTATTGGCCAACGTCTGGCCTTCACTGGTACCGCTGCTGCACCACTAGCCTTCATTTGTCACCGATTCAACACGTCCGTACTGGCAGAGTCTCGATGGGGAAGGCATTTCCGGGAACGCCGCGGATCCACTGCGGCGCCTTCCCCCCAGCAAGCCTCCGCCCACAGTCGTGCTCAATGTGACAAATGCAAAGCTAGCTTGGGCTAGTGGGTGGTGGAAATCGGCAATATGGTGATCACGTTCATCACGAACGGCGTGTGCTGGCGGCTCGACACCTGTTGAAACAGCTTTCCGTCGACGCTGACCTCTGAATTCTCGATGACGTTCTTCGGAAACTCCGCCACTCCGACCAGTTGCACGTCGTTCGCCGGCAGGCACAAATGGCTCAAAGCCGGCGCATAAATGTAGGCGGTCCGGTCCAAGGCAAGCACCGGCACGTTGTCCACGCCATCGGCGTTCGGGTAGTCGCGAAAGTGAACACGGCCGATCAGGGTGTTCTTGAACGGCTGCTGCCACAGGCAGTGGCCATAGCCCACAACGCAGCCGCACAGCCCCAGACATACGCCCACGAACGACAATCGCCAGATTCTCATCGATTTAAGCTCCCTCGGTCAGTCTGCTCCAGAGATGCGCGCCTTGCATATTAAAAACGACGGCGCCGGCCCGGCCAGGTTCCATGAGCGGATGAGGCTCGCGCGGGGTCAGGCATGCAGTTCATTGGGCGTAATTCTACTCCCGCCGCCCGCATCGTTGCTGGCATCGCCACCGGATGCTATACACGCAACCGGATGCCACGCACGCAATCTAAAATCTTGCTCTTTGCTCGCGAAGCGAGCACCCATAGGCCGGGGTCGCTTCGACCCCGTAGCGGTTGCGCGTAGCGCATGGACAGGAACTGGCTGAACCAATACCCGCCCGGAGTGCCGGCTGACATCGACCCCGACAGCTACGCCTCGCTGCGGGACATATTCGAGGAAGCGTGCGCCGCGCATCGTCACTCGCCTGCCTTCACCAACATGGGCGCGACCTTGAGCTATGCCCAGCTCGATGAGCTCAGCCGGGCGTTTGCGGCGTGGCTGCAGAAAAAGTCCGGGCTGAAGCCGGGCGATCGCGTTGCGCTCATGATGCCCAATATCCTGCAGTACCCGATCGCGCTGTTCGGCGTGCTGCGCGCCGGCATGGCGGTGGTCAACACCAATCCGCTGTATACCGCCCGCGAACTCGAGCATCAGCTGACGGACTCCGGGGCGAAGGCCATCGTGATCGTCGAGAACTTCATGCACGTGCTGCAGCAGGTGCTGCCGCGCACCGCATTGAAAAAGGTGCTGGTCACGCGCATCGGCGATCTGCTCGGAGTGCCGCGCGGCTTGATCGTGAATTTCGTGCTCAAACACGTGCGCAAGCAAATTCCGGAATGGAAGATGCCCGGCGCGCAGACGTTCAAGAGCGCCTTGGGCGGCGGCCTCGGGCTCAAGCTCGACCCGGTGCCGCTCACCGGCGAGGACATCGCCTTTCTGCAGTACACGGGCGGCACCACGGGCATCGCCAAGGCGGCGGTTCTCACCCACCGCAACATGGTGGCCAACGTGCTGCAGGCTTCCGCCTGGATAAATCCTTCGCTCAACGCCAACGAAGCGCGCGTCGTCATCACGGCGCTGCCCCTGTATCATATCTTCGCGCTCACCAGCAATTGCCTCGCCTTCCTGACCCTGGGCGCCCGCAATGTGCTGATCACGAATCCGCGCGACTTCAAATCGTTCGTGGCGGAACTGCGAAAATACAAGTTCAATTTCATCAGCGGCGTGAATACGCTCTACAACGCCCTGCTGCACACTGCGGGCTTCGAGACCGTGAACTTCGACTCGCTGCGCGTCACTTTCGCCGGCGGCATGGCCCTGCAGGCGGTGGTGGCCGCGCGCTGGAAGGAGATGACGGGCTGCATCGTGACCCAGGGGTGGGGATTGACCGAAACCTCGCCGATCGTCACCGCCAATCCCGTCGGCCTGGATTTCAACGGCTCGATCGGCCTTCCCGTTCCCTCGACCGACGTTTCGATCCGCGACGATGCCGGCAAGGAGTTGCCGGTGAACGGCGTGGGCGAGATCTGTGTGTTCGGGCCACAGGTCATGCGCGGATATTGGAACCAACCCGAGGAGACCGACAAAGTCATGTTCGGCGATTGGCTGCGCACCGGCGACATCGGCCGCATGGACGCCGCCGGCTTCGTTTTCATCGAGGACCGGAAAAAAGACATGATTCTGGTGTCCGGATTCAATGTATATCCGAACGAGGTCGAAAGCGTTGCCGCCGCGCACCCGGGCGTGCTCGAAGTCGCCGCGGTCGCTCAACCGGACGAGAATTCGGGCGAAGCGGTCGCGCTGTTCGTGGTCAGGAAGGATCCGAATCTCACCGCGGAAGCCTTGATCGCCTATTGCCGGAGCGAATTGACGGGCTACAAAGTACCGCGGCACGTGTACTTTCGCAGCGAGCTGCCCAAGACCAATGTCGGGAAGATCCTGCGCCGGGCGCTGCGCGATGAGCTGCGAGCCGCCGCCCACACCACGCCGAACACGTAGCCCCTGCG
>Ga0181537_10001937_pt1 | contig 18639 bp, 19 predicted proteins | sample PEATcosm2014_Bin_39_FD_119765 | JGI IMG/M metagenome (GOLD analysis project Ga0181537, IMG submission 119765) | Peatland microbial communities from MTU Mesocosm Facility, Houghton, MI, USA - PEATcosm2014_Bin23_10_metaG | ecosystem: Environmental > Terrestrial > Soil > Wetlands > Peat | place... | reverse complement strand
GGCTTTGCTGGCGGGGTAGACGCCGAAAAAGACTCCGGTGGTGGTGGCCATGAAGAGCCCTAACAGTACGCTCCATAACTGAACGGTGGTGGGAAATCCGACGACCAGGGTGATGAGCTTGGCGACGGCGACACCGCAGAGGACACCGATGGCTCCGCCGGTGAGAGCCATGGTTGCGCTCTCAATGAGGAACTGGAGGAGGACATCGCGCTGGCGCGCACCGAGGGCCTTGCGGACGCCGATCTCGCGGGTTCTCTCAGTGACGCTGACGAGCATGATGTTCATGATGACGATTCCGCCAACTACCAGGGAGATGGATGCAACGCCGAGAACTACCCAGGTGAAGAGGCCGCTGATCTGCTTCCAGATATCGAGGAAAGTGTCATTGGTTTCGAGCTCGAAGTCGTCCGGAGCGCCGGGGGCGTTGTGGCGGCGGGAGCGCATGAGGACGCGGACTTCATCCTTGGCGCGCTCCATGACCTCGGCGTTGCCGTTGGCGCGGGCGTAGACATCGACCGAGTCGTTGTAGCCGTAAGTTTGCTGGTACGTGCTGATGGGGATGGCGACCCAGTTGTCCTGTGACTGGCCGAGGGTTTTGCCCTGGCGGTCGCCGACGCCGACGACGGTGTAGGGGATGCCGTCGACGCGGATTTCCTTGCCGATGGGGTCACCGTCGGGGATGAGGTTGTCGACGATGTCATAGCCGATGACTGCGTCGTGGGTGCCGTGGTCGTCGTCGGCGGGCGTGAAGCCGCGGCCCATGGCGATGTCGATGTTATTGAGATGGAGCATGGTCCAGGTGTAGCCGCGGACCTCAGTGTTGTTGCTGGAGTGGCCGTTGGCGACGACGTTGGTGTTCTTCGAGAGGAGGGCACCGGTTTCACTGCAGTAAGCGCAGTTATCGCGGATGGCCTGGTAGTCCTCAATGCGCACGATTTTGCGTTTTTGATAGCGGAAGTAGTCGTCGGCGGTGAAGATGACGCTGGACATGCGGGTGATGGTGAAGACATCCGCGCCGTAGCCGGAGAGCTTGGTGCTGACGTACTTGTTGGCTCCATTGACCAGGGTGATGACCATGATGACCGAGGCTACGCCCATAACCACGCCGATGAGCGTGAGGATGGTGCGGAGCTTGTTGGCCCAGAGGGACTGGAGCGCGAGTTTGAAGGCTTCGTTGAAGTGCATAAAAACTAGATGACGGATGGCAGGTTACAGATGACAGTTTTCGGTGAACGAGTGAAAAGGTGAACGAGTGAAGAAGTGAAGAAGTGAAAAAGTGAAAAAGTGCAAGTGCTCGTGATCAAGTGTTGATACGCAGAAAGTTGGGTTGTGGTTCCGGAGGTTGTTTGATTGCTATTGGCCGGAGCTGCCGAAGCCCTTTTCTTTTCGGTCTGAGACTTCTAAGGTGTGGACGGTTTCTACGGAGCCGGTGAGGACGGGAACTGGCACCATCTGGGCGATTTTTTCACCGGCGCGGAGTTCGAGGGTGAATTCGCCGAGGTTGGTCATGAGGATGAGGATTTCGCCGCGGTAGCCGGCGTCGATGACACCCGCGGTTGTGGCAATGCCTTTGGCGGCCATGGAGGAGCGGTCGCGGACGAGCAGGCCGAGGGGTTCGCCGGTGGCGGGATGGCGGGCTTCAACGGCGACGCCGGTGCGGACTTTGACGGTGGCGCGGGGAGGGAGGACAGCGGCCTCGAGGGCGAAGAGATCGTAGCCGAGGTCCTCGCCGGAGTGGGCGACAACGGGCGCGCGGGCGGCGGGATCAAGGAGTTTTACGCGGAGCATGTCTTGATTCTAAGCGAGTCAGCGAGTTAGCAGGTCAGCGGGTCAGCAAGTCGGCCAGTCAGCTAGTCAGCGGGCCGGCGAGTCGGCGATGAAGCGGAGTCGTGTGTCCTGTTTGTGCGATCAGAAATCCTGGGTCAGGCCGGGAGGTCTAGCTCGATGGCGTCGATGAGCGGAACGAGCCAGGTGAGAAGCGCTTGATGGGCAGGGTGCTGGACGTAGGCGTCAAGGGCGGCCTGGTCCTGGAAATGCATGATTCCGCCGAAGGTGTAGGTTTTGCCGCGCGGGGAGATATTGGGGCCGACGTGGGTCTCAAGCAGGCCGGGAATGGTTCCCTGAAAGGCGCGAATGTCTCTTGTGGCGCGCTCCTTCTGTTCGCTGGAAGTGTCCGGCTTCCATTGGAAGACGAAGACGTGAAAGACGTTGCCGGCAGGGCTGGCGGCCGCGGAGACCTGGGACAGACCGGCGGAGATGAGCGTGGCGGAGGCGGCGAGAGTGCTTTTGCGCATCAGGGTTCGGCGGGTGATGGACATGCGAATCTCCAGACTCACAGGATTGCATGACGGGGTTGGGTGGGCAAGACGAAGGGGTTGACGGTAGGTCTGGAACGTGGTCAGGCCCGGCTGGGGATTTCCGGCCGGACCTGGTGGGTTCGTGAAGCATTCGGCAAAAGGACCTGTAAGCCGAATTCTGTCGTGTGCGGTCATTCCTCTAGACGCCGCGTCGCCGCGGACGTTCATCAGCGACCTACCCGGAGGTTTCGGCAAGTGCTTGAGACACCCCAGCGACGAAGACCTGTCGCCGGGGACCCCGTTTAAGCCGCCTGAACGCATCGGGCAGATGCGCAGCGCCGCCTGGCTCTTTTGGGCGCTTCCCTCCCTATTTGGTCTTGCTCCGTGTGGGGTTTACCCTGCCCCGACCCTTACGGGCCGAGCGGTGCGCTCTTACCGCACCATTTCACCCTTACCCCGGCGCTGGAGATTACGCAACGGCGGTCGTACCCGCCGCGGCGGGCCAACACGGGTATTGCGGTTCCAGGGAGGCCCTCCAGCCGCGTCCGAAGAAACGGGGAGGGGTAGCCGAGGCGGTATTTTTTCTGTGGCACTGGCCGTCTGCTGGCCTTGAAGCCAACATCCCGGACGTTATCCGGCACACTGCCCTGCGGAGTTCGGACTTTCCTCCCCCGGTTTCGCTTGCTGACGCAAGCTTGCCGGCAGCGACCGCCCGGTCCTCCTGCCAGTGTCTAGTCTACCCGAAAGGCGAAGGATCGGCGCATTAATCCTTTGAATCGAGGGGCGATGGGGGACCATCCATTGGCCACCGGAGATTTGCGTCTTCGTGTGGGCGCCGGTATGATCGCTGGCGAGTTCCCGAGTCCAACCAAATTGATTAGAGGAGATGAGCTTGAAGATTGTCGGAATGATTGCGCGGTACCTGCTGGGGCTGATGTTTCTGGTTTTCGGCGTGATGAAGTTGTATCCCTTCATGCCGTCTCCGCCTTTGCCGCCCGGCGTCGCGGGCCAGTTCATGGGCGCGCTGATGAGCACCAAGTACATTGTGGTGGTGGGTTTGTTTGAGGCAGTCGGCGGAGCGCTACTGCTGTTCAACCGCTATGTGCCGCTTGGGCTTTCGCTGCTGGCGCCGGTGATCGTGAACATCCTGCTGACGAATTTCCTGATGGCCCCGCAGGGGATTCCTTCGGGCATTGTGGTGACCGCCCTCTGGGTGCTGGTCTTTCTTCGCGTGCGGCCGGCGTTTGCGGGATTGTTCCAGGCAAAGCACCCGGCCTAAAGATATGGGCCACAGGGTCGTTGCGGCTCAGTCCACGGCCCGGGCGGCAATGAGCGCCGCGGCTGGCTACAATTGACGTAGCGATGATTCAGTATCTCTATCTCGGGCGGGTGGACTACGGCGAGGGGCTGCGGCTGCAGGCGGAGATCGCCGGGCTGGTGGCCGAGGGGCGGCTGAAAAACGTGCTGCTGCTGCTGGAGCATCCGGCGGTGCTGACTCTGGGGCGGAATGGGGACCGGGCGAATGTGCTGGCGAGCGATGCGCTGCTGGCGGCGCGTGGCGTGACGGTGCACGAGATTAACCGCGGCGGGGACGTGACGTATCACGGGCCGGGGCAGTTGGTGGGGTATCCAATCTTTGATTTGCGAACGCTGAAGGGGCCGGGCGGCGGACGGATGGGTCCGGTGGACTTTGTGCGCGGGATGGAAGAGGCGCTGATCAGGTTGTGCGCGGGGTTTGGGGTGAGGGCTGGGAGGGTAGCGGGGCTGACGGGGGTATGGATAGAACAGGGAATTGGGAATAGGGAACAGGGAATAGAAGTACATGAGGGAGCAGGGACGGAAAGACAGGGACCAGGGACTAGGGACGAGGGACTGGAAGCGTACGAGGGAATAGGAACGGAAGTCTTCCCGGAGCGGAAGATTGGGGCGATTGGGATTCATGTGGCCAAGGGGATTACTTCGCATGGGTTTGCGTTCAATGTTACGACCGACTTGAAGGATTTTGATCTGATTGTTCCTTGCGGGATCAAGGATCACGCGGTGACTAGCCTGGAGCGCGAGGTTGCCGCAGGTGTGAAGCTACCGGGGCTGGAGGCTGTGGCGCACGGGGCGGCGCGGCAGTTTGGGATGGTGTTCGAGGAGCGGGTGCTGGCGGTGGAAAGTGTGGAAGCGCTGCGGGCGATGGCAGCCGAGACGGCAAGGGAGTTTCCGGCGGAGGATACGCCGATGCGGGTTCCGAAAGAGGTGGAACGGCTGCGGGGTGGTGCGGAGCGGCCGGTGGGGGCTTGAACGGGTTGATTACAGTTGGTGCGAGAAAACAAAACATATAGAAGGCAGAGAACCTTAGAAGGCAAAGAAGCTATAGATAGGTGGAGCTATCCCACCTTAGCGGCAAGAACAAGAACGCCGCGAGGAGGGGGCACCCGGCTTTTGTGCATTCCCGGATGGAAATATGGGTAGAGATTTATAATCCGGCTGGAGCTGGGCGCGCTGTTTTGTCTCGAATGGCGAGAGAAAGGGATCCATGCCAACCGACGTGATTATGCCGCAGATGGGCGAGTCGATTTTTGAGGGCACCATTACGCGGTGGCTGAAGAAGGCCGGCGATGCGGTGGAGAAAGACGAGCCGCTGTTTGAGATTTCGACAGACAAGGTGGACGCGGAGATTCCGTCGCCGGTGGCTGGGGTGCTGAGCGAGATCAAGGTGCCGGAAGGGGAAACGGTCCAGGTTAATACGGTTGTGGCGGTGGTACTAGAGCAGGGAATAGGGAGTAGGGAACAGGGAATAGGGACTGAGGGACTTAGATCCGAGGAACTGGCGACTCCGGCGGCGGGTGGTGTGGATGTGGTGATGCCGCAGATGGGGGAGTCGATTTTTGAGGGCACCATTACGCGGTGGCTGAAGAAGGCCGGCGATGCGGTGGAGAAGGACGAGCCTCTGTTTGAGATTTCGACGGATAAGGTGGATGCGGAGATTCCGGCGCCGGTGGCCGGGGTGTTGACTGAGATCAAGATCCCGGAAGGGGAGACGGTTCAGATCAATACCGTTGTGGCGGTGATAGGAGGGCAGGGACCAGGAAATAGGGAACAGGGAATAGAAAAACGCGAGGGACCAGGGACTAGGGACCAGGGACTAGAAAAGCACGAAGGACTGGGGACTGACTTTGGGCCTACCGTTGCTGCGCCGGAAGCATTGCCGCCGGGGGTGAATGGGCGTGGGCGGATACGGTCGTCGCCGCTGGTGCGGAAGATTGCGGAAGAGCACAAGCTGGATTTGCGGCGAGTTGCGGGGACGGGGTCGGAGGGGCGGATTACGAAGGAAGACGTGCTGCGCTATTTGAGCGAGCATGGTCCGGGTTCGGCTGTGGTTGCGGCATCTGCGCCGGCTTTGAGCAGGACGGATGCGGGCGCGAGCGAACGGGCGGCTGCCGCGCAGGCTTCGACGCTGCCGGGGAAGGTTGTGCCGCTGAGCCGGATGCGGGCGATTATTGCCGAGCGGATGGTGGAGAGCGTGGCGATCAGCCCGCATGTTTATACCGTTTACAAGATCGACATGACGCGGATTGCGCGGCTGCGGGAGCGGGAGAAGGGCCGGTTCGAGTTCCAGCATGGGGTGAAGCTGACCTATATGCCGTTTATTGCGGCGGCGGCGGCGGAGGCGCTGCGGCGGTATCCGATTGTGAATGCTTCGCTGAAGGATGGGTCGATTCACTACCACGCGCATGTGGATCTGGGGATTGCGGTGGCGCTGGAGTGGGGGCTGATTGTGCCGGTGGTGAGGCAGGCGGAGACGCTGAGCTTTGTGGAGTTGGCGAAGGCGATGGCCGACCTGGCGGAGCGGGCGCGGACCAAGAAGCTGAAGCCTGAAGAGGCGACGGGATCGACGTTTACGCTGACCAACTCGGGGGTGTTCGGCGGGGAGTTTGGGACGCCGATCATCAACCAGCCGGAGTCGGCGATATTGGCGATTGGCGGGCTGAAGAAGGAGGCCGTGGTGCTGACCGATGCGGAGGGCAACGACACGATCGGCGTGCGGGCGATGCAGAGCTACTGCCTGGGATTTGACCATCGGCTGATTGATGGGGCGGACGGTGGCAAGTTTATGAGCGCGTTCAAGCGGGTGTTGGAGGGATGGGATCGGGAGATTGGGTAGAACGCATATTGCTGCGTTCTCAACTATTCTTAACGGGAAACATGCAGCTTCCACAGAGCTTCGCTTTCGGGGTTCGCAACGGTCGATGACAACTTTTGCAGGGTGGGCCGTAGAGCGAGAGACGGTGATGCATGATGGCGTTCTGGTTGCTTTCCTTCATTCCGGTTAGGCGCTCGTATTTGTCGCGGACAGGGCGGAATCGCTCGGCGATTGATGCGACTTTGAGAGGAACGCCATGACGCTCGCGGAATTCCTTGGTTGACCTGATCGATTCGTTATAAAGGCGGGCTACTTTGGCGAACTCATCTTCATCGAGCATTGGCATTTCGCACTTGCATCGCCAACACCAGAGCATTTGCATTCCGTAATATTATCCTCTGATTTTGTGAATTGCTCCGTCTTCAGTACTGAAGTCCTGGTACACCGCACAAGATCTACTCCACACAACCCATTGCAACACGCACCAGTCCGGCTAACCGGCAAATCTGTGTGTTGGTGAGGGGGCGATGGCCTAAAACAGGCTCCACGAGCTGGTCTTTTCTGACGGTGCTGACGTTGTCAGCCTGTGCGACTGAATCTAGGCGGAGGCCGGTCTCTCCTGATCGTAAAAACAGGTCAGCGGGGCGGGACTTGTGGATGGATGTGGAGAGCGGGATTACCAGAATGGTGTTCGCCCGGGGCTGGCAGTTACGGCCATCTGCCGAGACAATCACGACTGGGCGGTTGCCCTTGTCAGGTGGGTCTGTCGGGAAGTGCGTCCACCAGATTTCGCCCCTTAGCGGAAACCGTACTAAGGGTTGCGTCACAGCTGAGCCTCGGTCGCGTCTATGTCGGCAAACATGTTAGGCCCGGTATTCTCTGCCCATTCGCGCTGCTCGGTCAGATCTTCTTCGGAAGCTGTGTCGTAATACTCCTTGTAAGCCGCGTCGATTGCTTGCCGTTTCGTCTCCAGCATTATCTCTCGAATCAATAAGTCGAGCGCCTCAGAGTCGGACCCTGCGCCGCGCTTCTGGCGTGTTTCGCCGACGAAGGCTACAGCTTCTGGGCTGAGCGTGAAGCTCCTTTTCATCTTCCGTGTTGTCGCCTGAAGCGTCATACCAAACATCCTACCATAAGTCTCTGTCTCAATGTCCGGCGGCCCAGGCTATGCCGTCGGAGTTTTTCCCGGTTTGGATTTTTTTTGTGATTTGCCAGGTGACTAAGTCCAACTCCGATTCTGTGTGGGAGGCTGGGCTGGAGATCCAGGCGGATTTGTTGTTGGGCTCGACGAGGACTTCTTCAGGATCGGCTGGGGTGTCGATGGAGCGAACGACTTTCATGGTGGCGATGTCGACTACGGCTAGCTTGTTCTTTTCGGGGATGGTTACGAGTAGGAATTTGCCGTCAAGGGTGGGGGCGGTGCCGTAGCCAAAGCCTTCGATGGGGATCCAGTGCGCGACCTGGTTGGTGCGGGTGTCGATGACGGCGAGACGGGGCTGGGTTTGATCGGCGGTGAAGACCCAGCGGTCGTCGGGGGTGATGGAGATGCGCTGGGTGTTACCGGAGATGGGGATGATGGTGAGCACCTTGCGGGCGGGGATGTCGAGGACGGAGACGGTGCCGGGGCCGACGTTGGCGGTGTAGCCGCGCTGGCCGTCGTGGGAGAGGGCGAGCATGTGCGACTCGGGCTGGCCGGTGGGGATGGCGCCGACGATTTTGAGGGTTTTTGGGTCGATGAGGGTGATGGAACGGTCAAGCTCGGTGGTGACGTAGAGGAGGCCGTCTTTGGGCCCGAAAATGGGCATGTGCGGACGGACGCCGTGGCCGAAGTCGAGGTTGCCGACGACCTTCTGAGAAGCGATGTCGATGACGATGAGGTTGGAGCCGTCAGTGCCAGGCTTGCCTACGCCGGAGTTGCCATAGATGGGGACGTAGGCGAGGCGGCCGTCGGGCGAGGCGATCACCTCATGACCTGTGGTGCCGCCTTCGGGGACGGAAGCGAGGATGGTTCCGGAGGCGGGATCGACGATGGCGAGGCTCTGTTCGCCTTTTTGCGCGACGAGGAGACGGGGTTGCTGGGCAAAGGCGGCGGGAAGAGTGGAGCAGACGAGAAGCAAGGGAAGGGCGTGGCGAATTGACCTCAAGAAAAACCTCCGCGAAGCACGTGAAGAATATATCGCACTGGTCTTTACTAATTTGGGAGTGGTTGTAAAGGTCCATCCCACTCTAGCGGCAAAAACAAAAACGCCGCGAGGGTGGGGCACCCAATATCTTTCTCCTCAAACCCACTCATTGCGATGAAGCTGCAAAGAATGGGGCACAGACTTTCTAGTAAGTCAGGTGGGAGCGCGGATAGGATTCTTTGCCGGGCGTGGCGAAGCGGCCATGGCGGGGAGGGCCGGAGTGGCTATGGCGAAGGATGACGGTTCAGGAGAAAGATAGGATGCATGATGGCAGGAATATGCGCCGCGGTGGGGGGGATTGTCGATCCAATTGTCCTGATCGATAGAAGCTCTGCGGCGGGGATTGGCGTTTCCTGGCTGATGAATAGCTCGTTCTGGTTGCATTTCTTTGCCGTGGTTCTCTTCGCTTTCGGGATTTTCAGGACGTTCAGGAAAGCTTCGCCACCAAGGCGCGGCCTGGGCACGGTGATTGCGCTTGGGCCGCTTTTTTTTGCGTGGCCGCTGGCGGTCTTCGGTATGCAGCATCCTGTATTCCTGCCCGAGGTGAAGGAAGGAGTACCCGCGTGGATGCCGGGACACGTGTTCTGGGCCGTGTTTGTGGGGATCGCCCTGGTTGCCGCTTCGTTGAGCATGATCACCGGAATTAAAGCGGAACTTGCGGCCTTGATGACGGGGGTGATGCTGTTCCTGTTCGTGCTGCTGATCTATGTGCCGAACCTGGTTGCGAATCCGGGAGAGATGGCGGTAACGCAGTTGATGCGGGACCTTTCGCTGAGTGGAGGGGCGCTAGCCCTGGCGGGAACACTTGCGGTGGGCCGAGGGCGCAGATTTGGATGGATTGCTGCTTTGGGACGGTGTTTTTTCGCGGTGGCAATCGTGGATTTTGGCGTGGAGAACTTGCTGCATCCCGATTTTGCTCCGGTTGTGCCGCTGCCAGAATTGATGATGCCGGCATGGGTTCCCGCACATGTTGTGTGGGCTTATTTGGCCGGGGCGATTCAGGTTGCTTGCGGCGTGGCGATGCTGCTGAACTGGCGGACACGTTTAGCTGCTGCGATTGTCGGCATTGCGTTTTTGGTACTGACGATCGGGATTTACCTGCCGAGGGAGGTTTTGCATCCGTCGATCGAGATCAGCGGGGAATTGGATTACGTGGCACAAACGCTGGCCATGAGCGGGGCGGCGCTGTTGGTTGCCGGGTCTCAGAGGCAAAAGAAAGAGGGGCTTGTGCTGGTCGGCGTTCGGCGTGGGTTGGACGGTGATCCCAATGCAGAGCTGGATAGAGCGGGGTGAAGGCGGTCTTTGGCCAAAGTCGCATTGCGGTGAGCCGCAACTATCCTTTCCGAATCAAGTGATTCCACGAGTATTCTGTCTCTTCAGAAGATTGTTTGTGCGCTGAAGGGATGAATGACGGCTGGAACGCAAAATCGAAGTGCAATTGAGGCGGCATTGACGGAGCTGCATGCGCTGCTGGGCGAGAGGGCGACGGCGGGCGTGGCGGCGCGCGAGCACCACAGCCACGGAGAGAGTACACATGCGCCGGCGCTGCCGGACCTGGTGTGCTTTCCCGAAAGCACGGAAGAAGTGAGCGGGATTGTGAAGGTGAGTGCACGGCATGGGCTGGCGGTGGTGCCGTTTGGCGCGGGAACTTCGCTGGAGGGACATGTTCATGCGCTGCGGGGTGGGATCTCAATTGACATGCGGCAGATGAACCGGGTGCTGCGGGTGAGTGTGGAGGACCTGGACGCGACGGTGGAAGCGGGTGTGAGCCGGCTGCAGCTTGCAAAGGCGCTCGAGAATACGGGGCTGGCGTTCTTTGTTGATCCGGGGGCGGACGCAACCATTGGCGGGATGGCTTCGACTCGGGCATCGGGGACGATGGCGGTGCGCTACGGGACGATGCGGGAGAACGTGCTGGGGTTGACGGTGGTGCTGGCGGACGGGCGGGTGATCAAGACGGGGACGCGGGCAAAGAAGTCGAGCGCGGGGTACGACCTGACTCCGCTGTTTGTGGGGGCGGAGGGGACGCTGGGAGTGATGACCGAGGTGACGGTGCGACTGCATCCAGTGCCGGAGGCGGTGGGTGTGGCGGTGTGCGGATTTGGGACGGTGGAGGGCGCGGTACGGACGGCGATGGAGGCGATTCAGCTGGGACTGCCGGTGGCGCGGATCGAGTTTATGGATGACCTGCAAGTGAAAGCGATCAACGCTTACTCGCGGATGGGGCTGGCGGCGCGGCCGACGCTGCTGATGGAGTTTCACGGGATGAGCGATGCGAGCGTGGCGGAGACGGCGCGGCTGGCGGAGGGACTGGCGGCTGAGAATGGCGGGTTGGGGTTCGAGTGGCAGACGACGCCTGCGGAGCGGGCACGGCTATGGAAGGCGCGGCACGATGCGTACTATGCTTCGCGGGCGACGCGGCCGGGATCGGAGACGCTGACTACGGATGTGTGTGTGCCTATTTCGCGACTGGCGGAGTGCATTGTGGCCACGCGGGCGGACCTGGATGGGCGAAGTTTTCCGGCGACGATTGTGGGGCACGTGGGGGATGGGAATTTCCATGTGCTGTGCCTGCTGGGGCCTGGCGAAGCAGCGGAGGCGGAGGATTTTGCGGCGCGGCTGGTGGAGCGGGCGCTGGCGATGGATGGAACGTGTACGGGCGAGCATGGGGTGGGTTATGGGAAGAAGAAATATCTAAAGGCGGAGCATGGAGAGGCGCTGGAAGTGATGAGGTCGTTGAAACGGGCGCTTGATCCGTGGAACCGGATGAATCCGGGGAAGGTTGTGGATTTATAGGAGCTTTCGAAATTCTTCCACGCTTAGGCCAGCGTCGCGAACGATGCCGCCCATTGTGAAGGCATTGACTGGATTATGGCGGGGAATCGTGAGTATCCTCGTGCCATCAGTCATTACGATATGGGAACCCTGGCGAAGAATGCGAAAGAATGCTATTTACAGAGCAGCTACAGACCTAAGATGGTTGATTCCCGGCAGCTTTGGCACGACTCACCTCGGTGGCGCTGATCCGCCTCGTGATTCGGATCAGCGCGCCTGAACCAACGGTAAGGCCAAATCGTGTGGATGGGAAATTGTTGGTACAACACTAACGCCACTACCTTTGTTTTTCAGCTAAACGCGGAGCCACGCGATTGGAAATCGCATGCCTATGCCACCGCAACTTCCACAACCCGGCTTTCTTCATCGCGCGCAAGTTCCTCGGCGGCCTCAACATACTCGCGGATCGCGATACGAATGTTGGCCAACGCTTCTTCCTCGGTCTCACCCTGAGACCAGCAGCCGGGCAGGCCGGGGCACGAAACGCTGTATCCTTCTTCGGAATGACGAAGAACGACGCGATAGTTTGCCATGGAAGTTATGGTACACCCGTTTTGAAGAAGTCGGCTTCCTACGCGCCGGATCACTTGAGTGACTGACGGGACACCCCTGGCGGACGGATGCGCATCTAATCAGATACGTTTTGCTCAGTCTTTTTGTGGCGGCTGGATTTAAGGTGAAGGCCGGTTTGCGGAGGCGCGAGCTGAGATTTGGAAGGAGATCGACGTGGATCAATTTGGTTTGGGGTCTGGCTTGCTGGTTCGGAGCGGATGGAAGGGCTTGCTGACGCTGGTGTTGGCGGCGGGAATTCTCACGGGGTGCGAATCGAAGGAGCAGAAGGCGCTGGATCAGGCGAAGCAGCAGGCGGCCAAAACGGGACAGCCGCAGCAAGTGGTTTCTGTGGACAAGAACGGGGCCACGACGACTACGGTGGTGCAGCCACCGGCGAGCGGGCAGACGAACGAGGCGGTTTCAACGACGGTTACGCCAGCAGCGGCAGGGGCTCCAGCTCCTGCGCCGTCGGGACCAACGGTTTCCGCGGTACCTCCGCCCCCTCCGCCGCCGGTTAATTTGACGGTTACGGCGGGGACGACGCTGGCGATCCGGGTGGATCAGAGCATCAGCGTCAAGAGGAGCCGCGCGGGGGACACGTTTACCGGCGAGATTGTCGAGCCGGTGCTTAACCCCGCGGACAGCAGCGTGATTATCCCGAAGGGCGCGCCGGTGGGCGGCGTGGTTGCGGAATCGCATCGGAGAGGACACTTCAAAGGCAGATCGCTGCTGGAATTGCAGTTGACTACGCTGACGCTGAACGGGACGCAATACCCACTGACCACGAGGGATCTTGTGGAAAGCAAAAAGGGCAAGGGAAGGCGGTCCGCGGCGTTGATTGGCGGTGGGGCGGGGCTGGGAATGCTGGTGGGCGGAGTGGCCACGGGCGGTGTGGGACTGGTGGTGGGCGGCCTGGTGGGCGGCGGCGCGGGGACGGCTGCGGCAGGGCTGACGGGGAACCGGGACCTGGATATTCCGGCTGAGTCGATTGTTCACTTCAAGCTGGCGGACGATCTGGTGGTGCAGGAAGCGAAGTAGGGGCAGGGGAATACATTCCGGAAAAGAAACAAGAATGGGAGATAGAAGAGCCCGAGGACCGATGGTTGGGATTTGCGCTATCCCACTCATCGGACAAAAGCAAAGGCATCCGATGAATGGGGCACAGCTTCATCTCCTGTGGGTCGGCAGAGCCGGTTGCAAACTCAAGGGCTGAAGCTCTCGTTGGTTTGATTGTCTTTATGCCGGGGACGAATCCCTGGCCCACCGGACGAGAGTTATTTTCAGACGAAAGACATTTTCACCAAGCTGATTACTCGTGGGCGGCCCAGGGGTCGTAGGTGCCTACGGACCAGGAATGGCCTTCGGGATCGCGGAGGGCGAACTCGCGGCTGCCGTAGGGCATGTCCTGAAGCCCACGAATGATTTGGGCTCCGGCGGCGACGGCGCGGGCGTGCACTGCGTCGGCGTCGGTAACCACGATGTAGGCGCTGCGCGTTTCAATATCGCCCAACTCGTGTGGAGATTTTAGGCGGCGGCCGTGCTCGTCGTCTTTGGTGGAGCCGAGCATGATCATGCCGCCGTTGAGGGCGAGTTCGGCGTGGGCGATGGTTCCGTCCTCGTTGGCATAAACCGCATGGCGGCTGAAGCCCAGGACCTGGCAGAGCCATTCGATGGCGGCGGGAGCGTCGGCGTAGCGAAGGGAAGGGATGACGGTGGAGTGTGATTGGGCTGTCTGGCTCGGCATGGAACCTCCATTGGTTGCGATGAACTTACCTGCTGAGGATGACACGGGCCTATCGAGCCTTCTTGGAAAAATCGGAAGTATTTCGGTTAGTCCGCAGGGAAATGATTCGCCCACCGGGTGTGGCGGGCGGAGTAGGTTGTGGCGTCGATGCCTGAAAACGCGCGGAACTCGTTGGCGAAATGGGATTGATCGTAGTATCCGCAATCCAAAGCCATCTCTGCCCAGGGAAGATCCACGCCTGCGTGCAATTGCGCGACCGCGCGCTGAAATCGCCGAATGCGGGTCCAGACTTTGGGAGAGAAGCCAACCTGTTCGCGAAAAACCTGGGAGAAGCGGCGCTCACTCCAGCCTGTGTATCGCGCGACGCTGCGAACCGAAGAGGCTAATGGGGCGCGTTCAAATTGGCTGAGGGCGTAATCGACCATGGTGTCGCGGGGAGGGGTACTCCTTTCCAGAGACGCGGCAAACGTGCGGAGAAGATAGTCCTCCAGGCAGCGTAGCCGGGCCGCCGGGCTGGGAATCTCGCGCAGACGGTCGCGCAGGGTGACAGTGGAACCGCCCCAGATGTCTTCAAGGGAAACGAAGCGATTGCTGAAGAGATGGACGGCATCGCCGGCAAAGGGCGCAAATCCCGCTGGACGGAAGACGATGCCGATGAGGTCGGCCATGTCAGAGGTGTCGACAATTTCGTAGACGGAGCGGGCTCCGACGACGAGGGATGGCGCCGGATTGTGCACAGATTGGGGGTTGGGGCCGTCGAGAAAGTAGTCGTGGGCGAGGTTGAGAATTATTTGGACGCAGCCGCTGGGCAACATGCGCTCGAACCGGTGCTCAGGATGGGCGTTCTGGTTGTACCAGATCGCGCGAATGCAGCGATTGAGAGGGGCGGCGGGCGTGTGCTCGATGTAAATCACTTCTGGTCCCGAGGCCCTTATAGCATGGCAGCGCACCAAGGCGAAAGTAGGACTTTGGGTTATGCTTGGCAATATGAGGCTGCCTGCCGGAGATTCAGAGTTGGTGCAGATTATGGATGCGGCGCTGGCGGATGCGGCGCGGCGGGCCGGGCCTTGGCTGGTGTGCCGAGAGGGCTGCACGCAGTGCTGTTATGGGGCGTTTGCGATTAACGAGCTGGATGCGCTGCGGCTGCGGACGGGGATGGAGACGCTGCGAAGCACACAGCCGGCGCTGGCAGCGGAGATTGAGCGGCGGGCACGGGGATGGATTGCGGAGCACGGGGCTAGCTTTCCGGGAGATGTGCGGACGGGAGCGCTGGGCCGCAGGGCTGCGGAACGAAAGCGGTTTGAGGAGTATGCGAACGAGGCGGCTTGCCCTGCACTGGACCCAGTGACGGGACGCTGCGATGTGTACAAGTGGAGGCCGATGACTTGCCGGGTTTTTGGGCCTCCGGTGCTGATGGGGGATGGGAATGCACTGGGACACTGCGAGCTTTGCTTTGTGGGTGCGAGCAAAGAAGAGGTTGCGGCGTGCGAGATGGCCGTTCCGAACGAACTGGAGACGGGACTGGTGGATGAGATTGGAGTAGGCCGCGAGACGGTGGTGGCGTTCGCATTGCTGCGGATTGACGAGAGCAAGTCAGCGGGTCAACGAGTCAAGAAGTCAGCGTAGGGGTGAGGTTGGGCCAGGGACACCGATCCACTTCGCTATACGAGATAAACTAATGGTTGGAAACCCTAATGATTATGCGGCCTTGCCGGGTTGAAATTCGGACCCGTTCCCTTGAAGACAATTATCGATTTTTGGCGAGCCTGGCGGCTCCTCATGCCGATTTGCTGGCGGTGGTGAAAGCGAATGCCTATGGGCACGGGCTGGAGCAGTGCGCGCCGGCGGCGGTGCGGGCGGGTACGCGGTGGCTGGGCGTGACCAGCGTGGAAGAGGGCGCGGCGGCGCGAGCATTGTGTCCGGACGGTCGGATCCTGGTGATTGGCGGCGTGTTTCCGGGGCAGGGCGCGGCGGCGGTTCGACTGGGGCTGACGGTGGTGGTGTGGGAGGCGTGGCAACTGGATGAATTGGAAGGCGCTGCGCATGCGGCGGGCTTTCCAGACGGTTCGGCTGCGGTGCATCTGGAGATCGATACGGGGATGAGCCGGCAGGGTGTGGGGCTGGACGGGCTTGATGCGGTGCTGGGGCGGTTTGGGGCGGGATCGGGGCTGCGGCTGGAAGGCGTGATGACGCATCTGTTTGCCGCGGACGAGGCGGATGGGGCGGTGACTGACGAGCAGTTTGCCCGATTGGACGCGGCTCTGGAGCGAGTGAAGGCCGCGGGGCTGGCTCCGGAGTGGCTGAACGTGGGGAATTCGGCGGCGCTGCTGAGCGGGCGGACGGGCGAGATTGTGAATTTGGCCAGCCGCTTTGGGATGAAGGCGCTGCTGCGGCCGGGGCTGGCGTTATATGGGCTGGTGCCGGAGTTTGAGCCGGGGCTTGAGGGTGAGGAGCCGGTGGGCGTGGCGGCGGCGCGGACACGGTTGCAGCCGGTGTTGAGTTGGAAGACGGCGGTGGTGGGGGTGAGGACGGTTCCGGCTGGGGCGGTGGTGGGGTACAACGGGACGTTTGTGGCGAGCGAGCCGATGCGGCTGGCGCTGGCAGCGGTGGGATATGCCGATGGGTTGGACCGGCGGCTGGGTAACCGGTTCAGCTTGCTGGTGCGTGGCGAGCGGGCGCCGCTGGTGGGGCGAGTCAGCATGGATCAGGCGGTGCTGGATGTAACGGAGATTGATGGGGTCACGGCTGGGGATGAGGTTGTGATACTTGGCTCGCAGGCGGACAAGACGATTACGGCGTTTGACCATGCGGAGGCGGCGGGGACGATTCCTTGGGAGGTGTTTACGCGGATTGGGGCGCGGGTGGGGCGGGTTGGGATCTAGATTACAGATTACAGATGACAGTTTTTGGGCGTCTGCGGGCCGACTGCTTCCCATCGTTGCGCGAGAAAGAAAGGGCAAGAATGGGCACTCAATCTAATACCTTTCAGGGGACTGCTAACCAGCGGCGGTTTCTTCGGGGCAGTAGGCGGCCAGGCTGGTTGCGTTTTGGACTGCGGCGATCATGGACTCAGTGCCCATGCATGAGTTCAAGAGCATGTGGTAGAGGCCGCGGGAGCACCACTCCTGCTGGTAGAACTTGCGGATGACGGCGGCGCGGCGCTTGTCGAAGGCGGCGAGGAGTTCATCGGCGCGCGGGGCCTGTTTGGGGAAGGCGCGGACGAACCAGTCGCGCTTGGCTGAGGCCGTGGCGTAGACGAAGACATGGAAGCAGCCGGGTTGGCCAGCGAGGGCGCAGGCTGCGCCACGGCCGACGATGACGCAGTTGCCTTTCTGGGCGGCGGAAAGGATTTCCTGGCGGATGAGCTTCAACATGCGGTCGGAGTCGAAGACCTGATCTTCGGTGAGGCCGGGCATGGAGTAGACGTGGTCCTGCCAGAAGATTTTTCCGTAGCGGTAATACCAGGGGTCGAGGCGCTCGTCGTATTTGACGGCTAGCTCAGGCGGGACGCCGGCGATGCGGGCGGCGGCGCAGGGGAGTTCGGAATCGAGGAGACGCCAACCGAGATGGGCGGCCAGGTCGTGGGCAAATTCGCCGCCGCGGGAGCCGTACTCGCGCTCGACGGTGATGACACGGATGGGCGTGTGAGGCATGTGAAGTTTCTCCCGCGAATGGAGAATACAACGAAACGGGGTTCAGATTACAGATGACAGTAAAAAAGCTGAAAGCTGACAGTTATCAGGTAACAACAGACAGTTTTCAGTTGTCAGTTGCCGCGACGGCGGGGCGGTGATTGGTCACAGCGCTAAAAGCTGAGTGGGGGTAAGATGGCAGGCGATTGAGGCAGTTGGGAAGGAGGGTGCGGTAGATGAGCCTGGGCTGGAGGGTGGTGGTTCGATTTGCTCTGAGACTCCCGATTGCGGCGGGGATTGTGTTTCTGCCGGCTGGAACGTGGAAGTTCTGGCAGGGATGGGCCTTTCTGGCGGCGTTCCTCCTTCCGATTTTGTTTGGCTTCGGTTATCTGTTCTTCCGTGACAAGGCGTTACTGGAGCGGAGGATGCGGAACCGGGAGCCGGAGAAGGAACAGAAGCTGCTGATACGTGTTTTTGCTGTGCTGTTTACCGCGGCCCTTCTGATTCCAGGATTTGACCACAGGATGGGTTGGTCGCGGCACTTGCTGGGCGATGTGCCGGTGTGGCTGACGGTGGTTTCGCTGGGGATGGTGGCGGGCGGGCTCTTGTTCGTTTTCTGGGTACTGATCGTGAACAGCTATGCGGGACGCACCATTCAGGTGGATGCTGGACAGACGGTGATTTCGACGGGGCCGTATGCGTGGGTTCGGCATCCGATGTATTTGGGCTCCGTGGTGCTGTTCATGTTTATACCGCCGGCGCTTGGCTCGTGGGTAGCACTGCCGGCATTCGCGCTGCTGATGCCGTTCTATGTTCTGCGGTTGCTGAATGAAGAGAAGGTGCTGATGGTGGAGCTTCCGGGCTACGCGGGATATTGCCTGAAGACACGACACCATTTAATTCCCTTTGTCTGGTAAGACCTGAGACTTCTAAGAAACCTTTCAAGCGATACAAAGTGATTTTCGCTGATACCTTGACGGTCTACACGACGGTGTTGTAGATAATCATAGTATGGGAAAGCCGAACGATCTGGTGCAGGGCACGCTGGACCTTCTGATTTTGAAAACGCTGACGCTGGAAGCGATGCACGGTTGGGCGATCGCCAAGCGCATCCAACAGGTTTCGAACGAGGTGCTGCAGGTGCAGCAGGGGTCGCTTTATCCCGCGCTGCACAGGCTGGAGCAGCAGGGATGGATTGCGGCGAAGTGGGCGGAGAGCGATACGGGACGGCAGGCGAAGTTTTACAAGCTGACCGCGGCGGGGC
>Ga0181537_10001936_pt1 | contig 18641 bp, 13 predicted proteins | sample PEATcosm2014_Bin_39_FD_119765 | JGI IMG/M metagenome (GOLD analysis project Ga0181537, IMG submission 119765) | Peatland microbial communities from MTU Mesocosm Facility, Houghton, MI, USA - PEATcosm2014_Bin23_10_metaG | ecosystem: Environmental > Terrestrial > Soil > Wetlands > Peat | place... | reverse complement strand
TGAGGTTGGTGAAATACAGCGCCGGTGTCCCCTGCTCCTTGGCCTTCTGCACCACCGGGGTGGTACCGATGGCCAGATCGGGACGAAACTCGGCGAGCGCCGCGAGGTCCTGCTCGAGCGAGGCGCGGTACTGGACGCGCGTGCCTTTGGCTTCGAGCCACTCTCGATCTGCCTCCGACCAGGGGGTACGTGGGCATGCCGTGCCCACGTAGCGCACCTCGGCACCACTCTCAATCAGCAGGCGCGCGACCAGTAGCTCGGAGCCCTCGTAGCCGGACAAGGTGATGCGCGCCGCGATCGGCGCCTGCGCCAGCGCGCCGCGGATCGCCGGCAGGAAGCGTTGCTTGGCGGCCCCCACCTGGGCCTCAGAAACACCGCACGCGGCACCGACGGCCTCGAGCCATGAGGCGGTGCCGTCGTGACCTACGGGAGCGGAGCCGAGCACTCTGCGACCCGCGGCAGCAAACTCGCGCACCGCGGCGGTGTAAAACGGATGCACGGCGGCAACTACCGCGCAGTCGAGTGCCGCGTACAGTTCGCGCCACTCGCGGGTCGGCACGACCGGGCCGGCCGCCAGGCCGAGCGGCTCGAGCAGCGCGCCGATCGTGACGGGGTCGGCCGGAAAGACCTCGCCGAGGATGCTCACGGTCGGACGCTGCGTGCGCCCGGCACGCGGCGCCTGCACCGGACCGCTCTCGGCCTCGTTGCGTGCATAACGCAGCATCGCCCCGGCCAGCACGTCCTTGGCCTCCGCATGGGTCGGCACGCCGAAGCCCGGCACGTCGATGCCGATGATGCGCACGTCGTTGATGTTCTTCGGCAGCATCTGCAGCGGCACGCCCGAGGCGGTCGGCACGCACAGGTTGATGACGACCACCGCATCGTAGAGAGCAGGATCGGCGAGCTGGTGTACCGCCTCGCGGATGTCCTCGAAAAGCTTGCCGGTGACGAGCGTCTCGGAATTGAAGGGCACGTAGCCGACGGGGCGGCGCGCGCCATAGAAATGGGACGTGAACGTCAGCCCGTAGACGCAGCAGGCGGAGCCCGACAGGACCGTGGCGGTGCGCCGCATGCGCAGGCCGACGCGCAGTGCGCCGAACGCCGGGCACATGCTCTGCGGCTGATCGTGTGGACCGGCCGGATAGTCCTGCGCGTAACGCGCCAGCGTCTCGCTCTTGCCGGCTGCCGCGGCGGCCTGGCGCAGCTGCTCTTTACCCGCGTGGCAGCCCAGGCCATCGGCCTGGGCGGCGGCGAGATTGACGGAGCCGGGCGCAGCGCTGCTCATGGGTGCCGTTCAGACGGTGTCGTAGATGACTTCGAGGGAGGGCTTCTCGAGGAGTGCCGTGCCGCACATGTCCTCATCGGTCGCCGGGCTCAGCACGTAGCCGCGCCCGACCGCCTCGCCCTTGAACAGCCCGAGTAGCGCATCGTGCGTAAGGGGGTGCGGGTGTTGGGGCGTGGACTCGGCCACGTTGCCCGCCAGCTGCTCGAACAGCGGGCCCCACTCCCCGCCCGGCCGCCCGATGATTTCGTAGTTGGCGCTCTTGCGGCGGATGTCTTCGTGAGCCGGGATGGCCGCGAGCACCGGGATGCCGACGGCCTGCGCGAAGGCCTGGGCTTCGCCGGTATTGTCGTCCTTGTTGATCACCAGCCCTGCCACGCCGACGTTGCCGCCGAGCTTGCGGAAGTACTCGACAGCCGAGCACACGTTGTTGGCGACGTACAGCGACTGCAGGTCGTTCGAGCCGACGACGATCACCTTCTGGCACATGTCACGCGCGATCGGCAGGCCGAAGCCGCCGCAGACGACGTCGCCGAGGAAGTCGAGCAGCACGTAGTCGAAGCCCCACTCGTGGAAGCCAAGCTTCTCGAGGAGTTCGAAGCCGTGAATGATGCCGCGACCGCCGCAGCCGCGGCCGACTTCCGGTCCGCCGAGCTCCATGGCGAACACGCCGTCGCGCTTGAAGCACACGTCGCCGATCTTCACCTGCTCGCCGGCGAGCTTCTTCTTCGCGGAGGTCTCGATGATCGTCGGACAGGCGCGGCCACCGAAAAGGAGTGAGGTGGTGTCACTCTTGGGGTCGCAGCCGATGAGCAGCACGCGCTTGCCCTGCTGCGCCATCATGTAGGAGAGGTTGGCGAGCGTGAAGCTCTTGCCGATGCCGCCCTTGCCGTAGATCGCGATGATCTGCGTCTCCTTGGTGGGAGCATCCGTGGACACCGGGTCGGGATCCACGTCAGCCTCGGCGCGCAGGCGCACCTGGATGTCCCGGATGAGGACCGCGGCAGGACTGTCGTTCTTGGTGCTCATGCGCAGGCTCTCCAGTCGAGAATCATTTTTAGGCACTGCGGGTCATCAAACGCGGTGCGATAGGCATTCGCGGCATGCGCCGCTTCGCGCCGGTGCGTGATCAGGCCGGCGAGAGATAGCTGGCCGTGCTCGGCGAGCGTCTTGACCGCATCCAGATCCGGCTGGCGCCACTCGGCGGCGATACGGATGCGCGCCTCGCGCATGAAGGCGGCCGGGAAGCTGAAGGAAAGCGCCTGCTCGTAGAAGCCCGCCAGCACCACTTCCCCGCCACGCGCCAGGCGACCGATGAGCGTGTCGAGCAGCGCCGCGTCGCCGCTGACGTCGTAGATGGAGCGATAGTCGCGGCGCGGATCGTCTTCCGGGCGGATGACCGGATAAGGGGCGCCAGGATCGGCACGCTCGGGGTTGCGCTCCCACACCACGGGAGTCGCGCCGCGCAGCACCGCCAGGCGTGCCAGCAGCCGTCCGAGTACGCCGTGGCCCACGATCAGTTCCGGTGCACTGGCATGCTCGGCCGCGAGTGCGTGGAAAGCGGTTGCGGCAAGGGCCAGCAGCACGCCCTGCTCGCCGAGGCGCTCATCGAGCGTTGTGACCCGCGCGCCCGGGACCACCAGTCGCGCGGCGGCGCCTCCAAAAAGACCGCGCACTTCGCCGAAGCATCGGGCGCCGGGGACGAAGACGAAGTCGCCACTGCGCATGCCGGAGCGCGTACCGGCCTCACGAATGCGCCCGACCGACTCGTAGCCGGGTACCAGGGGATAGCCCATGCCCGGGAACGGCGGCATACGCCCGCTCCACAGCAGACGTTCGGTGCCGGTGCTGATGCCGCTGTAGGCGACGTCGACCACGACGTCTTCCTCCCCCGGAGGCATCAGCTCGAGGCGGCTGAGCGCGAGGCGCTCAGGGCCTTCGAGTACCACGGCAACGGTGTTCATCTGGAGAGCCGCACCTGATTCATTCGTTCTAGGGCTTATCGCAGAGTGTCAGTCTACTAGTACTCTTTGAAGTGTCAACTCGTCTTAACACTTCTTCCGGTGCTGCAGTGCGTCACCAGCACCCGCGCGGCCATGGGAAGTGCCGTCGCGTGCAGGCGCGGCGCGGCGAAACCCGCAGCGCGCAGCAGCCGGGTGAGCTGCGTCGGGGTACGGGCGCGACCACTGCCCATGGCGAGCAGGTAGAAGCCGAAGTACACGTCGCTGACCCGCGCCGCCCCCGGCGTACCGGACATCGGTTCTGCGATCAGGAGCGTGCCGTGCGCCGGCAGTGCGGCGCGCACCGCACGCAGCAGGCGCACGGCCTGCGCATCGCCATGATCGTGGAGCACGCGTATCAGGGAGACGACATCGCTCCCGGCGGGCAGTGGCTGACTGAGAAAGTCACCGCTGGCGGCCTGCACGCGCGCGCCCAAGCCTGCCCGTGCGATGCGCGCGCGCGCCAGTTCAGCGACCGCCGGCAGGTCAAAGCAGGTCACGTGAAGACTGGGATTGTCGCGCGCGGCCAGCGTTGCGAATGTGCCGTCCCCGCCGCCGACATCGAGGAGGCTGCGATGCCGCCGCAGGGAGTAGGCCGCCAGGATCTGCTGTGCCACCAGGCCCTGAGATGCGGACATCAGCCCGCTGTAGGGAGCCACGCTCGGTTCGGTGGCGGCGGCGGGGCGGTCGCTGCCGGCGTAGCCCCAGTACGGAGCCAGCTGCCCGTCGCGCAGCTCGCCGCGCAGCAGAGCCACCGGATCTGCGAGGTCCGCATACAGCAGCGCGTGATGCGCGATCATCGGCAGCAGGCCCGGATTCCCCAGCAACGCTGCGCCTTGCGAGCCGAGCCTGCAATGCTCGGCGTCGCCGCGCCATTGCACCAGCTGCAGCGCCGCGGCGGCGCGCAGCAGCGTGCGCATCGCCTCCTCCGGCAGGCGCGCCTCCCGTGCAAGATCAGTGATTTGCCGCGGCCCGCTGGCCAACGCTTCCAGGATCCTGAGCCGCACACAGGCCAGCAGCACCTGCGAGTAGACGAAGCCGGCACACAGGTCAAAGAGGCTGCGGGCACGCCGGCGCGCGATCTGCCGCAGAAACGGCATGCGCAGGATCCAGCGCTGGAAGTCGGGACTGGCGAGGAGCCGATCGCGACGGCTCAGCAGTGCTTCAGAAAGCGAGTGCCTGGACACGCACGGGAGCCTGCCGCGGCCGGCTGCTCACGCCGCGCGGCGCGCGAGTTTCTTGGGAAGGAAGCGGGCAGCCTCGGCGCTGATCATGGTGCGCAGTGCGGCCGCACCCGGGCCCGGCGGAATGACTTCCACGGCACCTGCAATCAGCTGCTCGAGTCGGCCGATTGCCGCCTCGAGTCCCAGCTGCGCTACCGCGCTCGGCCGGCCGAGCGCCGCGTCACGCCCCGGGAGCTTGCCGAACTCGGCAGCGTCTCCGGCGACGTCGCGAATGTCATCCGCTACCTGGAAGGCCTCGCCGATGCGCGCACCGAGCGCCCGCCATGGCGCCGGATCGCGCCCGGCCGCCGCCGCGCCGGCCATGGTGGCCGCAGAGAACAGCGCGCCGGTCTTGGCCTGGTGATAATCGGCGAGCACCACGCTCGGCTCGCATTCCCAGGCCTGGCCGGCGACTATGCCGCTGACCGCGCCGACCGCGCGGCCGATGATGGACAACAGCACCGGCAGGCGCAGCGGCGCGCTCTCACCGATGCGGGCAAGACTCTGGAACGCGAGCACGATGAGCCCATCGCCCGCCAGCAGTGCCAGCTGCTCGCTGAAGGCCTTGTGCAGCGCCGGGCGACCGCGACGCAGGTCGGCGTCGTCAAAACACGGCATGTCGTCGTGCACCAGGGATGCGCAGTGCAGCAGCTCGATCGCAGCCGCTGCGGCGTTGGCGAGCGCCGGCTGCTCGCAGCCACAGGCCTGGGAGACCGCAAGACATAGCCGTGGCCGCACGCGGTTGCCGCCCGGGAACACGGCGTAGCGCAGCGCCTGGGCCAGCAGGGGTGGCCCGCCTGCCGCGTCGGCGGAGGACAAGATGAGGGCAAGCTCGGTCTCGACACGCGCACTGATTTCCAAGGGCGGTGCTCCCAGACTTTTAAGTGTAATGTTGTCTTGTCACACGTGAGTGTAATGTAATATAGACATCCTACCTGGATCCGTCAATGCTCAAGGGAGTATGCGCAGGCATGCCTGCACCGCGTGTCGCCGTCATCGGCGCCGGAATGGCGGGGCTGACCGCCGCGCTGGATCTGGCGGTCGGTGGTGCGCGTACCACCGTTATCGAACGCGACACGGTGGCTGGCGGCAAGCTGCGCGAGGTGAGCATCGCGGGCAGGAGCATCGATGCCGGGCCGACGGTATTCACCATGCGCGCGGTGTTCGAGGAACTGTTTGCGGCGGCGGGCGCGCAGCTGGAGGCCTACCTGCCGCTCAAGCGCGCCGAGATCCTGGCCCGGCACGCGTGGAGCGAGACCGAGCGGCTGGATCTGTTCGCGGACCGCGCCCGCACCATTGAGGCGATCGGTGAGTTCGCCGGAGCGCGCGAGGCCGGGCGCTATGCGCAGTTCGCGCGCGATGCCTCGCGTATCTACCAGACCCTGGACGGCGCGTTCCTGCGACGCCAGCGTGCCGGCCCGCTGGCGCTGGTGCGCCGCGTGGGCCTGGCGCGCCTGCCCGACCTGATGCGCATCCGTCCGTTCGAGACGCTGTGGCGGGCGCTCAGCCAGTACTTCCGCGATCCGCGCCTGCAGCAGCTGTTCGGGCGCTACTCGACCTACTGCGGCTCTTCGCCCTTCCAGGCGCCCGCCACCATGATGCTGATCGCACACGTCGAGCAGAACGGGGTGTGGACGGTGGCGGACGGGATGCACCGCATCGCCGATGCACTGGTGCAACTCGCGCGCGAGCGCGGCGCGGAATTGCGGCTGGCCACCGAGGCGGTGGACGTGGTCGCGCGCAAGGGTCGGGTCTCGGGGGTACGGCTAGCGTCCGGGGAATTCGTCCCCGTGGACGCGGTGATCGTGAACGCCGACGTCGCCGCGCTCGCAAGCGGGCGCTTCGGCAAGGACGCGGCGCGCGCCGTGCCAGCCGGCACGGTCGCACGGCGCTCACTCTCGGCGGTCACCTGGGCGCTCGTGGCGCCCACGAGCGGCTTTCCCCTGTCACGTCACACAGTGTTTTTCTCCCCCGACTACGCAGCGGAGTTCGAGCAGCTGTTCGGCCAGCGCCAGCTGCCAGCGTGGCCCACGGTTTACGTATGCGCGCAGGACCGCGACACCGGGGACGCGCCGCCACCGACGCAGCCAGAGCGCCTGTTGTGTCTTGTGAATGCCCCAGCAAACGGCGACTCGGCTCGCTACGACTGTGCGGAGATCGAGCAATGCGAACAAAGGACCTTCACCTTTCTCGAGCGCTGCGGCCTGCAGGTCAAGCGTCAGTCGGAGCGCACGATAGTGACGACGCCGGCGGAGTTCGAGCGACGCTTCCCGGGAACCGGTGGCGGGCTCTATGGCCAGGCGACGCATGGCTGGCGGGCTTCCTTCAACCGGCTGGGAGCGCGTACCCGGCTGCGGGGCCTTTACCTGGCCGGGGGCAGCGTCCATCCGGGGCCGGGGTTGCCGATGGCGGCCCTCTCGGGTCGCCTGGCGGCAGCCAGCGTACTGCAGGACCTGCCTTCGGGCGGCAGGTGGCGCCTTCGGGCTACGCCTGGTGGTACCTCGACGCGCTGAGTGAGGACGGGCGCTACGGGCTGGTGGTCATCGCCTTCGTCGGCAGCGTCTTCTCCCCGTTCTACTACCGGGCGCGCCGCGCGGGCGCCGCGGACCCCTACAACCACTGCGCGCTGAACGTCGCTCTCTACGGCGCCGGCCGCCGAGGCTGGGCGTTCACGGAATACTCACGCGGCGCGGTTGCGCTGAGTGCCGACCGCTTCGAACTCGGTGCCAGCCGCCTGTCGTGGGACGGCACCCGGCTGCGCTGCGAGATCGATGAACCGACGGCGCCGCTGCCCGGGAGGATTCGCGGCGTGATCGAGCTGGAGAGTTCTCCTTTCACGTCCCTGTGCCTGCCACTCAGCGCAGATCATGCACACGTGTGGCGCCCGCTCGCGCCCAGCGCCCGGGTACGGGTGGAGCTTGAACAGCCGCAGCTGCGCTGGCAGGGCCACGGCTACCTGGACAGCAACGAGGGCAACGGGCCACTGGAGGAGGCCTTCAACGGCTGGAGCTGGCTGCGCGCCCGTAACCGCGAAGGCACGGCAGTGGTCTACGCCGTGCAGCCGCGCGCGGCTGCCCCATTCGTGCACGCCCTGCAGTTCGGCGCCGGGGGCACGGTGGCAGGCTTCGACGCGCCGCCCGCGCTGCAGCTGCCGGGCACCTCATGGCGCATCGCGCGACGCAGCACCGCCGATCCGGGCTCAATCCCGCACCTGCGGGCGACGCTCGAGGATGCGCCCTTCTACGCGCGCTCGCTTCTGGAGATGCAGCTGCGCGGCGAGCCGGTCACGGCCGTGCACGAGAGCCTGTCGCTGACGCGCTTTCAGTCACCCTGGGTGCGCTCGCTCCTGCCATTCCGGATGCGGCGGGTGCGCCGCAGCGCGCGGCTCACCGAGAGCAACTCGTAGACCGCGAGCGCCAGCACCGCGCCGATCACGCACAGGTATTCGAGAAGCCCCATGACCTCGCCTGCGCGCGCACCTCAGCCCGCGGCTGGACCGGAGACCGCGGCGCCGGGGCTCCGGTCGCGCCGCTCCAGCCGTTCGAAGAGATCCACCAGCCAGGCCACTTTCTCGGTGAGGTTGGCCGGCGCGGGGGCATTTACATCGGTGGCGGGTTCGGCGAGCACGGCGTCGACGAGGAATGCGGTCTGCGGCAGCGGCGCGGCTGCCTCGCTGGCGGCGGCGTTGTCAGCGGCGCGCAGCGCCCGCGCCAGCAGCGCCGCCTTGCGCGGCAACGGCACCACGGCGCGCCGCTCCACCGAATTCAGGCCGTTGCGGCGCAACTCGTGGCCGATCTCCGCGTACAGGAAGCGGGCGGCATAAATGCCGCGCCGGCAGTCGCGTGGCAGATCCGCGATGCCGGCGCTCGCGCGCTCGTACAGGTCTTCGGCGGCGCGCAGCAGTCTCTCGATGAGCTCACCCAGTGCAGGCGAGTAGCGCGGCGCGCGCAGGAAATCCTCCGCATCGATCCCGGCATCGCGCACCCACGCCAGTGGCAGGTAGAGCCTGCCGGCGCGCGCGTCTTCACCGACATCGCGCGCGATGTTGGTGAGCTGCATCGCGACGCCGAGATCACAGGCCCGGGCCACGGTTGCCGGCGTGCGCACCCCCAGAATGCAGGTCATCATCGCCCCCACCGAGCCGGCGACGCGCGCCGCATACTGAAGCAGCGCCGGCAGGTCCTCATAGCGACGCCCCTGCGCGTCCCAGGCGAAACCCTCCAGCAGCGCCTGTGGCAGCACCCGCGGGATCGCGTAGCGCTTGACCACATCAGCGAACGCGCGGTCCGCCGCCCGCGGGCCCGGGCGACCCTGATAGGCAAGCTCCAGCCGCGTCTCGAGCAACGTCAGCGGGTCGCCGCGGCTGCCACCGTCGACGAGGTCATCCGCCTGCCGACAGAACGCATAGAGCGCGAGCGCCGGCTCACGCACCGGCACCGGCAGGAGCAGCGATGCCGCAAAGAAGGACTTGGAGCCCTGGCGGATCAACGCGCGGCAGGCCGCGTGGTCCGCAAGGCTCGCGTGATTGCTAATTGAAGGTGCTTGCATCGGGTACCACAGTATCCAGCACGCGCGCCGATGAAAGCACGCCGGGAACGCCGGCGCCAGGGTGCGTCCCGGCGCCCACCAGATACAGACCGGCCACGTCCTCGCTGCGGTTGTGCGGCCTGAACCAGGCGCTCTGCGACAACACCGGCTCGAGCCCGAAGGCTGCGCCGCGAAACGACAGCAACCTGTCCTGGAAGTCCTGCGGCGTCAGCATCCGCGAGGTGGCCACCTGTGCGGATAGCCCGGGCAGCAGCGTGCGCTCCAGGTGCGCCTCGATGCTGCGCCGGTAGGGCTCGGCACGAGTGGCCCAGTCGATGCCGGACTGCAGGTTGGCGACCGGGGAGAGAACGTAGAAGGCATCGCAGCCCGCGGGCGCGAGGCTCGGATCGCTCGCGGTCGGCCGGTGCAGGTAGAGGCTGAAATCCTCCGGCAGCACCTTGCGCTCGAAGATATCGGTCAGGAGTCCTCGGTACCGCGGCCCGAGCAGGATCGTGTGGTGCGCGACGTCCTCGTAGCGGCGCCGGGTGCCGAAGTACCACACGAACAGACTCATTGAATAGCGCGCGCGCTCGATGCGCCGGTCACTCCAGCGGCGCCGTGCCTCGCGCGGCAGCAGGTGCCGGTAGGTCCAGGCAGAGTCGGCGTTGGACACGACCACATCGGCGCTGACTTCCTCGCCACTCGCCAGCTGCACTCCCACCGCGCGGCCGGCACGCACGCGGATGGCGCTGACCTCCTGGTTCAGCTGCACGCTGCCGCCTTGACCGCTCACGAGTCCTACCAGTCCCTGGATGAGCTTCCCGGTGCCGCCCATGGCGAAATGCACGCCGAAGCGCCGCTCCAGAAAGGCGATCAGCGCGTAAATCGAGGTCGTCGTGAAGGGATTGCCGCCTATCAGCAGCGGATGAAACGAAAGAATGGTGCGCAGGCGTTCGTCACGTACCAGGCTCTGCACCAGCTGGTAAACCGAGCGGTAGCTGCCGAGGCGCACCAGCTCGGGGGCGATGCGCGCCATGTCCAGGAGCGAGTCAAAGGGCACGTGCCCCAGACGCTCGAAGCCAACGCGGTAGATCGCCTCGCTGCGCCGCATGAACTCCTCGAAGCCGGCAACGTCAGCAGGCGCGAGCCGCGCAACTTCCGCGCGCATGCGTGCGGCATCCCCGTGATAGTCGAATGTCACGCCATCCGCGAAACGCAGCCGGTAGAAAGGCGTGAGCGGGCGCAGCTCCACCTCATCGGCGAGACGTCGTCCGCACAGGCTCCACAGTTCCTCGAGCAGGAAGGGCGCCGTGATAATCGTCGGCCCGGCGTCGAAGGTGAATCCGTCCTGGTGATACACGTAGGCGCGACCACCCGCCGCGTCCAGGCGCTCGAACACCGTGACCCGATAGCCCCGGGCCCCGAGGCGCACGGCTGCGGCCAGTCCGCCAAAACCGCTGCCGATGATGACTGCATGCGGCGTACGCGCCATGTCAGTTGGCGGGCACGCCGCTCGCGCGCGCGAGCTCCACGACCAGCTGCGCCACTTCCCGCGGCCGCTCCTCGTGCGCCAGGTGTCCGAGCGGACCCAGCGACACCAGCCGCGCTGCGGGCAGCAGTGCCTTGACGCGCTGCGCACTGGCGGGGGCAATGGTGCGGTCGGCGCTGCCGGTCAGCAGCACGAGTGGCGTCTTGAGCCGCGGCAAGTCACGGGCGAGTGCGGCCAGATCCCAGTTCGCCATCATCGCCAGCGCCGCGGCGACGTGCCCGGGGCGCTGCGCCAGCTGCCGATAGAGCTCGACGCCCGTGGCGTCGAGCTGCGATCCGGTGTCCGCCACCAGCCGTTCGACCATTGCGCCGCCCGCCGCGCGTCGTGCCATCCAGCGCGGCACCACGGAGCTGCGCGCCAGCACGCGTGCCAGCGGCGCGAACAGCCAGCCCGGCAGGCCTTCCAGCGGCAGCAGCGCGCCGTTGACGCTGATCAGCAGTTGCGGAGCGATCAGGCCGTCGAGAGCCATGCGCACCAGGATCGCCGCGCCGGCCGAGTGGCCCACGGCGAGCGCCGGCGCAAGCCCGAGCTGCGCCAGCAGTGCACCGAGTGCGCGCGCCATCGCCGGCAGCGAGAACTCGGAAAAGGCTGGCGCGGCCGTCAGCCCGTGCCCGGGCAGGTCCGGCACCACTACACTGAAGTGTTCCCCGAGCAGTGGCGCCACCTCGCGCCAGGAATGCGTGGAGGCCCCGGTGCCGTGCACCAGCAGCAGCACCGGGCCGGCGCCGAACTGCTGCACGTGCCAGTCGAGCCCCGCGGCGCGCAGGAAGCGACTGGCAGCGCGGTTGGGCCAGTCCTCGCCGCCCACAGTGCTGGCCGCGCGGCTCACGAGACCTCGCGCGCGGCGGCCTCGCGCGCACCCGCCAGGCCGCGCACGGCGGCGGCGAGCGTGCGCGCATCGGCATGCGGCAGCGGCAGATAGCGGGCACCCATCTCGAGCGCGATGCGTGCGGCACGCGGCAGCGGCTGTGGCGCGGTGTCGAGCAGTACGACGCTCGTGCGCAAGGCTCGCAGCAGCCGTGCCGCCTGGAGGGCATCGGCTTCGGCAGCCGCGCGGCCGCCCTGGCCGTTGCGGGCCACGTTCGCCTGGCCGTCGGTCAGCAGCACCACCACCGGGGTCTCGCCACGGCGGCGCAACGTGTCAGCCAGCTCGCGCGCGGCGTCTATGCCGCTTGCGAGCGGCGTGCCACCGCCGCCGGGAAGCCCCGCCAGACTGCGCTTGGCGCGCACCAGCGAGCGCGTGGGCGGCAGCAGCAGCTGCGCGCCGCGGCCGCGAAAGGCAATGAGCGCGACGCGGTCACGCCGCACATAGCAGTCGGCGAGCAGCAGTTCGACCGCCCCCTTGGCCTCTCCCAGGCGATGCAGCGCCGAGGAGCCCGACGCATCAACCACGAAGATCGTGGTCGTGGGCGTACGCTCCTTGAACCGGGTGACGCGAAAGTCTTCCCGCAGCACCTGAACGCGCGCGCCGGATGCGCGGCGACCGCGCAGCCGCTGCCAGGGGGCTGCCGCGCGCAGCGTCTCGATTACGTTCAGGCGCGCGCCGCCAGCCGGGTCTCCTGGTTGTGCTCCCAGCGGCCGGCCGCGCAGGCGTGAGCGCTGCGCGACACCGCGACGCCCGGCGCCGGCGCTCGCCGCGACGCTGGCCGCACCTGCCTTAAGTGCCGCCAGCAGTCCTGCGGGCAAGGCAGTGGTGGTCGCCTCCAGCACGCGATCCTCGAGCGCATGGGCCGCAGCAGCAGCCGCTGAACTCTCGCCCGGGGGTGCGGGCTGCGACGAATCCTGCGTCTCGCTGCGTTCCGGCGGCGCCTCGGGTGACTGCGGCGGCGCTGGCATCCTCGTCGCCCGCGGCGCTAGCACCAGGCGCGCCGCGCAGGTGAGATCCTCCTCGGCGAGCCGGTCGCGGCCCTGCAGCGCGGCCGCGGCACGCGCCACATTGAGCGCAAGCGAGGGCGCGCGCGCGGAACCGATGCCCAGCGCCAGGGCGACCTGGCACAGCAGCTCGATGCCCGCCGCATCGGCGGCGCTGTGCCGCGCGCGTGCGCGTGCCGCCTCGACCTGGGCCTTCAGCAGGGGCGAAGGCGCCGCCAGCGCCGCGAGCGGCAGCGCTTCGATATCCAGGTGCAGCGCCAGGCGCTCAAGGAGCGCGGCGGGGGGTCGCTCGTCGGCCTCGGCGCCCTCATCGAGAGCGATGACCCCGAAGCGCGTGGCGCGGCGGCTCGCAAATCCCTCGCGTTCCACCACGAGCTCGCCCGTGTCGAGCACGCAGGTGATGCGCGCGGCGGCGGCGGCGGAAAGCCGCTCTGCCATGGCCAGCAGCACCACGCCGCCGTCCGCACTGGCGAGGATGCCGCGCTCGGCGATGGGGCGCCCGGCGCGCAGCGTCGCGGCGAGGTCCAGGCCGCCGAGCAGCCGGCTGTCCGTGACGTGCAGAGGAATGCGACGTCGCGGCGCAGCGCGCGGCAGCAGCGACTCGGTGAGCAGGAGCCACGCGTCGCGCGCCGGACCCGCGCCGGCACGCAGTACCACGCCAGTGCCGGCCGGGTCGAGCGCGAACAGCGCTGCCGCCACACACGCCTCGTGCCAGCGCCGGGCGTCCTCGTCGGCAGCGGCGGTCACGGCAGCCACGTCAGGGGCCGAACAGTTCCAGCAGCGCCCGCTCGATGCGGGTGCCCGAGCCGGCCTCCTCCAGGGGATTGCGCCGCAGGCGGTGGCGCAACGCCGGGGCCGCCATGCGCCGCAGGTGAGAGTTATCGACCGCGCGCGTGCCCTCGAGCGCCGCAAGCGCCCGCGCGACGCGCACCAGCGTCAGCTCACCGCGCAGCCCGTCGGTCCCCAGATGCATGCACAGCCGGGCGGCGGCCTCGAGTACCGACTGCGGCACGCTCACCTGTGCGAGCGACGCGTGCGCGGTGGCGAGTTGCTCGCGCAGGCGCGCCTCCTCGGCGGCCCACTTCGCCTGAAACTCTCGTGGTGCGCGCTCGAATTCATCGCGCCGCCGTACCACCTCCACCCGCGTCGGCAGATCCTCGGGCGTACGGATCTCCACGGAGAGCCCGAAGCGGTCCAGCAGCTGCGGCCGCAACTCGCCCTCTTCGGGGTTGCCGCTGCCGATGAGCACGAAGCGCGCCGGATGGCGCACGCTCAGGCCCTCGCGCTCGACTATGTTCTCACCAGAGGCCGCGACGTCGAGCAGCAGGTCAACGAGATGGTCCTCGAGCAGGTTGACCTCGTCGACGTAAAGGAAGCCGCGGTTGGCGCGCGCCAGCAGACCGGGTTCGAACACTTTCTTGCCACCAGCCAGGGCGCGTTCCAGATCGAGCGCCCCGACGATGCGGTCCTCCGTGGCACCCAGGGGCAGATCCACCACCGGAACCGGGACCTGCACGCTGCGCAGCGCCCCCTTGCGCCGCCTCGCCCGGCAATCCTCACACAGGCGGCCGGTGTCCTTCGCATCGCACCCGTAGCGGCACTTGGCCACCGCGCGCATGGGCGGCAGCAGTTGCGCGAGCGCGCGCACGGCGGTGGACTTGCCGGTGCCGCGGTCACCGAACAGCAGCACCCCGCCGATCCCCGGATCGACCGCCGCCACCAGCAGCGCGAGCCTGGTTTCATCCTGTCCGACGATCGCTGAGAAGGGAAAGGCCATGGCAGGAAGGATAGCAATAGTCTCAGCAGGGCGTGCCGTCGCGACGTGTCATGCGCCCGCGCGCCTGCGGCGGGCTCCACATGAGATCGACGTCCGGATCCGGGTAATGTGCGGTGTCCTCAGGATCGCGGTTGCTCACGACGAGGTAGGTTGCGGGCGCCGCGCTGCGGTTGATGAGGTGGTGCCCGTCGCGAGCGGCGGCCGGAAAGCCCGCGCACGTGCCGGCGCGCAGCAATTGTTCGCCGCCCTCGGTGCGCAGCACCAGCTCGCCCTCGAGCACGTACACGAATTCGTCCTCGTGAGTGTGCCAGTGGCGCATCGAGGACGCCTTGCCTGGAAGTATGCGCACCAGATTCACGCCGATCCGCGTCAGGCCGAGCGCGTCCCCCAGGGCGCGCACCTCGCGCGGCAGCACCTGGGTGCGGTACGGCTCCGGGTAACTGGTTTGCGAGCTTGCTACCACGGTTAGCGGATCCAGTGCACCGGCGTTTGATGTCATGTCGCTGTCCCCCTGCAGGCGCTGCGGTTGACGGGCGCGGCCTGCTTCGGGGAGCATGCCACAAGCTGCATGCCTGAAATACTCGACGACGTCGGCAACTGCGTCGATGCGGTGCTGCGCCGTGTCGGCAAGCGCATCGTGCTGGCGCTGCCCCTGGGCATCGGCAAGCCGAATCCGCTCGCCAACGAGTTCTACCGGCGCGCACAACGCGACCCGGATATCGACCTGACGATCATCACGGCGCTGTCGCTGCTGAAGCCGGCGGCGCCTCCCGGACTCGAGCGCCGCCTGCTCGGGCCGCTGGTGGAACGGGTGTTCGGCAGCTACCTGGAGCCGGAGTACGCGCGCGCGGTGAAGGCCGACGCGCTGCCGGCAAACATCCGGGTGATCGAGTTCTTCCTGGCACCCGGAGCGCTGCTGGGATCAAGGCATGCGCAGCAGAATTATCTCAGCGCCAACTACACCCACGTGGCGCGCGATGTCATGGAGCGCGGTGTCAACGTCATCGCCCACCTGCTTGCGCAGCGCACGCTGAACGGGGAGCGGCAGCTGAGCCTGGGATCCAACCCCGACGTGACGCTCGACCTGCTGCCGCACCTGGCCGCGGCGCGCCGCAGCGGGCGTGACATCGTCATGGTGGGCGAGACGCACGCGCAGATGCCCTTCATGAGCGGCGCGGCGCAGATAGGTGCCGAGCACTTTGACTACCTGCTCGATGATCCGCGCTGCGACTACGACCTGTTCGCTCCCCCCAACCCCGCACTCGGCACTGCCGAGCACGCCATCGGGCTGCACGCCAGTGCCCTGGTGCGCGACGGCGGCACGCTGCAGGTCGGGATCGGCGAGCTCGGCGATGCGCTCATCTACGCCCTGTTGCTGCGCCACCAGAAGGGTGCACGGTGGTGCGCGGCGCTGGCAGCCCTCGGCAGCGGGGCGGCGACGCCTGCGGTGGCCGCCAGCGGCGGCACCTCGGCTTTCACCACCGGGCTATTTGCCGCCACCGAGATGTTCGTCGATCAGCTCCTGGAGCTCTACCGCGCCGGCATCCTGCGCCGCCGCGCCTATGACTGCCTGTTCCTCGAGCGGCTGCTCGCGCAGGGGCAGCCCGAACGCTTCGATGCCGCCATCCTCGGCGCGCTGCGTGCAGCCGGCGTCGGCCCGCGGCTGAGCGCGACGGAGTTCGTGGCTCTGCGGCACCACGGGGTATTCCGCGAGGACGTCGAGTTCAATGCCGGCCGCGTGCGCGCGCGTGGTGGCGGCTGGATCGCGGCGGACCTTGCCGACGCGGCCAGCTGCGCGCGCCTGGCTGAGGAGTGTCTCGGGCGCGAGCTGCGCAACGGGCAGGTGCTGCACGCCGGCTTCTTCCTCGGGCCGCGCGGGTTCTACGCCGCCCTGCGCGACATGCCGGAGGCCGAGCGCGCCCAGTTCACCATGCGCGGCGTCGGCTTCGTCAACCAGCTCTATGGAGCGGACCAGGAGCTGCGCATCCTGCAGCGCCGCGACGCACGCTGCATCAACACCACCATGATGGTGACGCTGCTTGGGGCTGCGGTGTCCGACCAGCTCGAGAGCGGCCAGGTCGTCTCGGGTGTGGGCGGCCAGTACAACTTCGTCGCGATGGCGCACGCGCTTCCCAAGGCGCGCTCCATCCTGTGCCTGCGCGCCACGCGCCGCCAGCACGGCCGCCTGAGCTCGAACATCGTGTGGCGCTATGCCCACGCGACCATCCCGCGCCACCTGCGCGACATCGTCGTCACCGAGTACGGCATCGCCGACCTGCGCTCGCGTACCGACTCCGAGGTGATCGCCGCGCTCCTCAACGTCGCGGACTCGCGCTTCCAGGAGCAGCTCCTGGCACAGGCGCGGGCAGCGGGCAAGATCGAGGCCGGCTACCAGATCCCGCCGGCCTTCCGCGACAACCTCCCGGAACGCATCGAGCGTGCGCTCGCGGACGGACGCAGCGCGGGATTCTTCAGCGAATATCCCTTCGGCACCGACCTGACCGGGGAGGAGATCGCCCTGGCGCGCGCCCTGAAGCACCTGCAAACCCACACCGGTACGGTGCGCGCACGGCTGCGCGCCGCCAGCAGCGCGATTTTTCGCAGCGGCGATGCGGCGCGATACGCCGCCGCGCTCAAGCGCATGGGACTCGCAAGTCCGCGCGGTGCACGTGAGCGCCTCGAGCAGCGCCTGCTCTTGTGGGCGCTGGCGGAAACTGCGGGGACCGCCCCCTAGGTGTCAGCGGTGCTTCGCAGGACGGCGGGCGGGCTTGCGCACCGCGCGCCGGGTGACCTTGCGTGCCATCTTGCCGCGCAGCTTGCGGCGCGCGGCAGCGCGGCGCACTTTCGCAGGCTTCAGCTTCCGACGCGCCTTCCCGGCCGCTGCCTTCTTCTTACGCTGTGCCGTCTTCACGGCCTTGCGCGCCGCACGTTCAGGCTTCGCCGCCGCCTTGCGCACCGTCCTGCGCGCCTGCGCCCGGGGTGGCTCGCCGCCGCGCAGCTGCTCCAGGATCGCAGGATTCTCGAGCGTCGAGACGTCCTGGGTGATCTCCTCGCCGCGCGCCACGGACTTCAGGAGGCGCCGCATGATCTTGCCCGAGCGCGTTTTGGGAAGGTTGTCGGCGAAACGGATCTCGTCAGGCTTGGCGATGGCCCCCACCTGCTCGGCGACCCAGTCGCGCAGTTCCTTCACCAGCGCGCCCGTGTCCCCGGCGGGGCGGGCGCCGCGCAGCACGACGAACGCGAATACGGCCTCGCCCTTGATCTCGTGGGGCTTGCCGACGACGGCGGCTTCCGCGACCTTGGGGTGCGCCACCAGCGCCGACTCGACCTCCATGGTGCCCAGGCGGTGCCCGGCGACGTTCAGCACGTCATCGATACGCCCCATGATCCAGAAGTAGCCGTCCTTGTCGCGGTGTGCGCTGTCGCCGGCAACATAGAAGCGCCGCTCGAACTTGGCCCAGTAGGTCTCAAGGTAGCGCTCGTTGTCGCCCCAGATGGTGCGCAGCATCGCCGGCCAGGGCCTGCGGATGACGAGGTAACCGCCGGCGTCGGGCCGCTTCACGCTGGCGCCGTGGTCATCGACGATGTCGGCCTCGATGCCCGGCAGCGGCTGCGTGCAGGAGCCGGGCTTGGTGGCGGTCACGCCCGGCAGCGGGGAGATGAGGATCGCGCCGGTCTCGGTCTGCCACCAGGTGTCCACGATCGGGCAGCGCCCGGCACCGATTACGCGCTGGTACCAAATCCAGGCCTCGGGATTGATCGGCTCCCCGACGCTGCCCAGAAGGCGCAGCCGCGAGAGGTCGTAGCGGGCCGGTACGTCATCGCCGAGCTTCATGAGCGCGCGGATCGCCGTGGGCGCGGTATAGAACACCGTCACGCCATGGCTCTCGCAGTTCTTCCAGAAGCGCCCGCCGTCGGGGAACGTCGGCGCGCCCTCATAGAGCAGAACGGTCGCGCCGGCGGCGAGCGGGCCGTAGGCGACGTAGCTGTGGCCGGTGACCCAGCCGACATCGGCGGTGCACCAGAACACATCCTCGTCGCGCAGGTCGAAGATCCACTGCGTCGTCACCTTGGACTGCAGCAGGTAGCCGCCGGTGCTGTGCTGGATGCCCTTGGGCTTGCCGGTGGAGCCGGAGGTGTAGAGCAGGAACAGCGGATGCTCCGCGTCCACCCACTCAGGCTCGCAGACCGGCGATCCGCCCTCGGTGAGCTCGTGCCACCACAGGTCGCGCCCCGCGATCATCGGCACGCTCCTGCCTGTGCGCTTGAGCACGATCACGTGCTCGACGCTGGCGCAGCCGGTGGCGAGCGCCTTGTCGGCCGCGGCTTTCAGTTCTATCACCTGGCCGCCGCGCCAGCCGCCGTCGGCGGTGATGACGAGCCGCGCCTGTGTGTCCTCGATGCGGTCCTT
>Ga0181537_10001933_pt1 | contig 18656 bp, 13 predicted proteins | sample PEATcosm2014_Bin_39_FD_119765 | JGI IMG/M metagenome (GOLD analysis project Ga0181537, IMG submission 119765) | Peatland microbial communities from MTU Mesocosm Facility, Houghton, MI, USA - PEATcosm2014_Bin23_10_metaG | ecosystem: Environmental > Terrestrial > Soil > Wetlands > Peat | place... | reverse complement strand
CTTGCCCAGACCGCCACCGTACCCATTGTTCTGGCCTCTCCGAACAGGATTGCACCGATGCGGTTTCTATCTGAGTTACCGGTTCGCGCGACCGCGTCGGTAGAGGGAATCATCAAGATGAAGGGCAGCAACAGCAGCGGGCCGATCCCGCCGAAATAGAAGATCCAGCGCCAATCTGGCGCCATAGCCACCATGCTGACTGACAAGCCGCCCACTGATGCCGCCGCGACTAAGATGCTCACCGCTGTCGAGCGGAATGACGGCACTGCCGAGTCATGGCAGCTCATGATGACGATCGGATAGAGACCGCCCATACCGATCCCGGCGAGGAAGCGCACCACCAGGAGCGCGTGATAGGTCACCACATGGGCCGTCAACAGGGAGAAAACACCGAGGCACAGTGCTGTCGCTGCAAGCAGTATTTTTCGGCCTATGATGTCGGCCAACCGGCCGCAGACCATGGCACCCAAAGTAAGTCCGACCAAGCTGGCGCTGGCGCACAGACCGGCCTCGACGGGATCCAGCGACAGTTCCCTGCTGATCCGCGACATGGCGAGGCCCATCGAGCCCAAGTCCGCCCCGTCGAATAATCCCAGCAGAACAGAAATAACGAACAGTCGTGTGTTCACAACATGCCGGTTGGTCATGGGCTTCCTCACGAAAGCGGATCGAGCGCGCAGTATTCGGAGACCTTCAGCTTCCCGAGCTGCGATAGATGAACTTCATCCGGTCCATCTGCGAGGCGCAGGAAGCGATTCATTGTGAAGAAGTTGGCGATTGGCGTGTCATCCGAAACGCCCATGCCGCCGAGGATCTGTACGCCGCGGTCGGCGACTGTTTGCGCCATCTTCGGCGCGACGATCTTGATGGCGGCGATAAGGTCCCGGGCAACCTTGTTGCCCACGCGGTCCATGGCATCTGCGGCCTTCAGAGTTAGCAGCCGGGCCATCTCCACCTCGATGTAGGAGCGGGCGATGTCCTGCCGCACGCTACTCTGGTCGGCAAGCTTGCGGCCGAAAGCGACGCGCGTGTCCGCGCGGCGCGCCATGATTTCAAGCGCGCGCTGGGCTTGGCCAATCGAGCGCATGCAGTGGTGAATGCGGCCGGGCCCTAGCCTCCCTTGGGCTATCTCGAAGCCGCGACCCTCACCGAGAAGGAGGTTGCTCGCAGGTACGCGAACATTGTCGAAGCGAAGCTCCGCCTCGCCGAAAGGCGTGTTAGTACGGCCGAACACCGATTGGTGACGCACCACAGTCAGGCCTGGTGTCCCCGCTGGCACGATGATCATCGAATGCTGGGCATGTCGTCCCGCAATGTTGTTGCTCCTGCCAAGCACGATCAGGAACCGGTGGTCGGGGTGCATCACTCCGGAAATCCACCATTTGCGCCCGTTCAGGACAAAGTCGCTACTGTCATGCTGGATGGAGAGCTCGATATTGGTAGCGTCCGAGGATGCCACCTGCGGTTCTGTCATGGCGTAGGCGGAGCGGATCTCTCCTGCCAGCAGGGGCTTTAACCATTGTTCCTTCTGCTCGGGTGATCCATATTTAGCCAGCACCTCCATGTTGCCGGTATCCGGCGCTGAGCAATTGAAGGCGACCGACGCCCAGTCGATGCGTCCCATACGCTCCGCAAGGGGTGCATATTCCAGGTTGGTGAGGCCTGGGCTGAACTCATGATATTCGTGTGGCAAAAATAGGTTCCAGAGGCCTGCCGCCTTGGCCTTGTCTTTGAGCGCCTCCATGCCCGGCCAGACTTTCCAGAGATTGGCCGAGTCGGTCACGAAGCCGTGGTACTGGGCTTCGACCGGATAGATTTCGGTGGCCATAAATGTGTCGAGCCGGGAGATCAAATCGCGGGTCTTGGACGATAATTCGAAGTTCATATTCTTCTTCCGAATGTTGACTGTCGCACCTACTGGATTCGGTGCAGGGCGCGCTGAAGAAGCTTGGTCGCGGTGTCATGAAGCTGGCGACCAGTTGCCATTGGATCGCGACCGGCACAGGCGCGCGCGAAGGTGCCCTCAAGAATAATCGCGAGCTTGTAGCAGGCAAGCACCGCGTACCAGTTGATCGAATTAAGATTGCGGTGCGAAAGGGATGCGTAGTGCGCGACTAGTTCTTCGCCGGTTGGGAATCCATCCCATGGATCGACCGTGAGGACAGGTAGATTGACAGGCGGCTCGCCATGCCAGGTCGCGAGCAGCCAGCCGAGGTCGAGTAGCGGATCGCCGATTGTCGTAAGCTCCCAATCTATGATCGCGGCGAGCTCGGGGCGGTCATTGCGGAACATGACGTTGCCTATCGAGTAATCTCCATGCAGGATGCCTGGTTGGAAGTCTGTCGGCCGGTTGGCGTCGAGATAATCGCGCACCGCCTCGATGCCGGGCAGCGCGGCGATGCCTGGCCAACCGTTATGGCGGCTATAACCTTCCAGCTGCGAACGCCACCGCGTGACTTGCCGCTCAAGATAGCCGTCGGGCTTGCCGAAGCCCTCAAGACCAACGGCTTTGTAGTCCACGGCCCCGAGCTTTACCGCGCCCTCGACTATCGAGAGCCCCATGGCATGCCGCGCCTCCGGGTTGTCCCAAAGGGAAACGGGTAACCCCGACACTGCATTGAAGCCCTCCACCGGCTCCATCAGGTAGAAAGCGTATCCAAAGCGGGCCTCATCAATGCAAGCCGCGATAAGGCGCGGATGCGGGACATCCGTTTCCGCTAGCGCCGCTAGTATGCGGGATTCCCGCCGCATCGTTTCATTGCTTTCGGCACGCTGGCAGAGCGGGGGACGGCGCATCACGAAGTGGCGTCCGCCTTTGGTGAAGCGCAGGATGATGTTTTGAGTGCCTCCGTTGAGTGGTTTGATACCGAGAATTGGCCCGCGATCCAGGCGCTGCTGCTCCATCCACTCAGCGAGAAGGGCAGTATCGACCATGTCCTCGATCGCCGTGCCGGCGGCGAAGGCTGGCTCAGGATTCACAGGCAACGCCTGCTCAGCCGCTCCTGGGGCAACTGGCGCATCATCATAGTAAAGGCCTCGCCTGGCGCGCCGAGCAGCCGGTCCGCTGGCACGCGCACGTCATCAAAAAATATCTCCGACGTGTCGGCTGACCATTGGCCGATCTTGTCGAGGTTGCTTCCGCGCGCAACCCTCTTAAGGTCTGCGTCAATAAAAAGCAGTGAGATGCCTTTTGCGCCTGCATCGACGGTGCGCACGGCGGTTGCCAACAGGTCAGCGTTTTGGCCGTTGCTAATGAACGTCTTGGCGCCGTTGACTATGTAGTGCGTACCATTAAAGCGTGCAGAGGTACGCAACCGGGCAAGGTCAGATCCACCGTTGGGCTCTGTCATCACGATGGCGCTGACGCATGCTCCCGAAACCATTTTAGGCAAGTAAGCTTGCTTCTGCTCGTCGGTACCGTAATGAATAAGATAGTCCGGCACGATATCGGAGTGGACGTTGATCGCGATCGGTGATCCGCAATAGCCAAGTTCCTCCGCGACGATGGCGTTGAAGCGGAAATCGAGTCGTAGGCCTCCGTAGACTTCGGGCACCTGCGGGCACAGCAATCCTGCCTCTCCGGCGGCGAGCCAGAATGAGCGATCGGTGCTTCCCTCCGCGTCGAAGCGTGCCATGTTCGGTTCCAGATGCCGTGCAAAGAAGCGTCGCACGGCGTCCCGGAACATGGAGTGGCTCTCATCCCAGCCGATGCGATGGGCGGTCTCGATCATGTCTCGGCTCCGGACAATAGGCGCGCTGCAAAGGATGTACAATCCGTGTACCGAATGACTACCAGCTCGATCGGAGAATCGAGCGGTGCCGCGCCATCGCTGAGTAGCCGAGTGACGACGCGAATGCCCTCGTCGAGATCAACAACGCAAACACGATACGGCGCTTCCCGCTGGAAAGCGGCGGGCACCGCGTACATAGTCGTCCAAGAGTAGAGCTTGCCTTGGCCGGACAGCTCGGTCCACTCGATCGGCTCGCCCCATTCGTGGGGCGAGAACGGTTTAGGCGGGAAGGTGAGCCCGCCCGAGCGAGCGCCGCGCGTGGTGATGAAGCGGCCGTCGTCCAACGCGTGCCAGAAGGTTTTGGTGAAATCCGAAATCCGTGGTGGATATGGATGCGCGTAATCCCGCATGATAGTTTTGAGCACTAGTGGATCCCTTCGAGGATGTGCACAAGCGCGGCGTTGTAGTTGCCGAGTTCGGCGGCAGTCAACCCGAGCTCAGCGCTGGCGACCTGGCGGGCGCCGGCGGTGCCGCGCAACTGATCCACCGCCTCAACGAAGCTATAGAGGGGCGTGATGTAAGGCGGATGTCCTCGCGACAGCAGGCCTCCAGAGGTGGCAAGCGGGATTGTACCGCCGAGCGATGTGCGGCCTTGCGCTGCCCACACTGCGCCTTGGCCTCTCGGGATAAGCCGCAATGCTTCGCTGGCCAGGATTTCCATGATGGTGACGGCAGCGTAGAGCTCACCGAAGTCGATGTCACCGGGTCCAATACCTGCCTGTTCATACGCGGAACTTCCAGCGATCTCAAGCGCGTTGAGCGCAATCATGTCGTTAGGCTCGTCGCTTACCTGATGGACGCCCTCGTGGTAGAAGGCGCGCGAGCGGATACGGACGTAAGGTTTGCCGAGACCGCGAGCGACGTCCTCCTCTGCGAGCACGAGGCAGACAGCGCCATCGCTTCGGGGCGGCACTTCGAAAAGGCCGAGCGGCGAGACGATCGGAGGCTTGTTGAGTACCTCCGCCAGCGTCAGCGGCGTGCGGAATTGGGCTAGCGGATTAAGGGCGGCATGTGCGCGATTTTTGACCGCGACTGAGGCGATCTGCTCGCGCGTCGCGCCAGTCTCATGCATGTAGCGCATCGCGTCCATTGCACCCCAAGCGATGGGGCTGATGCCGAAAGGAGCTTGAAAGTCGACATCGCCAACGGCGCGCATGGAACTCATCATCAAGTCGGCAGCCTTGGCCTGTGATTCAAAATTGATGCCCATCGCGAGTGCGACCTTCGACCGACCGAGGAGGATGTCGTTACAAGCATTCTCAAAAGCCAAACCGCCCGTCATCCCGTTGCCCAGCGCCTCGCTGACCGAGCCGGTACAGGCAAGCTTGAGGTAGCTCGCCATGAAGGTGCCGAAGTATTTCTGGCGTGTGTATTCGCGAGGCAGGGTTAGACAGAGCGAGCTAATGTCGCGCTTTTCAATGCCCGCATCGGCAGTGGCCTCGATCACCAGCCCCGCGAGCACCTCGTGCTCGAGCGTCGCGATTTCCGCCTCAGGAGGTGTCTGCCATTTTCCGCAGGGCAAGGCCGCGTAACCGATGATGGCAACCGTTTTCGACATATGGTTTTGCCAGCCACCTTCCAGCGGCCACTCCCCCCTTGACATCAGTCAATGGCCCAACCAATATCATGGCCCTGCCCGGTAGAGCAAGTTTTTTTTTGGGGAGTGCGGACGATGGATCACTATCTGGACGGATTGCGCGTTCTGGAGGTCGCCGATGAATTGGGCGAATATGCTGGAAAGGTCCTTGTCGGCCTGGGAGCCGACGTCGTCAAGGTCGAGCCGCCCGAGGGAGAATCAACCCGCCGTATAGGCCCTTTCCGTGACGACCGTCCCGACCCCGAGGCCAGTCTCCATTTCTGGCACTACAACCATGGCAAACGTAGCATCGTCATCGATCTGGATGCGACCGAGGGGCAGAAGCAGTTCCGTGAACTTGCGGCGCAGACGGACATGGTTATCGACACGCGTGCGCGCACTTACATGGCAGATCGTGGGATTGATTACGAAGCACTCGCCACGCGAAATCGCGGCCTGATCTACGCCCGCATTAGCCCGTTTGGCGACACAGGTCCCTGGGCCGACTATCTGGCGAGCGATCTCGTCCATCTGGCGCTCGGCGGCGTGATGATGAACTGCGGCTATGACCCGCATCCGACCGCCGGCTATGAGACCCCGCCGATCGCTCCGCAAATGTGGCACGCTTATCATATTGCCGGCGAGGTGACGGTGATTGCGATGCTCGGCGCACTCGCTCATCGCCGGCGCACGGGCGAAGGTCAGCGGCTCGTGACCAGCGTGCACAATGCAGTAAGTCAGAATACCGAAACGGATCTTCCTGACTGGGTTTATCTTCGCCAAGCTCATTTTCGGCAGACATGCCGCCATTCGTTTCGCACGACGAGTGTGCCCGCCTTGTCGCTAACCAAGGATGGCCGCTACGTCATGCCTTACAAGACCTACCTTCGCTCCGCCGCTACCTTCTCGTCCGAAGCACCGCGCGCGGCCGCGGCGGTGCTCGCGAAATATGGCATGGACGAGGGGCTTTCCTCCGCAGGTGCGGAAGCGTGCAGTGCCGCAGAAGAGCGGCTATCGCTTATGATCGACCGCCTCTCTAATCGCCTCCTGTTCAGCGCAGACCTTTGGCGCGACGGGCAGGACCACGGGCTGCCCTGGGCACCAGTCCGCCGGCCTGAGGAGAACGCGCAGGATCCGCACTGGATCGCGCGGGGAACCTTCACGCCCGTACATCACGAGGAGGATGACGCCGACTACACCTACGTCGGCGCGCGCTGGTACAGCGAGCAGGCGCCGTGGAAAGTCTCAAAGGCGCGTCCGGCCCGCATTGGCGAGCATAACGAGGCAGTCCTGCGCGAATGGTCCGCACCACGGGCGGCGGAGCCGATCATCGATGGCAGCGGTCTGTCCCGTAGTGCCGGCTCGCCCGTTGTCGAAGGCGCTCCGACCGCGCTCGCTGGGGTCCGCGTTCTCGATCTCGGCTGGATGCTAGCAAGCGCCGGTGCCGGACGTTATCTCACGGCGCTCGGCGCCGACGTTATCAAAGTCGAGCATATTGGCCGCATCGACGGCCTGCGTTTCGGCGCCGGGCGCTGCCCGCCAGGCGGAAGGGCAGAACGTGACAATGCCACGGATTTCATTGCAACGCCGAGGGGTGACGATCCCAATCGCTGCGGAGCCTTCAGCGAAGTAAATTCCGGCAAGCTCGCCATGTCGCTCAATCTCAAAAGCGCGCGCGGCAAGGAGATTCTCGAAGATCTCATCCGCAATGTCGATGTCATCGTTGAGGGCTTCTCGCCCGGTACGATGGAGCGGATGGGTTTTGGATACGAACGACTGCGCGAGATCAATCCGCGCATCATCTACGCGCAGCAGTCCGGCTTCGGAGAATACGGCCAATACGGTCGCACCCGGGCGTTCGGTCCGACCGCGCAAGCCTTCAGCGGCGTAAGCGAAATGTCCGGGCTGCCCGAACCCTATCCGCCAGCTGGGATCGGCTATTCCTATCTCGATTGGTTCGGCGCCTACAATCTTGCCACTGCCATGCTTGCAGCTCTGCATCGCCAGGCGACAAGCGGGGAAGGATGTCATATTGATAGCTCGCAGACCGAGATGGGGCTCTACCTCACTGGCACCGCAATCCTCGATAATTCAGTCAACAAAAGGCGCTGGGCACGTTATGGCAATCGCTCTCCCCATAAGCGTTCAGCGCCGCATGGCGCCTATCGGGGGCTGGGAGAGGATGAATGGATCGCCATCTCTGTATTCACGGACGAGCAGTGGAGCAGCCTCGCCAAGTCGCTACGCCGTTCTGAGTGGCTCGCAGATCCGCGCTTTGCCAACCTCGATTCACGGTTGGCGCATCAGGAGACGCTCGACCCCTTGATTCAGGCGGCGACCATCGGTGTCGATGTCTATGAGTTGATGGATCGGCTGCAGCGGGCGGGTGTCCCGGCTGGCGTCTGTCAAACGGCGCAAGATCGCTGCGAGCGCGATCCGCAATTGCGTTACGAAGGTTGGCAGATCGATCTGCCCCAGACCGAAATCGGCCTCTGGCCGATTAAGCAATTTCCAGTCCGCCTTGAACGAACGCCTGGTCACTCCGGAGGACGCATAGGGCGCGCGGGTCCTAACTATGGAGAGGACACCGACCTGGTTCTAGGCATGGTCTGTGGCATGTCGCGCGAGAAGGTCGCTGCTTTGCGCGAGGAAGGCGCGCTGTGACTGAGGTGCGTAGCCCGATCGATTTCAGTGGCAAGACCGTCCTCGTCATCGGGGGTTCGAGTGGAATCGGCAACGGCATTGCGCGAGGCTTTCTCGATTCCGGTGCAGAAGTGCATATCTGGGGCACGAAAGAGTCGCCCGAGAGCTATGCCGGCGGGGACGGGAATTTTAACCGCCTACACTATCAGCAGATGAACGCCGCTGATCCTGGGGCGATCGAGGCGTTCAATCCTCCATTTAAGAAACTCGACGTGCTGGTGCAGAGCCAGGGAATCATTCTCTATTCACGCGGCGAGTTCGAGGTCAAAGGGTTCCGACGCGTTCTGGAAGTAAACCTCATCAGCTTAATGACTTGCGCAATGAAATTTCATCCGCTTCTAGTGGAGGCGCAGGGCTCGATGATCGTCATCAGTTCGAGCGCCGTCTTCCACGCGACAAAAGGCAATCCGGCCTACAACGCTTCGAAAGCGGGTGCGGCCGGCCTAACGCGTACCCTGGGACAGGCCTGGGCATCGGATGGCATCCGCGTCAACGGAATCGCGCCGGGTTTTGTCGAAACCAAGCTGACTGCCGTCACCACCAAGAACGAACGTCGTCGCGCGGAAGCGCTGTCGCGAATTCCAATCGGCCGGTTTGGCAGGGTGGACGAGGTGGCGGGGATCGCCCTGTTTCTGGCCTCTCCCATGTCCAGCTTCATCGTGGGCCAGACGTTGCTGGCAGACGGAGGAATGCTGCTCTGAGCGTCAGATACGAGTTCGCATAAACGAAGGAAATTTGAATAGCCATTCGGAAGTTGTGGAGCGCAAAGGTTTTGGGGAAGGAAGGAACACGTGCTAGAGCGGATCTATGATTTCATCATTATCGGCGCCGGCTCCGCGGGATGCGTTCTCGCCAACCGATTGTCCGCTGATTCTTGTTGCTCCGTGCTGGTCATCGAAGCCGGAGGGATGGACGGACAACTCATGATGTCGATGCCCCTGGCATGCGGAAAAGTGTTCTACGACCCTGCGCTAAACTGGCCCATTGCAAGCGATCCTGAGCCCCGCGCGGATAACCGGATAATCAAGCTCGCGGCCGGCAGAGTGATTGGCGGTGGCTCTTCGATCAACGGAATGATGTATACCCGCGGGCACCCGCGCGATTACGATCGATGGGTCCAGTTGGGATGTACGAGTTGGTCCTACGAAGACGTACTGCCATATTTCCGGAAGGCAGAGTCGAATTGGCGAAGGGAGAGCGGGACACATGGCCATAGCGGGCCACTCACGACATCCCCTCCCCTCAAAGATCGTCTGTTCGACGTGTTCGCTGAGACGGGGAGGAAGCTCGGTTATGGCGTAACCGACGATTTTGAGCGGGATGGACCTGAGGGCTTCGGCTTGCCTGATACGACCACCCATGCCGGGCGCCGAGCCAGTACGTCGCAGCGCTACCTCCGCCCAGCTCTAAAGCGTGCCAACCTGACACTGGTTTGCCGCGCTCAGACAAACCGCATCCTCCTTGAAGACAAGCACGCCGTTGGCGTCGAATACGTGAAGAACGGCATTGTCCAACAGGCGAGGGCGCGGAGGGAGGTTCTTCTGTCGGCCGGTGCATTCAACTCTCCGAAGTTGCTGATGCTCTCTGGTATTGGCCCTGCCGACCATCTACACGAGATGGGGATCGCCTGCGCGCACGACTTGCCGGGTGTCGGCCGCAATCTGCAGGACCACTATGGTTTTTCAGTTGTCTATCGAACGCGCGGCCGTATGGATTTCGATGGCCAGATGCGCCTCGATCGCCTCACCGGCTCGGTCTTGCAGTGGAAGTTGACAGGGAGGGGGCCAATATCGGGACTTCCGCTCACAGCAATCGCATTCTTGCGGACTCGAGAGGAAATCCCGAGCCCTGACATTGAGCTGTTATTCACGCCAGCATCGCTTGACGCTCAGGCATGGTTCCCCGGTTGGCGCCCCGCCAACGGCCAAAAGATGGCTATCTCTGTCTCGCTCATGCGGCCCGCCAGCAGTGGCCGCGTCATGTTGCGCGCCGCAGATCCGTCGGCGCCGCCGCGTATCATCCTCAATTATCTGGCAGAGCCTGAAGATCGCGTAACCTTGCTTCGCGCGGTGCATCTGATTCGGACGATCATGAGGACCGAGCCCGCTGCTTCACTGGTCGAGAGGGAGCTCAGCCCTGGTGTCGGAGCTTGCGACGACGAGTCCGTTGCTGCTCACATCCGGGCGACCGTGCGATCAATGCAGCACGCGTCAGGCACGTGTGCGATGGGTAATGGTCAGAACAGCGTTCTCGATCCGGATCTCCGTGTGCGCGGCATCGCAGGGCTGCGCGTAGCCGACGCGTCAGTCATGCCGGTTGTGATAGCCGGCCACACAAATGCACCAACCATCATGATCGCGGAGAAGGCTGCCGATCTCATTCTTGGCCGGAGCTTTCACGGTGCGGCTGTCGGAAGATCCGCAGCGCTGGGTGCCCATCACTTGACCTAATAAGAACGGAGAACTTCCATGTCTCAACCTTATAGCCCTATGCGTTATCCGGACCGTTTGTTTATTGGCGGCCAATGGGTCAAGCCATCGACTGATGCCAAGATCCAGATCATCGCGCCCGCTACCGAGGAAGTGGGATTTACGGTCGCGGAGGCCGTGGAGGCGGATGTCGATGCGGCCGTCACTGCGGCGCGGAAGGCGTTCGACGACGGTCCATGGCCACAAATGACCCATGCCGAGCGCGCTGGCTACCTCCACGCCATCGCCAAGAAGCTCCGCGAGCGCGTCGAGGACATGGCCAAGGCGGCTCCGATGGAGAATGGCATTCTTCAGATCTACGCCCGCGGTTCTGCGGGCTCTGTTGGCCCAGTCTTCGATACCTTTGCCGATATGGCACAGACCTTTACCTTCATGGAGCGCCATGTTCCGGGTCCCACGGGGGGCGGCGGAATCGGCCTAAAGGTTTACGAGCCGGTCGGCGTCGTCGCGGCAATCGTTCCGTGGAACGGGCCAGCGGTTATTGGCGCTTACAAGATTGCGCCGGCGCTGCTTGCGGGCTGCACGGTGATCCTCAAATTGTCGCCTGAGGCGCCGAGCGCCGGCTACATCCTCGCCGAGGTTGCATCGGAGCTTGGGCTGCCGGCAGGTGTTCTGAATGTCATCACAGCTGACCGCCAGGCATCTGAGGCGCTCGTGATGGACTCGCGGGTTGATAAAGTAAGCTTCACGGGCTCGAACGCGGCGGGGCGCCGGATCGCGACGATTTGCGCCGATCGAATGGCGCGGCTGACACTAGAGTTGGGCGGCAAGTCTGCCGGTCTGATCCTCGACGACTACGACGTGGCGAAGGCGGCGGAGACAATCTCGCGCTCCGCCCGTGTACTGTCGGGTCAGATCTGCTACGCGGTCACGCGGTTGATAGTCGATCGGAAACGGCATGATGAATTCGTCGATGCGCTCGCCTCATCGTTCGGCAGTATCAAAGTCGGTGATCCATATGATCCCGAAAGCCAAATGGGGCCCGTGGCAACATCCCGGCAGCGAATCCGCATTGAAGGCTATATTGCTAGAGGCAAGAGTGCAGGCGCGACAATCGCCGCAGGCGGCGGCCGTCCAGCCCACCTCAGCCGCGGCTTCTACGTCGAGCCGACAGTCTTCGTCAACGTCGATAACCATTCGGTGATTGCGCAGGAGGAGATTTTCGGACCCGTGCTGTGTGTCATTCCGGCCGATGGTGAGGACGAGATGATCCGCATTGCCAATGACAGCATTTACGGGTTGAACAATTCCGTGTTCACCAATGACCCGACTCGAGCGTATGCAGTGAGCCGTCGCCTACGCTCGGGCACCGTGGGCCACAATGGCTATCGGACGGACGCGACGATTGGGTTCGGTGGGTTCAAGCAATCCGGCATCGGCCGCGAAGGAGGGGCGGAAGGCCTGCATGCCTATCTCGAATCTAAGACGATTCTTCTTGACGAGGACCCTGTCGCGCTCGCTTGAGTGTGCTCGATATTTGTTAAGCGGAAGGGGATCTAGGTCCGAAGCCTATAGCAGGATCTCCTGTACGAGAAGGTTCAGCATGATCTTGACGGACAATTAACGCCTTTCGGCTTTTGCAGCTCCTCGTTTCAACCTCAACCGGGTTCACGGTTCGCGACACTCATTTACGGACGCTTATTCATCGTCGAGCCCCAGTGCAAACGCCTCCTTCATTCTGCCGGATGTCAATCTTGCTATTCAATCGCCAATAATGCTCTTCAGCACCGTCTGAAGATTAGGCCTCACCGTACATTCGTTGCAAAAAGTGATGGGATGGACCCTCCCGCTTTTCTTTCGGTAGGAACGGCGGGACGATCGCTGCTGCCCGAAAACTAGCCCATCGGAGGAGACGCGACGAGTCAGATGCGCACTATGACGAGCCAGCTCCTTTTGCTCCGGCGCAATGGAGTCTTCCAAGTCGAGAATGATCGCATCGGCAGATGAATGCCGGCTTTGTCGATTGCTCTGAGATTCGTCGCTGGAATGTACAGCACGCTGCGGCGTCTGCGGGTCATGGTCATGGTAGTGGGTCCTCAATCGTCTCGCTTCGGTCAGCCGGGCGAGTCGGGCTTCTACGCTATCAATAGTTGAGCACTCTCTTGAGCTCCCCACCCAGAGCGCCACCGACGTCCGCTGCCGTGCGCTACAGCGCCAAAATAAATGTGGGACGAAATGGATAACCGAAACAGCCGCCGAAATGCTGAGATCGTGTTTCGCACGGGCGTGCGTGAATGACATCTAATTCGCCATCTGGGCAGAGGGTGGTCAGCATCGCCGGACTTACAGAATAAAGTGAAAGACTCAGTACTCCACCCTCTGTAGGTTTTATCTGGTCCGGCAAATGCCAGGCGGGTCATGCGTGTTCTCATTGCGCAAGATAAGGCGTGCGTTATCGCGTCGCGCGCCAATTCACCCCTGATCGTTTCTCTGGGAGCTGACGGCCGATGGACATCAAGCCGCGCGATCGACTGTCGGGTTTCTGCTGCGGTGCCAGACCGCATCGAACTCCTTGCCCCTCGTTGCACCCGGCGAGAAAGGATAATCACTCGGCCATTTCCAAAATCATGGGCTCTTCCTCTGCGGTAGATATTTCTGTCGTCTTGTCGATCGAGAGTGGAAGTCTGAGGGAAGCAGCAAACAGAAGAGCGTGTAGCAAGCAAAGTAGAATAAAGGGCGCAACAAATGCGCTCGAGAGGGAGAGATGTGGATGTCCCGACCGTAAACTCCATCCTAGGAAGGCCGCGCAGAGCGTTGTCATCGTGGGTCCTCCAAGACGCTGCACGATGTTGAGAGAGGTGGTGGCCATCGGCAGGCCACGCTTTTTGACCGAGGCGTATGCGGCGGAAATGGAAGGGATCCCCACCGCGCTCAGCCCGACGCCGCGCAGGAAAAGAGCGCATGTGAGTACTGCGACACTCAATCCGTGACTGGCAAGCCAGATGAATGGCAGCGTCCCCGCGAGAGCTAGAAATGCTCCTCCTGCGGATACATTGCGGATCCCAAATCGCTGCGTCAGCGCTCCTATCCACGGATAAGAACAGATCATCCCTACTCCAAGAGGAGCCAATAGCCAGCCGGTCGCACTGGGGGAGCGGCCGCACGCGCGGATCAGATAGATCGGAATCAGCATCTGACCCGCAAACGAGACTCCGTTCGACATAAATTGGGTGACCGTAGAGGCAGCGAAGGTCTTGCTCTTGAATAACTGAAGGTCGATCAGCGCTCGATGTCCTTTGCGAACCGCGACCTTGAAGAACATCGCAAGCAGCGCAACAGAGAGCGCCAGAGTGATCTGGCCGATGCGCTCGCCCATATGACCCGAGCCATACAGAAATAGCACGAGGCCGGGAGAGAGCAGGGCAAACCCCACCAGATCCAGGTCCCGTTGCTTCGTCTCTTCGCGGTCGTTCGGCAGGAAGAAAATAGCCAGTACGATGGCCAGTGCGCCGACCGGCAGGTTGACGATAAAGAGCCAGCGCCAGGAGGCGTGCTGCAGGATAGCGCCGGCAATCACGGGGCCGAGTATCGGCGCCAGCATGATGGGCAGGGCAGCATAGCCGAGGACGCGCGCCATATGTCTACCGGCAACGCGCGCCATCATCATCTGCATCATCGGCGCCATCAGTCCGCCGCTCATGCCCTGCAGGATTCGAAAACCGATCAGTGCATTCGCAGACCAGGCGATGCCGCATAGGGCTGAGCAGAGCGTGAAAGCGGAGAAGCACCAGAGGTAGAGAGACTTGGCTCCAATGCGCTCGACCAGCCAGCCGTTCAGCGGAAGCATGAGGGCCAGGGCCAGGAGATAGCCGCTCGTGGCCCATTGAATCGTCGTGAGGCTGCTGTGCAGCTCCACGGCAAGTGTGGAGAGTGATACGTTGACCACATCGAGCAGCGAAAGAAAAGGGCCCATCACTGCAACCGACGTGATTTTCCAGACCTGTGGGTCAAGCCGGTCCGGATCCCGGGGCACTTTAGACAAGTGCTGCGATGACCTCATCGGTGGCGCGAATGCGGGCCAGACGCGGGAGGATCTTTTCGAACGCAAAACGATGCTCTTCGGCGTCGGTGCCTGCGCAAGCGTCTTCGACGAGCACAAAGGCGAGGCCGAGGCCAGTCCCCTGGCGTGCGGTGGACTCCACGCCGTGGTTTGTGGAGATACCGGTGAGGACAACGGTGTCAACGCCACGGGTCTTGAGCTGTTGCTCTAAGTCGGTGCCGGCGAACGCGCCCCAGTGGCGCTTGGTGACGAGAAGGTCGCCTGGCTGGAAACCGGCGGAAGGAGCGATCTGCGACGCAACAGCAGGTATTGGCTTGTCGCCCGTGTTGAACGGCTGGTCGGCGGGAAGCTTCAGGAAGCCGTTGAGATCGACGTTCACATAGACAACCGGAGAGCCGGCGGCGCGGAAGGCTTCGGCAAGCTTTTTGGAGTTTGCGACGACCTGCGCGGCCGCATGCGGGGCGGTGTTCACGCCGACGGTGGCATTCTGCAAATCAATAAGGACGAGTGCGGTCGTTTTGGGGTTGAGCTGAAGTACTGGCATGGAATCCTCTTTCCGGAAACTGTTTTGGTAAGTCGAGTGAACCCTCGACTTCTAGGATGTAGAATACGAGCAGCGTCGATTCGGGGCCTTCACTCACGGCTGTGAATGAACAGAGTCCGCTACCGAAAGCGATACGAAGCGCTGATCCCCCATTCCGCCGGCTGTCCCATATAACGAACAATCGCGTCGCTTTGCTGGTATACGGAGGTCCAGTAGTATCGGTCGGTGACGTTTGTGCCGTATAGCCATATTCGCGCCCGATCATCCGAGGTCTTCACACCCACCCTGAGGTTCGTGACGTAGTAGGAGGGAATGGCAACTTGCGGATAATCGCCGAATTGTCCATTGGTGCGGCTGTGGTACGTGAGGCTCGCGCCAAAAAAGCCCAGGTACGAAGGCGACAGTGACCAGTCGTATTCGCCGTCAGATACAAATTGCCACTTTGGCGTAAACGGGAACGGGGAACCCGCAAAATTTACCGTATCGGCGGGCGTTAGCGAATTGGTGCCATAATTAACGTACTGAAGCACGCGAGTATCCAGGTAGCTGGCCGATGCGCTGAGATTCAGGGACCGGAACGGGGCCCACCGTACTTCCAATTCGGCGCCCCGGATGTCACTCCTTGGAACATTCACCAACTTTTCGAGAAGGCCGAACACTGGGTCTGGGTACTTGCCTCGAAATTGTTTATCGAGATAGAAGTAGTAAAACGCGGCGGCATTCACCTGCAAGCGATTGTTGAAGAGATTCGATTTGCTGCCTACTTCATAGGCCATGACGCTCTCTTGCGTGACGGGCGTGAACTCGTAGTTGCCGGCGCCGGTAATCACCGGGAAGCTACCCGATTTGAATCCCTTGCTGGCGCTACCATACAACAAAGTGGCCTCATCGGGCTTCCAGTCGGCACCCACCCGCCAGGAGACGTTGTCCTGGTCTAGCTTTCCGTAGTAAGTGCCTGGTGTCGGATTGGTGGGAGATACGAATCCGTAGCAGCCGCCCTTGGGTATCACCACTACGTTGGGTGGATAGGGCGGGAAAGACGCCACGCCGTTCTTGAGGAGGTTCTCCGCGAACGTAAAGCCAGCGGCGATGCCTCCATCCACATCGAACATGCAGGAGGTATCCGAGCGCTTCGTGTCGGTGTAGCGCGCGCCCGCGTGAAGCGTCAAGGACTCGATCGGATGGTATTCAAGATTCGCGAAGCCGGCGTATGTCTTTATCGGCTGATCCGAGTAGTTGCCAACATAGGTATAAGGGAATATGCCGAAAAGGGGATCGTTGGTGGTCGCCGAGATATTATTTATCTCGTTCTCGTAAGTGTCGTCTTTCTCGAAGTTTCCACCCACAACGTAGTGAAACTGCTCACTCTGACCGGTCAGGCGTAACTCCTGCGAGACAGTCGTAATGTCGCCTCGTGTAATGTAATCGATGTCCGAATAGGTCATTCCATCGCCGTCGTTGCCCTGGTGTTGGTTGTAGTGCTCATAGTTGCTGAGCGAAGTCACTTTCAGTGCCGGTGTCAAATCGTAGTCGAGCCTAAGCGCTGCCTGGCCGAAATTGTTGTCCTTTCGCGTGTAGCCTTGTGTCCAATCGGCGGCCTGATCGTTCCTCGGAGGCAGCGGATAGTTGACCAGATACGAATGCGGGGTCGCTCCGTTCTGCGATTGGATGTACGCCAGCTGCGGAGCCTGCGTATCGCCCCGGTCGACCCAGCCATTGATGTTCAGCTCCGCAGAGAACCCTGGAGTTGGTGCCCAGTCCAACAGTAGTCGCCCCATATCCAAATCCTTGTTTCCAAGGGAGCCTGTAAAAGTGTAGGCCTTCTGCCAGGCACCACCTTGCTCGGTCTTTATCGCGAAGCGTGCGCTCAGGGTCTCGGTCAGCGGTCCGCTGATGAAGGCGTCTGATTCCATCGCGGCGAATCGGCCGTAGCTGACGGTGCCGCCATATTCCAAGGTTTGCGTGGGCTTATTTGCGATGTAATTGATGGCACCGCCAGTGGAGTTCTCGCCGAACAAGGTTCCCTGAGGACCCTTCAGCACCTCGACGCGCTGCATATCCAAATCAGCACCGAGACCCATCAGCGGGAACGGAAGCGGTACCTCGTCCACATAAACGCTGACCGCCGGACTCGCGGACATGGATTCTTCAAAGTAACCCACGCCGCGCAACGTATAGACGGGTGTCGATGTGGGTGTCTGCGCGAAGGTAAAACCGGCAACCACCTTGTCCAAGTCCTGAGTCGAGGTGATACCTCGATCCGCAAGGTCGTTACCGCTAAATGCCTGAATGGACATGCCAATGTCCTGGAGCCGTTGCTCGCGCTTTTGCGCCGTCACCACGATTTCCATCAACCCCGCGGAGTCATCCGCCGGCGACTGCGACGAATTTTGTCCCGCATTCTGCGTGGGCGTAATTACGTTCTGTTGGGCGATCGAAGTGGAAGTGAATACGACCGCGGCAACGAGCGAGACCCATCCGGACCTGCATGAGCGTGAAAGCATGTGTCCAACCCCCTTGGTTCCTTCTTGCACCTTGGCCAACCGGATCGGGACCTCGTGGATGCCGTCCGGGACACCGAGATTTATACGGAACTCGGATACCATGATGGATATACAATTCCGCAAAGTCAAGTAGCTTTCATGAGCCGGCATGAACTTGGCGCGGCTTTCGCGCGGGCGCGCGCGGTAGCGCGGGCTTAAGACAAAGTTACGGAGGACTTTGGGTACGTCGCGGAATGCTCGGCTCGCGTGCGCCGCTTGATGACGAGATACGTGAGCGGCACCCCACCGAATGAACCTCGACGGGGCATGCCGCGAAAATTCGCGGCCAGTTAATGCTGAGGCGCGCTAACCAGTGTTCCACTCGATGGGGAGGCTGTCCAACCCGGTAAGGTCCCCGGTGTGGGCGCGGATTTTCGCGTCTCCTTGGTGCCGGAATTTCGGGATGCGGCGGAGCCATTCCTCCAGGAAGATGGGCAGCTGCACGCGAGCCATCGGCGCTCCCATGCAAAAGTGTGGACCGGCGCCGAAGGCCAAATGCGATTCGGGACGGCCGGGATGTACCTCCGCGGGGCACTGGAAATGATGGGAATCCATGCAGGCGAATGCGGCCGACAAAAGTACATTGTCCCCGGCTTTCAATATCACGCCGTCGAGCTCATAATCCTTTTTTACGAATCTATTCGTGGCGAGAATGGCGTAGCGGCGGAACATCTCCTCCATGAATTTCGGAATGGCGTCCGAGTCGTGCGCCAGCCGCTCTTGAAGGGGCGGCCGGCTCGCGAGGTGATGCAGGGTCCACGCGGCCGTGGTGCCCATGGTATCGAGCCCCGCGAGCAGTTGAAACAATATGAACCCGGTGCATTGCGACGCCGAAGGGCGCGCGCCTTCGATCGAACAGTTGATGAATGCGTTGAACAGGCCCGGTGCCGAGCGCCCCAGGTTTTTCTCGTAAAGATCCTTTGACGCATCCAGCATTCGCCTGGCAGTGGCGAAGCGGACTGAGTAATCGTATTGATGGAGCATGCCCCACAAATAATCTATGTACCGGT
>Ga0181537_10001932_pt1 | contig 18657 bp, 14 predicted proteins | sample PEATcosm2014_Bin_39_FD_119765 | JGI IMG/M metagenome (GOLD analysis project Ga0181537, IMG submission 119765) | Peatland microbial communities from MTU Mesocosm Facility, Houghton, MI, USA - PEATcosm2014_Bin23_10_metaG | ecosystem: Environmental > Terrestrial > Soil > Wetlands > Peat | place... | reverse complement strand
TCTGCCAAGATGTCTCGGTCGCGAGGAGGAGGGGGAGAGGAAGAAGAATCGGCAGAGCCACAGGCGCCAGCCGCCATGGTGGCCATGGCACAGGGAGGCGGAGGCATGGCCTACGTGCAGGACCTGTCCAAGGAGCAGACGGTCAACGAGGACGACCCCATCACGCTGGCCGACGGACTCAAGACCAACATGATCGTCACAGAGATCGAGAAGCTCCCCGTCCGTCTGCGGTACGTGTACCAGATGGGCTCTGCTCCGTCTCTGGACGAAGAGTCGACGGTGACGTGCCTCAACGGGGTGCACTATTCCGACACCTCCCGCGTGCTCGACTGGGTGCCCCTGCGCGATGTCGCCAAGCCACTGTTCTCTGGACGTGCGACGGTCTACGACGGAGCTCTGGGTTCCCCGTCCAGCTCACCCATGAATGAGCAGCCCGTCAACCTCAACGGGTGGATGGAGATCCAGGGGCGCATCCGTCTCGACCTTGGACCCACCGGAGCGGTCAAGTGCCGCAGTTTTGTGGAGCGGGAGATGCGCGATACCCAGGCCAAGATCCGCACCACACGCGTGAGAACCGAGCTGCTGGTGTATGCCAAGACGGCGGGTCTGTTTGAGATCAAGCTCGAGCTCTACACGGAGCAGACCGCCGCCATGCCAGAGATCGTGGGCATGTACACGCGCAACGAGGTTCTGGCCCGTGCCCTGGACAGGCAGGCCCAGCGCAACCTGCTCTGCGGTGCCAACCTCTACGAGCAGACCACCCAGGAGCCCAACGCCGAGATGCAGCGGCTCTGGAAGCGCGCTGCGCAGCGTGACCACCCCGCCGTGGTCAAGCACATCAACGAGAACGAGCGTGGCGACGTGGATCACTACAAGAAGGACCTGGCACTGCAGGTGGTGATCCGTCCCGAGGATCTGGCCAACGGAGGTGCCGTGGGTGGCGAGTATCCTGCGGCATTTATCGTTCTCTATTACAAGGTCGAGTATCCGTTTGCCTGATAGTCGCAATAAACCCCATCACCATCATCATGCCAGCTTGTCGATGCTGTTTCCGATCATCAAGGGGACAAACGAGCATCAGGATCTGCGATGATTGCCTCTACCACGACCCCGCCGCCGCGTGCCCACTTGTGGAGGAGAGAGTTGTTCCGTTAATCCGCTACCTGAATAACAAACAACCGCCACCACTGCCGCCGACACCATTCATTAATGTGCAAACCCAACAACAACAATAATAATCCATTCACTGTTTGTTCCGGCAACGAGAGATGTTGGTGGCCATGATCTCCGTCCAGTCCTCGTCGGTGAGTTCGCCCTCGTCGGTGAGCTTCTCGTCGTAGCGCTCGTACTTTTCCAGGCGGTGGAACTTGCCGCAGTCGACGCAGCGATGGCACGACATGTTGTGGTTGCCCGTCTTGCCCAGCTTGATGCGCGCAAAGTACCCCATGATAAACTCTTCGCTGAGCACCACCTTGGCCAGTTCCTTGCGGCGCGCGTTCTTCACGTGCAGGATGGCTCCGCCGCCCTTGACCTTGGCCTGAACCGATTCCAAGAGCAGCTTGCGACGCTCGGCCTCGGGCTGGCCTGCGCCGGGCACGGGCCAGTTAAAGTTGACGGCACCGCCGCGGCCCTTGCACAGCGATTGCTTGTACTCGTAGCAGCTGCCGTTCTCCCTGTCCTTGAGGTCTGCTCCGTGTTGGTGCGCCGACACTGTGAGCTCGGGGTTCTCGGAGGCGTAGATGATTTCGCTGATCTTTTGATGCACATCTGTGGAAGAGAGAAGAGTGAGCGATCAGTAGAGAAATCTCCTTTCGCCAATACCTGGGATGAGAATCTGGATCAGGCGGCACATGGGGGCTCCGAGGCGCTTGCCCAGTGCGATTTCCTCCTCACTGAGCACAGAGTCGTCCTCGTTCGAGGACTGCAGGTGCTCGGTGATGGCATGGACCGAGGTGAGCAGGTTCTGGACGTGGTCGTCGAGCGAGGCCTTGGTTTTCTTGTCCTGGACCGCTGCAGGAACGGGAACTTGTTTCATGGGCGGGAGTTTCTGCATAATTCAGCGAGCTGGAAAAGAATTTCACCGACGGCTTGATTAATCAAAGATTTTAATTGATTGGCCAATCAAGTAGCTAAAAATAGCAGCCCCGAAAATTCAAAAGATCGGGGCTTGATTGATTGGCCCAATCAACGTCAACACGTCGTCAGCAGCAGCAACAACAACAATACATGGGGTGGACCCGGTGTCCGTGTTGCGGTTACACGCGCATCGTTGATGCAACCTTTACCAATTCCCGGTCCGAAAAGTGCAAGACCTGTACCACTGCGTGTGTGAACGGTCCCTCGGACAGTTCCCATCAGATCATTGCCAATGCCAACGCCGGTGGCAGGGCTGGGGAGCGGCGCTACGTCGCAGAAGATAGCATCCGGCACGTGCTCCAGGCATTCCCCGAGATGCTTCCTGCGGCACCTATTCCGTTCTTTCACATGCCCCGGGACAAGGAGGAGTTTAAGAAGGCACTCAGCTTTGGTTGTGCTGTGCTTATCATTGTCCTCATGATGCTCAAATTCTCCGTGTGGTTGATCAGACTGTAAAACTATACTTGACTACTAAAAATGAATGGTGTCTATATCCAACAAGTCAGACCCGCCGTTTGATGGGCAACCGCATATCGAGCGCCCTCGGTGGCTCTCGGCCCAACGACCAAGAGGAGGAGGCGCGACGGGCGGCAGCGGCAGCCTCCTCCTACCACCACCGATGGCGTGAACCCTACGATCGGCAGGTGTGGAGTGACTCGATCACTACACTGAAGCGGATCATGGCACGCCAACAGGACGTCAACATTGTCATCTCTGGTGCCTCGGGAATCGGTACCAAGGAATACTGCCAAGAGTTTGCCAAGTGGACCCACTTTCGATTCGTGGATCAGTCACGAGCCTATCACAGCAACGTGGAGCAGGTCGAGGGCCTGCGTTCCCAGACCACCGACCGCATTGATCAACGTGGCCAGGCATTCATCTATCACATGATGGATGCGCTGCGGCAGGGATACCTGCACCTGGACGAGGGAGCACGGCGCAACGCCACCCCAGACTCGAGCGAGCGCACCGAACTCCGGGTGTTTCATCAAAACATCATGGACTACATCTCGGCAATGGGCCAGGCGAGCAAGACCCTCGGCTATCTGAACGACAGTGAGATGTGCATGCTGCAGCAGGTGGGCGCCCTGCTATGGAAGCTCAGCAATGTGAATTGCGCCCCGAGCAACACGCTCTATGTATATATCAAGTACAGCGAACAGGTGCACAAGGCCGCCTACGGATGCTTCCTCGAGACCACGGAGCGCACGCTGCGCGAGAACGGAGCCACCGAGGAGGAGCGGCGGGTGTTTGACAAGACCACTCGCGCAATGACCCCTCTGATGGACATGAGCAAGAACGAACTGGATCGATTCTACAGCGCCAATGTCGTCTCAGAGGGCTATTTTTCCATCATCATCGATTGCGAAGACCGTTTCCTGCTCAACGCTCGCTACGGCCTCACCATATGCAACAAGATCCTCAGCGTGGTGGACGCGCTGCAAGAACAGGGCATGTGGGGAGCACCCGACCTCGTGCGGCTCCGCTTCCTGGCCCATCACGACTGGAAGCTGGCGCGCATCTGTCACATCCCCGTGGCACTCGTCATCAAGAACAACGACGCACGAGAGCTCCGTCGGGACGCCGCAGAGTTTTCCGCCAGCAACCCTCCCTTTGCTGTGGCATCCACTGCCCTGCCAGACCCCGACCAACCATTGCCCCGGGCCTCTCCAAGACGACCGAGCTTTAGCAGCAGCACCGTGCCCTCTAACATCACCCTGGTGGTGGCATCGGCCGCAGCAGCAGCCACAGCACCTCCGCCTGGGGCCGCGCACGAAGACGACATTGGACGGAGAAGAGTCAGCAGCGCCCCTGTTTTGGTGGTCAACAAGCAGCTAGAGAGGGTAAGGGGTGGTGGGCCTGCTCCTGTTGCCACTGGTGGTGGCGGATCAACATCACGACGGTCTTACGGAACCTTGGACGGCGCTGGAGACGGGATTCGACGAACAAATGTAAATCTAGGAGGGACGAGCTGCTCCCTGGATGACATCTCACTTGACGGTTCAAAGTAAAAAACGTATGGGGGTTGGTTCATTAAATTTCGTCGTATTTACAACAGCAAAGTGCCACGGTCCTGTTCCGTTGAGCGGATCACTCCTCCTCGGTGTCTCTTGGAGACTCCTTCGCCGCTGCCGCCCTGGTGCTGCTCCTGATGCACCACGATGGCGTATTGTTGGCGGTTGGGCGGAGGAGGCGCGGTGACGGCGGTGGCAAACAGGGGTGCGTCCCAGCAGCACCACATGGCACAGAGTATGGCCAGCGCAAGCAAGAGGAACAGAATGAGGAAGGTGACAAACAGTGCACCACCGTCGCGGTTGTTGTCCTGCCAGCGCCAGTTGCCCTCCCACTGCAGCCAGTCTTGCCGTCCGCGATCGATGCAGCCCTCGCCGCCGTAAAAGATGTGAGTCTGCGGCGGGCACTCGCCACCCAGGCTGCATGCTGAACTGCCATGAGTGATGAGCTGAGGAGGCCGATGATCATCGCGATCGTCGTCGTCCCAGAGCGTCAGCAGGCTGCGCTTGTTGCCACTGCCACTGCCGCTGTCGGTATCGTTGCCGGGCATGGTGCTGGTGGCCACCCAGTCGGCCTGCAGAAGCACCTTGCGACCCCACGGCAGGACCTTGTTCTTGAAGGTGAATGCCGCCTGTCCACTGCACAGGGCGGGAGGGTTCAGTAGCAGCGAAAAGTTGTAGATCGCGTTGCTGTAGTTGTGCATGTTGACGTCGTAGAGGACCACCCGAGAGCCCAGCATGTTGTTGGCGTTGCAGCCAGAGCTATTCGAGTGCCAGGGATCGAACGGAGGGAAGCTTCGGTCCGAGGAGCAAAACTCGATGCGGGTAAAGTTGACACAAAAGTCGTCCAGGTAGGAGGGCGGAACGTCCAGAGTCAGCAGACCGTACACCTGCTCGCAGTCGTAGATGCTCAGCGAACTATTGTCACCGCCGGTCGTGTTGTGCACTCCGCTGTCCTCGACTCCGTCTCCATCGGCGTCCAGGAAAAAGTAGGGCAGCGTAAAGCCTCGATCGCGATAGAGGGTGAGGGTGGCCGTGAGACGCGAGTGCAGCTGCTCGATGCGGACAAATCGCAGCAGGCGCAGGTGCAGGTTCACGCGCACGGTGATCATGTCCTGACCGCAGACCTGGATGAGGAACTGCAACGGCTTGAGGCCACTAAAGTCGTCCACGCCTCGCCCGCCGGTGGTAGTGAGCAGCCAACTCTGTGTGCAGAGCCCAGGCGGACTGCCAGGCAGGCACAGGGTGCCGTTGTTGATCTGGAACGGATAGCCGGTGAGGTACTCGTAGAGCACCACTCCGTCGGTGAGCAGTGTGGTGCAGTTGCCCTGCAGCTGGCGCACGTGGGTGATGACCAGGATCTTGACGTTGCCATCGGGCAGCCACCAGAACCCGCCGATCTCTGCTTCGACGTCCACCTCGGCGGAGAAATACTGCACAGTGGCGGTGCCGTGGCCATCCACAAAGATGTCAAACGAGTTGGTCGAGTTGCGCTTCACGTCGATGCACAGATCATCCTCATCGTTGTCTCCATCGTCCACGGGTGGGGTAAAGACGCTGGTGTAGAAGCTGCCCTTGTAGTGGCTGTCGTCGCCCACCGAGGGTGCCAGGCTGAGGACGTTCTGGCTGTCGTTGAGTGTGTGGCACATCAAAAGATCGCGGAAGGTAAAGTTGGCGCAGAGTTGCACCGCCCGCGAGCCGTCCGAGTCCAGCAGCTGCGAGGTGACCTGCCAGTGAGGCGAGCCGCCCGTCCCGATGGTCAGGCCCACGTTGCGTCCAAATGTGATGGGAGGGCTGTCGCACGATCCGCGCCCGATGCTGCAGCTCGGCAGTGGCTCGAACCCGGCGTAAATGGTGACGTTGCGATCGATATCAAAGCCCGAGATGATCGTGTCGTAGCAAAACTCAAACACCTGCTGACCAACGCAGGTGATGGTGACATTGTCCTCCACCTGGAGATCGAGGTTGAGCGTGGTGTTGCACAGCGAGCACTCGTTTCCGTTGCCTCCGCACACGCCACACCCATCGGTGAGCTTGCCCGAGCCGGGGTAGATGTAGTCGAGCTCCGTGATGGCACCCTCGCGCTCAAAGCACACCTTGAGCTGAGAGACTCCGGCGACGTTGACCACGAGCGGCACAAAGCCATTGGCAAACAGATAGTCGGGGGTGATCACCGTAGTGATCACGTCGCCCTCCGAGTCGTAGAAGCCAATCTGTGAGCTGCCGATACGGTCCTGTTCCACGTTCAACAGGCCGATCGTCTCGACATAGACTGGCCGATCAAACAAAAAGTCGATGCAATCGCCGTGCATGCAGTCGCTCTCGTGGTGATCAGTGTTGTTGTTGCCGCCGCCGCTCGTGCAGATGGCGTCGTGGCAGTTGCCAGACATCAGGATCATGCCCAGCGCCTGGCCGTTCTGACCCGGACGCCCGATCCTGCCTGCAGCTCCCTGACCAGGGCCACCAAAGTCGCTGTTGGGCGTGCCAAAGTCCTCAAACCCAGAGGGCGGGTTGTCGCTGTCGAACGCCATGGGCGGATCCGCAGGGCCCTCGGAACTGATGATTGTCACATTCCACAGGCGGTATGCATCCGTCATGTTTTGACACTGCGAGATGGGATAGTTCTGAGCGTCGCGATTAAAGTCGATGTGGATGTGCTTGGCGTTGTCCTGATCACACCAGTGAGGCAGATTGTCACACCGAGTGCCGTCGCCTCCACAGACTCCGCAGCTGTCATTGACTCTGTTGGAGAACGGGATGCCGTCGCAGCCGCAGGGGCATGTCGAAGCCTGAGAGGAGGCGGTGACGGTCTGATTCAGCACCCAGCTGAGAGTTCCCGTAGTGCTGTTGCGAGACGTGGGGCAGGGCCAGTAGAGTCGCAACACGCCAACTTGCTCGCCATCGAGGAACACAGTGGGCTGGCCACGATCGATGGGGCTCGGCACAAAGTAGTTTGAGACTCCAGCGCTGATCGGAATGACGCCTCCGGGACTGCCAGTGTAGGCAAACACCGTAAAGCAGGTCCCGTTCTCAAAGTTGAACGTGCACTCGACCTCGGGGAGAACGTAGGGGTAATGCTCCGGAGGGGCCGTAGTAGTCGGCGGCTGAGGAGGAGCAGTGGTGGTGGGAGCAGGCGTCGGAGGACTCGTGGTCGTGGGCGCCCGTGTAGTGGGCACAGGAGTGGGTGCACGTGTGGTGGGCGCAGGGGTCGTCGTTGCCGGAGGTGCGGTGGTGGCAGAGCAAAGCGGCTGTGGGACGTCACACGTCAAGGTTCCACTCCACGAAGTTCCCGTGGCAGGAACGTTGTCTCCATAGTGGAACCGAAAGTTGATCGGATCACGGGGATCACTAGAGGAGACATGCCCATGGAATGTGGCTCCAGAGGATGCATCGCACACGCCATTGTTTCCGCAGACATCAGGTGCCACCACAGAGCCCTGGTAGACGAGAGGCGATCCCTGATCTCCAGAAGGAACCCAGTCGTTCTCGTTCGCCGCGACGCTATAGCTGGCACAGGGCAGAGGGATCGTAATATCGAACGTGCGTCCATCTCCGCAGCGAATGTGGATGTCCACCTCTCCAGATACCACCACCGTGGCGGCTGGATGCGATCCGGGCATCGTAAAGTCGTAGCCGGCCTTGAGCACATCTCCGGGGTTGATGTGCAGAGCTCCCTCCATGGAACCAGCGATTGTCACAGTCTCTGAGACGTTGCACGCACAGTTGCCGTTAGTCACAGGAGGCGTGGTGACGGGACGAGTCGTGGTTGGCGCAGGTGTAGGAGGCTGAGTGGTCGGTGCCCTTGTGGTGGTGGCAGGAGGCGTAGTGGTCGCTGGATGCGTAGTGGTAGCCGCCGGATGCGTAGTCGTTGGCGCAGGTGTAGGAGGACGAGTTGTCGTCTCTGGCGGACGAGTAGTAGTCTCGGGAGGCCGAGTTGTCGTCTCGGGAGGACGGGTCGTTGTAGCCGGAGGCAGAGTAGTCGTCGCGGGCGGGTGTGTGGTGGTCACAGGAGGGTGTGTAGTAGTCACAGGAGGGCGTGTGGTAGTCACCGGGGGAACAGTTGTAAGAACCGGAACGCAGACTCCTCTCGTGTCTCCCTGCCCCAGGAGATCGATGGCCTCTTGCTGTGTAGGTGCACAGTGATAGCTGCACTCTGGTCCCTTGTGATCACACAGCAGAGTCCAGTTACCAGGACACGACGGTGTGCAGGAGCACGCTCCCGTGGAGAATCCATTCGCAAGGTAGTAGGAGACCTGCGACGAGGGGATGCATCGATCCTGCTGATTGGCGCTGCATGGATCGGTCTGGCACATCAGAGTCTGTCCGGGGCCGCAATTTGGCATGGCGCCGAGGGTTGGTGGACACACGGGCAGCACTTGACTGCACTGCGGCGACGATGTAGCAGGAGGTGGTGCTGGAGTGTTTGTTGGGCAGTGACCAAGACCGCAGGGATGATCTCGGTTTGACTGCCAGCGCGGCAAGTCACGCTGATCAATACAAATCTCTCGGCCAGAGTAGCAAATCAGTGTGCTGTTGGCAGCCGTGCACGGTGGAGAGGTGCCGCGACACTGACCGGCGTAGTGACCCTGTTGCCAGTTTGAGCCGCACTGGTCCGTCTGCTTGCATATCGTGTGACCGTTGCCCTTGTTGTCGTCGAGTTGGCACAGCATCGTCTGATTGGGTGCACTGCAGGGCTGGTTCTGAGCACAACCCGACTTGTCGTCACAGCAATCGGTGTGATCGTCCCCGCCGCCACCGTCTCTCTTGCGAACGATTCCGAGGAGCTTGCGCTGTGAGGGGTGGGCCAGAAAGTCGTTTCGGATGCTGTCGCGCTGACTAGCCACCTTGTTGCCGGGTCCGCCGGGACACTTGGCACTGCCCCGAGGCACAACGACCACGTTGCCTGCCAGGTGCCAGCGCAGTTCGATCCACTCGCTGGGGCTTATGCCGTGGCAGAACCAGATGAGCTTGAACACATCGCGGTGCACACCGGGCTCGAACGTGCTGGGCATGTACTCGAGCGAGTAGTCATTGACGTTCTGAGGCTCGAGATAGTTTTCGGGGGAGCCGGGCTCGAGGGTCAGGGTTTTGTTGCCAGTGTTGACGTAACCAAACCACATGATGCACGCGCCGTTGTTGCCCTCATAGTTGCAGTTGTGGATGGGCCACAGCGTGGTCTGAAGCGACGAGGTGGTGGAGACAGAGATCTGACTGGGAGGGGGCTGACGGATCCAGCCGATGCCCGAGGCCGGATCCTCCTCATCCCACAGACCCTGACCACTCTCCAGGCTGCTGTTCTGTTCCAGCGCCATGCGGATGCCGTCGAGCAGATAGTCGAGTGGCGTGATCTGCTCGACGCAGCTGCGCAGAGACACCGCCGTGAGGCGATACTGTGCGCCGCTCTGGTAGTTCACCAGCATGGGGATCAGGCGTTGTTGGGGCTTGGTCAGGTACAGCACCGAGTCCATGCTGACCTTGCCGTTGCTGGGCCCAAAGACCTCGCCGTTGCGGACCAGTCGGGGCTCGGAGCCCCAAAAGTTGCTCGACTGAGAGTCGAGTCCGTACTCTTGGGTGACCTGCAGATTGCAGGGGATGGGCAGCTCTGCAAAGCTCTTCCAAAAGTACAAATCCGACCAGTGATAGGTCGCCATCTCGACGTGAGGCTTGGTGCCGCAGAGGGGTGCAGGTGTGGAGACAGAGTCCCACTCCACCTTGAGGAGCGAGTAGGACACGAGTTGTTGCTGACTTAGCAGCATGCCCTCGGCCCAGGTGTAGTTGCGAATAATGTCCTCCAGCATGACGACAGTGCCGTTGACGATGATACTGCCGGTGGGGAGGACGTGCCAGGGCAGATAGGCCTGGGTGTAGCGTCCAGCGAGGTGAGGCGCATCGAGTTCTTCGATGTAACCGCCCGTGATGCTTTCGGTCCCAAAGACGATGCGCTGATTGGCACAAAGAACCTGCCCAGAGAACGCTAGATCGGCGCACAGGAGCAAAGAAACCAGGAGCATCAGCAGACGCATCAGTGGGTCTCGCCGGCCAAAAGCATGAAGCATGGACACGGAATAAGGGGAGGGGAAAAGAATCGTCAACAACTCTGTGGTGCTATTTGTATTTTATATAAGTGTCCAATGGGAAATATTTATCGGGACAGTTTAGTAACAAACTCGTCTCCTTCTTCCCCGCCCGCCCCCGTTTACTTTTTTTGTTCTCCTAGGGATAATAATCCAGGTAGCTGCCGTTGTAGGCACGCTTACCCTTGGCGCGCTTGTCGGCCGCCACCACCGCCTGCATCAGGCTGCCCCAGCAACGCCAGCTCATGGCCACGTAGTGGTTGCATTCTTTGGTGTTGACGCGCCAGCATAGCCAGCTATACATCTCGGGGTAATCATCGAGCACGGTCTTGGCACCCTTGCCCACATAATTGTGATCGTGGATCCACTGAACCACCTGGCGGAGCATGTCGCGATGCTTGGGCTTGTGGCGGGCGTAGATGCTCTCCAGCCGCTCGCGCTCGTCGGCGCCGCCAAAGTGATAGACGTGACCGACGATAGCGCCGGTCTCGACCTCACGAATACCGCAACGATCGAGATAGGAAAGGCCAAGGGCTTCATACTTGACCGCGCGCGCATGGCGACGAGGGTCGTCGTGCTGCAAGACGACCAACTCAATGCCCGGGGAGTGGAAGGCAACGCGCAATTCGGCCTTCTGGGTGCCCTCGGGCAGGGGAGGCAACTCTGCAAGAGGCACCACCACCACCACATGGGCTTCCTGACGCGCCTTGGCACGAGCACGAATGGCAGCGCGACGTTCGCGGGCCATGATGTCTGGGCACGCTAAGGGGGAAAACACGCAAAGAAAGGGAGACTACGTACCAAAGTCCTTCTGGGTGGGCGGCAGCGACGACATCTATGAAAGCAAGTGGGTGAGTGAGTGACCAGTAGTGCTCCCTGTTCCCTTATATATGCGCCCAAGAGCCAAAAATAGCGCCCATATACTATTTTTGGAAACACGCCAAAAATAGCTCCTGGCTACCAAAAATACCGACCAGTACACTTCATAAGGGCACCCGGTGCAACTTTGTTGTTTTTATACTCTTCCCCCCTCCGTTCTCCGTGGCTCTATGGCTCGTACCAAGCAGACGGCTCGTCGTCCGTCCAGCGCCCCACCGAATCGACCCACGACCGGCGGATTGCGTCTGTCTTCGGATTCTGTTGCTACTCCTGCTGCCACTGCCGTCGCTGCTTCCTCAAAAAGAGTTCACGCGAGTGACGACGAAGAGGAGGAGGAGCAAGAGGAAGAGGGCGCCCCTCGGTACATTGACGTGGAAGAAGAGGAGCGTCGGCAAGAGGCCAAGCGCGTGCGCTTCAACGATCCAAGTCCCAAGCTTCTCTTTGACATGAACGGCACGGTACCACCACCGCCCGAGTTTTCCCAATCCCCGCACACCAAAGAGAGCCAGTTTACGCACGAATGGTGCCTATCCCTCCACCAGGCCAAGTTGCGTGCTCGCGGATGCCTGATGCGACTGATGAACTGTGGTGCCGGTTCCTTCATCTCGTTCCACTACGCGTTCCGGGAACGCCCAAACAAGCGGTTCGATCGCATCTACTACATCCCCGTGGAACGCGTCACCATCGATCAACTCGTGGCGCTGCAGGTGTTTCACAATCGCACCAGTGAGGACGTGGAGTTTGCCCCCAAGGAAGTGGACGAGCTCTGGGATCAGCTGGAAGAGTGGATGCGAGGACCGTGGGAAACCTATGGGGTCGATCTGGGCAAGCGAAACATGTTTATGGACCGACCCACCATTGTACATTTCTTTTATCAGCACGAAGTAAACGATGGTGCTTATTGACCACCAGCACCCGCCTTGCTCTTGTTGACATACATTGTGATGCTCAGTGTGAGCAGGTCGGCCATACCTCGAGCGTGATTCACGGCGCTCTTAAAGTTGGCCAGACTGGTGTCGTTGAAGCCCTCCATCACCGCCTTGGCCTGGTTCTGGACGAGCTCGGCCAGCTGGTTGAACTGGGTCACCATCGCGTCCTTGTTGGAGATCTCGGGACCGTTGGCCTGTGCCAGCACCTGCGCAATCTCCACGAATGACGTCTGGTACCGCCGTCCCTCCTCGTTGAGACTGTCTCTGGTGTACTTGGGGTCTCGTTCCAGCAGCAGCTTCCGTGAGATGGCAAAGTAGGTGTGAGCGTGTCGCGCTCCAGTCTTGAGATGAGCAGTGACGGCGGTGCCAACGGGGGCGCCATAGTAGCGCGCAAATACCTTGCCAATGTCCTCCAACAGCTTAGAGACAGACAGTTGAGCCTGACTGGTGTCGGTGGCCGGTGCCCCGTAGGCAATTCCCAGCATCAGCTCCCGGAGCTGGAACAGGTACATATTGAAGAGGTCGTGCATGTTGGTGCGCAGAGTCGAGGTGTCGTCAAACTGAGACTTGAGCGAGCCGCCAGAGAGACTCGGATCATCGAGGATGCTCCCTGATCCACCCGACTTGGAACTCAGGTTGGAAAAATTCGTTCCCATGAGAGGAGGGAAGTTTATTTCTTGTTGCTGTCGTCTTCACCACCAGCGTCAGCGGCAGGATGGTGATGACCGTTGGCAGTAACAACAGCAGGCACTTCTTGTACTGCTGCTCGGGTCAACCGGATTTTTTCGGCGAGATATGCCGTCGCACAGCGGTTCCACACGGGAACGGGGATGGCCACACCGATGCCACCACCCTCCTGACGATGCAGATACTGATCCATCATCTGCTCCTCGGTGGGCATGAGTGCCTTGGTGCACTCTAGGTGCTCAGCCAGCAGCTCGCGCTTCAGTCGCCAGGTCTTGCAGTGCTCCAGGGCCATTCGGACCTTTTCGCTCGCCGCGGGCGGGGCCAGCAGCCGAACCAGCAGGCCGGCATCGCTGTACTGCTTGAACTTTAGGAACACCTGTTTGAGCAGCTGCAGTCGAATCTCTGGGGTGAGGCGAGTGTTGAGCAGATGATCGGTGGTGTTGAACTCGGTCGGCCCTTCGCCCTGTTTCGTGATGAGGTACATGCAATCGCCCTCTCGGTCCTTGCACTGCTGCCTGAGCCACTGCTGAGCCACGGGGTGCTCCTTCTTGACCAGCGTGCAAAAGAACTTTTCCTGCGCCGTGCTCTTGTCCTCGTCCACGTACACGCCCAGGATCGATTCGTCCCACTCTGGGACCACCACCAGCAACTTGCGCAGACTGTTGGTCATCAATTGCTGCAGCTGCTCCGGGGTGATCTCCACGTCCTCCACCGTTATTTCGTCGTTGTTGGTGCCGTTGCCATCCTGTAGGCGCTTCTTCTCCTCGATGGCAAGCGCCTCGGCCACCCGAGCTTCTAGATCGGCAAACTCATTGTCGTCGTTGTCGTTGTGTAGGGGCGTAGAGTGCTCCTCCTCTCCTGCTGCCGCTGGTGCCACAGGAACAGAATGAGCAGCAGACGGAGATGACGATGAAGCCGCGGCGATGGAAGCCGCTGGTGTCGCCGTCGTGGAATCCGTGGCAGCAGGCACAGATACTCTGACCGCGTCAGCATCCATGGATGCGAGGTGCTGTTGTTGTTCTAGTGAACAGGGCTATTTATGGAGTCGCAAAGTTTTATTTTTGGAAGCGCTTCTATTTTTAGTAACCACGGCAGGATATATGGTCAGACACCACACAACACTCCATTTTTCTTCTCCTCCTCTCACCTCATGACGACACATGAACATCATGTTGCTACTACTATTACGTTGCTGGAGGATGATGACACTGAACCAATTTCCAACGGCGCCTCGGCGACTCGAGTGATCGATTGGCTTATCAGCGATGTGGGTGCTCAGCTGCCAGACATCATGCGCAAGCTGAGCTCTCGTCACGCGACCCAAGACTGGAACGAAGACCTGATCCAGCTGGCGGTTGAAGATTGGCTCAAGCTCGAGTCGTATGGCGTGTGTTGGATCCACTCGTACGGCATCGAGTATTCACGGTCTTGCAAGTCGGACAAGGCCACGTTCTACGACAAGCTCTGCTCCATCTGCCGTCACCGCATGCACCCAAAACAGTTTCCTCTGCTGGAGCCGATGGACAACTCGGAGCTCCCGTTCGAGTTTAGCGTGCTGGCGTTCCCGGTCCACAACCGCACCGAAGACACCGAGACCGACCACTGGTCGCTGCTGCTGTTCTTTCTGGATGAGCACCTCGAGCTTGGCGAACAATCAGCGATCGAGCTCTACCACTTTGACTCTCTGGCACCCTACAACCACGAGGTGGCGCTCTCGTACGCCAAGCGCCTGCACAGCCAGCTCAACTTTTTCGTTCGACCCGCACACACTGGCTCGCTGCCCATCCGTCTCAAGACCGTCAGCAAGTATCCCCGTCAATCGCGCCTCGAACGCGACTGCGGCAGCCGTATCGTCCGGTGTGCATCCGATCTGATATCGATATCTCTCGCCGCACGCCCAACCTCCGCAGCCATGGAGGTCCTGTACAACGACGACAGCAGCGAAGGCACACTCGACACTGAATCATTTTTGGGCTCGTTGAATCGGGCGCTAGAGTTTCGCGAGACGCTCGACGAGGTCTGCCTCGTCCAGTACCTGCCCATATGCTTGGCCCAATACCAACCATACATGGTGGTCTGGGACGCGGAGCAGCTGGATGCCTGGTTGGAGCGTTTTGCAGACACACTGCCCTACGTCATCTGGGTGCAGTACCATCCCGAGGACGGCGGACTGGCCCACTTTGTGGTGGTACAACCCAGGCAGCGTGCCATCACGACCTACGCTCCCGATTATTGGAATCTAGAATCCGGTGTGATACAGAAGATTGTAACGACTCTGGCAAAGGCCAGAGATTGGAGCAACACCTGTGTCAACGCCAAGTTTCTCTCTTACGCCCCGTGGTTTGTTGTGTCGAGGGTATTCGAGTATCTAGTCAGGATCTGCGACCGCGACCGACTTGTTCCGCACCGCCAAGAGTTCTTCAAGGCGCTCGAGTATCAGTGCTGGAAGGAAGCAAGTCCGCGCCACGTGGATGCATTCTATCGGCGCATGACGTGCAAGTACCTCAGTCGGCTGCACTTTCGAGCACAGGCCATCAGCCGACCACTGCAAAAGCCTCGTTTCAACTTTGCGATGGAGCACACCTACTTTGACGTCAAGCAGGAAGTGATGCTCGAGGTGATCGACTACTTTGTATTTGTTCGCAACGGCATCGACCGCATCCGCCTAGAGTGCAAGCGCGTCGTAACGGTACTGGCTCAGCACCAGGAGGAGTTTCATCGCGCCGTTGCGACGACACCCCAATCCAACACTCTGAAGCGCAACAACACCTACGAGGGCCCCTATCTTGCAGCAACGGAGCAGATAGCCATCGTCTATCTGTTGGACGCAAACGCCATCTCTCAAGAGCAATGGGAGCGCATCAAGTTCACCCTGGACGTCTGGTTGGTGTCTCCCACCACCAACACAGAGATGCTCGATCAGCTAGATCAAGTGAGACGCCTCTTCAAGAACCTCCGACAAGAACACGGGGATGAATTTGACATGGAGCGCATCATGATCTCTCTGCTGAGGTTGTTTATTGCTCTTGTGAGGTAAAAAAAGTATCATTTCTTCGACTGCTGTGCTCCTCCCCACGCGTCCCAGTCGAGGGCAACGTTCGCAACGGGCGTGGGGAAGCTGTTAAAGTCGAATGGATCGGGCATGTCGCGGTTGACGGCGTCCATGCGGGTCTGTTCTTCGCGTCTGTGCTTCTCGCGCAGCATCCGTGCATGTTCCATTTCCACCTCGCGCCGAATCACCTCCTCCTCGGTCATGCCCGTGAGTCCCTCGCGCTCCTCCTCTGCCGTCGGACTCGCAGTCACCGCCGCCGCCGCCGATGCAGCAGCTGCCGCAGCCTTCTTCCGACGCTTGTCCATAGCACCGGTGCCCGCCGGCTTGCGTTTCTTTCCCTTCTTTCCGCCCGCCTCCGCTCCTCCGTTGGCCGCTTCTTCCGCCGCTGCCTTCTCTGCCGCCTCCTTCTCCTGTTTCTCCAGTGCCGCCAACTCGGCCTCGAATTCGCGTCTCAGCTGGGAGATGGGGATGGTGCCCCGCATGCTGTTCATCTTTTGGAGAATCTTCATGCCGCGAGCGCGTGTGGTGCGATCCAGCGTGCGGATGGTAGACTTGCGCGTCTGGTCGGGGTTGTAGGTCAAGTGGGGGTGCCGTTGCAGGATGGGGATGAGATGCGAGAGCGCCAGGGTGAGGTGCTCCTCGCGCTTCACCCCAGTCATCATCAGGCTGCCGCTCTCGAATACCAGCACGCTGATGGGCGGATCAAACATCTTATAGACGAGGCCGGGAAAGACATTCGGAGCCCAGATGCTGCCAAAGCCATCCTCGTACTCAAACTCGGAGATCTGGATGGGGGTGGCCAGCTTGAACGAGTAGACTCGATTCTCAATGTTGATGGGCATCAGCGAGCAGCGGAAGCCGTTCTTGTTGAACGATTGACGCATCTTCTGGAAGCCAAATGCGAGTGCATCGTCCGAGTCGGTGCCACAGCCCACCGTCTGGCCAGTGGAGAACACCAGGAACGTGGAGCCGCGCGGCGGACGGAACCGGATCGTCAGGGCGGGAAAGTTCTTCTTGGGGAACTCGACGTTCTTGTACAGGCGCATCACCTTGTGCTGGTCAATGTGTGCGCACAGGTCCGTGCGACCCACGACGTTGTGCGGCACAGGGAGCTTCCCGAAACTCATTAGCGGGTCCGGGCGCATGTAAAGATGCTCCCGGAGCAGCTCTCTGTCTTGTTCCTCTGAAAACATCGTGGCCTTCCGCTTTAGGAAAAATGAAGCGACCGACTTGACGGTCGGAGAATTACCAAAAACAGACTAGAGGGAGAGCGCGCGCTTTATGAGGTTGTGACGCGTCACAACAAATTCTAAAAATAGAAACACAGGGTTCAACGCGGCGTCTCGGGTGCGTAGGGAGACATGGAGACAAACAACAGGCGCAGCAGCCGGTAGGTCTCGCTGGTGCTGAGTCCAGCCTGGATGAGTCCCTGGAACGAGGCGCGCAGGTGCCGGTCCGACAGACCCTCTCCAAAGTCGAGGAACATGCTATCGTCACCAGTCTCGATAAACTCGAGCGCAGAGTCGATCAGTGGCTGGAGGAGCTTGAGGTGGATCTCGGCGGCGGTGTTGGGCGCCAGGGTGGGGCGCTTGGTGGTGCACACGTCCTTGCCCTTGGACTCAAACTTCTTCTCAGAGCGCAGGCGATCGAGCACCTTGAGAGACACCTGAGACACCAACTCGTGGGCGCGTGTGATCTTGCGCTCGCCATCCGTGGTGGGATTCTTCAGCGGACGGAATCCGGTCTGATACAGGGTCTGCTCCAGGCGCTCTCCTGCGCAGGTAGAGTAGCGGTAAAACTCGAGCAGGTACTTGATGAGCTCCTGGGTGACGGTGGTGGGCTTGGGAGTCTTGCGAGAGAGGAACGACGGCCAGAACGAGGCCCCGATGGGTTCCACCGCATCTATCTCGATGCCCGAGGCCAGGGTCTGTGGTGGAGGCGTGACTCCCGCGCGCTGATTCGCCGTGTGAAAGTGGTCGATCATCGCCATCTCGAGCTGCTGCATGGCAGTCTGGATGCGCGGCGAGATGCGGATCAGGGAGCGCGCCAATCCCTGTAGGATCTGCCGCAGCAGTGGCTCCATGTAGGTCTGGTGGTACTGCAGGTCGCCGAGGCGCACGTCACCAAACTGCAGCTGTACAAAGTTGCCCTGCTCGGTGCGATTGCGAACGTCCTGTGTGATGGCAACGATGGTCTGCACGGCAAGGTCCTCTTGTGTGGGCACCGGGGCGGCAGCAGCGGCAGCGGCAGGAGCCGCCACAGCAGGAGGTGCCATAGCAGGAGGTGCCATAGCAGGAGGGGCTGCTGCCGCTGCTGCTCGAGAGAGTTGCTGGAATGACTCGTAGATCTTGGTGGTGACGATAGCCTCGGCAACTTCCTCGACGAGATCCACAAGATCGTTCACGTCGGGCAGCACCATCTGTCCGGTGGCCACCTTTGGGAGGCGCGCGGCCAGGGACTCGTCAAACAGCGCAGTGTCTCGATCGGTCCAGATGTTGCTCCCGCGCGGCAGGGTCCGCACATACTTTTGCATGGCGTGCAGCACTCGGGTGCGAAACTCGATCACCTGAGCAGAGATCTGGTCTTGTTGAGCCTGCAGAACGGCGGGATTGGCCTCTCTTGTGTAGACCGTGTGTGCGATGAGTTTTGTGCCGAGGTCGAGTTTGTTTTGCACTTGTGCGATGGGAGGCGTCACCCCAGGCGTGCCAGGAGGAGGGAGAGGCGGAGGACCTCCAGCGCTCGTGCTACTGCTGGTGGTCACCGAGATGTTGACAGGGGGTGCGATGGGAGGTGCTTGCAGAGCGGGAGGGACTCCACCACCCATCATCGGAGGCGGAGGAGGGGCCGGGTACGGATACATCCCTCCGGCAACCATGGGCGGTGGTATG
>Ga0181537_10001931_pt1 | contig 18659 bp, 19 predicted proteins | sample PEATcosm2014_Bin_39_FD_119765 | JGI IMG/M metagenome (GOLD analysis project Ga0181537, IMG submission 119765) | Peatland microbial communities from MTU Mesocosm Facility, Houghton, MI, USA - PEATcosm2014_Bin23_10_metaG | ecosystem: Environmental > Terrestrial > Soil > Wetlands > Peat | place... | reverse complement strand
GGTTTCGTAGTGCGTGGCCAGCACAATGACGCCGTCCTTTTTGCCGGGAAAGCGAACGATGAAGTTGCGCATGGCGACGGGACCGATGGGTGTGTCGGCGGTGAAGGTGTCTTCTTCAACCTGGTCGTGCTGAAAGTGGGCACGGAGAAATTGTTCGGCTTTGAGGTGTCCGGGACTGGTGGGCCAACGTGGGCCGATGGCCACAAATTCGCGGGCGTAATCAAGGGCTTTGGCGCCGTTGAAGTGTGCTTGCGCAAGAGCGGCAAGCGAGGTGAATAAGAGCAATCCAACGGTAGCGATTTTTACGATTCGAAAGTTGGTGGAACGATTCGCTTTTCCCGGTCTGAAAATCGAGACTGGGGGCACCCTGTTCTTCAAAAGAGAAGAGCGCATCATTGTGCGGCCTCCTTCGCTTCTTTTGCCCTGCGGCGCGAGGGATGGACCCACCATGCCACACCAATGCCGATGAGATAAAGGATAAGCATGGGGATGGCGTAGATGCACATGGTCCACGGGTCTGGGCTGGGCGTGATGATGGCCGCCACTAGAAAGACCGCCAGGATTGCGTAGCGAATGTTTGTCCAAAGGAATTTAGGGCTGACTATGCCGAACATGGCGAGGAAGAAGATGAGGATCGGCATTTCGAAGCTGATGCCCAGGCCGAGAATGATGGAGAGAAAGAAGCTGGTGTAGTCCTCGATGGTGATCATGGGCGTGAAGTTGTGGCCCATATCGATAACGAGAATCTTGATGGCGCCCGGCAAAACGTAGTAATAGCCGAAGGCCGCGCCGCTGAGGAACAGTCCGACAGTGGCCGCCATGAAGGGCACGACGAAGCGGCGCTCGCGCTGATAGAGGCCGGGCGCGATGAAGAGCCAGACCTGAAAAAGGATCAAAGGCGAAGCCAGAATCGCTCCCCCGAGCAGCGCAGCCTGCAGGTCGAGGTTCAGCGCATCCATGGGATGCGTAAAGACCAGCGACTTGCCGATGTGATTGAGCGGGGCCTGCAGAAAGCCGACGATGCGGTCGTGGATTAGCCAGCAGACGATGAAGCCCGCGGCCAGATAGATCGCGGAATGAACGATGCGCCGGCGCAGCTCGTCCAGGTGCTCCATGAGGCTCATGCCGGGGAGCTCCGCGCGCTCGGTGACCGCGGCGCGCGCCTTTCCGATTGCATCCGCTGCGTCAACCATGGGCGTGCTCTGACTCTGCTGCGGGTTCTTCGGCGGGGTTCTCCGACGCAACTGAGACGTCCGCGGTGGTTTGCTCTTGCGCCGCCTTGAACTGTGCTGAGTGATTGTTGGGCCGCGACGCCGGCACCTGCTCGCCTGTTGAAGGGGGTTGAATGCGCGGGACATACTCCGTCCTGGGTTCGCCGGCAAGGGGCTCAGATGACGGCGAGGCCATAGGGGGAAGGACGCCATCATCCGGATAGGCGTCCGGGTTGGCATCCGGGTAGGCGTTCGAGTTGACGGTTTCGGCGATTGCGGAGGAGGTTACCGATTCGCTCGGCGATGAATCCGATGAAGCTGGAAGCAAGGGCGCCATCGCTTCAGTTGCGGAGAGCTTTGGCGGAGCTGGGTTGGCTGCAAGGGCCTTGATCCGCTCCTCCTCCTTTTTGCGCCGCTCCGCTTCCTCGGCGTTGCGCAACTCCTCTTCCATCTGGAATTTGAAGTCGTTGGAGGCTTTGCGAAACTCGTACATGAGCTTGCCGATCTGGCGGCCGATCTGCGGCAGGCGGCGGGGCCCGAAGACCACGAGCGCCATGACCATAAGGATCAGCGAGTCGGCCATGCCGATGTTGGCCGTCTCAATTGTCGGCGGGATTGCCATCGTGAGCAATGATACCTTTCCGTGCTGGACGGTCACAAACGGTACGGTTCGGCGTCGCTTGCGGTTTCGGCCGAATTTGCCTTACCAGCTATAGCCTCCCGAGGGCGGCGGCCAGGATGCGAGAAGCTGCCGCAGCAGGACGATACGGCCGAAGTGGTAGGCATTATGCGCGCCCAGGCTTTCCAGTTGCTCACGCGCGGTCATGGTGCGCGCGGGTTCGCCGGGGCGCGATGGGCAGAGAATTTCGACGTCAAGATGGCTTGTGTTCCGTGCTGCTTCGGCTGCCAGCCGGTTGCCGCGGAAGAAACGCTCGCACAACTGTCCCCAATACTCGCGTTCGGCGTCGAGAACCGTTGGGAATCCGTCCGCGGGACTTGCGGGAAAAGGTGTCTCGATGCCTGAGATCCAATCCAGGGTTACCTGCTGCCAGAAGGCGATGTGCCACAGCTCCTCATAGATAGAGTGCGGGACGCCTGCCGGCTTTTGGTGCGCCAGTTCCTGCGATAGCGCTTCGAGAATATGCGCCGGCGGGGTGTGCGCACTGCTGCCGACCAGTACCTCAACCAATTCACTCATTTTGACTCCTATTCAGCTACGGTTCACAGTTCACAGTTCACAGTTCTAAGTTCTAAGTTCTCAGTTCTCAGTTTTAGGTTTTAAGTTTTCAGTTGTCGGCTTGAGCTGACATGATCCCTGACCGCTGAGAACATACAACTGCTTATTCTTGTCTGACACCTTTTGACCATTGCCTTTACCCAATTCCCTTGTATTCTACGATCAGGGTATTTGCCTATGAAGACCTTCACCCTCGAAGAAGCGCAGTCACTGCTCCCGGTCCTGGAATCGCTGCTGCGGCGCGCGGTTGAGGGGCGGGAGTCGGCGGAAGAAGCCGAATCCGGCCTCACCGAAATCGCTCGCCAGATTCATCTTTCCGGCGGCATGATGGTCGACGTTGCCAAGGTGACGCGGTTGCGCGCCGAGGTGGAGAGCCATATGCAGCGCGTACGCGAGTGCATTGCCGAGATCGATTCGATTGGCGTGCAGGTGAAGGATCTTGAGGCCGGGCTGCTCGATTTTCCGTGCCGGATGGACGATCAGATTGTGTTGCTCTGCTGGCGCGTGGGCGAGCCCGCGATTGAGCACTGGCATCCGGTTGATTCCGGATTTCAGGGACGCAAGCCTATTGACGAGCGGTTTCGGCGGCGGTCTACTTCTTCGGGTGGGCGGCCTAACTAGATTCCCGGGCTGAAGCCCTCGGATTCGCGTTCGTTTTCAGTGGCCTGAAGGCCACTGCTCCCTCCGGAATTACAAACAACGACCCCCCGGCGAAACAAGCACTGCTCCCTCCAGCAAAACAAGCCACGGCTCACCGTGGTTGCGGAAGTATATTCTGGTGGCTCGCATGTATATTTCCGAGCACGAAGTTCGTGCTGTCCTCACTTACGAAGCATTGATTCCCGCCATACGGCAGGCGCTGATCGACTACTCCGCCGGGCTTGTGGACCAGCCGGCACGCATGATTTTGCGCGCGGGGAATGCGGAAGGATTGCGCAACGGGTGGTTCGCGCTGATGCCGGTTATCGCCGGCGACGTGATGGGCGTGAAGACCGTCACGTTTTATCCCGGCAATGCGGAACTGGGCCTGCACACGCATATGGCGATTATCGAGTTGCTGCAGCGCTCGACGGGCGAGCCGCTGGCCGTGATGGATGGGCGCGTGATTACGGAGATGCGCACCGCGGCGGTGTCTGCCGTGGCCCTGGCCGCGCTTGCTCCGGCCAATGCAACGAGTCTTGGCATTCTCGGTTCAGGGGTACAGGCGCGGTCGCATATACGGGCATTCAAGCTGGCTTGTCCGGGACTGACGGACATTCGCGTCTGGAGCCGGGCTGCGGCCAACGCTGAACGGTTTGCCGGGGAAGTAGGCGCGCGTGTTGTTGCGATCGAAGAAGCCGCGGCAGCCGATGTGGTGCTCACGGTGACTTCTTCGCCGGTGCCTGTTCTGCAAGGACGCTGGCTGGGGAGCGAGGCGCTGGTGTTGGCCGTGGGCGCAACGGGGGCAACTTTGCGCGAACTGGACGACGAAGTCATGCAATCGTGTTACATTGTGGCCGAGTCCCGCTCCTGCGCGGAGCGCGAATCCGGAGATGTCCGGCTCTCCGGGGTAAAAGTGGATGCGGAGATCGGCGAAATTCTCACCGGCGCCGCATCCGCACCCACTGGCCGCCGCATCGTCTTCAAGTCTGTGGGGATGGCGATCGAAGACCTGGTGGGGGCGAAGCTGGTGTGGCAGGCGCGCTCAAACAAATCCTGATGCGACAAGTCCTCATACGACGGGCCGGAACCTGCTGAAGTTGCTTGATTTAGAGGATACACTCGGAATCTGGCCGTCTTGCTATGTGAAACGCGGGCTCAAAGAGCGCGACCATGCAGGTGCCCGCTCATCAAAGAAATCGTACGAGGCGCGTTGATCGCCTCCGTTTGAAAGCTTCACGGAGATGCGGATCGGTTTCTTAGCATCGCCTCTCGTAAAGGAGAATTTTCCATGAAGCGTGAATTCACAGTTGCCTCTTCGTCAGCAGTTTTAACGATGGGACTCTTCCTCTCGGCGGCCGTTATGACGCCGAGCCGCAATTTCGCACAGACCGGCGCACAATCCAACGCAGCGGACGTGGTGTCCGCTCAGGGCGCACTCACAGACACCGTTGACAGCAACAAGACGAAGCCGGGCGATCCGGTTCGCGTCACTCTCAGTAACAAAGTCAGGTTGACAAACGGGACGGAGCTGCCCGCCGGAACCGCGATCATCGGCGAAGTTTCGACCGACGATATGCAACTTAACGGAACGACCAAACTTGCACTGCGGTTTACCAAGGCGGAAACCAAAGGTGGCGAGGTGGTTCCGATCAAGGCGACCATTGTGGGGGTTTTCCCGCCGGAAAGCGAAGACATTTCAGGGCGCCCCATCACGCCGGGGGATGAAGTGACGGGCAGCTTGCCGCAGCACCCCGACAGTGTAGATGAGCTCGGTGCTTTGCCTGGGGTGGACCTGCACAGCAACGTTTCCAGCAGCAATTCGGGTGTCCTGGTGACGGCGACGAAACACGATGTGAAACTGAAACGGGGAAGTGAGATTGCGCTGACCATTGCGCAAACCGCTACAGCGCATGGGGAGTGAGTTGAACCGGCAGTAACCCTTGCGGCGGCAAAGGCTTTGCGGCCGAAGTTAGGATGACTTGGAGAGGCGCGGGGTCCGGCACATGGCGGCTGCGCCTTTTCTGTTTCTGAACAAGGACTCAATGAGCGATTTTCCGTTTCATACGTCCTTTGGTATAGCGTCATTTGACCGGCTATAGACCTGCGAATGCGCGTATCCGTCCAATAGAGTGAACAGACAGAGTCTGCCTGGAAGCGATACCCTTGAGACTGGAACAATCGGAAGAGCATTAAGAGGGAGCGGGAATGAAATCTGGATTCAGGGCACGACTGTCTTGTGGAGCCCCGCTCCGTTCGCGCATTTTGAGCATCGCTGTTTTGGGAATCGGGCTTTCGGCATGCAGCTTTCTGGCCGGTTGCAAGAACTTCTGGGCAGCTCCGGCCGGCAGCTCGGGTTTTTCTCTTTCTAACGGCGGCAACATCACCGTGACCGCGGGCGCGACAAGCGGCAACACCACGGCCATTACCGTGACGCCGGATAACTCGTTCACGGGGGCGGTTGACCTGACTTGCTCGGTTACCACCAGTGTTTCCAGTGGAACCAGCCCCGTGACGTGCAGCCTTTCGCCCACGTCGGTATCGATCAGCGGCACAACGGCACAAACGGCCACTTTGACAGCGACCAGCACCTCCACCACCACTTCGGGAAGTTACAACGTTACGGTTACGGGCGCCGCGAGCGGGTACACGTCGGAGACCACTTCAGTTTGCGTTGTGGTAGGGACTTCGACTTCCGGCTGCAGCGGCTCGTCTGGCAGCGGCAGCGGCAGCAGTGGAGTCTTTTACGTTCTGAACCAGACGACGGACCAGGTGGTCGCTTTCAATATTTCATCGGGCCAGCTGAACAGTCTTGGCGCGACAACTCTGGCAGCGACGCCTCTGGCCATCGCCGTTGCGCCCAATGGGAATTTTTTGTATGTAAGCACAACAGCCGGCATCTTCCTCTACACGATTGGATCGAACGGCGCGCTGACCATTGGCGACAACAGCCAGGCGATTTCACAGGATCTGGCGTACACGATGCAGGTTGACACCACCAATTCCTGGCTGGTGGAGGCTGTTTCCGGCATCGCCCAGGTCAACGCCATTAACATCAGCTCCAGCACGGGCGAGCTTGCCACCGCCGGGGAAAGCGAGCAAGTGATCTCGCTGCCATCTTCAACGCCGGTGCTGCTGACCATCTCTCCCGGCGATTCAAGTTCGTGCACCAGTTGCTATGTTTTTGTCGCCATGGGTTCAGGCGGCACCGAGCTGATTCACTTCAACCCGAGCGGCACAAACCCGTTTGGAAGCGCAGGCAACATTGCCGTGCTGAATTCGGGCGGTGACAATGCCATAGCCGTGGACCCGCAAAACCGGCTGCTTTACGTCGGCGAGTCCGATGCGCTTCCGTCCGCCAGCCAAACCGGCGGCCTGCGCGTCTTTACGCTTACTGCGACGGGATATGCCGAGATCTCCGGTTCTCCGTATAACAGTCAGGGAACGGGACCGTCTTCCATCTTGCCCACCGCGGACGGCAACTATGTGTTTGTCGCCAATCAATCGGTGAGCGGCAGTTCGAACGACAACATTGCAGGCTTCTCGGTTTCCACCTCGTCTCTGAGTACGGTTGGTTCTACTACTTCCGCAGGACCTACGGGGCGGATCAGCCTGGCGGAGGACTCGACGGATGGCTTCGTGCTTGCAGTGGACTTTGTGGGCGGTCCCGATCTTCAGGCTTACACCTTGAGTTCGGGCAGCCTTACCTCCACATTTACCGGCGCTACGGGAACCGATCCGGTGGGGGCCGTTGGGATTGCGGCTGCGCCTTAGAAGCTAGTTTTCAGTTGTCAGTAGCGCCGTAAAAGCCAGTGGTCAGCGATCAGTTGTCAGTTGAGCCTGCCGCTTAGGAACAGGTTGCTCCCCGGCGGCCGCACACTGCCGGAAAATTACAACCTTTTCCCTTTTGGCCGGCCACTGACAACTGACCACTGAGAACTGCCTTACATCGGCGGCATGCCGGAGCAGGCCAATTGCACGCTGGCCGCACCGCTGAGCGCCGTTTGCAGCGAATAGCTCGTGGTTCCTGTGCTGGCCGAAAGAAACGGAGCCAATGCGGCAGCGGCCGAGTTCATGCCGTTGTAGACGGTTTGCAAGCTGTCAGTCGACTCATAGCAGACTTCGTCGGAGGGGAGAATGGTGACTCCGCCGAAGGTGGGTGGGGGAGGAATGGCGCGAGCCAGCGTGCGATGCTCGGCTTCGACACCCAGAATAGCGGCGCAGATCTTGGCAAAGGTGGCCAGATCGGCGGCTGAGTAGGGGGTGCCCGTGGCGGCTGTCTGCGAGGAGCTGTAGGGAGCCACATCGCCCAGCATGAGGGCGAATTCCTGCACCGCCGTCATGTATGCGGCGATAAACGCCGTTTCCAGCGCGATGATGATGGGGAAGAAGTTGGTCAGGTTGTCGAAGGTGCCGGTGGGGAAGTAAAAGGTCTGGATGGGATCGCTGGTTGAGGCAGATATGTTGAGCTGAGCGCGCAACAGATTGGCGTGACTGATTTCTTCAGACAGCGCGCCGCGCAGGTAGCCCACGTTGGCCAGGCTTCCGCTGGCGGTTACGTTGGTGGCTGAGCCTCCGGTGCCTGACAGGTTGGGGTCCTGGATGACGCCGCCCACCAGCGCGTTGTAGTACATGGTGGTGGCCAGATCTTCGGCAATCAGCGCGGCGGTAAAAATCTGCTGCACGGTGTCGGTGGGAGTTGAGCTGGTGGATTGTGCGGTTGCTTTCATACTTGAGCCGCAGCCGGAGACCATGGCCGCGCCTGCGACGGCGCCGGTTGCGCCCAGCGCGGTGAGGAAACGGCGCCGGTTCATGGCTTGCTCCAGTTGTTTGAGTGTATCCGTGGCCGCCTTCCTGATTTCAGACTTGGCGACCATAGGGGAGACCGATGGGGGAATGAGTTGGCTGGTACGGCGAAACAGCATGAGCGTCCTCCTGCTACAGGTACGGCCATCTGCTTTGAACGGATTTCTGGTTGGGGAAAATAATTCTGGCGGGAGGCTGCCAGCCTTGATCTCTGAACCCTGATCGATGCACAGTGCTATCCTCAAGAGGACCGCCACTGGCTGTGCTCACGCAATTTCAAATCCCCTTCGTCTCTCACATCAGGCGCTTCGGAGCCGGGCATTATCCGTTCATCCTCTGCGTGCTTGTGCTTGGGAGCGGGTGCGCGCGGTTCCACCATGAACAGCACGACACGGTGTACGTGACCGCCCGCCAGATGTATCTGCACGACCGCGTGGCTGCCGTTTCCAATCGCGTGGCCGAGGTTGTGAACGGGCAGGCACTTGAAGTGCTGGAACACGGCCGCCGTTTCCTGAAGGTCAAGACGCAGAAAAACGAGATCGGCTGGATTGAAGAGCGGGCGGTCATCGACTCAAAGACGTATGACGCGTTTACCGAGCTTGGCGAACAGCACAAACAGGATCCCGTGGTGGCCACCGGGACACTCCGCGACGACGTCTATCTGCACATGCTTCCAGGACGTGAGACGGAGAGATTTAATTTGCTGGCCGGCAACGCGAAGGTTCAACTGCTGGTGCGCGCCTCGGTACCGAAGAATGCGGTTTCCGGCTTTGGACCTCCGAAACCGGCAGGGCTCAGATCGGCGGAGGGCAAGCCGGCGGACGCAGGATCGCAGCAGACGGGAAAGAGCCCAGTTCCGAGCCCGACGGTGAGTCCGGTTGGGGGCCCAGTTCCGCCGGCTGGTGCGCGCGCTGCGGGGGCCGCAAACTCCACGCCGCCGGTCCCGCTGCCTGCGATTCCCATGGAGGACTGGTGGCTCATTCGCGACACGGCCGGGCACACGGGCTGGCTGCTCGCAGGCCGTGTAGATGTGGATGCGCCGGATGAAATTGCGCAATATGCCGAGGGACAGAGGATCGTGGGCGCGTACGTCCTGACCAAGGTCCACGACGACGAGGCCACCACCGCGGACCACGAAGTCCCCGAGTATGTGACCGTGCTGAGCCCGAACCAGTCTGGACTGCCGTTCGATTTCGACCAAGTGCGCGTGTTTACCTGGAGCCTGAAGCGCCACCGTTATGAGACGGCCTTTCGGCTGCATCCGATCCAGGGCTATCTGCCGGTGCTGGTGTCAAGCCAGGCGGGGCCGAAGGGCAATGTACCGGCATTCAGCTTTCTGCTGGCCAGCGGTCCGAACGTGACCACCGATCCAGCCACAGGAATCACGAAGCCTACGGCTCCACGCACCATCCATTACGAGATGCTCGATACACTGGTCAAGCGAATCGGACCCGATATGGGGCCGATTCAAGTGGGACATGTGGAGGGCGAGAAGCCTAAACCGGCGAAGCCGGGAAGGAAAAAGGCCAATTAAGTTTCAATGTCGCCAACTGCGGATTCGGTAGCGGTCCCGAATCAATGCAGTGTGCGATAGCGAATTGTGCTATCGTTTTTCTAGCGCCAGGACTGAAAAGGCCAGGTCTTTTTTTGCGATGAATAAGGCGCAACAGGCCACGTTGAACGCTGTCTTTGCCCGTCCAACCAAAGCGAATATCCGCTGGTCTGCGATTGAATCGCTGATTCGCGCCTTGGGAGGCGAAGTTACGGAGCGCGCAGGGAGCCGAGTTGCGGCGAGATTGAACGGGGTGACCGCCGTGTTTCACCGTCCGCACCCACGGCCCGAAACCAAGAAAGGCGCGGTCGATGCCGTTCGCCAGTTCCTCACGAATGCGGGGGTGGTGCCATGATGGAATACAAGGGTTATGCCGCCGGTCCAATCGATTTCGATCCGGAGGAGAAGACATTTTCCGGTACGGTCGTCGGGCTTCGGGATGTGATTCATTTTGAAGGAAGAACGGCTGCGGAACTTGAGCGCGCCTTCCGCGAGAGCATTGACAGCTATCTGGCGCTTTGCGCCGAGACTGGCCAACAGCCCGACCGCCCCTTCAACGGGAAGATTCTAGTACGTACCGAGCCGGAATTGCACCGCAAGGCGGCTTTGCGCGCGGCGGTCGAGGGCGTAAGTCTTAGCCGCTGGATATCCCGCCAGATCGAAAGCGCTCCGTAAGCGGCATTAATCGCCTTATTGTGCGATCAATTGCTGACGCTCTCAGGCCCATGGCAGGGTGCTTCCGCGGCTGCCCCCGAGACCCTGGGAAAGCACGAGTCCCTGTGCTCCTCTTATCCGCGCCTGCGCAGCTCCAGCTCGACTACCCGCTGCATCTCCGCCTCGGGGGCGGGTTTGCCGGTCCAGATCTCGAACTGGCGCGCACCCTGCTGCACAAACATTTCGAGGCCAGTGACGACGGGTATGCCGCGCGCCCTGGCGAGCTTCAGCAGCGGTGTTTCCATCGGGTTATAGACCATCTCGAAGACGAGACCGGCGTTCAACTCGTTTTCCGCGATGGGCATAGCCGGTTTGCTGCCGGCCATGCCGCAGGGAGTGGCGTTGAGAAGCACGTCAAAACGATTCTTCGCGAATTGTTCATGCTTCAGCGACCTGGCCTTTGCTTGCCTGGCGAGCGCCACAGCGGTTTCGTGGGTCCGGTTGACGACAAAAACCTCAGCGCCCTGGTCAACCAATCCAAAGACCGCGGCTCGCGCGGCGCCACCCGCGCCCAACACGGCGATGCGCGCGCCCTTTAGCTTCAAACGTTTCTCCAGCGGCCTGACCACCCCGGCGACATCCGTATTGAAGCCGACAATTTTGCCGTCCGCACTGACACGCAGGGTATTGCAAGCGCCGATCCGCGCGGTCAGTGGATCCATATTGGCCAGGTGGGGCAGAACTTCCTGCTTCAGCGGCATGGTGACGGCCACGCCGCTCAAGGGGAGTTCGCGGACCAGCGTCAGCAGATCGCCGAGAGTTTTGGTTTTCAGCGGCAGCAGCACCGCGTTCACGTTTTCGCGCCGGAAGGCCGAGTTTTGCATCAGCGGCGAAAGCGAATGCGTAATCGGGTTGCCGGCCACGCCGAAGATGCGGGTTGCCTGGTCAAGCTGGTCGATGCGGTAGAGGTCGTGCAGTGTCCGGGCTGTCACCTGGCCGGGCGCGGTTTCGGTTGCGTCCGAAAGGCAAGCGAATGTGAAAGCCGCGCCGGCCCTCGGGCCTAGCACGCGGCTCACCAGCCCCTCTTCGCCCATGGCGATGCCCACCACATGCGAGCCGAGCGAGTGGTCCTCAATCAGTCGCAGGACGGCGAGGTTATCGGCCAGCGAACGGGCCGTCGAAACCACTTTCACAAAATCCGGCTGAAATGTCTCGATCCGGGCGGCCGCATGATCCAGCCCCTTGGTGCGGGTAAAGTCGTGAAAGCTGACCAGCAGGGCCGAGCCAGCGGCCAGCAACGCCGCGCGAATTTTGCTCAGTTGCGCAGGGCGCGCCTCTTCGGCAGATTCAACTTCGAGATCCACAATCCGGCAGCCCGCCTCGGCGGCTGCCAGCAGGACATCGAGCTCCGCGTTCAGGGATCCGGTAAAGTTGCCGCCAAAGGGCTTGCGCCGGCATGTGGCAATGGCGGTCACGTCCCGGTGCGCGGCCAGAAATTCCTTCAACTTCGGCAACGCCGCGGTGGGTTTGGGACACGAATCCAGGCGGAATTCAAGAAACTTGGAATCCTTTAACGCCGACTCGGCCCGCTCCACCAACTCCGCGGGCGAACCGGCCTGAATGGCCACGCACACCTTGCCCAGGCGCAGCCGCGGGGCGACGCTGGCGGGAGCGGGATGGGACGGATTTGAAACCTCTAGAAGCTTGGCCATCAATTGACGCATATTAGATGGGTTAGGGGCAGGATGCAACAACGGAATGCGAGGGGTGGCCGCACGAGGCTCAAGTGCGCGAACCCGCCCCGATGTGGCAACCTAGAGGTTTGAAGGAGTATGCCCGTTATGTCCGCTGATAATCTGACTGCCGTTGCCGCTACTGAAATTTTTCATGCCTGGGAGGCGGGCGGAGCCACGTCTGCCGAGGCGTTATCCGCATGGGTGAGCGCGCGCCTGGCGGCGCATGAAGCGGCTTTAGCCGGTCTCTTGGCTGTGGACGGGCCGCGGACACCGGAAAACTCGCTGGGGCTTTACGACGAGGCCATTGAGCATCTGACTCTTGCCGGTGCGCAGGCCGGCGTGCTGAACTCCGTCGCGTCCGATAAGGCGGTCAGAGACCAGGCGCAGAACGAGGCGCAGCGGGTGGCGATGGCCGGAGCTGCGCTGAGCTTGAATCGGGCAGTTTACGACGCGCTGGCGGCGATCGACATTGAGGGAGCGAGCGAGGCGACGCAGCATTTTGTGCGGCGCACGCTGCTCGGCTACCGGCTGGCTGGCGTGGACAAGGACCAGGCTACCCGCGACCATCTGCAGGCCCTGCAGGAAAAAGCAACCATGCTGTCGCTTGGGTTCAGCCGGAACATCCAGGAGGGCGGGAAGACGATTGAGGCGACTGCTGAGGAACTTGATGGGCTGCCGGCCGATTATCTGGCGCGGCATCCAGCGGATGGAGAGGGCCGAGTGACGATCTCCACCGACCCGCCGGACATGCAGCCGGTAATGACTTTCGCCGCCAATCCGGCGTTGCGCGAGCGCATGTTTCTGGCCTACAACACGCGCGCGTACCCGGCCAACCAGCAGATTCTGCTTGATTTGCTGGCCACGCGGCAGGAGATTGCCACGGTGCTTGGGTTCCGCAGCTGGGCGGACCTGGCGACCGCCGACCAGATGATGGGATCGGCAGCCAATGTGCGCACCTTCCTCGCCAAACTGAACGAGGCCAGCCTGGAGGGAGCTAAGCGCGAACTTGAGCTGATTCTTGGGTTTGCCCGCGAGCGCCAGCCTGATCTAAAGGCCATCGACATCACGAGCCGGGGCTGGTGGTATGAACAGTTCCGGCGCTCGGCATTCGACTTCGACTCGCAATCCGTGCGCCCGTATTTCCCGTACGCGCAGGTTGAGGCCGGGGTGCTGGAAACCGCAGCGCGGCTTTTTAAGGTCGAATTTCGGCCTTCAACGGCATCCGCATGGCACACGGATGTTTCGGTCTTCGATGTTTTCGACGGGGGGACGGTGGTGGGTCATTTCTATCTCGACATGCATCCGCGCGAGGGGAAGGACAAGTGGTTTTCGGCCGCGCCCATCGTGACCGGTGTTCGCGGGCGAGCTCTGCCGGAGGCTGCGCTAATTTGCAATTTTCCGGCGGGGGATGAGAACGGGCCTGGGCTGCTGCAGTATTCCGACGTCGTGACTTTCTTTCATGAGTTCGGCCACCTGATGCACGCGATTCTTGGCGGTCAAACGGAGTGGGCGGGGATCTCCGGCTTTGCTACAGAGGGCGACTTCATCGAGGTTCCATCTCAAATGCTGGAAGAGTTTTTCCGCGACGAGAAGCTGCTGCAAGCCTTCGCGAAGCAATATGAGACGGGCGAAGTGCTTCCCTCGGAGACGATCAAAAAGATGAAGCTGGCAGGGGCGTTTGGGCGGGCGGACTGGGTGCGGGCGCAGCTCTATTACACGACGCTTTCACTTGATTTGCACGATCAGGATCCGGCTGGGATTGATTTGGACGGACTGACGGAGCGGCTCTACAAGTCGCTGCAGCCGTGGACGTGGCTTGACGGGAACCGCATGTATGCCAGCTTCGGGCATCTGACCGGGTACTCGTCGAACTACTACACGTATGCGTTTGACAAGGTGATTGCGCTGGACTTTTTCGCGCAGTTCGATCCGGCGGACCTGATTGGCTGTGATGCGGGCGCGCGTTACCGCAAGGCAGTTCTGGAGCAGGGAGGGTCGAAACCGGGACGGCAGATGGTGCGCGATTTTCTGGGGCGCGATGAGGAGTTTTCGGCGTTTTCCAAGTGGCTGAATGAGGAGTTTGATGGACAGCTTCTAGCTCCTGGCTTCTAGCTCGTTCGCACGAGGAACGGGTGGCAATGAGATAGGCGGAGATGCGATGGCAAAGTACCACATAGCCGAGATCAACATAGGCCGGATACTGGCGGAACTCGACGACCCGATCATGGCCGGGTTCGTCAATCGCCTCGATGAGATCAATGCTCTCGCCGACTCGAGCCCCGGGTTCGTGTGGCGGTTTCAAACCAACGAGGGCAACGCCACTTACCTGCGGCCTTATGAAGATGAGAGGACGATTCTGAATTTGTCTGTCTGGGAGAGCGTAGAGGCTCTTCATCATTACGTTTTCAAGACGGCTCATGTGGAGCTGCTGCGGCAACGGGCTTCGTGGTTTGAGAAGTTTGCCGGCGCCTACACTGCTATGTGGTGGGTACCCGCGGGACATATTCCGGGAATTGACGAAGCTAAGAAGCGGCTGGCGCACCTGGACGCGCACGGCCCTTCGCAGTTTGCATTCACTTTCAAGACCGTGCATCCTCCGGATGAAGAATTCCAGCAGGGAATCGATTGGTCCTCGTTCCTGCCGTGTCCAGCCGTATAGTTTCGATCGAACTTCGGGTTTGCGCTACCTTCGTGGGAGCCGTCGAATGACCGCAGAGGATTTTCGCCGCATCGCGCTCAGCCTGGAAGGCGTGGAAGAAGGATCGCACATGGGCGCGACGGATTTTCGTGTGGGCGGGCGCATTTTCGCCACGCTGGCGTCGGTGAAAGAAGGCTACGGGAACCTGATGATTACGCCGGAGCACCAGGCTGGGTTTATCGCTGAGCGGCCGGACCTGTTTCTTCCTGTCCGCGGCGGCTGGGGCCGGAATGGAGCAACCCACATCCGATTGGCCCAGGCAGACGAGGACACGCTGGCGGGCGCGCTGCATACCGCCTGGAAACTGCGGGCTGAGAAGAACGGCAAAACCGGCAGGGAAAAGAGCGTTGCTCCGAAGCGGACGGCCAGTTTGCGCCGGGCGAAGCGGATTCTCTGAATGCGCTATACTTGTATAGCAGTCTCAACGGAGGTCCAACATGCTCGCAATTCGTCTTCCTGAAGAGGTGGAAAAGCGCCTGGAAGCCCTTGCCAAGGCCACCGGCCGGACCAAGACCTTCTATGCGCGCGAGGCAATTCTCGAGCACCTGGAAGACCTCGAAGACATTTATATGGCTGAGCAGGAGTTGGCCGACATCCACGCAGGCCGCGTCAAGACGATTCCCCTTGAGGAAGTGATGAAGGACCTTGGCCTGGTCGATTGAGCTTGGCCCTCGGGCTCAACGCCAGTTGAAAGAGCTGGATCCTCAGATTGCGCGTAGACTCGCGCGCTTTCTATTCGAACGTATCGCCTCTCTTGACGATCCGCGCAGCATTGGCGATGCGCTGAAAGGCTCGGAATTGGGTGAGCTCTGGAAGTACCGCGTCGGGGACTACCGGATCATCGTCAGCATTGAAGACAAACGCGTCCGCATTTTGGTGGTCCGCATCGGCAATCGGCGCGAAGTCTACCGTTAACAATTTTGCGGGCGTGCATCCGCTAGGATTGAGCCATGGCGAACGTATCGGACTTTAACGGGAAGTGGGCGCTGGTGACGGGAGCCAGTGCGGGAATCGGCGTGGCATTGGCGCGGGAATTGGCAACGCACGGCGCCAAACTGATTCTTACCGCCCGCCGCAAAGAGCGGCTTGAATCGTTCGCTGCGGGGTTGTCCGCCGAGGGGACCGAGGTTCGGATCGTGGTGGCCGACCTGAACGATGTTGCCGCGCCGCAGCAGATTTACGATGCAACTGTTGGCACTGGTCTCGCCGTTGACATTCTGGTTAACAATGCCGGACTGGGGCAATATGGCGCTTTCAGCGAAAGCCCTGTGGAGCAGGAACTAAGCCAGGTGCGGGTCAACTGCGAGGCGGTGGTGCGTCTGACGCGGCTGTTAGTTCCGCACATGGTGGAGCGCCGCCGCGGATGGGTGCTGGTGCTCGCTTCCACTGCGAGCTTTCAGCCTGTTCCGTATCTCACCACCTACGCGGCCACTAAGGTGTTCGACCGATTTTTCGCGCTCGGTCTGGCTGCTGAGGTTGCGCGCTTCGGAGTCAAAGTGACGGCGCTGTGCCCCGGGCCTACCGAGAGCGAATTCTTCCAGGTGGCAGGGTCGGAGAGCTTTTTGCCAAGCGGGAAGCAATCGGCGGAGGAGGTTGCGCGGTTGGGAATCGAGGCGCTGGCGCGGGGGAAGCGGACCATCGTTCCGTATTTTGGAGGCAAAGCGATTACGCTTCTGGCTCGGATTCTGCCGGTGGGTTTGATCACCAGGGAGGTTGAGAAGCGCGGCCGGCCCAAGCCGCAGAAGGGCTGAAGTCCCAGGTTTGCTCGCGCCGCAGCTCCCAGCGAATCCCAAACGCCGAAAACTGTCATCTGCAATCTGTCATCTGTAATCTGATTTAGTTCAGTTCCCGTACCCAGATGTTTCTGAAGCTGAGGGGCTCGCTCTTGTCGCCGTGGGCCTGCAATTTGATGGGCGCGGTGTCATACGCCTTATAAAACGGCTGGCCAATGTACAGCGTTTGTCCCTTCAATTCAAAGTGATTCTGGACCAATACGCCATTGAAGAAGACGGTCACATAGGCTGGTGATTTCAGGGAGCCGTCGGTGTTGAACCTTGGGGCAGTCCAGACCACGTCGTAGGTTTGCCATTCGCCGGGCTTGCGGGCCGGATTGACCAGGGGAGGGCTCTGCTTGTAGATGCTGCCGCCTTGTCCGTTGACGTAAGTGACGTTATTGTAGGCATCAAGAACCTGGAGTTCGTAGCCGTCGTCACCGGGGCCGGTGGAAGCGAGAAAGACACCGCTATTGCCGCGCGCCTGGCCGCTGCCCGTGATGTTTTCCGGAATTTTAAATTCGACGTGGAGCTGGTAATCCTTGAACCGGCGTTTGGTTTCGATGTTGCCCACGCCCGGCGCCTTCTTGACGGTCAGGATGCCGTCGTGCACCACCCATTGGGCCGGCGTGTGATCTTGTGCTGAGACCCACTCATCCTGGTTCGAGCCATCGAATAAGACAATGGCATCGGACGGCGATGCGGCGACGGTGGCGCCCGGAGTGACGACTTTGGGTATTGGCGTCCATACCTCGGTTTCTTCCGGTTTCGGCTTGGCCGGCTGTTGGGCGGTGAGAACGGTGGAAACGCAAATCAGGGTTGCCAGCGCGAGGAGTTGAATCAGTCGGATGCTCATAGGCCTACTGAGGATACACCTGCGGAGGTGGTTGCGTCAGGCAGCTTACCCGTGGGGACTCTCAGCCGTCCAAGGCAGCGATCAATGTGGGACTGGATGGGCTACCGGGAAGAAAAAATGGCTCTTGAGGGAAAATATCGAGGAGCGAAAAGATTTTTTTTGCAATTTGGTCCGCGGCTACAACCTTTTCAGAAAACCTGCATCTGATCTAGTAACAAGCAGAGGCTTCCCCGAATACAGTCCCGCCAAGAAAGGTATTACTCCTTCTTGAAGGTCCGCAAGGGCCTCTCGTCAATCTCCCCCCCTGGATCCCCTCCCAACAATGCCTCTCGAGCGGGCCTGCCGGAAGGCAGGCCCATTCGCTCTCACCTTAAGCGCACCTTAAGCGGATGCCGCGCAGGATCGTCAGACCGACCGTTGCTCTGCGCATTTCATGCTGCCGGAAAATCCTTGGGGATGAGAACTGCTGGCGAATTCCCGCAGGGGCTAAAGCCCGACCCATTTTATTGGCTTCATCGGCTCGGCTAAAGCCGTGCCCTTGTTACAGAGCGTGTCTGAAAGGGGTTTTTCCGCAGCCTGTCTTACCCACCCCATAGAGTGCAGCCTGTCTTACCCATCCCATAGAGTGCAGCCTGTCTTACCCATCCCAAAGGCGGAAGATAGATAAAATCAATAGAAGATGGCGGCTCCTTCCAACCCAAAGGCTCATTCCAATCCGGAACTCGGGACAGAACTCCGTAAGATCGATGCTCTTTTCGAGCAGGCGGGCCTGGTGCGCAATTTGCGCGGGAAGGCCGCGGGAGCACTGCGCCGCACACGGGATCGCCTGGAACAGGGCGAACCGGACGAAATGGCGCCGGCGCCGGTTCCACGTGTGGCGGCGAACGGCGTGCATTGGTTGCCGGTTCCGGCGTGGGAGAAGGCGGGAAAAACCAAATATAACTGGCTGTGGCACGGATTCAGCACTCGCAAGGGTGGCTTGAGCCGGGCCTATTGCGCTGACGATGCGCCGGGCGAGCTGAATCTTGGGTTCACCGCTGACGATAGCCGGGAAACGGTGATCGCCAACCGCCGCCTGCTGGCTGAGGCCACCACCGGAGACGCGGAGATCCCACTGGTGACCATTCGCCAGATCCATTCCAGCGTGCTGGTGCTTTGCGGCGGCAAGGGCGCGGTGGCTGGCCGCCTCTGTAAGGGGGACGGCCTGATGACCGATCAGCCTGGGGTTCTGCTGGGCGTGCAGACCGCCGACTGCATCCCGGTGCTGGTGGCTGATCGCAAGCGCCGCGCAGTTGCCGCCTTCCATGCCGGGTGGCGGGGAACCGTGAAGCGGATTGTGGAGACTGGCGTTGGCCGGATGCGGCTGGAGTTCGGATCGCGACCGGAGGATTTGATTGCCGCGATCGGGCCCGGCGTTGGGCTGTGTTGCTACTCAGTGGGCGAAGAAGTGCTCTCGGAATTCGAGTCGCAGTTTGCTTATGCCCGCGAGCTCTTCCGC
>Ga0181537_10001930_pt1 | contig 18659 bp, 12 predicted proteins | sample PEATcosm2014_Bin_39_FD_119765 | JGI IMG/M metagenome (GOLD analysis project Ga0181537, IMG submission 119765) | Peatland microbial communities from MTU Mesocosm Facility, Houghton, MI, USA - PEATcosm2014_Bin23_10_metaG | ecosystem: Environmental > Terrestrial > Soil > Wetlands > Peat | place... | reverse complement strand
TTTCTGAATCGCCGGATTGGGTGCAGTCGCCAGCGGGTTGTCGAGCAACGACACGCCGGGAGCAGCACCGGGAAACTCAGCCGCCAAGCCATGCACTGACCACACCAGGAACAGACTCAGCCAGATCGAACGTGCGGCGGTTCCCGCCGACGCAGATTGCCTGAAAAACATCGCTCCCCCGTCTTGTTTGAACTTCGTGGCTTGAATTCGGGACCGCGCCCCTGATCGCCGTGGCGCCTTGTGCCGAGGGTGAAATTCTATACCGCTGCCCTTGAAAATCCGTATAATCCGCCAACTTTTACATCCCATGCCGATGCCACCAGACTCCGCTGTCAGGCGGTGCGCCGACCCGGTAACCGAAACGGTTGACCGCGCCGCCGGCGTTGTGCAGGGAAGCGGGCGATGAGCGGGGAACCCCCGTCACACACATCGCCGGACTGTTCCACCGCTATCCCATCCCTTGCAGCCGCCCAATCGCGGCCTTTGCAATCGATTCCCGGACTCACCCAGGTGCTGTCACGGCACATCGAGATCGTCGGCGCCGCCGTCGGCTGCGGCGCGCGCGATCCGCGCTGCGAATACGGCCCTGACGCGCTGCGCGAGTGGGGCCTGGGGCAGCGCCTCGACGCTCTGGCGCGACTGACCAGCGGTGACAGCCACGTGCGCTGGGCGGAACAGGTTTATCCCCATTACGGCAGCGCCCGCACCGAGCCTGACACCATCGTGCCCGAGTTCAGCGAGCGCCTGCTGCGGGCGGTTGCTCTGGTGCACCACCGCGGCGGCTTCCCGATGGTGGTGGGCGGCGACCATTCCTGCGGTATCGGCACCTGGAGCGGCGTGCACCAGGGCGTATGGCAGCAAGGCGCGATGGGCCTGATCTGGATCGACGCGCACATGGACAGCCATACGCCCGACACCACGCCCACCGGCGCCCTGCACGGCATGCCGCTCGCCACCTTGCTGGGTTACGGCGATGCACGCCTGGTGGGAGTGGGAGGCGCCCGGGCCAAGCTCGCTGCGCGCCATACCTGCCTGATCGGGGTTCGCAGCTTCGAGGCAGGCGAAGCGGCGCTGATCGAAGAACTCGGGGTGAAGGTATTTTTCGCCGAAGAAGTGCGCGCGCGCGGCATGGCGCCGGTTCTGGCCGAGGCGCTTACCGTCGTGCAATCGGGAACCGTCGGGTTTGGCGTCTCGATCGACCTCGACGCGGTAGACCCGGCAGACGCGCCAGGCGTGGGCTCGCCGGTGGGCGGCGGCATTCGCGGCGAAGAACTCGTCGGAGCGCTGGGGCAGCTTGCGGACAATCCGCGCCTGCTTGGTCTCGAGATCGCGGAATACAACCCGTTTCTCGATACCAGCGGGGTCACGCGCGACCTCGTGCTGCGGCTCGCCGCGGCCGCGTTACTGCCAGCCGCGGAACCGGCACTGCGGCCCGCCAGCGAACTCGCGGCCTAACCCGGCTTGTTCGCCGGCGCCGCCGGCGCGGTGTCGGGTTTCAGGTACTTGGCGAGAAAACCCTCCATTGCTTCGTAAAAATCGAAGCGGTTCTCCTCGTTGGCGAAGCCGTGTCCTTCGTTCGCCTTCACCATGTATGGAACGTCGATGCCGCGGCTTTTCAGGGCTTCGACGATCTGGTTCGACTCCGCGATATTGACCCTGGGATCCTTCTCGCCCTGCGCCACGAACAACGGCGCGCGGATGCGGTCGGCATGGAACACCGGCGACTCCGCCATCAGCATGTCGCGGTCCTTGACCGGATCGCCGACCATTTCATGCATCATTTCGAGGTAGGGTTTCCAGTAAGGCGGAATGGTCGCGAGAAAGGTCAGCAGGTTGGAGACGCCGACGTAATCCACGCCGCAGGCGTAGAGATCCGGCGAAAACACCAGCCCGGCGAGCGTCGCGTAGCCGCCGTAGCTGCCGCCGTAAATGCCGACGCGCTTGGGATCGGCGATACCCTCGCGCACGAGATACGCCACGCCGTCGCTGATGTCGTCCTGCATGGTGCGTCCCCATTGCTTGAACGAAGCCTCCCAGAATGCGCGGCCATAACCGGTCGAGCCGCGGAAATTCACCTGCAGCACCGCGTAGCCGCGATTCGCCAGGAATTGCACTTCCGGGTTGAATCCCCACTCGTCGCGCGCCCAGGGACCGCCGTGCGGATTGACCACGACGGGCAGGTGGTGGGGGTCGCGGCCGAGCGGAAGCGTCAGGTAGCCGTTCAGCGTGAGGCCGTCGCGCGACTTGAATGAAACCGGCTGCATCGGCGCCAGCTCGCCTTCCTTGAGCCAGGGCGAAATCTCGGCGAGCAGGGTGAGCTCGTCTTTTCGCAGGTCGTACAAATAACGCTTGCCGCGGGTGCGGTCGTTGGAAGCGGCGACGATAAAGGTATTCTCGTCGAGGTCCGAGCTTTGCAAGTCGATCTCGTACCCCGGCAGCTTGGCCTCCAGCCCCTCGAACAGCTTGCGCGTGGCTTCGTCCAGATACTCGCGCTGCGACTTCCAGGTGGTGTAATAAGCGGTGGTCAGAACCTTGCGCTTGCGCGAATAGGAAAGGCCGCCGGCGTCCACCTCAGGCTGCTCGAACACCAGGCTCTTTTCCTTGCCGGTTGCGGGATCCAGCAGGACCACCGCGGCCTTGTCGCGATTGAGGTTGGATACCGCGTACAGGTCGCGATTGTCGAAGCTGAAAAACAGCGGGCTCACCGACTCGCGGAAATTGGTGGTCAGTATCGTCTTGAACGGGCTGCGCTCGCCGCTGCGGTACAGCAGGCTGGAATTCACCCCGTCGGTGGTGACGGCGGCGCGGATGCGCCCGGCGTGGTCCGTCACCCAGCCTGTGATGTTGCCGGGATTGCGCGCGGCCAGCGTGAGTTTGCCGCTTTGCACGTCGAGGCGATAGGCGTCGAACACTTCGCGGCTGCGGCGGTTGAGCCCCACCAGGATTTCGCGCGGATTGTCCTTGAGGTCGTCGATGATTTCCGCGCGCACGCCGGGAAACGGCGTGAGGTCGCGCAGGTTCTTGCCGTCGCGTCCCACCGAAACCAGGTGGAAGTTCTCGTCGCCCTTGAAGTCCTTGAGGTACAACAGGTGCTCGTTGCCTTTCCAGAAGTAGCCCGCGATGTCGCGCTCGGTCTCGCCGGTGATGCGGTGCGGCTCGGCTTCGTTGCGCGCCTGCACGAACAGGTTCATGCGGTGTTCAAAGGGCTGCATGAAGGAGATGGTGTCGCCGGCGGGCGATACCTGGAAATAACCGCGCACCGGGTTGCGGAAAAAATCCCTCAGCGGGATCTGCGGCGGCGGCGCGGCCCGCTCAGCCGCGCCCGGCACCGACTGCGCCTTGCTCCAGCCGGGAATCAACAGCGCGGCCATCAATATAAAATGAAACAGCGTACGGTGGGTTTGGACATTTTTCATGTGCGCTCCAGACGCGCGGCCGGCATTTTCGCGAACCGCTCAGGGTTCCTTGCGCAGCAGGATCTGCTGGTTGACGTCGATCTTGGTCTTGGCCTTGAGCGCGGCAACGTAGGTATCGAAGTTTTCGCGCGTCATGGTCTGGCCGAGCTGCAGTTCGCGCTGCTTGCGCTTGTCGGTGTCGGCCAGCAGCGGCGAGCGCACCGCGGACACGCGGTACAGGACCTGCGCCGATTCCGGCAGCTCGGCCATCGCGTAACCCGGCAACTTCGCCGCGTCGACGCGGAATATGGCGCTGATGGAATCCGGCTTGAGATCGAGCGGATTGGCGCGCGATACCACCTTTGACGGGCTCCATTTGACGTCGGGATTGCCGCCCTTCTGCAATTCGGCGAGCGTGGCCTCGGCCTTCTTCAGCGCGAGCTTGCCCGCTTCCTTGGTGCTCAGTATCTGCTCGATTGCCGCTGCCATCTCGACCATGGTTCTCACCCGCGCCGGCGTCGATTGGACCACGCGCGCCGATACCAGGGTGTGCGGCGCGGTCTCGACCGCCTCGGTATTATGCTTGGCCTTGATCGCGTCGTCGGAAAACAGCGCGTTCAGCAGCTTCTCGTTGTTCAGCGCGGGCGCGGCAGTGACGGCGTCGCGCTTGGCGAACATCGCGGTGCGCTGGATCGGCAGCCCGAACTTGTCGGCCGCCGGCTTCAGGCTGTCCGCCTGCTCGTAGACCAGGTTGCTGAAGGCTTCCGCCGCATCGTCGAATTTTTTCTGCGCTTTCTGGGTCCTGAGCGCGTGCTCGATGTCGGCGCGCGCTTCGGCGAGCGGCTTGACGCCGGCGGCCCTGATCTTGTTGAGCTTGATGACGTGATAGCCGAAATCGGTCTCGACCACCGGGGAAATCTCGCCTTCCTTCATCGAAAACACCGTGTCGTCGAACGCCTTCACCATCATGCCGCGCGAGAACACCCCAAGATCGCCGCCCTTGGCCGCCGAGCCCGGGTCCTGCGAGTTCTTTTTTGCGAGCTCGGCAAAGCTTGCCGGGTTCTTGCGCACCTCGGCGAGCAATTCTTCCGCGCGCGCCCTGGCCTTGGCCCGGTCGGCTGCCGGCGCGGCCTTGCCCGCCGCGATCAGGATGTGGCTCGCCTCGCGCTGCTCGGGGACCGCATACTGTTTCTGGTTCGCCTGGTAGTAGGCGCTGACCTCGTCCTCGCTGACCTGGATGTCCGCGCTCAACTTGTCGAGCGACAGCACGACGTATTCGGCGCTCACTTCCTGCGGCGCTTCGAAGGTCTTGCCGTTCTCGTCGTAATATTTCTTGACCTGCTCGGGCGTGACCTGCGCCTGCGCGAGGAATTGCACCGGCGAGAACACCGCCTGCGAGACTTCGCGCTCCTGCTCGTTGAGCGCCTGCCAGCGCGCGATCACGGTTTTAGACGGGATCTCGGTGCCGTCGATGGTGTCGGTAAGCTGGCGCACGGTGAGGTCGCTGCGGATCAGCTCGTCCAACCCTGCTTTGCTCACGCCCTGCTGGCGCGCAATCGCCTCGTAGCGCAGGCTGGAGAACTTGCCGTTGTCCTGGAACGCGTCGATGCCGAGGATCGCATCCTGCAGCGCCCCGGTGCTCACCGTCAGGTTGCCGCGCGCGGCCTCGCCCACCACCAGGCGGCGCTCGACCAGCGAGTTGATCAGGGTCTGGCGCGACTCGGGCGTGTCGAATTTTTCGCGGTCGAAATTCTTCCCCAGCATGCCCTGCAAGCGGCTCATCTGCGCATTGAGCGCCTGCTCGAATTCGCCCTGGCTGATGACCTGGCTGCCCACTTTGGCCACCGTGTTCGAAGTCGAGGTGCCGCGCACGTAGGAATCGATGCCCCAAAACGCGAACGGCACGGTGATGATCCCCAGTACGATCTGGATCAGTTTCTGGTGACTGCGTACGTAATCAAACATGTCCTGGTGCTTATCCGAAAAACAAAAAAGGCGAACTGCGGTTCGCCTTTTCGGTTGGTTGGCGGAGTGGACGGGACTCGAACCCGCGACCCCCGGCGTGACAGGCCGGTATTCTAACCAACTGAACTACCACTCCAAATGCAGGATTCAGGAATCGGGATTCAGGAATCGGAAAAACCGCACCGTCAGCCAGGTATTTTGCTCTCGCTGAATCCTGAATCCTGATTCCCGAATCCTGGATGTGGTGGGTGCTGACGGGTTCGAACCGCCGACATTCGCCTTGTAAGGGCGACGCTCTACCAACTGAGCTAAGCACCCCAAGGCCTTCGGCTCGACAGGCCGTCAACTTGCTGCTGTTTCGGCCATCCTGCTTGCGCTGCACCTTGCGGCGGCTGCATACCGCAAAAAGGGCATTAGTTTACCGCATCCTTGAGCGCCTTTCCAGCACGGAATTTGGGCACGCGCGCCGCCTTGATCTTGATCGGCTCGTTGGTGCGCGGATTACGGCCGTTGCGCGCGCCGCGTTTGCCGACATAAAAGGTGCCGAAACCGACCAGCGTCACCATGCTGCCCTTCTTCATCGAGGTCTTGATCGCCGTCACCGTGGCTTCCAGCGCACGTTCCGCGGCTGCCTTGGAAATATCCGCCGCTTTCGCAATCTGTTCGACCAGTTCGGATTTGTTCACGGCGCCCCCTCGATGGTGGATGGAACCCAGGCTGCCGGTTCCGGACAGGCTTTATAGCAAGGTGACCTGCCTGCGTCAAGCGGACCGCCGGGGCGATTTTGCGCGTGGATTTCAGGTGGCCTGCAACAATGAAAAAGGCGATTTCGCGGGACTATCATCCCATGAAATCGCCTCGGTAAAACGCCACGATCGTCAGTGCTTGATCAGCGCCGGTTTGGGCTCGGCCACCACCGCCGGCAACGGTTCCACCACGTCGAGCTTCGGCGCCGCCGGTTGCGGCATGCGTTCGAGCGCAATCTCCAGCACGCGGTCGAACCATTTCACCGGCAGGATCTCGAGCCGCTCCTTGATGTTGTCCGGAATCTCCGCCAAATCCTTGACGTTTTCCTCCGGGATCAGCACGGTCTTGATGCCGCCGCGGTGCGCCGCCAGCAGTTTCTCCTTCAAACCGCCGATCGGCAGCACTTCGCCGCGCAGCGTGATTTCGCCGGTCATCGCCACATCCGCGCGCACCGGGATCCCGGTCAGCACCGACACCATCGCGGTGCAGATGCCGATGCCGGCGCTGGGGCCGTCCTTCGGCGTCGCGCCCTCGGGCAGGTGGATGTGGATGTCGCTCTTCTGGTAGAAATCATCCGGGATGCCGAGCGCGGTCGAGCGCTTGCGCACCACCGACAGCGCGGCCTGGATCGATTCCTGCATCACGTCGCCAAGCTTGCCGGTGGTGATGGTCTTGCCCTTGCCCGGGACCACCACCGCCTCGATCGTCAGCAGTTCGCCGCCGACCTCGGTCCAGGCGAGACCCGTGACCTGCCCGATCTGGTTGTTCTTCTCCGCGATGCCGTAGGCGTAACGTCTGACGCCGAGAAACTTGTCGAGGTTCTTCGCGTTCACCGTGATCTTGCGATCGCGCTTTTGCATCACCAGGGTTTTCACCACCTTGCGGCAGATCTTGGAAATCTCGCGCTCCAGCGCGCGCACCCCGGCCTCGCGCGTGTAGTAGCGCACGATGTCGCGGATCGCGCTTTCGGCAACCGACAGCTCGACCGCCTTGAGGCCGTTGTTCTTGACCTGTTTCGGCAGCAGGTATTGCTGCGCGATATGGATCTTCTCGTCCTCGGTATAACCCGAAAGCCGGATCACTTCCATGCGGTCGAGCAGCGCCGGCGGGATGTTGAGCGTGTTGGCGGTGGCGACGAACATCACTTCCGACAGGTCGTACTCGACCTCGACGTAGTGATCGACGAACGTGTTGTTCTGCTCCGGGTCCAGCACTTCGAGCAGCGCCGAGCTGGGGTCGCCGCGGAAGTCCTGCCCCATCTTGTCGACTTCGTCGAGCAGGAACAAGGGATTCCTCACGCCGACCTTGGTCATGTTCTGCAGGATCTTGCCCGGCATCGAACCGATGTAGGTGCGCCGGTGGCCGCGAATCTCGGCTTCGTCACGCACGCCGCCCAGCGACATGCGCACGAACTTGCGGTTGGTCGCGCGCGCGATCGACTGGCCGAGCGAGGTCTTGCCCACGCCGGGCGCTCCCACCAGGCACAGGATCGGCGCCTTCACCTTGTCCACGCGCTGCTGCACCGCGAGGTATTCGAGGATGCGGTCCTTGACCTTTTCCAGCCCATAGTGGTCCTGGTCGAGCACGGTCTGCGCGGCCTTGAGGTCGGAGCTGATCTTGTTGCGTTTGCGCCAGGGCAGGCCGATCAGGATTTCGATGTAGTTCCTCACCACCGTGGCTTCGGCCGACATCGGCGACATCAGGCGCAGCTTTTTCAGTTCGGCCTGCGCCTTGACGCGCGCTTCCTTGGGCATCTTGGCGGCCTTGATCTTCTTGTCCATTTCCTCGAGATCGGCGCCCTCTTCGCCCTCACCGAGTTCCTTCTGGATCGCCTTCACCTGCTCGTTCAAGTAGTACTCGCGCTGGCTTTTCTCCATCTGGCGCTTGACGCGGCCGCGAATGCGCTTCTCCACCTGCAGGATGTCGAGCTCGGTTTCGAGCTGCGATAACAAATGCTCGAGGCGGGCCTTGACGTCGAACATCTCCAGCACCTGCTGCTTCTGCTCGAGCTTCAGCGGCAGGTGCGCGGCGATGGTGTCGGCGAGCCGGCCCGGCTCTTCGATACCGGCGAGCGAAGTCAGGATCTCGGGCGGGATTTTCTTGTTGAGCTTCACGTACTGGTCGAACTGCGCAATGATGGCGCGGCGCATGGCTTCGACTTCGTGGTTCTGCCCCTCGTCGCCGGGGATCGCGGTCGCCTCGGCGGCGTTATGGCTGCCCTCGTCGGTGACGTTCTTGATATGCGCGCGCTGCGCGCCTTCGACCAGCACTTTCACCGTGCCGTCGGGCAGCTTCAGCATCTGCAGGATGTTCGAGATGCAGCCGATCTGGTACAGGTCTTCGGCCACCGGGTCGTCCTTGGCGGCGGATTTTTGCGCCACCAGCAGGATGCTCTTGCCGGTCTCCATCGCGGTTTCCAGCGCCTTGATGGATTTCGGCCGCCCGACGAACAGCGGTATCACCATGTGCGGAAAAACCACCACGTCGCGCAGCGGCAGCAGCGGCAGTTGCACAGGCTCGGATGATAACTGGGTACTGGACATGGTTATTAAGGTCCGGAGTTAGGAATATAACGCCCACATGGGGGCCTCAAGCGGGAATTCAAGCCGCGGCACCGGCCGCGGCGGGCCAAACCGGGTGCTGCGAAACCGCAGCACCCGGCTGCGGATACCATACTGCGACGGGCTCAGTTGGAGCCGGAAACCTTGGGCTGGTCGGAATAGATCAGGATCGGCTTGGCTTCGCCGGTAATGGTGGACTCGTCCACCACCACCTTGGTCACGTTCTCCATCCCGGGCAGCTCGTACATGATGTCGAGCAAGGTGCTCTCGATGATCGAGCGCAGCCCGCGCGCGCCGGTCTTGCGCTTCAACGCCTTCTTCGCAATCGCGGTCAGCGCCAGCGGCCTGACCTCGAGTTCCACGCCTTCCATCGCGAACAGGCGCTGGAACTGCTTGATCAGCGCGTTCTTCGGCTCGATCAGTATTTCGATCAGCGCCGTTTCGTCGAGTTCCTCCAGCGTCGCCACCACCGGCAGGCGGCCGACGAATTCGGGGATCAGGCCGTACTTGATCAGGTCCTCGGGCTCGACGTCGCGCAGCACTTCGCCGATTTCCTTGGCGTCCTTCAGGCTGCGGACCTGGGCGCCGAAGCCGATTCCGCTTTTCTCGGAACGGTTGCGGATCACCTTTTCCAGGCCGTCGAATGCGCCGCCACAGACGAACAGGATATTGGTGGTGTCGACCTGCACGAAGTCCTGGTTCGGGTGCTTGCGGCCGCCCTGCGGCGGCACCGAGGCGATGGTGCCCTCGATCAGCTTCAGCAGGGCCTGCTGCACGCCCTCGCCCGAAACGTCGCGGGTGATCGAGGGGTTGTCAGACTTGCGCGAAATCTTGTCGATCTCGTCGATGTAGACGATGCCCCGCTGCGCTTTTTCGACTTCGTAGTCGCACTTCTGCAACAGCTTCTGGATGATGTTCTCGACGTCCTCGCCGACGTAGCCGGCCTCGGTCAGGGTGGTGGCGTCGGCCATCACGAACGGCACGTTGAGCAGCCGCGCCAGGGTCTGCGCCAACAGGGTCTTGCCGGAGCCGGTGGGGCCGATCAGCAGGATGTTGCTCTTGGCGAGCTCGATTTCGTCCTGCTTGGTAAGGTGCTTTAACCGCTTGTAATGGTTGTAGACCGCGACCGACAGGATACGCTTGGCGTGGTCCTGGCCGATCACGTACTGGTCGAGGATGCCGCAGATTTCCTGCGGCGTCGGCAGGTCGGATTTGGTCGGCTTGTTGACCTGGCTGCTGGTGGTCTCGTCGCGGATGATGTCATTGCACAGGTCGATGCACTCGTCGCAAATGAACACCGACGGACCCGCAATGAGCTTGCGCACTTCGTGCTGGCTTTTGCCGCAAAACGAGCAATACAGCAGCTTCTCGCCTGTGACTTTCTTTTCCGACATGTACGCGTCCTTTACTCGTGCCCTGCCTGTAACCGCCGCTGTCCTGACCGCCGTGAAACCCGTCGGCGGCCAGTCCGTTCAGACCACTTCGGCCCTGCTGCTCAGCACTTTGTCGATGATACCGTACTTCAAAGCTTCCTCGCCGGATAGGAAATTGTCCCGGTCCGTGTCTTTTTCGATGGCTTTTACGCTCTGCCCGGTGTGCTTGGCGAGCAGGTCGTTCAGCCGCGAGCGCAGGAACAGCACTTCCTTGGCCTGGATCTCGATGTCCGATGCCTGGCCCTGGAAGCCGCCCGAGGGCTGGTGGATCATGACCCGCGAATTAGGCAGGCAATAGCGCTTGCCCGGCGCCCCGGCGGCGAGCAGGAACGAGCCCATGCTGGCGGCCTGGCCCACGCACAGCGTGCTGACGTCCGGTTTGACGAACTGCATGGTGTCGTAAATCGCGAGCCCCGCCGACACGATGCCGCCCGGCGAATTGATGTAGAAAAAAATGTCCTTGTCCGGGTTTTCCGACTCCAGGTACAGCAGCTGGGCCACGATTACGTTGGCGGTGACTTCGTTGACCGGGCCGACCAGGAACACCACGCGCTCCTTCAACAGGCGCGAATAGATGTCGTAGGCGCGTTCGCCGCGGCCGCTTTGCTCGATCACCATCGGGATCAGGCCGAGGCCCTGGGTTTCGGGCGCGCTGCGCCCGTGATCCACCCCATGCATGCCGCTCAGGGCATTGTCCTGCCGCCAGATCATTGCTCGTTCCTCATCAAGTCGTCGAAAGCGACGTCTACGTCCACCACGGTGGCGCGGTCCAGCGCCCAACCCACTACATTGTTCTCGATCACGTTGTTTTCAACGTCTCTCAGACGCTGCGGATCGGAGTAATACCAGGTCACCACTTCGTTCGGGTCCTCGTAGCTCTGCGCAAGCTCATCCACCACCGAGCGCACCTGCTCCGGCCTCGGGTGCAGCCCGTTCGCGTGCACCAGTTCCGACATGATCAGGCCCAGCGCAACGCGATGGGCCGCCTGCTCGGCAAACAGCTCGCGCGGCAACGGAACCTCCGGCGTTTGCACCCCGCGCGCCGCCAGGTCGCGCTTGGCGGCCTCGATCAGGCCCTCTATTTCCATTTCCACCAGCGCCTTCGGCACTTCCAGCGGCGTGGACGCGAGCAACGCCTTCATGACCTGGTCCTTGACGCGCGCCTGCACGCGCTTCTTGACCTCGCGCTCCAGGTTTTCCTTGATCTGCCCGCGCATCTCCTCAAGGTCACCATTCGCCACACCCAGCGACTTGGCGAATTCCGCGTCCAGCGGCGGCAGTTTGGCCTGCTCCACCCGGTGCAGCTTGACCGTGAAGCTCGCGGTCTTGCCCGCCAGGTGCTGCGCCTGGTAATCCGCCGGAAAGGTGACGTCGAACGTCTTGCTCGCGCCCGGCGCCATGCCCTCCACGTTGTGGTCGAATTCCGGCAGCATCCGTCCTTCCCCCACCACGAAACTGAAATCCTGGGCCGCACCGCCGTCGAACGCGACGCCGTCCATCAACCCGCTGAAATCCAGCGTTACCTTGTCGTCCTTGGCGGCGGGCCGGTCGACCTGCTCCAGGCCAGCCCGCTGCTTGCGCAGGATCGCTACGGTCTTATCGACCTCGGCGCCGGTAACTTCAATTTTGGGCCGCTCGACCCGGGCGTTGGTAATGTCGCCAAGCGAGAATTCCGGGTACACCTCGAACGTGGCGCTGAAGGCGAAATGCTTGCCCGCGCTGTCCGGTTTCGACTCAATCCTGGGATAGCCGGCGACGCGCAGTTTTTGGTCGCGCACCGCCTCGCCGAAGCTTTTTTCGACCACCGCGCCGATGACTTCCGAGCGCACCTGCGGGCCGAACTGCTGGGCGACGATTTTCATCGGCACCTTGCCCGGACGGAAGCCGTGCAGGCGCACCGTACGCGCCATTTTTTTCAGCCGCTCCTCGACCTCGCGTTCGATCTGGTCCTGCGGAACCTGCATTTCCAGGCGCCGCTCGAGCTTGCCCAGATTTTCAACCGTTGTCTGCATTTACCTGTTTACCTGTTGTGTCCGGAGCCTCAACCACTGCTGCTGCAAGACGCTGCCACGATGCTGGTGCGAAGGGGGGGACTCGAACCCCCAAGCCTTGCGGCGCTGGAACCTAAATCCAGTGCGTCTGCCAATTCCGCCACCTTCGCCCGGGAGCGTATCCGCTCTGGGCTGCCGCAAGGCGACCCTGCGCACTCAAAAAAACCTTACAAAGCAGCGTCCGGCGCCCGGCACGAAAACCGGTTTCAGTCCCGGTTTGAAATCCGCTTTGAATCCCCGATTTGAATCCTGACTGCCAACGCACATTTTACCCTAGCCGGGTGCATTTCATAAATAGGCGTTATAGCGATCGAAAACATACTTGTTTCGCGTACCGGCGGCCGAAAAGGGGCATGTCATCGCAGCTCGACGCGTCCACGCCGTGCCAGGCCTTATACTGTGCGGCGTTCCGGTCCCTGGCCGACCTCACACAACCGGCTGAATCAAAACGAAATCTCAGCATGCCATCGACAGCTGTAGGACACTACGAGAATTTTCCGGTGGCTTCTGTGTTGCTTCCCGCGCCGTTAAGGCGTCCGGTCGCGATCATTTATCGCTTTGCGCGCAACGCTGACGATTTCGCGGATGAGGGCGACCACCCGCCGGCCACCCGGCTTGCAAGGCTGCAGGCGTATCGCGACGAACTGGCGGTGATCGAACGCGGCGCCGAGCCCGCGGACGGCTTGTTCCGCGAACTGCGCCAGATTGTCGATGCCTACGCGTTGCCGCTGCAGTTATTGCGTGACCTGCTCGACGCATTTTCGCAGGACGTGGTGAAAACGCGTTATGCCGACTTTACCGAGGTGCTCGACTACTGTCGCCGCTCGGCCAACCCGGTGGGGCGGCTGTTGCTCCATCTGTTCGGCGCGGCGAACCCGGACAACCTGCAGCGTTCGGATCGTATCTGCACCAGCCTGCAGCTCATCAACTTCTGGCAGGATGTGCCAATCGACCTCGCCAAGGACCGGGTCTACCTGCCGCAGGATGAATTGCTGCGCTTCGCGGTGAGCGAGCAGCAGATCGCGCGCGGCGAAACCGGCGAGGCATGGCGCGGCCTCATGCGCTTCCAGGTCGAGCGCGCGCGCGCCATGATGCTGGAAGGCGCGCCGCTGGGACGGCTGCTGCCGGGCCGCACCGGCCTGGAAATCCGCAGCACCGTCGAGGGGGGCCTGCGCATACTCGAAAAACTGGAGCGCGCAGGCTATGACATGTTCCGGCACCGACCGGTCCTGCGCGCCTGGGACTGGCCGGTGATTTTTGCGCGCGCGCTTTGACTTGATTTTCACATGACGCCTGACGAATATTGCCAACAAAAAGCCGCCAGATTTACGAGCGCGGCTCATTCAAATCCGCGTCGAGCCTCGAATACCTGATCGCGCATGACACCTGACGAATATTGCCGGCAGAAAGCCGCTGCGCGGAAAGCCGCCGGATTCTACGAGCGCCGCCTGTTACTAACTTGCCCTGCGACGCCCGAATTTCCTCTCACATGACACCAGACGAATATTGTCAAAACAAAGCGGCGCAAAGCGGCTCGAGTTTTTACTACTCGTTCATGTTTCTGCCGCCGGAACGCCGGCGCGCGATCACCGCGGTGTATGCCTATTGCCGCGAAGTGGACGACGTGGTCGACGAGTGCACCGACACCGGCATCGCGCGCACCAAGCTCGCCTGGTGGCGCGACGAACTTGCAAGGCTGTACGCGGGCTCGCCGCAACATCCCGTCGCCCGCGCCCTGCAGCCCCACCTTACGGCGTTTGACCTCAAACACGAGCTGATGCTCGACATACTCGACGGCATGGAGATGGACCTCACGCAAAACCGCTATCTCGATTTTGCCAACCTTGAAAAGTATTGCTACCGCGTGGCCAGCGCGGTCGGGTTGCTCGCCGCCCGGATCTTCGGCTATACCGAGGTTGCGACCCTGGGCTATGCGCGCGACCTCGGCACTGCGTTCCAGCTCACCAACATCGTGCGCGACGTCGGCGAAGACGCGCGCAAAGACCGCGTCTACCTCCCGCTCGACGAGCTCGCGCGCTTCGGCATCACCGTGCAACAGCTGCTGGACGCCCGTTACGACGATAACTTCGCGAAGCTGATGGCGTTCCAGGCCGCACGCGCGGAGGACTACTATGAACGCGCCTTCGCGCAACTGCCGGCGGCAGACCGCGCGGCGCAGCGGCCGGGGCTCATCATGGCCGCGATCTACCGCACCCTGCTCGCCGAAATTCGTAATGACGGGTTCCGGGTGCTTGACCGGCGAACCGCGCTCACGCCGATCCGCAAGCTCTGGATTGCCTGCAAGACCTGGGTGCGGGCGTGACCACCGCCATCGTCGGCGGCGGTTACGCCGGGATGGCGGCCGCGGTCGAACTCGCTGACGCCGGCGTCCCGGTGACGGTGTTCGAGGCCGCGCAGGAACTCGGCGGCCGCGCGCGCCGCGTGGTGCTCGACGGCATGGCGCTGGATAACGGCCAGCACATCCTGCTCGGCGCCTACCGCGAGACGCTGGCGCTCATTTCGCGCGTGCACCCCGACCCCGGCGGCGCCATGCTGAGACAGCCGCTGGAAATCGTGGTCGCCGGCGAATTCCGGCTGAAAGCGGCGCCGCTGCCGGCGCCTCTCGATCTCGCCCTGGGATTCGCCATGGCTAGCGGACTGCCTTTCGGCGAACGGCTGGCGGCCGCGCAATTCCTGCTGCGGCTGCGCCGCGGGGGTTTCAAGCTCGAACGCGACCTCGACGTCGCCACCCTGTTGCGCGAGGCGGGACAGGGTGCGCGCACCACGCGCCTGTTGTGGGAGCCGCTCTGCGTGGCCGCGCTCAACACGCCAATCGGCAAAGCCTCGGCGCAGGTTTTCGTGCATGTGCTGCAAGACGGCCTGCTGGGCGCCAAGGGGGACAGCGACATCGTCATTCCGCGGGTTGACCTCACGAGCCTGTTCCCGGCGCCTGCCGCCGCCTTCGTTACGGCGAGAGGAGGCCAAATCCATGCGGGCTGCACCATACGCGCCGTTGAGCGTTGTGAAGGCGGCTACCGCCTCGCGGGCGACCTGAGCCCCGCCGTCTACTCCAACGTTGTCGTCGCCGCTTCCCCTCACCGATTGCGACCCTTGATCGAGGGACTCCTCGCCGCCGAAGCTGCGGCTGTCGATGCTCTCGACTATCAGCCGATTAGCACCTGTTACCTGCAATACCCGGGTGAAGTCCGGCTGCCGGCGCCGATGACCGGCATGGCCGGCGGCGCGGAAACCCGCCTCGGTCAATGGGCATTCGATCGCCAGGCCCTGTCCGGGATTTCCGGGCTCGTTGCCATCGTGATCAGCGCCGAGGGCGCGCACCAGGGGCTCGACCAGGACACGCTGGCCGAGCGCTTGCACCGCGAACTCGCGGGCATGGTGCAGGGGCTGCCCGAGCGGAAGTGGCATCGCGTGATCGCCGAGAAACGCGCGACTTTTGCCTGCCGCCCCGGCCTTGTGCGTCCCGCCATGCTCACCACGCTGCCGGGCCTCTACCTTGCCGGCGATTACGTGGCAAGCCGCTACCCGGCGACCTTGGAAGCCGCGGTGCGCAGCGGCCGCGCTGCAGCGCGTCACATACTCGCAACGCGCATGACGCCGGCGGCGCTTGACAGGCGGCAGTGAAGCACATAACGTAGTCCGCCCGGTTAGGCGCCGCCCTGCAACAATGGCGCTACCGGCCGCCCCCCTGCCACCACCATTGCCGCCACCATTGCCGCGACCATGATCGATCGTTCCAACCGGACTTTCATCTCGAGCGTGCTGTTTCTCGACATCGTCGAGTACACCCGGCAGCCGGTGGCGCAACAGATCCGGCTCAAGAACCAGTTCAATTCCCTGGTCTCCGAGCTCATTGCCGACATCGCCGAATCGGACCGCATCATTCTCGACACCGGCGACGGCGCCGCCCTGAGTTTCCTCGGCGACCCGGAAGACGCGCTGTTCGTCGCGGTGAAACTGCGCGACGCGCTGCGCGAGAAGCAACTGCAGGAATTTCCCGACCTGCACATCCGCATGGGTATCAACCTGGGGCCGGTCAAGCTGCTGAAGGACATCAACGGCCGCCCCAACCTCATCGGTGACGGCATCAACGTGGCGCAACGGGTGATGAGCTTTGCCGCGCCCGACCAGATCCTGGTGTCGCGCTCGTTCTACGAAGTCGTGTCCTGCCTGTCCACCGAATATTCGCAGCTGTTCAATTACCAGGGCACGCAAAAGGACAAGCACGTGCGCGAGCACGAGCTGTACGAAATCGGGTTCAGCGACAAGCCGCTGCCTGCGTCGCCCAATCTTTCCTCAACGCAACTGGTATCGCGCCTGAATCGCGACGACCTGCCGCCGCTGCCTGCCGGCTGGGACCCGGCGGCGCTCGAACCCATCGAAGCCGCACTCACCGCTTACGTCGGCGCGCTCGCCAAGGGCCTGGTGCGGGTACAGGCCGCCAAGACCAAGGATCCGGCCGCCCTGCGCGAGGCACTGGCGGCGCAGATACCGAGCGTCGACGACCGCAACGCTTTCCTCGCCAAGACCGCGGCCGCGGCCACCGGCAATGGCGAGGCGAAAACCACCGCGACGCCGAACGCCGAATTTGTCGGCAAGGGCGAGGCCGCCGCCGATACGCCCGGCAAGGCTCCGGGCCGCGGCGATGCGCGGCCGCTGGAAACCATCGCGGTCCCGGTGCTGGTGCGCGATCCTGCGCGTCCCCGGCGCCGCCTTAATCCCCGCATCGCGGCGGCGGCCGGTGTGGCCGCGCTGGTCCTGGTCGCGGCTTTGATCGTTATTCTTGCCAACCGGCCCTCGTCCAAACCCGAAGCGACCGTGGCGACGACCGCAGGCAGCGTCCCGCCTGTGCCCGTGCCAAGCAGCGAGCAAACCTCGGTCGCCGGCTCCATCACCGCGCCGCCCACCACCGCCATTCCGGAGCCAGGCAGCACCAGCACGCCGGCGCCGGATAACAACGCCGCCAAGACCGAAGCGCCCAAGGCTGTGAAAAAAGCCGAGAAAAAACCGCGCAACACGCCCGCGCCGGTGGTCGCGGACACCAAACCCGCGCCGGCGCCCGTACCGGTTGCAGCAGCGCCCAAAGCGCCCGACAAGCCGGTAGCTCCGGTCGTCAAGCCCGGCACCATCGTGTTTCAGGTCAACATGCAAGCCGATCTGTGGGTCGATGGCGTCAAGGTCGGCGACAGCACTTCGATGAAGCGTTATGCGCTGGCGCCCGGTTCGCACCGCGTCGAAGTGAGGCATTGCGGATTCCCGCCGCAGGATTTCATCCGCGATATCAACGTGGTCTCCGAGCAGAATCACCCGATGGAAGCGCGCTGTACCAGTAGCTAGAGACTGGAAACCCGGGACTGGATTGGTACGACAGCCGCGCGGTGCGCGGCTGGAGAAACAGCGGCGAAGCCGTCAGCCCTCCGGTCCCTATTTTCTAATCTCCTGAACTGCCTCTTCGATGCGGCCGACGGCGACGACTTCGATGCCGTCCACCGACTGCTTCGGCGCGTTGGCTTTGGGCACGATGATGCGGGTGAATCCGAGTTTGGCCGCTTCGCGAATGCGCTCCTGGCCGCGCGGCGCCGGCCTCACCTCGCCCACCAGCCCCACCTCGCCGAATGCCGCGGTCTTGGCGGCGATCGGCCGCGCGCGCAGCGACGACACGATCGCCAGCAGCACCGCGAGATCGGCAGCCGGCTCGCTGATGCGCACGCCGCCCACCGCGTTGATGAAAACGTCCTGGTCGTAACAGGCGATGCCCGCGTGCCGGTGGAGCACCGCGAGCAGCAGCGCGAGCCGGTTCTGCTCCAGCCCCACGCTGAGACGGCGCGGATTGGGCGCGTGCGCCTCGTCTACCAGCGCCTGTATTTCGACCAGCAGCGGGCGGCTGCCCTCCTGCGTCGCCAGCACGCAGGAGCCCGCGACCTCGCCCTCGTGCTGCGACAGGAACAGGGCCGACGGATTCGACACGCCCTTCAAGCCTTTTTCCGTCATCGCGAACACGCCGATCTCGTTGACCGCGCCGAACCGGTTCTTGAAAGCGCGGATCAGGCGAAAGCTCGAATGCGTATCGCCTTCGAAATACAGCACGGTATCGACGATGTGCTCGAGCACGCGCGGCCCGGCGATCGCGCCCTCCTTGGTCACGTGACCGACGAATATCACGGTGCAGCCGGACTGCTTGGCATAGCGCGTCAATTGCGCCGCGCATTCGCGCACCTGCGCCACGCTGCCGGGGGCCGAGGTCAACGCTTCCGAGTAAATGGTCTGGATCGAGTCGATGACCACGACGCCGGGCTTCTCCGCCGCCAGCACCGCCTGGATTTTCTCGAGCTGAATTTCGGCGAGGAACTTCAGCTCGCGCGCGTCGAGCTGCAGCCGCACCGCGCGCAGCGCAATCTGCTCGGGCGACTCCTCGCCCGACACGTAAAGGCCGCGCGACGCGCCGCCGATCCGGGTCAGCGCCTGCAGCAGCAGCGTCGACTTGCCGAT
>Ga0181537_10001929_pt1 | contig 18662 bp, 9 predicted proteins | sample PEATcosm2014_Bin_39_FD_119765 | JGI IMG/M metagenome (GOLD analysis project Ga0181537, IMG submission 119765) | Peatland microbial communities from MTU Mesocosm Facility, Houghton, MI, USA - PEATcosm2014_Bin23_10_metaG | ecosystem: Environmental > Terrestrial > Soil > Wetlands > Peat | place... | reverse complement strand
GGCGTTCCGCCGGATTACTTCAGCGCCACCGGACAGCTCTGGGGAAATCCTATTTATCGCTGGGACTTGCTGGCCGCCACCGGTTACAAATGGTGGATCGCCCGCTTCCGAGCCTCGCTCGCCCTGTTCGATATGATGCGCCTCGATCATTTCCGCGGCTTTGAGTCGTACTGGGAGGTTCCGGCCGGCGAAATGACCGCCATTCACGGGCGCTGGATGAAAGGGCCCGGAGAAGATTTCCTGTCGGCGCTGCAGAATGCTTGCGGCGAACTGCCGATCGTAGCGGAGAACTTAGGCGTCATCACGCCGGCGGTGGAGAAACTTCGGCTGCAGTTTGGTCTGCCCGGCATGAGTCTCTTGCAGTTCGCGTTCGGCAACGATCCGCAGGGTCCATCGTTTCGTCCGCATAATTACAATCGCGAACTGGTTGCCTACACCGGCGTGCACGACAACGACACCACCGTAGGCTGGTGGTCGAGCTCGGGCGCTGGCGACAGCACTCGCACTCCGGAGGACGTCCGCAAAGAGCACGACTTCGCCCGCGCCTATCTTAACTTCAACTTCAGCGACGAAGAGGAAATCAACTGGATCTTGATCCGTGCAGTGCTGGCATCGGTCGCCGACGTGGCCATCATACCGTTGCAGGATGTACTGGGCCTGGGCACCGAGGCGCGCATGAATCTTCCCGGCACGCTCAGTGGAAACTGGAAATGGCGCTATCGTCGAGGCGCGTTGAAAAATCACTTGAGCGCCAGACTTCGATCCCTGGTCCGGCTTTACGATCGGTAGGAACGAATCGCTAGGTACGATCGCTAGGAGCATCATGGACAAGCCGCCACGAACATTCTGGCAAATCTGGAACATGAGCTTCGGCTTCCTCGGCATCCAGTTCGGCTGGGGATTGCAGATGGCGAACATGAGCGCCATCTACGAATACCTGGGTGCCAGGGCCGATCAGATTCCAATTCTCTGGCTGGCCGCGCCACTGACCGGATTGATCGTGCAACCCATCATCGGCCACGCCAGCGATCGTACCTGGGGCCGGCTGGGCCGGCGGCGTCCTTATTTTCTCGCGGGGGCAATTCTAAGTTCGATGGCGCTGCTCCTGATGCCGCGCAGCTCCGCCCTGTGGATGGCGGCCGGTTTGCTGTGGGTTCTCGATGCCTGCATCAACATCAGCATGGAACCTTTTCGCGCGTTTGTCGCCGACCTCCTCCCGGAATCTCAGCGCACGCGCGGCTTCGCCATGCAGAGCCTCTTCATCGGATTGGGCGCTGTGATTGCCTCAGCACTGCCATACCTGCTCACCAATGTTTTTCACATCGCAGGCACCAGGGCGGCGGGGACGATTCCCTTGACCGTGCGCCTTTCGTTTTACATTGGCGCCGCCGCCTTCCTGAGCGCTGTGCTGTGGACCATTTTCACCACAAAGGAATATCCACCCGACGATCTCGCGGAGTTTCAGAGGAACAAGCACGAGCACAGGGGCTTCGGCTCAGGCGTCGGTGAAATCCTGGACTCAGTGCGTGAGATGCCGCGCACCATGCGACAACTCGCCTGGGTGCAGATCTGCACCTGGCTGGCGTTGTTCTGCATGTGGCTTTATTTTCCGGTGGCTGTCGCGCGCAATGTATTCGGCGCCGCCGACACCAATTCTCTTTTGTATTCCGCGGGAGTGGAATGGGCAGGCATTTGTTTCGGAATGTATTCACTGGTGTGTTTCGGATTTTCATTCCTGCTGCCAGTGCTCGCCCGGCTGTACGGACGCAAAGCCACTCACAGCTTGTGCCTGATATGCGGCGGCCTGGGATTGCTTTCCGTAGCCATGATTCACAATAAATATCTGTTGTTGTTTTCGATGGCCGGAGTCGGCGTGGCCTGGGCCAGCACACTGTCGATGCCCTACTCCATTCTTGCCGGTTCACTTCCGGCTGAAAAGACAGGGGTCTACATGGGCATCTTCAACTTTTTCATCGTGATCCCGGAGATCACTGCATCGCTTGGATTTGGCTGGATTATGGAGCATCTGCTGAACAACAACCGGATTGCCGCCGTCGTGACGGGCGGAGTCTTTTTCATACTAGCGGCAATGTTGACGCACCGGGTAGAGGACGTGTACGACATCCGGCAACAGAGCGGTTCGCTTGCAGGCAGTGCCGTCGCGGCAAAGTCCTGAACTAGCAAGGTCCTGAAAAGAGTGGTCAGTTCCGGGACGAACTCACCACCCGCGGACGGCGACGAGTTCAGATCCCACTGGCACACCGCGAGCGATTTTCACTCGGACCAGCGCTTCGAAAGGCATGGTCAATCCCGTGGAGTCGGGAATCTCATGCAGCAGTTTTTCCAGTGAGTCTGGCGCCAGACGAACTCAACTGCGCCCTGCGTCCCGAACGTGGTCGTACCCGCCCGAATCATCACATACCGCCCCGATCCGATTCCGGGAACCAGTCCGATGACCGCATAGTCTTCCGTCAGCGGAGCGTCGGAAGGACTTGCCAGATAAGCGTTGGCCTCTCCGGGCTTCGGATGCTGGTTGACCATGGAAAGATCGCCCTGGCGCTTCCCGGAAGTCACCCTCTGAAACACAAATTCTTCCATGTTCGGATATGGAGAATATTGCGCGCGCGTTACGCACCGGTTGATTCCGCAGGTGTGGTAGTGGCGGCGGAATGACGCCAAAGTCTACAAGCCACGCGGCTGCAATGATTTGCACAGGCTGCCGGATGCTGGCGGGGTTACCAGATAAATAATACAGCGAAAACTGTAGAGGCCCTGTATTTGGTTTATTGGATAATACCCCGCTATCTGTGTACGAAATGCTATGCATCCCAGCGGCGGAAAGTTTAGGACATGAGCGCGGTCCAATTTCTGATTGCCGATGATCATGAGTTGTTCAGGCGCACCGCGCGATCGTTCATTGAATCTCATCCCAATTGGCAGGTGTGCGGCGAAGCCGGGGATGGGATCGAGGCGATTGAGAAGGCGAAGCGACTGCGTCCTCAGGTCATCCTGATGGACATCAACATGCCTCGTATGGACGGGTTGGAGGCGACACGAATTATTCGCCGCGAGCTTCCCGACTGCAACGTGATCATTGTCACCCAGAATCACGAAACGATCGCCCGACAGCAAGCTGCCACGGTTGATGCGAGAGGGGCGATCACGAAGTCGGAATTTACCCATGAGTTGCCTACGACCATCAAAAGGCTATTCGAGAACCCGGTCTCGGAAACCGTGGGAGGCCCCAAGGCAGAAACCGCCGTCACGCCAGGATGGGTGCGCGGCGGAGGGGCGTTGGGGCAATTGGTCCGTGAATTCGATTGGACGAAGACCCCGCTTGGCGCCATTGAACAGTGGCCCCAAAGCCTGAAAACCGTAGTTCGCACCCTGCTGACGTCGCGCTTTGCCATGTGGATGAGCTGGGGACCGGAACTCACCTTTCTCTACAACGATGACTACGCGCGGATGACGCTGGGGAAGAAACATCCGTGGGCATTGGGAAAGCCGTCTCGCGAAGTGTGGCAGGAAATCTGGGACAACATTGGTCCTCGCATTGAGAGAGTGCTCGAGACCGGTGAGGCGACGTGGGATGAAGCGTTGCTTTTGTTTCTGGAGCGGAGCGGATATCGGGAGGAGACGTATCACACTTTTTCTTACAGTCCACTGGCTGGAGACGACGGCACGGTCGCCGGGCATCTGTGCGTAGTAACCGAAGAAACCGACCGCGTGATCGGCGAGCGGCGGCTCAAGACACTGCGCTCCCTGGCAGCAGAATTGAGCAAGACGATCACCGAGGAGGAAGTGGTCTCGTGTATCGCGCGGTGTCTCGGCGAGAATCAAAAGGACTTACCGTTCACGCTGCTGTATCTCTTCACAGAAGATGGGAACGAAGCCCGCCTGGCGTGCCAGACCGGAATAGCGGAACATCACGAGGCCGCGCCAGAATCGATTTCGTTGCGCGAAAAGAATCAGCCCTGGCCAATCGCCGAGCTACTCACCGGGAAAGATTCCAAGATCGTGGAGAACCTGCCGGAGAGGTTCGAATCGGTTCCCTCCGGCTCCTGGGACAGGTCGCCGTGGCGAGCGCTGCTGCTCCCCATCACGAGTCAGGGTCAGGACAAGCCCGCGGGTGTGATTGTCGCGGCGCTCAATCCATTTCGTCCGTTGGATGTCAGCTACGCCGGATTCATCAACCTGGTTGCCGGCCAGATCGCTGCCAGCATTGCCAATGCGCGGGCGTACTCGGCGGAAAGGAAACGTGCGGAAGCCCTGGCTGAAATTGACCGTGCGAAAACGGCATTCTTCAGCAATGTGAGCCATGAATTTCGCACGCCGCTGACGTTGATGCTGGGACCGCTCGAGGACCTGCTGGCAAGGAGTCAGACTCACCTCTCCCCAACAGCCAAGCAGCAGCTTGACCTGGTGAGTCGCAACGGCGCCCGGTTGCTGCGGTTGGTCAATACCCTACTCGACTTCTCGCGCCTGGAAGCTGGGCGAGTGCAGGCCGTTTATCTGGCTACGGACTTGGCCCGCTTTACTTCTGAGTTGGCGAGCGTATTCCGTTCTGCCACGGACAAGGCCGGGTTGCGACTCATCGTGGATTGTCCCGATCTTAGGGAACCGGTCTACGTGGATCGCGATATGTGGGAGAAAGTTGTTCTGAATTTAATTTCCAACGCCTTCAAATTCACCTTCGAGGGAGAAATTGCCGTCACTGTACGTCGCGTCGGCGACATGGCCGAGCTTCGCGTTCGTGATACGGGAGTAGGAATTCCTGCGGAAGCGATCCCTAAATTGTTCGAACGATTCCATCGTGTTCCCAACATGCCGAGTCGAACCCACGAAGGGAGTGGGATCGGTTTGGCTTTGGTACACGAGTTAGTGAAGCTACACGGCGGCTCGGTTAGGACGGAAAGCATTGTGGGGCAAGGCTCCACCTTCGTCGTCAGCATTCCATTTGGACAAAGTCACCTGGCGGCCGGCCAACTGGGTGGCTCACGTAGCTTGTCTTCGACCGCCGTGGGCGCGAAACCGTTTGTGGAGGAGGCTCTGCGATGGCTTCCTGACTCTGCCGCCGGGAGCGACAAGATTTTTTCCGTGCACGACTCCGTGCACGACGAGTTGCTGCCGGTCCCGTGTCCGCCGGCGTCGCAAGGCGCGGTCCGTCCTCGCGTCATTGTCGCTGATGATAACGCCGACATGCGCCAGTATCTGTCCCGTCTATTATCGGAACAGTACGAAGTGGAAACGGTGGCTGACGGTCAAGCTGCTCTTCGGGCCGCGCATAAAAATCCTCCGGATCTGATTGTTAGCGACGTAATGATGCCAATACTCGATGGCTTTGAGCTTCTGAAGGTACTGCGGGGCGAGGAGGAGACTCGAACCATTCCGGTGGTCCTGCTTTCGGCGCGCGCGGGTGAAGAATCGCGCGTGGAAGGCATTGAAGCGGGTGCGGACGATTACTTGATAAAGCCCTTCTCCGCGCGGGAACTGCTGGCTCGCGTCAGCGGCAGACTGGAGATTGCAAGACTGCAACGAGATCGAGAAACACAACTCAGGGAAAGCCAGGCCGAGCTGGAGCAGAGAGTTCAGGAACGCACGCAGGAACTGTTCGACGCAAGCGAGGAGCTCCGCGAACTGTCCGCCCGCATCTTGCAGGCTCAAGACGAGGAGAGACGGCGAATCGCGCGGGAGCTTCACGACGGCGCCGGACAACTTCTGGCTGCGCTCGGCATGGAGGCCTCCAATCTAGCCAGGGAGGGCGACCGACTGAGTGCACGTGCCGCCCTGTCGCTCAGCAACATTGCATCGTTCGTCGCACAAATGACCAAAGACATTCGCACCATGTCTCACCTTCTGTATCCGCCGCTGCTGGACGAAGTCGGGCTGGAGTCCGCGCTTAAAGAGTATGTCAATGGGTTCGCGGAACGGAGTGGCATTCAAGTATCGCTCGACCTCCCCGCGGCGATCGAGCGTTTGGATCGCGACTATGAGCTTTCGTTATTCCGTATTGTCCAGGAGTCCCTCACAAACATCCATCGCCATTCGGGAAGCAAGACCGCCAGCATCCGCATCATCCGCGATGATGCAGCGCTGGTGCTGGAAGTTCGGGACGAGGGCAGGGGCATGCCGCCGGAGCGATTGTCAGAAATTCAGTCGCGAGGCTCGGGTGTCGGGATCCGAGGCATGCGAGAACGGACTCTGCAATTATCCGGGACGATGAGTATTGAGTCCGATGGCTCGGGAACCAGAATACATGTGGTAATTCCCAATCCCAAAACTGTTTCGCGAGAAAAAACCGGCAGTGATGAACCGGTGCAAACAGCAGTCTGAAAGTCTTCGGCGAATCACATTATACCGAGGGTCACCGAGGGTAAAGCCTTTCCCGAGATCCGCAATCCCCTCCGACCAGAAGGACGAATTTCTCTATATCTTCTGCCTTTGCTCGAAGCAAGCCGGAGCAGAACAATAGCAGAAAAATACTAGAGACTGGCGGTTGCATCCCGCTTAGACTCTTCCGGCCCGTCTCGGTGTGCAGGGAGCACCACGCTGCAATCGGTTCTCGTGCAAAAGGAGCTTCCATTCATGTTCAGCCCGGTTCCTAGATTGCTTTGGGCATTTCTCGCGTTCTGGGTGGCCTGCAACAGTTACTCGCATGCGCAGTCTTGCCCTGCCAGCCAGCACACGAATTTCAGAATTTCGATTGCTCCAGGGCTGACGAGTGAGCGGCTCTCTGGCCGGCTCATTGTCATGATGTCGACTCAGTCCAAGACCGCCGAGCAAATTACCCCTAGTTTTGGACCGGACGCTCATTCCGTATGGGTCACGGCGAAGGAGATTCGTGACCTGACGCCTGACACGCCGGTAGAACTTGATCCTGATGAACTGGCGTACCCGCAGAAATTCTGCATGGCCCCGGAAGAAAGTTACCAGCTCCAGGCGGTACTGGACGTCAACCACGATTTTGCTTATCACGGCGAAGCTTCCGACGGCGATTTTGTGAGCAAAGTTGTCGAGCAGAAGTTCCATCCTGCGACGGGTGAAGTTATTTCCCTCACTCTTGTGGAACGTAAGGCGGACGCAACGCTCGAGCTTCCTCCCCGCACAACATTATTCGATTTCGTCAGTCCGACTTTGTCTAAGTTTTGGGGACGTCCGATCCACATGCGCGGCGCTATTCTGGTGCCGCCGAGTTATGGCGTGAGTAAGAGTCGTTATCCGACTGTCTACATGACCCATGGCTTCGGCGGAGACATGAAGTATCTGGCCCAGCGCAGCGCGGGCAACATTAACAAGTTGATGGAAGATAAGACCATTCCCGAGATGATCTGGGTATTTATGCTGGAGGCTTGTCCCGGTGGTACGCATGAATTTGCCGATTCGGTGAACAACGGGCCGTGGGGGACGGCATTAACCAGCGAACTGGTTCCTGACCTCGAAAAGAAATATCGGATGGATGCAAATCCCAGGGGAAGATTCCTTACCGGGCATTCTTCCGGGGGATGGGCTGCGCTATGGATGCAAGTGAGTCATCCTGAATTTTTCGGTGGCACCTGGCCTACTGCGCCGGACACCACCGACTTCCGCACATTCGCCGCGCAAACCGACCTCACGAAACAACCCGCTCCAAATTTCTACCGCACCGCGGATGGAAGCCCGCGCATGTTTATTCGCATGCAAGGAAACGATACGCAATCCATGGAAGACCTGGCAAAGCAGGAGCGTGTGTTGGGCGACTACGGCGGGCAGTTGGCGTCGTTCGAATGGGTTTTTAGTCCGCGGGCGAAGGACGGCCGCCCTATGCCTTTGTTTGATCGCGATACTGGAAACATCGATCCGGAAGTCGCCGCATACTGGGAGAAGCACTATGACATTGCCAATCTTCTACGGACAAACTGGAGAACGCTCGGTCCCCTGCTGAATGGAAAGATTCACATGACGGTGGGTACTGCCGACACTTTCCACCTGGATGAATCCGCGCACTTGCTGGAGCAGACGATCAAGGACCTGGGAGGGAAAGCCAGCTTCACGTATCCAGAAGGACGCAATCACTTCGATCTGTATCAGGGCGGATTGACGGAGAAGATTGCTAAGGAGATGTATGCCGTGGCTCGACCGGCGAAGGGCAACTGACCGTAGTCGGGGAGCTTCTCCCATGAGCAGACCAACCAGTTTCCTTTCGTGATATTTTTCACATCGATCCGCATTGGCTCTCATAGCTTGTCTCGGCCTAACTCCGTTCGCCATGGGAGCAGCGTGCACCGGTCCGCAATTTCTCGAGTTCCGTAGCCACTACCACCCGGACGCTGCGACCCATATCGAACTGGGTAAGTGGTTTGGAGATTGCAAGCAGTAGCCTCGTACTATCGACGCTTTCCGCGCGGGTCTCCTGCTCGCACCTGATTCTACCGAGCTTTTCTATCTACTCGGCCTGACTCTCTATACGAGTGGCGATCCGTAGGCTGCTATAGCTCCGCTGCAGCAGTCTATTCAAGGTATGTCACACCTCCGCGGCAGTCGCCACCCGCGTGCGCTTCAACGGACTTCGCTGGACTTGGGGCAGCACTGCTTTTGCGGCTCATGAGTGCAACCAGGCTGTCGACCCGCTGCGCAGATCTCTTGATTCTCATCCCTCGGACGTTGAATTGCGTGCGATGTTCGATCAGTGTGAAGGTATTCCGTCGATTATGCCCAGATGAATTCGGCAGCGCGTCTTCAAAACAAGAAACCTGCCACCTGCTCCGCAATCTTCTGGCTCTTATCAAGAAGCTCGGTTCGCTCGGGACCGGAACTGTTCGAACTGACTCTTACCAGGAAGGCGCGTTCCCGCACTCTGCTTACCACTTGCTCTGAAAACCGATCCTTGCTGCGCAGGCTGCAAAGCAGGGCTTCGTTCCCGATAGCGCGGAGCGGAGTGGCGTTTCGCCCACATTTTGCGGTGTACGATGCGAACTCGCGACGCGGGTCTTTCATGGTCTCTACTTCGATTTGGAGTTTGGACAGCACAGCACCTTCCCGGTGGATAAATTCACAGGTAGCGTCGGTTTTATCCGCACCGGTTTTATCTGCACCGGTTTTATCTGCACCTGGATGAGTTACGGTGAAGGTGACTGATCCCTTCAGCGCACCAGCGGCGGTCGCAGCGTTGAGCCAGGGGCAGTTTTCACTTGCCGCGCATATCGCAGGCGCACACAGAGACAGAGCTAGAAACACGATTCCGAGTAGCAAAAGATTCTGACGCATGTAACACCCCATAAAAGTCACGGTTTCGCGGCTGCGCTCGAGGCCGGTTGCGCCGAATTGCCCGCGAGATCCAGAGAAAGGTCCTTGTGCATGTGCCAAGGTACGCTCTCCGTCGAAACCTCAGGATGCGCCCGCAGAAAATCCAGCGAGTAGGTGGGCGCATTGGGGTCAGCCTTTTTGTCGGCAAAAAGCGTCGCCTGCTCGGTTGCCTTGTCGTCCATTCCTAACCGGGCATAGATGAGCGAGAGATTGTAGTGCGCGGCGACATCATCCGGTTCGATCGTCTGCAGCGTTTCGAACTGAGCTTTAGCGTCCTCGAGCCTGTTCAGACGGTAGTAGGATTTCCCCAATTCCCTGCGAGCGTCCGAGGAGCGCGGAAATTGAGCGACCACTTTCTCTAGGTCTGCCACTTCCGCCACAGCGTTGCCGGTACGGCGTTCTACCAGTGCCATGTAGTAGAGGGCGCGCGCGTTGTCGGGGCTGAGCCCCAGGGCCTTGTCCAGGCTGCCGCGAGCGGAGCCGTATTTTTCCCAGAGAATATTCGTGAGAGCAATATTGGTGTAGCCGTCGGCGTAGTCGGGCCGCAGCTTTACCACGTGGGCGAATGCGCTGACTGCATCGGCATATTGCAACTGATCGAGGCACGCGATGCCGAAGTTGTTCCACCGCATCCATTCCGCATTGTCTTGCGGGTCGGGCGCCGCGGCCGGGTTCTCATCCAGATTCAAAGTCCGGGTGCGCGAGGCGATTTCTACGATGGGATAGGCGGGATGGTCCTTTCCAAAAACGTTGTTGAGATAGCTCTGCCGCAAATGGCGGTAGTTGACGCGCGCCGTCACATTCAACGGGCCTTTGGCATTCGGCGGAACGCGGAACTGGTAACGGACCAGGACAGATCGGCCGGCAGGAACCGTGCTGTCGTAGGCCACCGAGTGAATGGTCCAGACTTTGTGATTGTCCACGAACTCGCCGTCCGTATTTACAGGCCGGTTGGTAAAGCTGTGCGCCCGTGGATCAAGCGCGCCATCCGCCTTGAGGAAGCCGCTGTGATAGATCTCGGCCCCGTCGCTGTCTTTCACTTCGAACTCGACCCACGCCTCGTACAGATCGCGCACTTCAGGAATGAGCGAGTGGCCGATGTTCTTGTTCTGGACAACGACCATGGCCTCGACCGTATTGTTCGGCTTCAGGTGGAAGGGAACGGAACCGAGTGGCGCAATCAATCCTTCTGTATAGGCGCTGTCTTGGCCTGCCCAAGGGTCCACTTTCTTGATCGCGAAAAGATCCACATTCAGGTAGTTCCCCGACTTGAGAAATTCGATCGTCTTTTCTAACTGCTCGTCGAAACCGTAGTAGAACGGCACAGCAGTGTTGCCGGCGGTCCAACGGTGCGAAGCAAACTGGTTGTTCTTTGAGCCCCACTCCACATGGCTGATGGGGCCGCGCTTCATGTGGCAGCCCTGGCATGTGGTGAAATCCGCGGTGTAAAACGTCAGCGGATTCCGCTGGGAAAATTTGGAGTTCTGCCATTCGTCATACACGGTGAAGGCACGAATAAATTTGTAATCGTTTAGAGGGGTGGGCAAGTTCGCCTTGTGACAGGCGGAACAGAATTCCGGCGTGCGATAAAAATCCTTGATTACAGCCTTGGAGTGTCGATCGGGATGCTTAAAAATCTCCTCGTACGGAACTTCACCGGGTATGCGGTTACCGTTTTCGTCCAGCATGACTGCGGGAATGCCCATCACAAAGCCGCCGTTTCCAACGGTCGGTTGCAGTTTTTGAACGGAATGGCAAGTTGTGCAGGTGAGGCCTTCTTCATCAAAAGCGCGATCCACTTGAGAATTCTGAGTCAGCGCGCCCGATAGAACTCCGATGGGATTGTGGCAGCTATCGCAATGGCGGGTGAATTCAATGCCTTTCGTTCGCGCCAGGATGTTGACGCTGGTGCGATAAAACGGCGTGCGAAATGAGTTCGAGTGCAGCGCCTGACGCCACTGGCTATAAGCTTCCGCGTGACATTTGGAGCAGTACTTCGCGGTGGGAAACGCTCCCGGCTGGACGAAGTCATCGCCCAAAATCTTGGCATTTCCGGGTGTCGAGATATCGCCCTGGCCGAAATGGAAATTGTAGGTCTGGCGAACGTGGTCAGCGTAGTCTTTTCGGGCACTCTTTGCGTCTGCCGCAGATTGGGGAGTGTAGTTCCCGGGGCCGCTGTTCTCATACGATTGGGGCTGAGACTTCGAATCCTTGCTGGCCGGGTAGCTGTCCGATTGCGTCTGGGCGGTGCACGGCATGACCGAAAGACAGCCGCCCGCGAGGACCGCTATGAGCGCACTGTGCACCAGTCGATGTTTCATCGACGCCTCCCCGAGAGAACCTGAATTGTTCCCCAACCCCGACGGAGAACGTACGACGAATTACTGTTTACTTCGCAGAACTCAGCGCAACGCTGTCGTAAACGCTGGGCACCAGTCCTTTGCCTTCTTCCACAGCGAAGTAACGGTCCACCGCTGGGAGAGACACGGACTCCATCGATCCGCTGGGCCAGTGAATTTCAACCTTATCCACGGCGGTCGAGTCCCCAATGCCAAAATGCAGACGCTGATCATTGGAGGATTCGTAGCTGCCCCCGCTGAGAACGTCTTCGCGATGACGCGCACCGCCCGCGGTAAGGTAGACGGTTGCTCCGACTGCATCCCGCGGGCTCTTGGCTCCGCCGACCAGTTCGAGGCCGACCCAGTGATGCTTGTCGGGGTTTACATTCTCTAGCAGGACCGGCACGTGATCAATGCAGTTAATGACGACGTCGATCTTGCCCTTGTTGAACAGGTCGCCGAAGGCTGCGCCCCGGCCCGGAATTACCAGCGCAAGGCCGGTGCCTTCCACAGCGGGCATGGGCTCGAACTTCGCGCCATTGTTCAGGTTGTGGAATAACAAAGGCCGTTGAGCCCACGAAGTACCCCAGTTGTGATGATCGACCTGCGGGAATACATGTCCGTTGACGGCAAAGATATCCTTCCAGCCATCGTTGTCGTAATCGATGAACTCCGTGCTCCAGGTCAGAAACGGATATGTAACATCGGCCATTCCCATCTGGGGTGCAATTTCCGTGAACCGAGCCTTGCCTTCGTTGCGGAATAACGGTTTGTAATCGTCCGAGAATGTCCCGGTGTAGAGATCGAGCAAGCCGTTGTTGCGATAATCTCCAATGGCCAGGCTCATGTTGGCGACTTCCAGGCCATCCTGATTCAGTGCGAAGCCAGAGGAAGTACTAACATCTTTGAAGGTTCCGTCTCCCTTATTCAGGTAGAGATAATTTGGAGTCGAATCGTTGGCGACCAGCAGATCCACCTTGCCGTCGTTGTCCACGTCGACGAAGACGGACGTGAATCCATAACGGCTGGGCCTTTCGTCGGCAACGCCCGCTTGTCTACTCACATCCGTGAAGGTTCCGTCTCCATTGTTGTGAAACAGGTGATCGGGTTCGCCTTTCAGGCCGCGCGGACCGCACATAACACTGACGCCCCGGAACTGGCAAAACGAGATCGGGCTGGAAACAGAACTTGGCGCGGGCGGAACATGCTCCATGTCCCAGTGGATATATCCGGGGACAAACAGGTCTAGCCTGCCGTCTCCGTCGTAATCGCCGAAAGTGGCCCCCGTGGACCAGTTTCCTAACGCGACGCCCGCGGCTTCCGCTACGTCAGTAAATGTTCCGTCGTGATTGTTGTGGTAGAGGCGGTTCTTTCCGTAGTTGGTGACGTAGATGTCGGGCCAGCCATCGTTGTCGTAATCGCCGATCGCGACCCCAAAGCCCCAACGGTCATTGGTCACCCCAGCTTTTTCGGCGACATTGGTGAATGTTCCGTCGTGATTGTTGTGAAAAAGCGCGGCGTGCGGCGGTTCGGTCTTGCCACTCAGCGCGTCAAAGGTAGAGCCATTGACCATGTAAATATCAAGCCAACCATCGTTGTCGTAATCCAGCAGGGCAACTCCTGAACCGGTGGTTTCGACAATGTAATTTTTCGCCGGAGTGCCCATGGTGTGGCGCCACGTGGTCAGGCCAGCCTTCTCGGCGATGTCCTTGAATATGACGGGGCCGGTTTTTACGAAACCACCCGCCGTGATCGGACGCTTCTCGGAATCGAGGACCGGGGCAAACTCTCCGTGCGTTGCCGAACCGCCACCCTGCTGAGGTCGAGCGCTCGGGTCTGTGCCAAATGGCGAAGAGACGCCAGATCCCTGGGCTTGCGCATGAGCCATACCACATAAACAGAGAAACAGAATTGCTGTCTTGTTCATATAGAAGCTCAAGGCGTTGTATCAACGGCGGAGCCTCCGGGCAATATGCGAAATCTATTACTTGAGCTTGGCTGACAGAGGATGTGCAGTTCGCAATCTTCTTTCAACGATTCGCCGTAGGAGCAACGCTCGAAGCTGTGATTGAAGACAACGGATGACCTTGTCCGAGGCAACAGCTTTTAGTGAATGCGCAGCGACATGTTCTTCGCCACTCTATCTTCGGACTTCTGGTAAAGCTTCTCGACGACATCAAACTCCTGATCTGCGGCCGCCGTATTCCCCAGCGTCTGATACAAACGGTCCAACTGATAGTGCTGCATCAGTCTGCGAGGGATCGAGGGTGACGGCGCGGCGAAACGAAAAGTCAACGACAATATGATCCAGCATTTTCCTAACACGCCCCAAACGCCATTGCTTGGCAGCGGAATCCTGCGTTGGTTTCGAATCGTACCATCGTCGGCCCGGCACCTCACCTTCCACAGCCTGACTACTTGGCGGATCGGCTCAGTACGCTTTGGATTGCGTGCCTGGATCACGGCAATCGCCCGGGCGGAAAAGACCTTGGATTGAATCCCGCAGATTGCTTTTGGATTCCTGGTTGCCGCACGATGAGGAATGTTATGTGGGCAGCCACTACGAGCCTGTAGTCGTTTTCCGCTATTGCCCGATAGGGCGCAGTAGCCGTGAAATGGGAATCGGGGTACACGGAAGAACGAATACTCGACTGAATCACCATGAAGATTCGGTTCCAGCGGAGCTATGCGGGCACAGGACGAGGCCGAAGAGCCGTTACACCTGCGCACGCCGGGGGCGTGGCGGCCAACAAATCGAGAATCCGGTGAAGGCATTTTCCCTGCGGAACTTACAGGGTCATCGTCATGAACTTCAGTAATCTACCGTATTGACGTTTGTTCGATTACAGTTTTCACAGCTTGACCCACTCCACAATTTAAAGGATCGAAATCCACGGAATTCTCCGGGGGTTGTTTGCCGTGCCTCGTGTGAACGTTACGACAGCCATAGCGAGGAGAGCAATCGAGGTAATCGTTTTAATGAGAACATGTCGACACGCTCTTGTCTTTGGTCTGTTAACAGTGGCAGCATTTTCGCCGCTGGCGCCCCGTGCTTTCGGCCAGGTTCAGTCCACGACCAGCTGTCCGTCAGGACACAACTACTGGGATGTCCTAAGCGTAATGATGATGGACCCAGGACTGGCATCGGACTACCACATGGAGGGCATCACGAACGGTCTGCCTTCGGCGTACGTCTATACAATATGGGACAAAAGCCAGTCCAAGGTCTATTACGTGAAAAATCCGCAGGGTAATCCCTGGGATATTAATCTCTACGACTCAAATTACATCTACCAATGGGTCACGGAACTGGGCGTAGTGAATGGTGTCAATCATTGGGACGACCCAACCAGCTGCAAGAAATTCAACAACGGCAGTCAGAATGGCTCGGCCAACCTCTCCATGCGCTGGGCCGCCCGGTGCGCGGTTCCAGGAGGGGCGAACAGTTCGTTCTGGAATCCCCCGCCTACCAGTCAGCCAAACAATACGAACTATTACACCTACGTGGACCAGTCGATGCAGAGCGCGGACCAGAATCTGGGCTATTCTCAGATGGAGTTGCTTGACACAAGAACCATCAGCATCGCCGACCACCGCGCAAATCCCCCGCGCTGGTTTTCTGTTACATCACTGCCGCTGCAATATACCTACAGCTGCAGCGTTTTGCAGAATACCAACTCATGTAAGTTTCGGGAGATCTTTGAGTATGGAGTCGATCCAGACGTCAATCCGGTCGACAGAGTCAAGCACACCTATGGATGGATACGCTGGCGCTACTACATCAATTCGACGGAGGGAAACCCGCGGGTTCCGGCCAAATGGAAACTGTCGAATATGTCAACCTCCGATCAGTTGATGCCCGGACAGGTCGGCATCAACTTTCAGTGTTTCTAGAGCGCTCCGCTAGTCCGGATTCATTTCGATCTGCCGGGTAGGCAGGGCCGGCAGGTCGGGATGCTGCTGGTCGCGCCATATCACGCGAAAACACTCGCCCTCGCTTTGCGGGTGCCAACTGGTTCCATCTTCATATTTCAGCAGATAAGGGAAGAAGACCCAGCCCAGAACAGACTGGGCGCTGGCGGCGCGAATCCCCGGCTTTTCAAGGGTAAGCTCCTGGCCGGGCAAAATCGGCTTGTCCGATGACCATTCGGAGTTGAACGGCCGCCGCAAATCCTGAGGGGTCAGAAACATCTCGGACGTGAGCGTGAGGCCGGCAATTGGCTTGGGGCTGGTATTTTTGACCGTCAGCGTAAAGTTTTCCGGATGGTTCCAGAAATCTCCCGTCGTGAAAGTCAGCGGGCAGGCGCGCTGGGGCGGTGAGTAGACGGTGTAAACCGCCATCATGCCGGCTTCCATGTGATCCTGCACGTGGCAGTGAAACATCCAGGTTCCGGCATTGTCGGCGAGCATGTCCACGGTTGCCATGCTTCCGGGAAGAAGTTCGATCACGTCGGTGTTTCGCCTTCCGTCGGTGACGGTTTCGCCGTGCCAATGAGGAGTGTGCAGGTCAATCTCATTTCCCATCCCCAGCAAATACCAGCGTACCTTATCTCCCTGTTTCATGATCAAGCCAGGAAGATTGCCGAAGATGAAACCGTTGATGGCATAAAACTGGCCTTCGGGCTTGGCTCCCAGCTCATTGAAGATCATGAACGAGGCGACAAATTCGCGATCCACATCCTTGGGAGATCCGTCGGGCTTCGCTTTGCCTTTCGCGGTAACGATGATTGGGCCCATCAGGCCGGCGTTGACTTCAATGCCAGGGTCAACGTGAGCGTGATACCACCACACAATGGAACTGGGTTGGCCCGGACCGGGTCCGCTGCTCGGGTTGGCAAACCAGTGATAGGTGTAGCGGGCGCCGGGAGCGACGAAAGCCCCTTTGGCAACAGGCAAATAGAGAGCACCTTCGTTGCTTTTGTCGTAATGCAAGCCGTGGGGATGCAGATCATGACCGCGACGCCCACGATTCAGGAAGTCGATGACGATCTCGTCTCCGACTTCTGCGCGAATGATTGGGCCGAGAATTCCCAGCCACTCGGGCTGCGGCTTCTGAGTCGTGAAGGTATCGTCTGTGTATTCGATAAAACGGCTCTTATCCCATTCGAGCTTTCGCGACCAGGGCTGCGGAACGGGATTTCCATTCAGCAAATTGTGGCCGCTCGGAGCGTAGTTCCAGGTGACGTCTTCGGCGGCTATGTAGTAATGCCGGGTTACTGCCAGGCAGGAGCAGGAGGCAAACAAGAAAAGCAACAGGCCTACCCGAACCGATCGCTCAATTTTCACGGGACCATTATCCCATTGAGAGGCTCATTCTGGAATCATCCCGAGCGTCGGGATGCCGACCCTCGGAACAATAACTTCCGACTGGGGTTGAGCATGGTCTCTATCACGGAGTGGGAGCGGCTAGACTGCACTGGCCTGACGTGAGCTGGGCCGGCGCTGACGGAGGCGTGGCCCAAGGCTCATTCACAAAATCAAAAAAGTCTGTGCTCATGTCGGCCTGGGCAGCGTCGCGCTTCGTGAGCGCAGACACGCCGAAGCGGGTTTCAATCAGCTTCAGGATCGCCGTGTAATCGTAGATCGTGTGGGAAACATAGTTCTTTTTGGCAAACGGCGAAATCACGATCATGGGGACGCGATAGCCGGTATGGGTGAAGTCGCAGGTCCCGGTTCCGATCTGTCCGGGGGCGTCGCAGACGTCGCTGGGCGTCAAGTCGACTGGCTGAATACCGTCGGGACTCGGCATGGGCTGCGGCGAAACGTGGTCGTAGAAGCCTCCGAATTCATCGTAGGTGAAGATCAGGGCGGAATCTTTCCAGCTCGGGCTAGCCATAAACGTATTGATCAAGCCTGAGGTGTAGCTGGAGCCAGCCTGGATATCGTTCGGGGATTCGGTATCGACGTCGTTGGGATGCTCGTCGAGCGCGGCGGCGGAGGCGGGTTCGATCAGCGCGACCTGAGGCAACGTCCCATTTTGCACGTCGGTCGTGAATTGCGAAACAGGGACGATATTTTGCAGCAAAGTCGGATTGTTAAGTATGGTCTGTGCGTAAGCGAACATGCTGATGTAGGAGTTGCCGATGAGGCATGAGGAATCAGTAGGGGTGCAGTTTGTGCCCTCGGGATTGACGTAGATCTTCCAGGTAATGCCGGCGTTTTGCAGCGCCTCAAAAATAGTTGTATTCGTGTACCCAACGTAGGGATACACGTGTCCGGCGGAAGTGGCGGACAAAAGATAGGCGCGGTTAAGCTGGGTGCGGCTCATGACGGGAGTAAACCACCGGTCGGAGGTGGCGAAACTGGAAGCCATGAAATAGTAGTAATTCAAATCTCCACCGTCAAAATACCCCATAGCGCGCAGGCCGTTCGTGTCGTTCAAAGCAGGGACTACCTGACGTGCATCATTGGCGGCGGTGACCACAAATCCGTTGAGAGCGGCTGGACTAACCCCGATGGGATCGTTCAAGTCCCAATCGTTATGAGCTTCATTCCAGAAGGGGCTGGGCTCTTCCGTACACATGGACGCCATATGAAACGAAGTCACTAAAGTAGTGGTGTCCGGGATACACGAGGTATTCTGCGCCGCCGTGGTACCGGTGGGCGGTATGAACGGATCGGCGGGATTGCAGCCCGTGATTGCGGGTGCGGGTCCTTGCAGGGGAGCGATCCCGCTGGCCGGGTTGAACTGCGGCAAGCCGTCGAAGGACTGATCGGGGATGCCATTCTGAGCCCAGTATTCGCGCATCGCGCCGAAATAGTGGTCGAACGAGCGATTCTCCTGGGCGAGGACAACAATGTGGTTGATGGTTTGCAGCGTAGCAGAGAAGGTCGCGGTCACGGAGTCGGCCGCGCTTAGGGTGACGCTGCAGGTTGCATCGCCCGTGCATGCGCCGCTCCAACCGGAAAAGGCGCCGCTGGATCCTGGAGTTTCGGTAAGCGTGACCTCGCTATTCTGCGGGAAAGTCGCGGAGCACGTTGTCGGACAATTGATCCCGGCGGGGCTGCTGGTAACGGTTCCCGTCCCGGTTCCGGCCACGG
>Ga0181537_10001928_pt1 | contig 18662 bp, 16 predicted proteins | sample PEATcosm2014_Bin_39_FD_119765 | JGI IMG/M metagenome (GOLD analysis project Ga0181537, IMG submission 119765) | Peatland microbial communities from MTU Mesocosm Facility, Houghton, MI, USA - PEATcosm2014_Bin23_10_metaG | ecosystem: Environmental > Terrestrial > Soil > Wetlands > Peat | place... | reverse complement strand
GCCGGACAGCCGAGACGCTGCTGGCCAAGGAGGGCTGCGAGGTTTTTACCGCAGTCGATGGGTTTGACGCGCTCACCAAGATTGCGGATCACCAGCCTGACATCGTGTTCGTGGACATCATGATGCCCCGCCTGGATGGCTACCAGACCTGCGCCCTGATCAAGCACAACAAGGTCTTCCGCTCGATTCCGGTCATTATGCTCTCCTCCAAGGACGGGTTGTTCGATCGGGCGCGCGGCCGGATCGTCGGTTCGGAGCATTACCTGACCAAGCCCTTCACCAAGGATGAGTTGCTCGGTGCGATCGAAGCGCACATCGGGAGATGACGATGCCGCTCATTCTGATCGTTGATGATTCACCCACCGAAGTGCACGTGATGAAGAAGGCCCTTGAGCGCCATGGCTATCGCACCGCCGTGGCGGGCGATGGTGCCGAAGGCATCCGCCTGGCGCGCTCGATGCACCCGGACCTGATTTTCATGGATATCGTCATGCCGGGCGTCAATGGCTACCAGGCCACGCGCGCCCTCTCGAACGATCCGGACACCCGCAGGATCCCGATCGTGATGGTGACCTCCAAGGGCCAGGAGACCGACCGGATCTGGGGCCTGCGCCAGGGGGCCGTGGATTACATGGTCAAGCCGGTGTCGCCCGACCAGCTGGTCGAGAAGGCGCAAGCCGCGCTAGCCGCCTGATCATGGCGGAGAGCCCCTCGCTCAGGCACTTGCGGGACGAACCCTACGAGCTGCTCGCTGAGCTCGACCGCCGTGGTCGGGCCATCACGGCCAGTCCCGATGCCGCGCCCGAGTCCGGCCACGAATGGGTCGGCGTGGCGCTGCGCATGGCCGGGGAACTGTACCTGGTGGCGCGCGAGGAGACCCGCGAAGTGCTCGGCGTGCCGACACCGCTGACGCGCGTGCCCGGGGCCAAGGGCTGGATCCTGGGGCTTGCGAGCGTGCGCGGGCAGCTGCTGCCGGTGATCGACCTGCGCCAGTATCTCGAGGGTGGCGTGACGCCGCCCTCGCGCACCACGCGGCTCGTGGTCGTCAATCACCGGGACATCCCGGCCGGGCTGCTGGTCGATGAGGTCCTGGGGTTCCGCCGTTTCGCTGAAAAGGAATTCTCCGCCGATGTGCCGACGACCATCGTACGCTGTGGGCGCTACCTGGCCGGCTCCTTCCGCCGTGATGCGGAGCAGTTCCCGGTGCTGAGCCTGCGCCGGCTGGTCGAGGATCCGCTGTTTTCCGGAGCCTCGGCATGAGCGAGGCTGCCGATCTGCCGCAGTTGGGGCAGCCGCGGCGGCTGGTGCTGGCCGCAGCGCTGCTCAGCATCGTCGCCGCGATCGCCTGCGTAGTGGCACCGGCGCTGACCGGCAGCGCGTGGCCCGCGGCGATTGTTGCGCTGATCGCCCTGGTGCCGCTGCTGCTGCTGTTCAGGCAGCTCGGGCGCTTCAGTGCCGCGATCGAGCAGCAGCGCCAGGCCGCCGAGACCCAGCGCAGCGAGTCGGATCGCAACCAGCGCGCAATCCTCAAGCTCCTCGATGAAATGGCGAGCCTCGCCGATGGCGACCTGACCGTGCAGGCCACCGTCACCGAGGACATCACCGGCGCGATCGCCGATTCAGTGAACTACGCGGTCGAGGCGCTGCGCAAGCTGGTCGCGACGATCAACCAGTCGGCGATCCAGCTCGATGGCGCCACGCGCCAGACCCAGGCGCTCGCCTCGCACCTGGCCAAGGCCAGCGGTGCGCAGTCCAAGCAGATTGGCTCGGCCACCGAGTCGATCGCGGCGATGGCCGCCTCGACCGAGGAAGTCTCCGGCAATGCCGAACGGGCTGCCGATGTCGCGCGCCACTCGGTCGATGTCGCCCACAAGGGCGGCGAGGCGGTACGGCGCACGATCGATGGCATGAACACGATCCGCGAGACGATCCAGGAGACCTCCAAGCGCATCAAGCGCCTGGGCGAGAGCTCGCAGGAGATCGGCAACATCATCGAGCTGATCAGCGACATCGCCGAGCAGACCAACATCCTGGCCCTCAACGCCTCGATCCAGGCCTCGATGGCCGGGGAGGCGGGTCGCGGCTTTGCCGTGGTCGCCGATGAAGTGCAGCGCCTCGCCGAGCGCGCCGCGACCGCCACCAAGCAGATCGAGGTGCTGGTGCGCACGATCCAGACCGATACCAACGAGGCGGTGGTCTCGATGGAGCGCAGCACGACCGATGTCGTCGGGGGTGCGCTGCTGGCAGAGAATGCCGGCGCGGCGCTGCAGGAGATCGAGCAGGTCTCCAACCAGATCGCGAGCCTGGTGCAGAACATCTCGGCCAGCTCGCGCAGCCAGTCGACCGCGGCCCAGAGCATTGCGCGCAGCACCCAGGTGCTGCGCGAGATCAGTGCACAGACGGCTGACTCCACCAGTGCCACCAGCCAGGCCATCATCAAGCTGGCCGACCTGTCGGCGGCGCTGCGCAAGTCCGTGTCGGGCTTCCGCCTGCCCGGCGTCGCTGCCGCGAGCGGGATCCACCGCACGCTGGCGCCGCCGCCGGCCGCGCCCGGTGCGAGCGGCACGCATCCGCGCATCAAGGCCCTCGGCGGATCCTGAAGCAAGCGCGACGCAGGGGATTGACACCAAACGATGAGTGAGCTGGCCACACAGACCCTGCAGAGCGTGACCCGCGAGATCGGTGTCGCGCTGGCCGATGCCCGCAGCGCGCTCGAGTCGCACGTCGAACAGCCCTCGGGCAACGCGCCGCTCCTGGATCGCTGCGCGAGCGAGCTGCACCTGGTCCAGGGCGCGCTGCGCGTGCTGGAAATCTACGGCGCGGCGCTGCTGGCCGAGGAAATGGAGCAGGTGGCGCGCTACCTGCTGGCCTCGATGGCCGATCGCAAGAACCAGGCCGAGTCGCTCGATGCCCTGATGCGCGCGATGGTGCAGCTGCCCGGCTACCTCGAGCGTGTGATCGCCGGCGGGCGCGACCTGGCGCTGGTGCTGCTGCCGCTGCTGAATGATCTGCGCGCCGTGCGCGGCAGCGCACTGCTCTCCGAAGGCACGCTGCTGCTGCTGAATCTCAAGAGTGACCGCCAGGCGCAACCCACGGCACCGGCGCCGGGCGAGCCGCCGCTGTCGGTGGCGCAGTGGGCGCGCCGGCTGCGGGCCCGTTTCCAGACCGGCCTCGTGGGCTGGATCCGCGGTGAGCGGCGCGAACAGAATCTCGAGATCCTGGCGGCGGTGGCCACGCGCCTTGAACAGGTCGCCACGCAGCAGTCGGTGTTCCAGCTGTGGTGGGTCACCGGCGCGCTGCTCGAGGCGCTGCGCGAGAACGGCGTGGAGGGGAGCGTGTCGGTCAAGCGCCTGCTCGGACTCGCCGACCGGGAAATCAAGCGCCTCTTTGAGGAGGGCGAGAGCCGCTACGCGCAATACCCGCCGATCGAACTGCTGAACAACCTGCTCTATTACATCGCGCGCTCGAGTTCGGCCGGGCCGCGGGTCGCGGCGGTGCGCGCCTCGTTCCGCCTCTCCGAACTGCTGCCGCTTGATGATTCGGTCGAGGAGGAGCGCGAGAGCCTCTCGGCCCCTTCGGTGAAGCTGATGCACACGGTCGCGGCGGCGATCCGCGAGGATTTGGGTCGCGTCAAGGATGTGCTCGACCTGTTCGTGCGCCGTGCCGGCGGCCAGGTCGAGGAACTCTCGCCGCAGATCGAGATGCTGCGCAAGATCGGCGATACGCTCGGCGTGCTGGGCTTGGGGGAGCTGCGCGCGCAGGTGCAGGAGGCCACGCGCGCCCTCGAGGGCATGGTGGGGGGCCGGCAGGTGGCCGACCAGGGCGCGCTGGTGCAGGTCGCGGCGATGCTGATCAAGGTCGAGGACCATCTCGAGGAGCAGCTGGTGGGCCTGATCCTGCCCAAGCAGGCGCAGCCGGTCAGCGGCGAGGAGGCCGACCAGGATTTCCAGCAGGTGCAGTCCGCAGTGCTGCGCGAGTGCGTCGTCAATCTGGCGCGCGTCAAGGAAAGCATCGCCCAGAACGTCAGCGGCACGCTCGATGCGGCCGGCTTCGATACCTGGCCCGAGCTGATGCGCGGCATCAAGGCCGGATTGCTGATGCTCGGCAAGACCCGCGCGGTGGAAGCCATCGAGGCCGTGAGCCAGCACCTCAAGCGCGTGATGCGCCCCGGCGGCAGTGTGCTGTCCTCCGAGTACCTGGACCGGCTGGCCGATGCGATCGTCAGCATCGAGTACTACATCGAAACGCTGCAGGCCGGTCGCACCGATCCGTGGTACATGCTCGACAACGCGCAGACCTGTCTCGATGCGCTCGCGCGCGAACCGGAGCCGGTGGTACCGACGGTGCCGGCACTTGGCGCCGCCAGCTACGCGCGCACCGTGCGCATCGGGCCGCCGCCGACACCCGGCGCGCGCACCGCGGGCGCGGCCGAGACCGAGACGACGGGGCGGGTGCCGGCGGTGCCCCCGGTGCTGGTGCCGGTGAGCACGGCCAGGGTCGAGGCAGCGGATCCGGACCTGCTGCGCCTGTTCGTCGAGGAAGCCTTCGAGGAGCTGGCGCGCATCGAGCAGGAGTTCCCGGCCTGGGATCACAATCCGCTCGAGAGCGATTCGCTGCTGACGATGCGCCGCTCCTTCCACACGCTCAAGGGCAGTGGCCGCATGGTTGGCGCGCGGGACCTGGGGGAATTCGCCTGGTCGATCGAGAACCTGCTCAACCGCCTGCTCGAGGGCACGCTGCAGCGCTCGCTGCCGATCCTCGCGACCCTGCGCGATGCGGTCAAGCTGCTGCCGCTGCTGGTGCGCGATCTGCAGGAAGGCCAAGCTGGCCGCACCGATGCGACCGCAATCTCGGCCCGTGCCTACGCGCTGGCCGCGGGTCGCGAGGGCATGCTGGTGCTCGGCGCCGAACCGGAGAGCGCCGCTGCCGCCCCCTATGTCGCAACCGAAGTGCTGCGGCCCTCGCAGCGCCCGCAGCTCGAGCCGGGAGCGGCGCCGGATGCGGCCCTGCGCGAGATCTATTCGCGCGAAACGGCGAGCCACGTGGCCACGATCCGCCACTGGCTGCAACGCGAGCAGCCGCACATGGCGCCGCACGTGCTGTCCGAGGAGGCGTTTCGCGCCTCGCACACGCTCGCGGGCAGCTCGAAGATGGCCGAGATCCGCCACGGCATCCGCCTCGCCGAGCCGCTCCATCACTGGTTGCGCAAGTCCTTCGACAGCGGCATTGGCCTCGATGACTCAGGCCTGATCCTGCTCGAGGAGTGCATGGCGGCGATGGAAGCGGTCGCCGGGCATCTCGATGAGAGCACCGCGTATTTCGCTGTGCACGACACACTGCGCGCGCGCATTGCGCGCGCCGAACTCGAGCTCGAGCGGCGCATCGCCGAGGCGGCGGTGCACAACGAGCGTTCGGGTGTGCACCTGACGACAACGCTGGCGCCGGTCCCGATGAGCCTGGCGGCCAGCCCGGCGGCTGCGCCCGAGAGCGCGCCCGATTTTGACCCGGAAGTCGCGGCGATCTTCTGCGAGGAGGCCACCGAGCTGCTCGAGGCGGCCGAGACCGCCCTGCAGCAGTGGAACGCCGATCCGCGCAGCGCCGCGCACGTCGATGCGCTCAAGCGCCCGCTGCATACCCTCAAGGGTGGCGCGCGCATGGCCGGCATCGGCGCGATGGGAAACCTGTCGCATGAACTTGAGAGCCTGATCATCCAGATCGGGCTCGGAACCGCCGCGGCCGATGAGCGCGCGCGCGATGCCGTACAGCAGACCCTCGATGAACTCGCGCGCATGCGCGAGCTGGTCGCCGCCGGTCGCGCGGTTGCTCCGGCCCATGCATTGATCGAGCGGCTGCATGCGGCGGCACGCGGCATGAACCTGCCGCCCATCCTCACGACACTGGCCTCGCCGGCCGCCGTCGCGGTGCAGCCGCCGCTGGATACCGTGGTGCGCTCGGCGCCGCTCGCGGCCCCGGACCCCTCGCCACTGCCCGAGCTCGCCAGGGCCTGGGCGCCGAACCCGCTGATCGCCGATCCGGTCGCGAGCTGGCCGGCGCCGGAACCGAGCGCCTTTGTGTCCGAGCCGCTGGCCTCGAGCCAGTCCGCTGAAGTGCCGCTGCTCTCGCCAGCTGCCGAAGCCTTGAGCGCACCACCGGCGGTGCCGCCGGGGCGTGAACCGAGCGTCGCTGCCGAGCGCGGCGAGATGGCCCGCGTCAGTGCCGACCTGCTCGATCAGCTGCTCAACAATGCCGGCGAGGTCAGCATTGCACGCGCGCGCATCGAGCAGCAGGTCGGTGCGGTCGAGTTCAACCTGGGCGAGCTCTCGCGCACGGTCACGCGCCTGAAGGAGCAGCTGCGCAAGCTCGAGCTCGAGACCGAGACGCAGATTCTCAACCGTCATGCCAACGAAGGCGGTCACCGCGCCGACTTTGATCCGCTGGAACTGGATCGCTACTCCGCTATCCAGCAGTTTTCGCGCGCGCTGGCCGAGTCGGTCAGCGACGTGGCCAGCCTCCAGCAGCTGCTCGACTCGCTGCTGACCGAGGCGCAGAACCTGCTGCAGCAGCAGGGGCGCACCGTCACCGAACTGCAGAACGGCCTGATGCGCACGCGCATGGTGCCGTTCCAGCGCCACGTGCAGCGCCTGGCGCGCATCGTGCGCCAGGCCGCGGCCGATTCGGGCAAGCAGGCCGACCTGATCATCGAGGGCGCCACCGGCGAGCTCGACCGCCAGGTGCTCGAGCGCATGCTGCCGCCCTTCGAGCACATGCTGCGCAACGCCGTTGTCCACGGCATCGAGGTGCCGGCGGAGCGGCGCGCGCGCGGCAAGCAGGAGAGCGGGCAGATTCGGCTCAGCCTCAAGCGCGAGGGCGCCGAGGTGGTGGTGGAGCTGCGCGATGATGGCGCGGGCATGAACCTGACTGCGATCCGCAACAAGGGCCTGGCCTTAGGACTGATCCAGGCCGACCAGGCGCTCTCGGATGAGGATGTGATGCAGCTGGTGCTGGAGCCTGGCTTCAGCACCGCCGATGCGCTGACCCAGCAGGCCGGTCGTGGCGTGGGCATGGATGTGGTCGCGACCGAGATCAAGAAGCTCGGAGGAGCGCTCTTCATGGAGAGCACGCCGGGCGCGGGCACGCGCTTCACGATCAAGCTGCCCTTTACGCTCGCGATCAGCCACGCGCTGGTGGTGCGCATTGCCGATGAGTTCTACGCCCTGCCGCTGCCGACGGTCGAAGGCGTGGTGCGCCTCGCGCGCGAGGACGTCGCGGCGCACCTGCGCAGCGATGCGGCCAGTTTCACCTATGGCGACCAGAAGTACCGGCTGCAATCGCTGGCCCATTTCGTCGGCATGGAAGCCGGACCGCCGCCCGATACCGATGCCACGATCCCGGTGGTGCTGGTACGCGCCGGTGAGCACTCCACCGGCCTGGTGGCCGATGAACTGCTCGGCAGCCGCGAGATCGTCGTCAAGCCGGTCGGCCCGCAGATTGCCTCGATCCGCGGCATCTCCGGGGCGACGATCCTGAGCGACGGGCGCGTCGTGATCATCCTCGACATCGGCGCGCTGGTGCGCGCCGAGTGGCGCGGCCGGCAGGCGCCGACCGTGATGCGCGAGCGTGATGACCAGCGTACCTTCGTGCTGGTGGTCGATGATTCGATCACCGTGCGGCGCGTGACCCAGCGGCTGCTCGAGCGCAACGGCATGCGCGTGCTCACGGCGCGCGATGGCATGGATGCGGTCACGCTGCTGCAGGAACACACCCCGGACATCATCCTGCTGGACATCGAGATGCCGCGCATGGATGGCTACGAGGTCGCGGCCCATGTGCGCTCGGATGCGCGCCTGCGCGACGTGCCGATCATCATGATCACCTCGCGCGTGGGCGAGAAGCATCGCGCGCGCGCGATCGAGCTCGGGGTCGATGATTACCTGGGCAAGCCCTATCAGGAAAGCCAGCTGATCGATGCGATCATGCCGCTCGTGGCCAAGCGTCGCGCGGCCCTGGTCGCCGGCGGCCACGGCTGATGGACACGCGCCATATTGAAATCTACAGCCTGCTGATTCCGCTCGCCGAAGGGCGGCTGCTGATTCCGCGCTCGTGCGTGGCCGAGGTCATCGGCTTCCAGGCCCCGACGCAGATGATCGGGGCACCGCCCTGGTACCTGGGGCTCGTGGTCTGGAATGGCCGCCAGGTGCCGCTGGTGTCCTTCGAGGGCGTGTGTGGCCAGCCCATTGCGGCCCTCGGGGGCCGTTCGCGCATCGTGCTGTTCCACTGCCAGGGCGCGCGCATTGAAGCGGGCGTGTTTGGCATCATCTCGCAGGGCTTTCCGCAGCTGGTACGCGTGAATGCCGAGGTCGTGAAAGCCGATCCCGACTACGTGCAGCCCGAGCGCTTCCCGGTGCTGTGCCGGGCGCGCATGCTCAATGACACGCCGCTGATCCCGGATCTGGAGCGGCTCGAGGGCATGATCGCCGAGGAAACCTCGGTCAATCCGGCCTGATCGGGCCTTGAGCCCACGGGCTGTGAGCCACTCCTGCCGGATGGCCAGCCGGCGGCCGGGAGTTACCAGGAAAGTCGCTGAGGATACGATCCGGCGATCGCGCTGCCCCGGGCTTGATGCACCCGGCCTCACCCTTGCAGGCCGCCAATCGATGTGATACATACTGAACCATATGGTTCAGTATTCCCGGGCCCGCTTCGATGCTTCGTTCGCCGCGCTCGCGGACGCCACCCGCCGCGGCGTTCTGGAGCAGCTCGGGCGCGCGGATGCTTCAATCACGGATCTGGCCGCGAAGTTCCACATGACCCTCACGGGCATGAAGAAGCATGTCGGCGTCCTGGAGCAGGCGGGGCTCGTCAGCACGCACAAGCTCGGGCGCGTGCGGACCTGCAGGCTCGGCCGGCGCCGGCTGGAGCAGGAGGCGGCATGGATCGAGAGCTACCGCCAGCTCTGGGACGCGCGCTTCGAGGCGCTGGACAAGCTTGTCGAGGAACTGAAACGCAAGGAGCAGGTCGATGGCGGCAGGAAAAGACGCTGAGCCTGGTCCGGTGAAGAACCGCACCACCGTGGAGCGCAAGTCCGAACGTGAGCTCATCGTTACGCGAACCTTCAAGGCCCCCTCGCGCATCGTGTTCGAGGCGTGGAGCCATCCTGAGCTGCTCAAGCGCTGGTGGGCGCCGAAGTCGATGGGCGTGTCCCTGCTGTCGTGCGCGGCGGATGTCCGTGTCGGGGGCCGGTACCGGTTCGAGTTCGGCCACGCGGCCTCAAAGCCGATGGTGTTCTTCGGCAGGTACCTCGAAGTCCTACCGCACTCGCGGCTGGTCTGGACCAATGAGGAAAGTGACGCGGGTGCTATCACCACGGTGACCTTCGAGGAAAAGGCTGGCAGGACGCTGCTGGTCATGCACGAGCTGTATCCCTCGAAGGCAGCGCTCGACGCTGCCATCGCCGGGATGGAGGGTGGGATGCCCGAGACGTTCGCGCAACTGGACGAGCTGCTGCTCGCGCTGGGCGCGAGCGGGGGAGGCTCATGAATCCATCGATCGCGCACGCAGGGGGATTGAGCGCTCGAGTGCGCCCCTCCCGCCTTCCTTAGCGGGCCAGATCGCCATGCAGGGCCTGCAACGCTGCCAGCACCGCCAGTGGTGCGGTCTCGGTCCGCAACACCCGCGGCCCCAGCCGGCAGGAGCTGATGCCGGCGCGCTCGCACAGGCGTCGCTCGCTCTCGCTCCACCCGCCCTCCGGACCGATCAGCACCGTCGCCGCGCCGGCCACCGCCACCGTCGCCAGAGTCATCGCGCCTTCCGGATCGAGCAGCAGCCGCGCGCTGTCGGCCGGCAGCGCCTCCAGCGCCCTCGCGAGCGTCACTACCGGACTGATCGCAGGGATACGATTGCGCCCGCACTGCTCGCAGGCGCTGATCGCGATCGACTGCCAGTGCTCCACGCGCCGGATGCCCTGGATCGGATCAAGCTTCACAACCCCGTGTTCGGCAGCGATCGGCACCAGCTGCTCGATGCCCAGCTCGGTCGCCTTCTGCACGATCAGATCCATGCGCTCACCGCGCGAGATGCCCTGCAGCAGCCGCAGCCGCAGCGGTGACTCGCGCTCGATCGGCAGCTGCTTGAGGATCGCCGCGCGGGCGGCGCCGCGCTCGATCGCCACGAGCTCGGCCTGGTATTCGCCGCCGTGGCCGTTGAAGAGGCTCAGGCCGGCGCCGGCTCGCAGCCGCAGTACGCGCGTCAGGTGCGTGGCCGCCTGCTCGGGCAGTACGAGCTGCTGGCCGACGGCGAGCGGCTCATCGACATAGATGCGGGTCAGGCGCATGTGGCCAGCTCGATACCCTCGGTGGCGACCTCGATGACCCGATCGATTTCCTCGGGGGTGATGATGTAGGGGGGCATCAGGTAGGTCACGCCGCCCAGCGGCCGCAGCAGCACGCCGCGCGAAAGCGCGTGGCGGTGGATCACCAGGCCGCGACGCTCCTGCCATGGATAGGGTGTGCGCGCGGCCTTGTCGCGCACCATCTCGATCGCCAGGATCATGCCGCTCTGGCGCACCTCGGCGATGTGCGGATGATCGGCCAGTGGCGCTGCCCGGCGCGCCATGTGCGCTGCCAGCGCGCGGTTGCGCTCGATGACCGGCTCGCGCTCGAAGATATCGAGCGTCGCGAGCGCTGCGACACAGGCCAGGGGATTGCCGGTGTAGCTGTGACTGTGCAGGAAGGCACGCAGCGTCTGGTACTCGGCGTAGAAGGCATCGTAGACCGACTCGCCGGTGAGCACGCAGGACAGGGGCAGATAGCCACCGGTCAGGCCCTTGGACAGGCACAGGAAATCGGGGCTGATCCGCGCCTGCTCACAGGCGAACAGTGTCCCGGTGCGCCCGAAGCCGACGGCAATTTCATCGGCGATCAGGTGCACCTGGTGGCGCGTGCACGCCTCGCGCAGCAGCGTGAGATAGACCGGGTCATACATGCGCATGCCCCCAGCGCACTGCACCAGAGGTTCGACGATAACCGCGGCCAGCTCGTGGGCATGTTCGGCCAGGGCCTGCTCCATCGCGGCAAAGCTGGCGCGCGAGTGCTCGGCCCAGCTCACTCCCGACGCGCGCTGGTAGCAATCCGGGGAGGGGACCGTGAGCACCTCAAGCAGCAGTGGCGCGTAGGTCTGCCGGTACAGCGGCACATCCCCGACCGCGAGTGCGCCGAGGGTTTCGCCGTGGTAGCCGTTGGAGAGGGTCAGGAAGCGCTGCTTGCCGCTCGCGCCGCAGTTGCGCCAGTAATGAAAGCTCATCTTCAGCGCGACCTCGACCGCCGCCGAGCCGTTATCGGCGAAGAAGCAGCGGCTCATGCCCGCTGGGGCGAGGCGCACCAGGCGCTCGGCCAGTTCCACGGCAGGTTGGTGCGTGAAGCCGGCCATCATCACGTGCTCGAGTTGCATGGCCTGCGCAGCCACGGCGGCGCTGATCTTCGGGTTGGCGTGCCCGAACAGATTGGTCCACCATGAGCTGATCGCATCGAGGTAGCGGTTGCCCTCGAAATCCTCGAGCCAGACGCCGTTGCCGCGGCGCACCGGAATCGGTGGCAGGGTCTCGTGATCCTTCATCTGGGTGCACGGATGCCAGACGTGCTTCAGATCGCGCCGCACCAGCGAGGCATTGTTCTCTGGGTTCATGGGCGCCATTTTGGCATCATGGGCGCGGTTACTGCAGGAGCGGAGCTAAAATTACCTATCTGATCGATCCGGCGACCGGGCTTGTGGCGAACATCCGCCAGGTGCTCTCGAGCCATTGCGATGCCCGGCCGGCGCGCGCCGTGCCCGAGCTGATCGTCGTGCATGGCATCAGCCTGCCCCCGGGCGAGTATGGCGGGCCGTGGATCGAGCAGTTCTTCACCGGCAACCTGCCGGTGCAGGCGCATCCGGCTTTCAAGGCGATCGAAGGCCTGCGGGTCTCGGCGCACGTGCTGATCCAGCGCAGCGGCGTGCCGGTGCAGTTCGTGCCCTTTGACAAACGTGCCTGGCACGCCGGCGTCTCGAGCTGGCGCGGCCGCAATGCCTGCAATGATTTCTCAGTGGGTATCGAGCTCGAAGGCACCGACACCGAGCCGTACGCGGCGGCGCAGTACCAGACGCTGGCCGCATTGATCGAGGCGCTGTGCGAGACCTACACGACCTTGAGCTACCAGGCGATCGTCGGTCACTCGGATATTGCACCGGGTCGCAAGAGTGATCCGGGCAAGTCCTTCAGCTGGCCGCAGCTGCGCGCGTTACTCGCTTAAGCCTAAGACTCACCGCGTTCGTGCCGCCACAGCACTTCGGAGCCGCCGGCGCGCCGCGCCAGCACCCGTGCGTAGACGAACAGCAGATCCGAGAGCCGGTTGAGGTAGCGCAGCAGATCCGGACCGAGCGCCTCGCTGCGCGCCAGCATCCAGCAGCGCCGCTCGGCGCGCCGGCAGATCGCGCGCGCCACGTGGCACTCGGCCGCGCCACCGCCGCCACCGGGCATCACGAATTCCTTCAGCGGCGGCAGCTCGGCATTGGCAACTTCGATCGCCTCCTCGAGCCGCTCCACCTGCGCTGCACCGATCGCGTGGCGCCCGGGGATCGCCAGTTCGCCTCCCAGATCGAACAGCTCCTGCTGCACCTGGCCCAGGCACTGGCCTTCGGCGGCCTGCAGACCGGCCGCGTTGAGCAGCATGCCGATGGCACAGTTGAGTTCATCGACGCTGCCGCCGGCTTCGATGCGTGCGCTCTCCTTGGCTACGCGCGTGCCATCCCCCAGGCCGGTGGTGCCGCCATCCCCGGTGCGGGTCACTATCTTTGACAGTCGGTTGCCCATGTTTACCTGCTCCTGCACGCTGCCGATCCAATTCAGGCCCGCGGCAAGCTTAGCAAGGCGGCAGCGTGGCTGCGCTTAAGGCGCCGCCATGCTGCCTCAGTAGTCTCCGCTCTGCTAGTGCACGCCGTAACGCACATCCACAAACACCGAGCGGCCGGCAGTGTTGTAGCCATTGGCAAGCGCATAGTGGTGATCGAGGGCATTCTCGAGGTGCGCGCCCAGTGACCAGCGCTCCGAGAACAGGATCTCGGCGCGCAACCCGACGAGCAGGTAGCCGCCGTCAGTGACCGCACTGCCGCTGGCCGCCGTGATGTCCGCGCGCGGACCCGATTGCAGCAGATCGATGCCGAGCTTGAGTTCACTGAACCGGCGCGTCGCGCTGAAGCTCGCCGTCTGCCGGGCGCGCCTCTCAAGCCAGCTGTCGCTACCCAGATCCTCCGGATTCTGCAGGCTCGCTCCGAGGCGCGCCGACCACAGATCGTGTTGCCATTCCCAGCTGCCTTCAAGCCCGCGGATGCGCGCCCGATCGACATTCTCATTCATGCACCCGAAAGGCGAGGTCGGGTCATAGGCACATAGGATCAGATCATCGATCGTGTCCTGAAACGCCGCCAGCGTGAGAAGTTGCGTGGGACCCAGGCGCGTTTTTAGGCCGACCTCGAAATTACGCGAACTCTCGGGCAGCAGGTTCGGATTGCCACCATAGCCGAAGCGATCGGTCGCATCCGGTGCGCGAAACGCGGTGCCCGCCGAGGCGGTCAGCACCGTTGCCGAGGAGAGCGTGTAGCCGTACTCGGCATTCCAGGTGGTGTGATCGCCAAAGGCCGGATGGTGATACTCCCCACCCGAGAGCAGCAAGCGGTTCGCGCCGCTCTGGAACTGGTCCTGCAGGTAATACGTCTCGGCATCGGTGCCGACCGCATAGTAGGTGCCGTAGGAGAGCGAGTGCGTCTGCTCGTCATTGAGGATGGCGCCGAAGGTCAGCGTTTCCTTGATCGCTCCGGTGCTGAGCACCAGATCATTCTGCCAGTCGAGCGTGTTGCGCGCGGTGTAGTCGAAGTCCGGGACCGAGGGAAATGCATAGGCGTCATCCTGGTTCTGACTCAGGTCATCGATCACACGGCTGATGAGCAGCTTCGAATGCCAGGACGGGGTCAGATTGCCACCGAGGTAGGCGGCGGCCGCGCTGTCCGAGAAGCGCTCGCTCAGCGGCGAGAAACTGGTGAACGCGGTGTAGGTCGCGTTGTAATTGCCGCTCGCGTAATCGGTGGTGCCGCTGCTGCGCCAGTAGAACCCGCCGAGCTCGGCCGTGGTGCCGAGCGAGGTCGCGGCGCTCACCACGCCAGTCAGGTTCTTGTAGCCGGCATCCAGCGGATCGCCAACGAAGGTCGGAAAGCCAGCGGAGCGCTGGCCCGCCAGTGCCAGCTGGAAATGGCTGCTGGTGCCGGCATAGGCGCCATCGAGCGCGAACTGTCCGGTGCCATAGCTGCCGTAGCCGGCCATCGCATCAAAGCTCGAGGCGCCGCTGGTGCGCGTGATCAGGTTGACCACGCCCCCGATCGCATCGGTGCCATAGATTACCGAGCGCGGGCCTTCGACGATCTCGATGCGCTCGAACAGCTGCGGGTCGAGGTTCTGAATAGGCGCGACATTGAAGGTGCCGGCATTGATGCGCACGCCATCGATCATGATGATCGACTGATTGCTGTTGGCGCCGCGGATGAACAGCGATTCGGGCTGGCCCGGACCGCCGACCCGATCGATATCCAGCCCCGGCTGCAGGCGCAGCAGATCGCCGACATCGATCGCCAGTGAGTCTGCCAGTTCCGCCCGGTCGATGACGATGATCGGCTCGAGCGCCGTGTCGATCGCCTCGGGCAGGCGGGTGGCGGTAATGACGATCTCATTGAGTGGATCGTTGGCCGCAGGTGCGGGCGGCGGCGCCGGCACGGTCAGCGCGGACTGAGCCCTGGCCACGGAAACGCAAAGCATTAACAGGGCAGCGGCACAGCGCAGCCGGGTAGCAATAATCATGAACAGCGCTCCTCGACCGTGCACGCCCGCACGGCTTTGACGGAAAATCCCGGCAACGCAGGCAGCAGCAGAGCTTGAGGAAGCGCCTTTCAGGAAAGCGCCAGCCCGACGCCCGCCGCGTCACTGGGTACGACGCCGTCAGGCCGGTCTCCGGGCTCGCGAGCGGGGTCAGTGAGCCATGCGCACCAGGAATGGAGCGCTGGTCGTCAACCCGGCGGCATCGCCTTCCCACGCGTAGTGTCCGACCGCTTGGCGATCAGACCGTGGCGCGCAGTGGCGTCAACTTTAAAAAAGATGCCGTATCAACTCGCTTACCGTTGCGGGGGCAGCGCCGGAATGCTCCGAAGATGACAGCCTTTGCGCCGCATGCAGCGGCGCCTGGCTGTTCTTCAGGGGTCACCGGCTTCCCGAGCACCTGACAGCGGCGGCACTGTAGAATCGTTGCCCGCGGGCTGTCAAATCACAAAATTTTCATCGCTGGTCAGCAAACGAGTGCCGAGCCGAAGTACATGCCATCCGCTGAACTGAGTGCCGCACTCGCGGCCGCGCGCGCCGCCGCCAGCGTGATCCAGGCGCTGTATCGCCACAACCTCGCGGTCCAGTTAAAGGCCGACAGGTCGCCCGTCACCGAGGCCGATGTACGGGCCGAGCAGGTGATCCGCGCGCTGCTGAGCGAGCGCTTCCCGGGCTTTGGCTTTCACGGCGAGGAAACCGGCAGCGAGCGGCTCGATGCCGAGAGCGTCTGGCTCGTGGATCCGATCGATGGCACCAAGTCCTTCGTGCGCGATTGCCCGTTCTTCTCGACCCAGATCGCCCTGATGCGCGCCGGCCGCATGGTGCTCGGCGTCTCGAGTGCACCGGCCTACGGCGAACTGGCCTGGGCCGAAGCAGGCCAGGGCGCGTTCCTCGATGGCCAGCCGATCCGCGTCAGCGCCATCACGGCGCTCTCGCAGGCGATCCTCTCGAGTGGCAACCTGAAGACGCTGGCGGCCTCGACCGGCTGGGCGCGCTTTGGCGATCTGGTCGGGCGCGTCAACCGCCTGCGCGGCTATGGGGATTTCCTGCACTACCATCTGCTGGCGCGCGGTGCGCTCGATGTGGTGATCGAATCCGACGTCAACATCCTCGACATCGCCGCCTTGAGCGTCATCGTGAACGAGGCCGGTGGCACCTTTACCGATCTGGACGGTGGCGAGGTGGCCCTGGGCACGACGACGGTGCTCGCGAGCAACGGGGCGCTGCACGCACCGGTGCTGGCGGCTATGCGGGGATGAACGCGCGCCGGCCCGGCGCGGCCAGTTCGGTCATCGGCGTGAGGTAGAGCTCCGAGAGCACTTCGGCATTGAGCAGCTGCGCGGCCGCGCCCAGCCGCCAGCGCCCGTCCCCGTGCATCAGCAGCACCCGATCGGCGAAGCGCTCGGCGAGTGTCGGGTCATGCAGCGTTGCTATGACCGCGGCACCGTCATCGGCCAGCGCGCGGAAAATCTGCAGCACTTCGAGCTGATGGTGCGGATCCAGGTGATTGGTCGGCTCATCGAGCAGATACACGCGCGGCGCCTGCGCCAGCAGCGCCGCCATCGCCGCGCGCCGCTGCTCGCCACCGGACAGCCCGGTCAGCGGCCGCCCGGCGTGGCGCCCGACACCGAAGCGCTCCAGCGCGTGCGTGGCCAGCTCCCGATCGGTCGCCGATTCGCGCTGCCACAGCTTCAGGTGCGGATGCCGGCCGGTCAGCACGGTCTCGAGCGTGGTCAGCCCGAGCGCCTCCTCGCGATCCTGGGGCAGGAGCCCGAGCTGCTGGGCGATCACACGACGCTTGAGCGTGCCCAGGGCGATGCCACTCAGGCGCACTTCGCCCTCGAGGGCGGGCCGCAGACCCGCCAGCGTATGGAGCGTCAGGCTCTTGCCGCAGCCATTGCGTCCCAGAATGGCAATGAACTCGCCGGCCCCGACCTGCATCGAGAGGCGCTCGAGCAGTTGCAGCGCCCCGGCGCGCACCGACAGGCCGCGCGCCTCCAGCAGCGCTACGGCGCCGTTCATGGCTTCACCCAGCCGATCTCGCGCGCGCTCAACGGTCCGATGATGACGCTTGCGAGCCCCTCGGGCATGAGCGCCTCCTGGGCGCTGACCGGCAGGCGCCCGGCCATCAGTTCGGCCTGCTCCTGCGGATAGCGCGGCGACTGCTCCGGATCGGCATAGCCCTCGGGATACAGCGGCAGCCCCGTCTCCGGATCGTACTTGTCGGTCGCGCCGAAGGTGTGCAGCAGCTCGTGGGCGATCACGATGCGGTTCTGGGCCGCCTGGCTGCGGCTTGCGAACAGGTGCACGACGCCGGTCAGTCCGCGCTGCAGGCCGGCCGAGTGCGGCAGGGCGCTGGCCAGCGCCGGGTCGTGGTAGAGCAGGAACAGCGCAATCTGCGGCTTGGCGCGCGAGACTCTGGAGAGCATGCGCCAGCGGTAGTAACGCAGCTTCAGGCTCCACAGCAGACGCGCGCCGACGCCGGCCTCGGGCGCCAGCACCGGCGGGGCCTCGGGAAGCTCCGGGTAAAGGCGCAGGCTCAGCGGCTCCTCGAGCGCGATGCCATAGCGGTGCGCTTCGGCAGTGATGAAGCGCGTCACGCCATCGATTTGGGCCTGGTCGAGCTGCTGGATGTAGGCGGCGCTGACGGCGCTGCCATCGGCGCTGACCGGAAAGGCCCCGACGAACACCGTGCGCTGCCAGCTGGTCGTGGCGTGCTTGTCGAGCCACGCCTGGCCGGCGACCACGGCCAGCACCAGCAGCAGCAGGGTGATTCGGATCGCTTTCCACATGAGTCAATGCCGGGCCGGAGCGCGGCTCTAAGGCTGCAGCCGCGACACGGACCAGGGCCCGGGCGCGAACTGGCCGCCAGCGGCGCTTAAGCTGCGGCTCCAGCGGGCCCGGTCATGGATGCGCGCGCTGCCCTCGACCCACAACTCGACCGACTCGGCCCACAGGTTGAATCCGCCCCAGTGCGGCGGCCGCGGAATCGAGAGGCCAGGATCGGGCTGCTGCTCATCCCCGGCCGGTGCCGGCAACGCCAGCTTGACCGCGGCTTCGGCCACGGCCCGGTACAGGGCCAGGCGCGAATCGATCGGTTCGCTCTGCTGGCTGGCCCAGGCGCCGATGCGGCTCTGCCAGTTGCGCGAGGCGAAATAGGCATCGCTCTCGGCGGCGCTGGTGCGCACTACCGGACCCTCGATGCGCACCTGGCGGTGCATCGCATCCCAGTACATCACGACGGCCGCCCGCGGATTGGCACTCAGGTCCTGGCCCTTGTGCGAGCGGTAGTTGGTATAGAAGGTCAGGAAGCCCGGGCGCGGCACGATCTGCTTGCACAGCACGACCCGCGCCGAAGGCACGCCGGCCGCATCGGCGGTCGCCAGTACCATTGCATTCGGGTTCGGCTGGCCGGCACGCTGGGTGGCTTCGCTAAGCCACAGCGCCGCGATCTCGAGCGGCTCGGACGGCAGCGGGTCGGGCAGATGTTCGCGATGCCAGAGCATGTACGCCAAAGTTTACGCGAACCGTGGGCCGCGCCCTACAGCCATCCGGTGTGGCGTGAATCCATACTCGCTGACCGGCCCTAATTGCTTCGAAGCTTACATGGACGTATGCGACCCCTGCGGCTTGAGTCAACGCGCAGCGGGATGTCCGAAGGCGGATGAGAAGCCATGAGCGGCTGGATTCGCAGTGCAGAGTCAAGCGCGATATCTCTATAAAGAGATCAATTGTGCTGATTAACGGTTGTAGGGTATGGCGAGTTAAT
>Ga0181537_10001927_pt1 | contig 18666 bp, 14 predicted proteins | sample PEATcosm2014_Bin_39_FD_119765 | JGI IMG/M metagenome (GOLD analysis project Ga0181537, IMG submission 119765) | Peatland microbial communities from MTU Mesocosm Facility, Houghton, MI, USA - PEATcosm2014_Bin23_10_metaG | ecosystem: Environmental > Terrestrial > Soil > Wetlands > Peat | place... | reverse complement strand
TGAAGACGCTGCGTGCGTGTAAGATCAATTCTTCCTGCGTGGTCTCTGCCGGATAATGGGTGAGCATCAGACGATCGACGCCGGCCTTCTTCGCCATCTCGGCGGCTTCGTGCGCCGATGAATGGCCGCGCATCCCGTGCTCGACTTCATTAGCCGTCAACGTCGCTTCGCAGATGAAGAGATCGCTATCTTGCGCGTGGCGCGTAACGCCTTCGTCGGGCGCGGTATCCGCTGAGTAGGTGACCGTCGTGCCGTTGAACTGGTAACGAAGCGCGAACGTCGGTATGTAGTGCCGAGTCGGCACGAAGCTCACCTTTGAATCGCCCAGCTGAATGGATTTTTCCGGATCGTACGTCTTGATGTCGAAGACCTTGAGAAAATCTCCGGCGCCTTCGTCCGCAAACGAATCGGAGAGCTCGCGTAGCTGACCCTCACCGCCCGGCGGCAGCCACAGCTGCACTTTCGTCGAGCGTTTGCGCGGACCGTACAACAGTGCGTAACGCAACGGAATGACGTCGAAGAAGTGGTCCGCGTGCATGTGGCTGATTACGATATGATCGACGACGTCGTAATCCAAGTGTTCGCGCATGTTCGCGAACGACCCGGTTCCGAGGTCGAAGACGACGCCGCTGTCACCGTTGAAAAAGAGATAGGAGCTGCACGCTCTCGACGGCCGCGGAATCGAGGAGCTTGAGCCGAGGACGGTGAGAGAGATGCCGCTCAGCTTAGCGATGACAGCACCTCGGCCGCATGATCTTCGACCGAGACCTTCGGCCAGACACGAACGATCTTGCCCTGCTCGACGATAAACGTCGAACGCTGAATTCCCATCGATTTCTTGCCGTACATGTTCTTCTCAACGATGACGCCGAACGCGTCACAGATCTTCGAGTCGACGTCGGCAAGCAAGTGAAACGGCAAGCCGTACTTGTCGCGAAACTTCTTCTGCGCCGGAACCGCATCGCGGCTCACACCCACGACTTCAGTTTCCTTCTTCTTGAACTTAGCGTACAAGTCGCGAAACTGTTGCGATTCGTTGGTGCATCCCGGCGTGTCGGCTTTGGGATAAAAGTAAATCACGATGCGAGAGCGCCCGAGCGTTCCAAGTGAAACGTCTTCACCGGCCTCATTTTTCGCGGCGACATCCGGAACGCGGTCACCTGCGCTTAGCACGCGCAAAGACCCCGCCTAAAGAACTCATTAAGCAAGCAGGATTCCCTTTAACCTGTCGCCGCCGTTTCCATTTCGGCCGCGTCTTCAGGCTCGGTCGTCGGGGCCGGGGGTTTAGCCTTGAACTGCGAGAGTGGCACGAGGAAAAGGAGCCGGTCGAAAGGCCTCATCTGCCCGAAATCGTTGATGAGAACGAGACCGCTCTCCCGCCAGACGCAGAGCGGTATACAGTCTTGAGCCGGCGGCGGCTGCGGCACCTCGCCCTGTAGTCGCTCGCCGACATTGTACGTCTCGTCACCATAAGCGATGCGGCCGCGCGTACCCGGGAAGCGCGAAAGACCGGCAAAGCCCGGCGCCGACAGTTCAGACGTCGAGAAGCTGTGATCCAGGCTGAACTGATGCTCGACCAACCGCGCAAACGTCTCGTCTTGAACGCGCATGATGACGGGAAGATCGGGATTGCGCGCGCGTGCGCCGAGCGCGACCTCGAGGTTCGCGGTTTCGTTTCCCGTAAGCGCAACGACCGATTGCGCTTCGCCCAGATTACACATCTGCAGCACTTCTTCACGCGTCGCGTCGCCGGTAAGCAGCGTGAAATCACGATTGCGAACGCGATCGACGATCGTCGTGTCCGGGCTCGGGTCGATCACGACGACTTTCTTACGAAGCTCGACAAGATAGTCGATGACGCGCGTGCCGACCTGTCCGGTGCCGACGACGATGATGTGATCCTTGTGCTTGAGCAGACGCAAGCCTTGCGTCGCGACGTATTGCGCGCGGCTGAAACCTTCGGCCATGAACGCGATGAAGATACCGGTCAGGATCGTCCCGACGATCATCAAACCGTTTGCCATCAACATCGGCAATGGCCCCTTGTCGATCGGCGTGATGTCGCCGTAGCCCGTCGTGGTCATCGTCGTAAGGACGAAGTAAATTGCCGTCACGGGGTCTTTGTGATAAACGAAATTGAAATACGTGCTGAAGGCAATGAACAAGCAGGTCGCGACTATCGCAACCCGCTTGATGATCGGATCGAGCCTGCGAAACGCAGTTTTCAAGGTGCCCGGGATTTCCCGCAGGACCTCGCGCCACGGGCGGCGCTCGATCACGACTGCGCGTTTGGGCGTCAGCGACTCGAGCGTCTGCACGTCGCCAAAGAGCACGACCTCGTCCTCCGGCCGCGGAATGATGCCCGGGACGAAGAAATCTTGGCCGTTGTAACCGACGATGCGAATCTTGTGCGTCGATTCGAGCTCGGCAAGCGTTTGCGTGTTGATCTCGCCGAAGACGGAGGCCGGGCGCCGTGCAAATGCAACAAGCGGACCGTCGAGATCAGGAAATTGCACGGCATAAAAGACGGAGCGGTCGACGGCGCAGGCTGCGAACGTCGCCGCCGCATGACCGGATAGCGAGACGACCGAGCAATCCGGAAGATTCTGTGCGATCTTCCGACCGAGCTGACGGTTGAATTGGCGCAGCACGACGCGAATCTTCGGATTGATGTCGCGCGCCTTGAGCGCAACCTGCAGATTCAAGCGATCGTCGTCGGAAAGCGCCATGATCGAGGCCGCCTCGTCGACTCCGGCTGCATGCAAGCTATCGAAGTCGTTCGGCGGGAAACCGAGGAACGCAGCGCCCAATTTCTCAGCGTATGCAGCAATCTCAGGATCGTGATGCCACATGAGCGCAACGCGATGGCCAGCCGTGGCGCAAAGCTCCTCCGTGACGCGCAGAGCAAGCTTATCGCCACCCACGACCAAAATCAGGGGCTGCTGAACCATGCCTGACGCCTCTTCGTCGCCCCCCGTCGTGGGCACTTTCCAAAACGCGCACCCGCTGGCACAGCGTCTCTACGAAAGCGTCACCAAGGGCAGCGGGACCATCGTCATCGTCGGCGACGGCCGCGGCCGTAATTCACGTGCGCTTGGAGAAGCCGGACTGAGCATCGTTGCGATTCCCGACGAAGCGTCGTACACGCAACTCGAGTTCCCCCCTCGGCACTTCGCCGGAGCGCTGTCGACGCACGCGTACCTCCACGGCACCGCTTCCAAGATCCGACTCGGCGTCGCCGAGCTGGCGCGCGTGCTGCAAGCCGGCGCGCCCGCGTTCCTCACGTTCGGATCGATCCAGGACGTCCGCTATGGTTTTGGAGACGCGCTCGACCCGCACACGTTCGCACCCGGTGAGGGCCCCGAAAAGGGGGTGCCGCATGCGTATTTCGATCGCGACGGTATCCTGGAAGTGCTGCGTCCACTGTCCATCGCCTCACTCGAGGAAGTCAACGTCGACGCCATCGTCGGCAAATGGGCGCACCTGGAGGACGAGCCTCCGGGCAAAGTCCACTGGTTTGCCGAGGTACGGAAACCTTAACTCTTTAGCGAGATGAGGTCGGTCATCGGGCTTGAGGCGTTCGCATAAAGCTTTTTCTCCATGCGGCCTGCGAGAAACGCCGCGCGTCCGGCCTCGACAGCCAAGCGCATCGCATGCGCCATGCGAACCGGATCCTTGGCCGCTGCAATTCCGGTGTTCATCAAGACGGCATCGGCGCCGAGCTCCATGACGATCGCGGCATCGCTCGCGGTTCCGACGCCGGCATCGACGATGACCGGGACTTTGGCACGCTGCTTGATGATGCGAATCGAGTACGGATTGCACACGCCCAGACCGCTGCCGATCGGCGCCGCAAGCGGCATCACGGCGGCGCAGCCGACCGCTTCGAGACGCTGACACGCGATCGGATCGTCGACGATGTACGGCAAAACTGTGAAGCCGTCGCGGATCAGCACTTCGGCCGCCGCAATCGTTTCACGCGTATCCGGATAGAGCGTCTCCGAATCGCCGATCACTTCGAGCTTGATGAGATCCGTTTGAAGAGCTTCGCGCGCCAGATGCGCAGTCAAAATCGCTTCTTTGGCGCTGTAACAGCCGGCGGTATTCGGAAGAATCTTGTACCGGTCGCGATCGAGATAATCTAACAGCGTCTTCCCGCTCGGATCGTCGAGGTGAATCCGGCGAATCGCGACGGTGACGAGCTGAGTCCCGCTCGCAGCATGCGCTTCTTGCATCACGTCGAGCGTCGGATACTTTCCGGTCCCAACGATCAATCGCGACGAGAATTCGTACTTGCCTATCCTCAAAACATCGTCTTGCATAATTTCTCTACCCACCGGCTACCGCGTTGATAATCTCGATTGCATCACCATCGACGGGACGATAATCCTGCAGCCGTCCGCGTGGGACGACCGCGTCGTTTACCGCCACCGCGATGCCGAAGTTAGGTTGCAGGCCGAGCGCCTCCAAGATCTGTTCGAGCGTCAAGCCCTCGCCTACATTGCGCTCGTCGCCATTCACGATGAGCTTCATTTGCAAGGCACCATTGCTATAGGCCGGTGTAAACCGGTCCCTCGCCTCCCTGCGGCGGAACCCACGTGATGATCTGATAGGGATCCATGATGTCGCACGTTTTGCAGTGCACGCAGTTCGAAAAATTGATCTGCAAGCGCCCTTCGACCGGGCCGCCACCCGGCGGCGCATTGAACTGCGGCTCGTAGACCGCGGCAGGACAGAAATACTGACACGGATTTCCGTATTCGTGCGTGCAGCGCTGCGCGCAGATGTCCGTATCCGCAACGTGGAGATGCACGGGTTGATCCTCGTCATGCATCGTGCCGGAGTTGAACACGTCGGTAACTTTATCGAACGTGAGCACGCCGTCGGGGACGACACGCGCACGCTGCGGACGCGGATGTTCGGAGATCTTCTGCATGCGCGCGTAGCCGGGTTCGCCGGCAAGCCGGTCGCGTAACGCAAAGCCCTTGCCGCCGAAGAGCGTACCGAGCCCCGCATTGAGCATGCCCATGAACAAGCCGCCCTCGAACCCTTGGTGGAAATTGCGCGCAGCGTGCAGCTCTTTGTATGCCCATGACTGCTCGAACGCGTGCTGATACGACGACAGCGCGTCGGCGTCACTCTTGTCCTGCGCGAGCGCTGCGAAGGCTGCGTCCGCGGCGAGCATACCGGATTTGACGGCGAGATGAATCCCTTTCAAGCGCATTCCGTTGAGAAAACCAGCGGTGTCGCCGATCAACATCAAGCCGTCGGCGTACAACCGCGGCATCGCGTACAAACCGCCTTCGGGAATCGCTTTCGCACCGTAGCGCAACAGTTTCGCGCCCTCGAGCATGCGTTTGATCGTGGGATGCGTCTTGAAGCGCTGAAAGTTGTTGTGCGGATCGGTTTGCGGATCGCGATAATCCAGACCCGTCACGAAGCCGACGTCGAGCACGTCGTCTTTCATTCCGTAGATGAACCCACCGCCGAAGTCGTCGTTCGAGAGCGGAAAGCCCATCGTGTGTATGACCATGCCCGCGGGAACGCTCCCCGGTTTGCACTGCCAAATCTCTTTGACGCCCGTCGCGTAGACTTCAGGCTCGCGTCCCGTCGCGAGGCCGAGTTTTGGAATCGCCTGCTTTGCAAGCGTACCGCGCGGCCCTTCGCCGAGAATCGTGATCTTCGCAAACAGATCGGGGCCCGGCTCGTAATTCGCTTTCGGTTGTCCGTGCTTGTCGACGCCCTTATCGCCGACACGGACGCCGATGACGCGTGAACCATCCCACAAAAGCTCTTGTCCGGGAAACGACGCGAAGACGTCGGCTCCGGCGGCTTCGGCTTGCTCGCCCATCCATTTCGTGAGCTTTTGCAACGACGCGACATATTTGCCGCGATTGTTGAGCATCGGTGGAACGAGGGGCGCCTTGATCTTTCCCGACGCCGTGAGAAACCACAACTCGTCGGTCGAAACCGCGGCTTCAACCGGCGCTTGCGCACGCCAGTCTTCGAAAAGCTCATCGAACGAACGCGGATCGAGAACGGCGCCCGAGATACCGTGATTTCCGATCTCGCCGCCCTTTTCGATCACCATGACGGAAAGCTCACGTCCCTGCTCGGCCGCCAAACGCCGCAAGCGAATCGCTCCAGCCAAGCTCGCGGGGCCTCCCCCTACGAAAAGGACGTCAACTTCGAGGCTGTCTCGCTCAGGCATGCGCGCGCGCTTTCGCGTACAGAGAGGCCGCCCCCGCCAAAGCCGTCGCCACCACAAGACGATGCATCGTTATCCGGTCTTCCCACGAACGGCGCCGGGGCGTCTCGGCAGTGACGTAGCGCTTTACGGACGAGCGCAACAGATACAGCGAAATTGGGAGACCCGGGAACAGCCGCGTCTCGGCCGCGGCGTTGACCAGGACGCGTCCGCGCTCGAGAGTTCGTAGTCGATCGGCCTTGCGCGGATCGCGCGGATACCCGAGGTCAAAGAGATGGTCGAGAGATTGTAAAGGAAAGCCGGCAAGCTCGATCGCTTCAAGGATCGCCTCGCTCAGTGGCGCGCGTCCTTCGACGACGGGTTCGTAACAGTAAAAGCCCTCGGCTTCGAAATCTTCGTGAAGGTCCATCGCGAGCGTGAAGGTCCGGTTGCGGTTTTCGGCCATGATTGCGCGCGATTCCGTCGTCGATTCCGCCTCGCTGAAGCTGCGGTTGACGTCCTTTCCGTCGGCATTGACGCGCGTTCCGGCACGGTAGCCGCTGGGATTCGTGCACGGCCAGATGCGGTACGCGAACCGCGTATCGAGCAAACCGGCCTCAACGCTCGAAAGCAGCGCCCACGGCCCGGCCGGTTCGTCCCCGTGTACCCCCGCTGTGAGATGGACCACAGGAGCCTCCGCGGGACCGAATTCGAGCATCATCAAGCTACGGTCATTGCTGTCGCACGGTACCTCGCGGAAGCGAAAACCGAGCCGGGAACTGACGTTTTGCCACCCTGCGACCAGGGCTTCGTAGCTGGTGACGTTCCTCACGCTTACCGGTTCCAATGAACGATTGACCTCACAGGTTTCCTTCGTTACGCAGGGGACGGTCGGTAGCCGCACAACCAATCACTTGTTGAGCCTTGCGGGTTATCGTCAGGGAGGTAGGGATGTTTTTCGGCCGGGGTCACCGCGTGATTGGGCGTCTACTTACAGTAGCGCTGACCGCGGCTTTTGTGTTGGTGCAAACTCCTCATGTTAGTCGCGCCGTTACGGAAAAGACTCTGGTTCGAGTCTCCGGCGATGTTGGCTATCAGACGGGTCCCAACACACCCTTCATCGCGATAACGGGACAGCAGGCAATTCCTGACAACGCGTACGCCGTTACGCGTCCGAACGGCGTCGCCGACTTGGTGATGCCCGATTCGTCCGTCATTCGTATCGCGCAAGCGGCAACGATTCAAGTCGGCGCGTTTCACGATCCGGGCGCCGGCGAAAATACGATTACGGTTTACAACGGCTCGTTCCGCTTCAAGGTACAGCATCCGGCCGGCGGCGTTTCGAACTATCGCTTCGTTACGCCGACGTCGCAGATCGCAGTCCGCGGCACGGAAGGCCTCGGTACCGTCAAGACTGACGTCACGCAGGTTTCAACAACAGTATCAACCACGCCGAACGACGTGCAAGTCGCGGCCGTCAAGATGCAGACCGCATACCTCCCGACGACCGGCAGCGCAAAGGATCTGAAGCTCTTCCTGCGCGGCGGTGATCCGATCGACGAAACGCAGCTCGCGAACATGGCGCCCGAACCGCGTCTCGTCGCGCAAGTGCAAGTCGTCTTCCAAGCGTTGGCACAAGGCTTCACCGCAACCGTTACCGTGAACGGTGTCGTCGTCGGTCAGTTCGTCCTCTCCGGTGCCGCTCTCGGCGTCGGTGGTACGCTCTCGTCGGCTGCAAGCGGAGCCGCAGGCGCCGCAGGCTCGAGCGCAATCTCGGCCGGCACGTCGGCAGCCGCAAGCGCCGCCGGTGGTGCAGCAGTCGTAACCGGTGCAGCGGCAGCAGCCGCAGCCGCGGGACTCGCAGCAGCGGCAGCACAACCGAACACGGGCGTGTCGAGTGCCTCGCCGTCGCCGACCCCATCACCGTCACCGTCGCCAACAGCGAGCGTGACGATTACGATCGGCAATCACGCACGCGAGAGCGCGACCGCTCCACCTGCGGCAGCTCCGACACCACCTCCGGTGCCGGTGCCAATTCCGCCACCGCCCCGGAAATAAAACCAGCAAAGCCCCTGAGCAATCAGGGGCTTTGTTTATTGCGCACCGAGTTGAATCGAGCGGTCCAGCAGCTCGACTGGGTGCATCGATTCGATCGATTCACCGCGGGCACGCAGGCGCGACTGAATCTGTAGCGTGCAGCCCGGATTCGCGCTTGCAACCAAACGCGTCCCCGTTTTCAAGACGTTCGCAGCTTTGCGATCGCCGATCTCGCGCGCGCTCTCCGGTTCGAAAAGATTGTACGTCCCGGCGCTCCCGCAACACTGATCGCCATCGGGGATCTCGCACAGCTCGATTCCCGGAATCTGCTGTAGCAGCCGCCGCGGCTCGCTGCGAATGCGCTGCGCGTGCGCAAGATGACACGCATCGTGATAAGCAACACGCGCATCGATCCGTCCGCGCTGCGCCTGCGGCTCGAGCCCGGCGAGCAGTTCGTTGACGTCGCGCACGCGCGAGGCAAATCGCTTGGCCTTTTCCCGGTACGCGATGTCGTCAGCGAACAGCTCGGCGTAGCCTTTCATCGCGGAGCCGCATCCCGCCGCGTTGATGACGATGGCGTCGTACGGCTTTTCATCGAACTGCTCGATCAGCGCGCGCGCAAAGTGCTTGGCTTCTTCATCACGGCCCGAGTGCAGCGATAGCGCGCCGCAACAACCCTGTCCGGATGGGACGTCGACCTCGCAGCCTTCGGCAGCAAGAACACGCAGTGTCGCTGCGTTGACGTTCGGGAAGAAAACGCGCTGTACGCATCCCGCGACCAAACCGACCTGCATCCGCTTCGTGCCGTGGGCCTCGACGTGCGTGGGAAGGTTCGTCGATGCCGAATCCGGCGGCGGAGCGAGCTCGGCGAGCTGTTGCAAGCGGGACGGGAAAAGCTTGAGGATGCCCGAGCGCTGCACGAGCGCCTGAATGCCGCTGCGTACGTACAGCTGCAGCGGACCGCGTATCGCCGCAAGACGCGCCGGATACGGAAAGATTGCAAAAACGAATTCGCGGAACAGCCAGTCGAGGAACGGACGCTTCACCTGCGCTTCGACTTTCGCGCGCGTCGATTCGATCAACAGATCGTAACGCACGCCCGACGGGCAGGACGTCACGCAGGCCATACAGCCCAGGCACCGGTCGATGTGCACTCGCACGGTATCGGAAAGCTCGATCGCGTTTTCCTCGACGCCTTTCATGAGGTCGATGCGGCCACGCGGCGAGTCCATCTCGACGCCCCACGAAATATACGTCGGACACGCCGGCAAACAAAATCCGCAGTGGACGCAATCCGAGATCAGATCGGCGTAGGTTCGCTCGCTCACAAGCCTCCCACGAACCGGCCGGGATTCAGGCGCAGCTCCGGATCGAAGCGATCCTTCAGCGCGCGCATGAGCTTGAATGCCGGCGGCGGCGTCCCCCATGCGTCGATTTTCCCGCGCCACTCGTCAGGCATGTGTTGCACGACCAGCGTCCCACCGAGCGATTCGAGCATCGATCGCAGGGTTGCCGCTTCTGTCATCCCGAGCTGCCCCTCGACTTCGCTCGGGGTAAACTCCGTCGAGGGACCGCCGAAATGCATGACACCGAGTGACGGAAACGCTAACGCTTCACCTTTGATCTCGCGGGCGACACGTTCGAATTCGGTCGGCGGAAATGTTCCCTTGAGGCGATACTTCTTCTGCCCTTCGATACCCTGAGGGGCACAGGCTCCGCTCGCTGCGCTCGCTACGCTCAGGGTGACACCGGGGGGCGCACTCTCGCTCAAACCACTTGCGGCCGCAACCTTCTCGCACGCTTTACTCTGCGCGTCGACGCCGGGGCCGAAACCTTCGAAGACAACGTCGATCGTTGCTTCAGGCCCGTGCGCCGTTTCAGCGCCGGCCGCGTCCGTTGAACCGTTGACATGCAACGCGATCGAGGCGGGATCGAGTTGGGCTTCGCGGAGCGCGAGGACGAACGGAAACGCTTGCTCGACCTTTGCACTGAAGCTCAGGCGACGCGTTGATTCGGGAAGCGGATGGACGCGGAACGTTGCTTTCGTGATGATCGCGAGCGTGCCGAGCGAGCCGACGATCAGCTTCGAGACATCGAAGCCGGCGACGTTCTTCACCACTTTGCCGCCCGCGCGCGCGATCACGCCGTCGGCGCGCACCAGCTCGACGCCGACAATCAGATCTTTGAGCGCGCCGTATCGGAGCGCGCTCGGCCCGTAGGCGTTCGTCGCCAGCATCCCGCCGATCGTGACGCGGTCGCCGTCGAGCGACTCGATCGCAAGACGCTGACCATGCTTTGCGAGTTCCGTCTGCAGCTCGCCCAGCGTTATTCCCGCCTCAACGACGACGACCTGATCTTCCGGCACGTAGTCGACGATCCGATTCAACCCGCGCATGTGCAGCGAAATATCTTCGCGCGTCGCCGGATTACCGAGCCCGATCTTCGTACCGGAACCCAACGCCGCAATCGCGCGATTGCCGGTCGAACGCACGATGTCTACTAGCTCCCCGACGGATTTGGGTTCGAACGTCTCGCTTGTCACCCCGAGTCCCTCGACTTCGCTCGGGATAAACTCCGTCGAGATGTCGCGATTATCCCCGGCCTGCAAGTCCCTCTCGTTCCGTTTGGTGCGCGACGTACGGCCCAGGTCGATCGCCGCACAATCGCGGCGTCGGAAAAACTTTCGAGGGATTGAAAATCCGCTGCGGATCGAATGCGCAGCGCACGCGGTTCATCGTCTCGAGATCGTCGTCGCCGAACAGCTCGCCCATATAGAGCTGTTTGTCGTGCCCGACCCCGTGTTCGCCCGTGATCGAACCGCCGTAACGGATGCAGATGCGCAAAATCTCACCCGAGACGTGTTCGGCGCGCTCGCTTTCGCCGGGTTTGCGCCCGTCGTATAAGACGAGCGGATGCAAGTTCCCATCACCGGCGTGAAAGACGTTGGCAACGCGCACACCTTCGCGCGCGGCCAGCTCCGCGATTTCGCGCAACACGGGGCCGATCGCACGCCGCGGGACGACGCCGTCGCCGACATAGTAGTCGGGACTGATCCGTCCGACCGCCGCAAACGCGCTCTTGCGTCCCTTCCACATCAGATCGCGTTCGGATGCGTCGCGCGGCATGCGTATCTCGAGCGCGCCACACGCTTTCGCAATGCGCTCGGCTTCCGATGCCGTGTGTGCAGCTTCGGCTTCGACGCCGTCGACGTCCATCAGCAAGACTGCGCCGACATCGCGCGGCCAGTCAACGCCGGTCGCAGCGACGATCGCCTCGATTGCCAGCGCGTCGCACATCTCGATCGCTGCCGGAACGATGCCCGCCGCAATGATGCGCGAGACCGCGTCTCCCGCTTCGTCAGTCGTCGGAAACGTGGCGAAGAGCGTACGCGTCGATTGCGGCTTGCGCAGAATCCGCACCACCACCTCTGTGACGATCCCGAGCATGCCTTCGCTGCCGACGATGGCTTTGGTGAGATCGTATCCGAGCGGATCGCCGTGCTCCGCGCCGACGTTCACGATGCTCCCGTCTTCGAGCACCATCTTCACTGCAACGACGTGGTTCGTGGTAAATCCGTATTTGAGGCAATGCGCGCCGCCGGAATTCTCCGCGACGTTCCCGCCGATCGAACAGACGCTTTGCGAGCTGGGATCGGGGGCGTAATAGTAACCGAGCGGCGAGAGATGCGCGCTCATCGTGAGATTGATGACGCCGGGCTGCACGCGCATGCGCATGTTCGGCAGATCGACGTCTAGGATCGCGTTCATCCGCGAAAGTCCGATAACGAGGCAGCCTTCGGTCGGCAGCGCGCCACCCGAAAGCCCCGTCCCGGAGCCGCGCGGTACGATGGGCATGTTCGCGTCTCGGGCAATCGCGACGCACGCCGCGACCTGTTCGGTCGTGCTCGGAAGCACGACGACCCCTGGACGGACGCGAAAGCCGGTTAGCCCATCCGATTCATACGTGCGCAGTTCCGCCGGATCGGTGATGCAGTGCGCAGCGCCGACCGCAAGCCGTAGACGGTCGACCACATCGCGTGCCGGAGCTATCATTTCAGCGCCTTTCGACGCCGGGACGAATTTCCTAAGAGGTTAGCAATCCAAGATATCGCACGCATTGGCATACGGGCTAACGATCGCGGCGTGAGCTCCGCTCAGCGAACCGAGTGCCGTGCCACCGAGGTTGTAGAAGAACTGGAATGCCGACGACGAGCCGACTCCGTTCCAAATGCCATCGTAGGTCGTAATCGTCTGTGTGACGGTTCCCCCGAACGTCGGAAAGGGATTGCTCGTCGCCTGAGGGTTTGCGATAAGTGACGGAATAAACGTAGAAACGTGCGTCCCGTTGGCAACGAGCGCGAGTACGTTGTTCGTCCAGTTGAACGTCGTCTGTCCTTGTCCGAGAGTCGCCGAGTATGAAAATACCGTATCGCCTTGCTCATTACAGTAATCAGCCAAGCATGTGAACAGCGATTCCGCGTTACCGTTACCGCTATCGAATACGAGGAACGAAAGATAACCGTACCCATCGAGGTTATCGGCGGAAACTGCATAGGTTGTCGGCGTGATCAGGCCTGATTGGCCGGCTAAACTGTTCGTCGTAAAGCTTGGGCTGGTATCCGCGTTGGAAACGACGTAGACGTTTGCCGAATTCGAGCTGGTCGCGAACACGTAGTCGCCCTCAAACTCGCCGTCCTCGTTCCAGAAGACGCTGATATCGGACGGACCACCGATATATCCGGCCGGTTCGAGCGTCGCCGTCGTTATGCCGGCAAAGTTGTAGCTGCCGCCAACGGATTGAATCGAGCCGTCCGCGTTCAGGATGTAGACCATGCCACTAGCGATGCTATACGGCGAACCCGCAAGGGCCAACGGATTGTGGCCGCCTACCGCTATCTTCGCGACGGGAACCTCGTCGACGACCGGCCCGCCAAACTCCTCGATAAATAGTCCAAAATCAGCTCGGAAGAGATCGATGAGCGTGAGATATGGTGAGCCGGAAACGGAGTCGAGAACCGCTGCGCCGGGGATGTAATCGTCCCCGCCGATCGCGACGGGATTCGAGAACGACGTAACCGGCGTACCCGTCGCGTAATTGCCCATCGGCAGCTTTCCGCACGCATACGCGCTCGGCCCGGAATCAACGAGACCGACGACGTTGACGCCGGTCGTGGACGGCGAAAGCGCGAGCCGGTCGACGGTGTACAGATTCATGCTCGCCGGCCCAAAGTTGATGCCCGCCGAAGTTCCGAGCGAACTTACCGAGACGCTGCCGGACACGCCGGTCGAGGGTGCGACAAAATCGAATGCAGAAAATGCGCCGTACGCGTTGTAAATGGTGTACGGCGTGGAAACCGACGCCCCATATAGGTTATAAAGCGTGAAGTTACCGGTCGTACTGACCGTAAACGGATTTGCAAGCGGCCCGCTGACCGGATAGCCTGCGGCGTCCATCAGAAACGCGGCGGCTGTATTGGGTTCAAAGCTTGGATCCAAGCACGACGTCGGCGCGTCCATCGCCATATAGGCTGCAACCGCGTAGGTCTGGATCGAAATCGGGCTCGCATAGCCGGATGAGCTGATCGTGTACGTCGGCTGCGTCGCTTGCACGAAGTTCGTTCCCGGCATTCCGGGCGTGACCGATAGCAAGTGGTTTGCCGAGTCGTACATCGCCACGTAGAACGAGTCGGTGCCGAGCGGCGCAAAAACGGGCGTGTAGTTCGTGCACAGCGCTTCTTGCGCAACCGGATCGTACGCGCAGTAAAAATCGTACGCGCCGTAGGTCGTGCCGGCGGTGAACGGGCCTTGAGTGAGCGCGAGATTCGCACCCTGATAAATGAAGATCGAAATCGATCCGCCGATTAAACCCTGGCTGATAAACTGCGGCTTGCGACGGCTGCCGAGCGCGCTCCGGCGCAGCTTGGTCGGCGTGAACGCCTTCGATCGGCGCTCTTTGTACGACGTCTGGACGGCAGATTTCCACGACGTTGTCGCACGAGGAATCCCGAACTTCAGTCCAACGCGCGACGAGTTTGCCGGCTGCGTGTTGTTGTGCAGCCCGTTTTGCGTACCGGGCAGCGACGTGCCGCCCATTTTTCCGCCGCCGCCGCAACCGGCGATAAGAATAATTCCAGCCGCGGATACTGCCGCGGTTGCTTTTCGTGCGTCCATCCGTCTGCCGGTTTCCCCGGTTAGGGTGCTCCGCCCTCGTCAGGGCGTGTGCCGCGGCTCACTTGCCGATGGGGCCTTCTTCTTTCAATCGTGCAGGCTTGGTTAAGCGTGCATTCGTGACGTTTAGCGTCACGCCGCTCTTCGAGCGAATCGTCTCGACGAATTGACGCCGCCGGATCGCCAGCAGCGGCCGGTCCGGAAAGGGGTGACGCTTGTAGGCCTCCTCATAAAGACCGGCGTACGCCGGCCCCGTCTTTTGCAGCCAATGCGTGTAGGTGCCGCCATACGACCAGAGCGCCGTAATGCGGTCCACGTGAATCCAGTCGTGACGCAGTGCGATGCGCAGAATCATTTCGTAATCGTCGTTGGGCGAGAGCGCGGTATCGTATAGTCCCAGTTCGTCGAACACGTCACGGCGAAGCATGACGGAGATCATCCCCAGAAACGGGCAGACGACCAGCGTCTCCTCGAGATCGACGCCGGAGATCGCGCCTGGTGAGAACCCGACGAGCTCGTCGGGCTCACCGCGTATCCCCATCAGCGCGTCCGTGTGGGCTGCGCAGGCGCGCGCGCGCTCGAGCGCATCGACCAGCGACGAGAGATGATCCGGAAAGAACACGTCGTCATCGTCTAAGAAGGCGATATACGATCCGGAAGCCTGCGCGATGCCGGCGTTCAGTGCCGCGCCATGGCCGCCGTTTTTCTCACACTCGACCATCTTCGCGCCGAATCGCTGCGCAATGTCGGCCACCGACTCGCCGGCGTCGTTGACGACGACGATCTCGATGGAGGGATAGTCCTGTTTTGCGACACTGTCAAGCGCGCGCGGGAGCAAAGTGCGGCGATTGTACGTCGGCATGATGACCGAGACCAGTGGCGTACGTTCGCGAACGCTGGGATTTCCGCGGCCCCTCGATACCCTGCGGGGCACAGGCTTCGCTCGGGGCTGGGGCGCGATCGTCGGCAGAATGCGTGGTGCGGTGCCGCCGAGTGCTTGGAGCGTGGCAGATAAAACCGAATCCCGGTTCCAACCGTCGTACGCCGCAACACCGCCGAGAAACTCGGTCGCACCGCTCGTCCGTGCGACCGCTAGCGGTGTTCCATAACGCGCAAGCGCCAGCGCGGTTCCCGGCTGATCGTCGCTGGTGTCGACGATCGCAGCAGCGGAACGCAAGAGCGCCTCGGCCTGCGCGACTGACGCGCGATGAATCGTTTCCGGCACGCGCCCACCCTTGCAAACGACGTACACGGGGATGTGCAGCTCTTCGAGCGCGCATAGCACGATCGCGATCTCGTCTGCGCTTCTGTTCCCAGCCCAGATCACGACGTGGTCGCCTTCATCGTGCGCAGCAGCCGGCTCGGGGACAACCGGGTCGTTCTGGACCGGATGCACGCGCGAACGATGCCAACGCCCGAACATCCCGGCGAGCCGGCCGTACGCATTCTCGGAAACGACCACGCCACGTTCGGCGAGGCACCACAACGCACGCGCGAATGCAAACGCGTCGCCTTGAATCGCGCCCAGCTCGGCTTGACGTTTTCCGTCGATGACGACGGCACCCATCAGAATTGCGCCGCACGCGCCACGCCGTTCGTCGAACGTCTTGGCCGCGGACAGTAAGCGCGCCGGCCACGCGCGTGCAAAGCGGTTCGCATCCTCATCGAGGAACATTGCGAGCGCGAACGTCTCGCCGCGCAGGCGCCGCCGAACGGCTTCGAGCGTCGCTTCGAGAAACGCCGACTCATCGGCCGCGATGACGTCGTCGTCAACATGCGCGCCTTTTGCCCAGCGCCGCGCACGCTCGCCGAACGCTTTGATCACGGTAACGGCCGCGGTGGCTCGAAGCGAATCGCCGGCGTTCCCCACCGCGGCGTCATCTCGACGCCGCGATGCTGTTCGATCATCTGCTGACGCATCGCGTCGATCTGCGGCCGGTCTTGCAGCGGATGCAGCTCGACGATGCGCGCGAACGCGTTACCGAAACGCGCAGCCTGCGTGACGACGGTATTGGTCGCATCGGCGCGAACGGAATAGATGCCGGTGACGTATGGAACGTAGAGTACGTCGTAGTGTTCCGCGATGCGGATCCACAGCTCCCAATCCTCGGCGAAATCGACGGACTCTTCGAAACCGCCCAAGCGTTCGAGCACGGATCGCCGCATCAGCATCGACATCGGGGCAATTGGATCGCGAACGTAGATATCCGAACGGTCGATGTGCCGCGCGAGTGCAACACGATACCCGAAGACGGCGTAGTCCGAAAACGGCGTCAGCTCGAGATAGCACGTGATTGCGTGCGCGTTGGCCGCTGCTGCTCCCGAGCGTTCCATTGCATCGGCCAGACGCGCCACATGATCCGGAAAAATCATGTCGTCGTCGTCGAGCAATCCGGCGTACTCGCCGCGCGCCGCGCGCAGGCCGACGTTTGCCGACGGCGTGGTTCCGAGATTGGTTTCGTTCACGACGAGCCGCGCGAACGGGAAGCGAGCGACGACGTCATCGACGGGCTCACCGGCATCGTTGACGACAACTGCCTCGACGTCACGGTAGACTTGCGACGCGATGCTGTTCAGCGCGCGCTCCAGAAAGCGTGGACGGTTGTGCGTCCGTACGATGAGCGACACCAGCGGTCCATGCGTCCGCAACTGCGGTGCCGCAAGCTGCGCCCGCGACGGCACGGACTCTGCGACGATCCTGCCGGGTTCGCGAGCCAGCGCGACTTGTACGCTTTCCCGAATGCTACGCCGCATCCACGGGGCGTACGCGGAAATTCCGTCGACGTATTCATGCGCGCCATTCGTTGACGGCGTAGCGACCCGATAACCCAAACGCGTAAGCTCGATAGCGTCGTGCGGGTCGGACAGCGACGCATCGACCACGACGGTCGCTTCGGGCAAAATTTCGGCTGCGTCTTGCGGGCGGCGCACGTCCAGCTCGGGATCGCGGAATGTACCGCTCTTGCAAACTACGACTAGCGGGAGGTAAAAATCGAGCAGGCCGTAGGCGAGCAGGCCGAGTTGATTCGCTTGCAGTTCGGGCGCCCATAGCACGATTTTCCCCGCATCGTCCTTCGGACCGGGAAACTCCATCGGCGTGCGTGAGACCATGCGGCGGATTTCCGGCGGCTCGACGCCGAGCAGACGCGTGACGCGCGTCGCTTCCGACCAGCTGCGCACGACCAACACATCCGCCATGCGCGCAAAGTCTCGCAGGGTGTCGAATGCACGCGGATCGACGGTCGACATTTGCGCCATCTGTTTTCCGTCGATGACCGCGCGGTGCTGCGCGATCTCTTCGAACATCTGCATCCGGTCGTCACGATAGCGGTGCTTGTTGAGCACCATCGCCGAAAGCGCCCAAGCCAGCGACGAGCGCGGCTCATCGAGCGCAATCGCCGCGAGCACCGGCTCGCCGCGCTTCTTTGTTTCGATCGCGGTCAGGAAAGCGGAGGACGCGCCTGTAGGATCGACGATGATGAGCTGTTCGTCGAGCTCGTCGAACCGGCGCGCCCAGGCCCGCGCGTTATCGCCGAAGGCTAGGATCGCCACATGCGAACCCTTCGCTCTGGCGTTAGCGCGCGGCCTCTACGGATATGTGAGGGTTATCTCGTGATTGGGCCAGCACATCGTGGCGAGGTATGCCCAGCTCCCGGCATTGTATCGAAGCCATGTGACCTGCCCGGTTCCACTGCACGGACCGCTCACTTGCGGGCCACCGTAGAAACCCGCGACACCCGGCACGCCTTGCAGCCCGGACAGAATTCTCGATGCGTTATGCGAGAGCGACGCGTAGATCGCCGGATCCGTCGACCAGTTCGCAATGAACGTCGCGGGCGTGACGTTGTGGGCGGGAATGCCATATGCCTGCGTTCCGCCCGTAGCCCACATGATCTCGCCGCTCGCGGCATCGTACTGCATGCTCACGGGATTGGTGTCTTGGCTCCCGGTTCCAGTGCATTGCACGCTGCCAGTGAAAGCCGCAGCGTTGAACGCGCAGATGTGGAAATTGCCCGATGTATCCGCGCCGCGAACAAGCTCCAGCCCCGAGTTGTTGCCTGACGTTACGATCGAGTAGATTACTCCCGTAATCGGGTAGCCCGACGAGAAATCAATCGCAGCCAGAGCCGAGCCGGGCGGCCCACTTCCCGTGTTGATGCCGTAGACCCACGGCGTTCCCGGATCGCTAAAGTACAGTGCGTTTGCCGCCGGATCGCTCGCAAGACGCGTGCTGTTCGTCAGCGTGATGCCTGACGTCGCCGTATAGACGAAATT
>Ga0181537_10001926_pt1 | contig 18670 bp, 19 predicted proteins | sample PEATcosm2014_Bin_39_FD_119765 | JGI IMG/M metagenome (GOLD analysis project Ga0181537, IMG submission 119765) | Peatland microbial communities from MTU Mesocosm Facility, Houghton, MI, USA - PEATcosm2014_Bin23_10_metaG | ecosystem: Environmental > Terrestrial > Soil > Wetlands > Peat | place... | reverse complement strand
GCCGCATGCCGCGCCTGGCCAGCCAAGGCCAGGCCCTTTCAGGCGTCAGCTCTGAAACGCTGCGATCACCGCGACTATCAGGTACATCGCGATCAATGCGGCGCCTTCAAACGGCGTCGCCTCTCCATCGCCGGTGATCTGCCAGACCAGGATCGCGGTTACCAGCAGCGCGCCCACGTAGACCGGTGCAAGGGCGAACGTCAGCGAACCCGCTGTGAGCAGCGACACCAGCACCAGCACCGGATACAGAAATGCGACCAGCTGCGCCACCGATGTCTTGACGACAGAGATCGCAAGGTCGCTGCGCCCCTTGACCGCGAGATAGATCCCCGCAAAGTTCTCAACCGCATTACCGGCGATCGCGACGATCACGATGCCGGCGAACGCCTGTGAGATGTGCGCCGCGTGGATCGTCGGCTCGAGTGCAGTGACAAACCAGTCGGACACGAAGGCGGAAGCGACACCGGCGACTATCAACAGTGTGACGCTCGTTCGCAGGGCGACCCGCGGCGGTGTCCGCTGCCGTTCGGCCGCACTGCCAGCACCGTCGCGCAGGTATCGCGGCAGCCACGTCGCGTAGACGCAGAGCAGCACGACCGCTCCCACTATTGAGATCGTCCGGGTGTGCTGAGCGGCGGAGCTGTGGGAGAAGTTGACGACCCCGACCAGCACGATCAGGAATGAAGCGGCGAGCGTGAGTGTCGCCGTGTCGTTTGGTAGGCGCGGGCTGAAGCGCATGATCCCGTCAGGCGCGCGCAGCGCGCCAACCACCAGGACGATCCCGAGAACGAGCAGCGCATTCACGAGGATCGAGCCGAGGATCGCGGTTTCGGCCACGATCGTGTCGCGCGCCTGAAGGGCGAACAGCACGACGAAGAACTCGGGCAGGTTGCCGACTGTCGACTGCAGCGTGCCGGTTGCCGCCGGCCCGAACCGCTCGCCCACCTGCTCGGTGCAGAAACCCACAACCCATGCCAGGCCGGCCAGAGCCAGCGCGGCGAGCACGAACGCGACAGGATGTGAGATTCCGTGTGCGTAGCGCCCGACAGCCGCCAGTGCGGTCAGTACCGCGACCGCGGCCACCACCGTGCGCTCAATCCGGTTCAGGTCGCTCAGGGGGCTCCTCCTTCACCGCATCGAATTCACCTGTCGCGACGTCCCGCTCCACGGTCTGATCGATCTCCTCGTCCGATGCCTGAGGATCGACGCGTCGCAGCTGATCGACCCGAGCTGACTTGAACTTGAGGATCTCCAACACGTAGACGAGGTATACGCTCGCGGTGGCACCGGCCAGCAGGATCACACCCATCACGATCGCCCAGCCGAGGTGGTATCCGGCGGGAACGTAGCTGCCGTTGTGGTGCTCGCGGTCGTGGTAGTAGGGCACGAACCTCAGCGCCAGCGCGACCGCGGCGAGCATCAACGTCCAGGCGTAAAGGTAGCCCACGGTCTTGCGCTGGCTGAAGCCGATCCGCGCCATGCGGTGATGGAAGTGGTTGTCGTCGGCCTGCCAGGGCTTTCGCCCGTACTTCAGCCGCTTTGCCACCACGAAGCCGGTGTCCAGGAAGGGCACGGCGAGGATCAGCAACGGCGCCACCAGCGCGACGCTGGCGGTGGTCTTCAGTGACCCGATCACCGCGGTCACGCCGAGCAGGTAGCCGAGCAGGTTCGAGCCGGTGTCCCCCATGAAGATCTTGGCCGGATAGAAGTTGTGGAAGAGGAAGCCCACGGAGGCGCCGGCGGTGATCGCCGCCAGTACGGCCGCGGCGCTATTGCCGCCCTGAATACTGAAGACGATGATCGTGAACGCGATCCCGTCGATCGTGCAGACGCCGGCGGCAAGCCCGTCAACGCCGTCACTGAGGTTCACGATGTTCATCATCGCGACCAGCCAGATCACCGCCAGCGGGCCGCCGGCATCGGTGAACTGGAGCGAGCCGACGAGCGGCAGCGTGACATCGTTGATCGTGGCGCCGGCTCGCACCGCCACGATCGCGGCGACGATCTGCCCGGCGAGTTTGACGATCGGCTGGAGGTCGCGGAGGTCGTCAAGGGCGCCGATCAGGGCGATCAACACTGCCCCGGCGATCAACGGCCACTTGTGGACGATCGGCACGTGCGCGGCGTGCGCCGTCCGCGGCAGGCTGATCGTGTCGGGTACCCAGATGATCGCCGCCAGCAGGAACCCGGTGAGGATCGCCAGGCCGCCGAGCAGCGGCGTCGGTTTGCTGGAGAGACCGCGGGCGGACGGGAACGAGACCGCCCCCACGCGCCGCGCGGCTATGCCAGCCAGCGGCGTCAGCAGCAGCGCGACGGCCGCCGCGGCGAGAAAGGCGAATACGGCGTGCCAGTAGAGCATCGACGTGGCCTAGCGTGCCACACGGCCCCGGCGGGACGGATCAGGCCGCCGAATCGCCCGCTGAGCAGCGGCTACGCCGTGGCGTGCGGTCGCAGCGTCGCGTAGAGCGGGTAGCGGTCCGCGATAGCTGCAGTGCGGGCCGTCAGCTCCGCCGCCTGCGGGTCGAAATCACCCGGTTGCAGCGCGATCGCGAGGATCTGGCCGATCTCCTGGAAGTCCTCGAGCGCAAGACCCCGGGTGGCGAGGGCAGGCGTTCCGATCCTCAAGCCCGACGTCACCATCGGCGGCCGCGGATCGAACGGGATCGCGTTGCGATTCACGGTGATGCCGATCGAATCGAGCCGATCCTCGGCCTGCTGACCGTCGAGCTCGGACTCCCGCAGATCGACCAGGATCAGGTGCACATCGGTCCCGCCGGTCAGCACCGAGATGCCATGGCCGGTGCTAAGCAGCGCGTCGGCCAGGATGCGAGCGCCCGCGACTGTGCGCACCTGCCGCTCACGGAACTCCTCGGAAGCCGCGATCTTCAGCGCCACCGCCTTGGCGGCGATCACATGCTCAAGCGGGCCTCCCTGCTGACCGGGGAAGACCGCCGAGTTGATCTTCTTGGCGTACTCCTCGCGGCTCAGGATCATGCCCGAGCGCGGACCGCCGATCGTCTTGTGGATCGTGGTCGCGACCACATCGGCGTACGGAACCGGCGAGGGATGCTCGCCGGCCGCGACCAGCCCGGCAAAGTGGGCCATGTCCACGAACAGGTAGGCGCCCACCTCGTCAGCGATCTCGCGGAAGCGCTTGAAGTCGAGCTGACGCGGATAGGCGGACCAGCCGGCGACGATCATCTTCGGTTTCCGCTCGTGCGCGATGCGCGCGACCTCATCCATGTCGATCAGGCTGCTCTCGCGGTTCACCCCGTAGGTGGCGATGTCATAAAGGCGCCCTGACTGGTTGATCTTCATGCCGTGCGTCAGGTGGCCGCCGTGTGAGAGTTCCAGCCCCATAAGGGTGTCGCCGGGGGTGAGCAGCGCGTGGTAGACGGCGATGTTGGCCTGCGCGCCGGAGTGGGGCTGGACGTTCGCGTGCTCAGCCCCGAAGAGCGCCTTGGCGCGGTCAATCGCGAGCTGTTCAACGATGTCGACGAACTCACAGCCGCCGTAGTAGCGCTTGCCCGGATAGCCCTCGGCGTACTTGTTGGTCAGCACCGAACCCTGCGCCTCGAGCACCGAAAGTGGCACGAAGTTCTCGGACGCGATCATCTCCAGCGTCCGTTGCTGACGGTTCAGCTCGAGGTCGAGCAGCTCCGCGATCTCAGGGTCGACCTCGGCGACCGGCGCGTTGAAGTAGTCGGCGGGCAGGTCACTCATCGCTGCCGAGGCTACCAGCGACGGCCGCGGACTCAACGAGCCCCTGACGCACGATCTGCCAGCGCCCGTCAGCCTCATATGTGCGCAGATCAACGACCGTCGAAGAGACCCCCGGGAGCTCACCCCCGTCGATCAGCAGACCGGCGCCGGCCCGCAGGGCCGGCGCCACGCCGGCGAGGGTCCGGGCGTCTGCCCCCCCCGACGGGTTCGCGCTCGATTGCAGCACCGCGAGCCGCACTCCGCGCAGCACCGGCACGTCGACGACCCTGACACCGAGCGTTGAGGGGTCAGCCCGGCACGCGAGCGGGAAGCGCCCTGCAGGGTTTGGCAGCAGCAGCGTCACGCCTCCCGGGGTGAGCGCTCTGAGCGCCGCGCGCGTGCGCTCGCCGAGCTGCGGGAGGGCTTCGAGCGCCGCGTCCTGCGTGAAGAACATGACGGCCGCGGCCTTCTCCGGTGCACGCCCCTTGAGCTCGTAGAGCCGCTCCACGGCCGCTTCGCTCTCGGGGTCGCAGGCCAGGCCGTAGACGGTGTCAGATGGGAACACCACCACGTCCCCACCCAGGATCGCCCGTTCGAACTCCGCTGCACGGGAGGCGCTCATCGCCGTGCCACTACCACCCGCTCTATGCCGGCCAGGTCCTTGAGCACCTCCACCTCCGGGAACCCGGCCGCGCCGACCAGGTCGGTCACGGTCGGTGCCTGGCCGTCACCCAACTCGAGCGCCAGGAGCGCGACCTGCGGTCGCGCTCCGGCTTGCGCCACCAGCTTCCGGACCAGATCGAGCCCGTCGAGCCCGGAGAACAGCGCCACCTTGGGCTCATACTCGGCCACGTCCGGCGGCAGCACCGCGGTCGCCTCGATGTACGGCAGGTTCGCGAGCACCACTTCGCAGCTCACCCCTTCCAAGAGGTCTCCGAGCCGCAGCTCGACATCCAGCCGTAGCCGCGAGGCGTTCATGCGCGCGACTGAGAGCGCACCCTCGCTCACGTCGACTCCGATCACCTTCAGATCCGGCCGCTCATCCTTCAGCGCCAGAGCGACCGCACCGGAGCCGGTGCCGATGTCCGCGACGCGCAGCCGCGGCGCGAGTCCCAGCCCCACCTCCACCAGCAGCTCGGTCTCGGGGCGCGGAATCAGCACGCGCGGGTCGACGGCCAGCGTCAGGTTACGGAAGTCACGGTATCCGGTGATATAGGAGATCGGCTCGCGCTTGACCCGCCGCGTCATCAGGGCCAGGTAGCGCGTCCGGTGATCGCCTGAGACCTCGTCATCCGAGCCCATGACCAGGCCCGCGCGGTCGGTGCCAAGCACCCGCGCCAGCAGCAGCTCGGCGTCCAGCCGGGGCGTGTCGCAGCCGGCCCGCGCCAGTGATTCGGTCGCGGCCGCCAGTTCCTCACGGACCGTCGTCATCACTCGCCGGCGGCTCGATCTTCCAGGCGCTTGCGTTTCTCGTCGTCCTGGAGCGCATCCGTGAACTCATCGAGGCCGCCCATCAGGACCTCCTCAAGGTTGTGCACCAGCAGGTTGATGCGGTGGTCCTTGACGCGCCGCTCACCGTAGTTGTAGGTGCGGATCTTCTCAGAGCGATCGCCGCTGCCGACCTGCGCTGAGCGCGACGCCGACTGCTCGGCCTGTTGCCGCGCCAGGGCGCGCTCATAGAGCCGCGCGCGCAGCACGCGCATCGCCTTGTCGCGGTTCTGCAGCTGGGACTTCTCATCCTGCATCGAGACCACGACCCCCGAGGGTTTGTGCGTGATCCGTACCGCTGAGTCGGTCGTGTTGACCGACTGCCCGCCGGGACCCGAAGAGCGGTAGACATCGATCTGCAGATCGTTCGGGTCGACCTCGACCTCGACGTCATCGACCTCTGGCAGCACCGCGACCGTCGCAGTCGACGTGTGGACACGGCCCTGTGACTCGGTCTCCGGCACGCGCTGAACGCGGTGTGTGCCGCCCTCGAATTTGAACACTGAGTACGCGCCGTCACCCTTGACCGCAAAGGTGTAGGTGCCGTCGCTGATATCCATCGGCTCGGGCTTGTAGCCGAGGCGCTCCGCGTAGCGGGTCAGCATCTTGTAGATATCTCCGGACCAGATCGCGGCCTCGTCCCCGCCGACGCCCGACCGGATCTCAATGATCACGTTCTTGTCGTCGTTCGGGTCCGGCTCAACCATCGCCAGGCGAATCTCATCCTCCAGCTCCTCGATCCGAGCGACTGAGGCGGTCAGCATCTCCCGCAACTCAGGGTCGTCCGCATCCTCCTCAAGGAGCTCACGGGCGCCGGCCGCGTCGTCCGCGGCGCGCTGATACTCCACGGCCAGCTTGGCCGCGGGCTCAAGCTCTCGGTATGCGCGTGAGGCGGCCGTGAAGCGATCACGGTCCGCGATCACCTCGGGTTCGGAGAGTTCCGCTTCAAGCGCCTGAAAGCGCGCTTGGATCTGCTGTACCAGTTCGTCAATCATCCACGGGCGAGTTTAGGCTCAGTGGTCCACTTGGCTGATCCACGACCCCGGCACCCACTGATCGCCCTCCTGGCGGTGCTCGTCGCCCTGCCGGCGGCCGCGCTTGCCGGCGGCCCGGCACCCACTGCGAAGGCAGCTGCCAGCGGGCCGCCGCTGCAACTGGTGGCCGAGCCGGCGGCCGGCAACGCGCCGTTCCTGGCGATGATCGACGGTGCGCGCCACTCGGTTGAACTGACGATGTACGAGCTCTACGACGCTCGGATCGAGGCCGCGCTGGCGGGCGACGCGCAGCGTGGCGTCGATGTGCGGGTGTTGCTGAACGGCGGCTACTACAGCGAGCGTGAGTCGAACAACGCCGCCGCCTACGCGTATCTGAAAGCGCGCGGTGTGCACGTCCGGTACACGCCTACCTACTTCGCCCTCACCCATCAGAAGACGCTGACCGTCGATGGCGAACAGAGCGCTGTGATGACCCTCAACTTCGACGGCGAGTACGCCACCACGCGAGACTTCGCGGTGCTCGATCGCCAGCCGGCCGACGTGCGAGCGATCGTCGCGGCGTTTGACGCCGACTGGTCCGCGCGTCAGATCACGCCCTCAGACGGGAGCGGCGATCTGGTCTGGTCACCGGGAGCTGAATCAACGCTGCTCAGGCTGATCGCCTCGGCGCGCTCCTCGATCGACCTGGAGAACGAGGAGATGGACTACGCGCCCGCCACCGAGGCGCTCTGCGCCGCGGCCCGCCGCGGCATCAAGGTTGAGGTGGTAATGAGTTACGAATCGGACTGGAAGCCCGCGCTCGGCGAGTTATCGGGCTGCGGCGCCGACATCCACCTCTACTACGGGCAGCGCTACTACATCCACGCCAAGCTGCTGCTCCTCGACGGACGCAAGGCGCTGCTCAGCTCCCAGAACCTCTCCACCACCTCACTCAAGTACAACCGCGAGCTTGGGATCGAGGTCACTACGCGCTCGATCCTCGCGCAGCTCAAGCGTGACTTCGTGAGTGACTACGCGGGCGCCAGCTAGATCTCAGGCGACGACTTCAAGGCCCAGCATGTCATCGGCCGAGTGCTCGCCGGGTGTCTCTTTAGCGAGCACCGCATTCAGTGACGCGATCGCGACCGCGAGCTGGTCGAGGTCGGGTTCGCGCGTGGTCAGCTTTTGAAGCTGCAGACCGGGGTACATGATGATCTGCACCCAGCGGTAGCGGCGGTTCTTGCCGGCCAGGCGGATCAGCTCAAAAGAGATGCCGACGACGATCGGCAGACCGACGATGCGCGTTGCGACCAGGATCCACCAGGCGTGAACGCCGGCCAGCGCGAACACGAAGATTGAGACGATCATCACCACCAGCAGGAAGCTCGTGCCGCAGCGCGGATGCAGGCGCGAGTAGAGCGCCGCGCGTTCTGGCACGAGCGCATCGCCGGCCTCGTAGCAGGAGATCGTCTTGTGCTCCGCACCGTGGTACTGAAAGACCCGGCGCAGATCGCGCGCCCGTGCGAGCAGCGACAGGTACGCAAGGAAGATAACCGTGCGGATCAGGCCCTCCACCAGCCAGAACAGGAGAGAGGAGTGGAGGCGATGCTTGAAGAGGTTGGTGAGCGTCACCGGCAGGATGAAGAAGACTCCGACCGCAAAGACCATCGCTATCACCAGCGTCAGCACCCAGACGGCACCGGAGAGGCCCTCAGCCGCCTCCTCTTCGGAGTCGTCGCCGATCTGAACGGCGGCGGCGATGCTGAGCGCCTTCATGCCCATCGAGAGCGACTCCCATAGAGCCACCGCCCCACGCACCACGGGGAGACGGGCGATCACACGTCCTCCCCGGGGACGCTCGATGGCAAACTCCTGGATCGCGATCTCACCGAGCGTCTCGGGATCTGCGCCTTCAGGCAGAGGTTTACGGACAGCGACCGCCCAATGCGACACGCCGCGCATCATCACGCCCTCCAAGACGGCCTGGCCCCCGACGGGAGCGTCGCCGCGCGCGGTCAGGTTTGGATCCCTGACCGCGCTGCGCACGTGAACTGGTAAGGCTAGGCGCCTGCGCCGACGCCGGACCTGGCGGCGGCGACACGGCCCTTGGCAGCGCGACGCTGGAAGCGTTCGACGCGGCCACCGGTGTCGACGAGCTTCTGCTTGCCCGTATAGAACGGGTGGCACTCCGCACAGATTTCGACGTGAATGTCGGGCTTGGTGGAGCGTGTCATGAAGTCGTTTCCGCAGGTGCAGGTGACGTGCGACTCGACGTAGTTGGGGTGAATGTCAGTCTTCATAGCTCTCTCAAGGATAGCTAGCCACAGTGCAGCGGTGCGTCCAGCTCGATCGAGGTCGGTGCGGCGAAGGCTCACCGAGCTCCAAGCCGGCCACCGGCGGGACTCAGCGTTCAGACGATCGTGTAGAGCGGGCCGTCGCCACCCTCGGGGACGGTCAGGCGCCCGCCCTTGGCGGTGATCGCGCCGCACTGCACGCAGTTGGTGTAGTTGACGATCACGTCGACGTCGCCAGATTCGCTCCCGCCCACCTCCCCAACATCCGCGTCCGGGATCTCGTAGACGCCGGCGGGGCACATCCACTTCCAGGTCTCGGCGATCTCACGCGGCACGTGGGTCTGCACGCGGATGTGGTTTGGCGCGTCGTCACGGGTCGCGTTGCCGGAGATGTAGACGCTCGAGAGCTTGTCGAAGATGTACTTGCCGTCAGGCTGCGGATAGCTGTCGGCTGTGTCACCGATGAACATCTGTTGCTCATCGTTGCGATGCCAGGGAAGCCGTCCCGGCGGCAACATCCCCTTGGAAAGCAAGGCTAGGTTGACCATCGGGCCGCCCTTGATGAAGCCCTTCTGGAAGGGCTGGCGGGTGTTGCGGGTCTGCCACAGCTCCTTGCCGGTCGACGAGTTCTCAATCGCGACCTCATAGCGGTCGAGCGGCGTGCCGTGCTTGAGGTGTTGGTAGATCGCCTCGCCGGCGAGCCTGCCCGACTGTATGCAGTGGTGAACGCCCTTCAGCGCGACGGTGTCGACCATGCCTCCGGCGTCCCCGACGATCAACGCGCCGGGCATCGAGAGCTTCGGCATCGACCAGTACCCGCCGCCCGGGAGCGCCTTGGCGCTCCAGGCGACGCGCTCACCGCCCTCGAGGATCTCCCGTACGAGCGGATGCGTCTTGAAGAGCTGCAGCAGGTCGTGTGCGGAGGTTGTCGCGTCCTTATACTCGAGGTCCACTACAAAGCCGATCGAGACCAGGTCTTCGCCCGTGTTCTCGTCCTTCATCGGGTAGATCCAGGTGCCGCCGATCTGGCCGTACTTGGCCTTGAGGTTGAGCGGCCAGGGGCCGAGCGTGTGGATCACGCGGTCCAGCGGCTTGACGACCTTCCATACCTCCTTGACGCCGAGCTCCCAGACCTGGGGCTCGCGTCCCTCGCCGAGATCGAACTCCTTGATGGCGGGTCCGGTGAGGTGGCCCCAGTTGCCCTCGGCCAGCACGGTGACCCTGGCCTTGATATCGGTGCCTGGCTCGAAGTTGCGCAGCGGCTCGCCCTGCTTGCCGCGCCCCTTGTCACCCGAGCGCACCCCGACCACAGCGCCGTCCTGCACGATCAGCTGGGTGGCTGCCGTCTCGGTCAGCACGTAGGCCCCGGCCTGCTCGGCGACGCGCTGCTGATAGCGCGCCAGCGCCGCCACCGAGATCACCTCATTGCCATGGTTCTTGAAGTTCGGCGGGGTCGGGATCTTGATCGCCCGTTTGGCGCTCGGCACCACATAGACCGCTTCCTTCGTCACCTCCCCGAACGCGAACTTCTCTTTGCGCCACTGCTCGCGCGTGAGGTCCGGAAAGAGCTCGAGCAGCGGCTCGGGGCGCACGACCGCGCCGGACATGATGTGCCCGCCGCAGGTCTTGGCCTTCTCGATCACCGCCACCGGGACCTCTCCCAGCTGTTCCAAGAGCTCAGGGTCGTCCGCGAGCAGCTGCATCAGCCTGTTGGCCGCTGCGAGCCCAGCGGTGCCGCCACCGACGATCGCGACACCGACTTCGATCAGATCGTCCTCGGGGTCGAGGCCGCGCTTGACGAACTCAGCCTGTGAGTCGACCGGGGGCGGAAACTCGCTGGGGGCGTGGCTCATCTCCCTACGCTCCCTTCTTGGCCTTGATCGCTTCGGTCAGCTTCGGCAGGATCTTGTTGAGATCACCGACGATGCCGAGGTCGGCGAACTCGAAGATCGGCGCGTTCTTGTCCTTGTTGATCGCGACGATGTTCTCCGAGGACTGCATACCGACCTTGTGCTGGATCGCACCGGAGATGCCTGCCGCCAGGTAGAGCTTCGGTGACACGGTCTTACCGGTCTGGCCGATCTGAGCGGCGTACGGATACCAGCCGGCGTCGACGACCGCACGGGTCGCGGCGACGGCCGCGTTGTTGAAAGCGCCGGACAGCTCCTCGCAGAGCTCAAAGCCCTCGGCCTTGCCCAGACCACGGCCACCGGCGACGATGATGTCAGCACCCTCGATGTCAACGTCGGCACCGCGCTGCTCGCCGCGCGAGATCATCTGTGCCTGGTTGGTGAAGGCCGAGTACTCGACGTCAATGTCAACGACCACAGCTTCGCCCTCGGCCTTGTGCAGCTCGAAGGCGTTGATACGCCCGATGATGATGCCTAGGTCGCCCTGGTAGCGGGAGACGGAGATCTGCGAGTCACCGAGGATCGGCCGCTCGGCAACCAGCTTGTCGCCCTCGGCCTTGATCGCGGTGACCTCCATCGTCACCCCCGCCTGCTTGCGTGCCGCGAGACCGGCACCGATCTCAAACCCGAGCAGACCGCCGCCGAAAAGCGCATACCCGTGGCCATGCTCGGAGATGACCTTGTCCATGACATCGACGACCGGCTGCGCGAGACCCTCAGGACCCCTGGCGCGGAAGACCTTCGTGGCGCCGTAGGCTCCGAGCGTCTTGCAGAGATCGTCGTTCAGGTCAGAGCCGCCGACGACCACCGCATGAGCCTCACCACCGATCTGCGCGGCGCGAGCGGCACCCTCGCAGACGGCACCGAGCGAGTTCTTGTTGAAAGCGCCCTCGTAGTGCAGGACGTAGACCAAGACATCCGACATCAGATCAGCTTCCTCTCATCAAGCCACGCCACGATCTTCTCAACCGTGTCGTTCGTGTCCTCGTCCTCAATGATCTGCCCCACGGCCTTGGCCGCTGGCGCGTGAAACTCACCACACTGGACGCGCGAGCCCTCAGCGCCAACGAGCGATGGGTCGATTCCAACGTCACTGGCCGTGACGTTCTCCAGCGGCTTCTTCTTCGCGCCCATGATCGCCTTCAATGAGGGGTAACGCGGCTCGTTGATCGCGTCACCAACGGAGATCACGGCCGGGAACCGGACCTTGACGGTGTCGTAGCCGTACTCAGCCTGACGCTCAAGGCGCAGCGCGCCCTCCTCGATGTCAAGCTTGATCACCTGAGTCAATGAGGGCATCTTCAGGTGGTCGGCGACGACCGCGCCGATCGTGTAGCACTCACCGTCGTCCGACTGCTGGCCGAGCAGGACCAGGTCAGGCGACTCCTTCTCCAACGCCTTGGCGAGCGCGTAACCGGTCGCCGCGACGTCCGACCCTGCCAGCGAGTCATCACTCAGGTGCAGGGAGCGGTCGGCGCCCAGGGAGACGGCCTTATGCAGTGCCCGCAGAGCCGACTGCGGGCCCATCGTTACGGCGACGATCTCGTCCACCTGGACCTCCCCGCCTTCGCGCAGCTGCATCGCGGCCTCGATTGCGTGGGTGTCGTAGGGGTTCAGGTTCTTCTCACCCGATCGGTCCATTCGCCCCGTCGAGAGGTTGATGCGCTTCTCGACAGCGGCGTCCGGGACCTCTTTGACCAGGACGCAAATTTTCAAGGGTGCCTCCTAAGGCAGCGTATCGACGCGCAAGATCTTACCGTGTTGACTGACGAGTCAATCAGTCGCCGGTCCCGCCGGCGATTTCACTCGCGGACGGCGCCGCGGATGAAGTCGATCGCCGACTGCGCCGAAGCGCCGGGCGTGAAGACCTCGGATACGCCCAGCGCCTTGAGCTCGAGCACATCGTCGGCCGGGATCGTGCCGCCAACCGTCACCACCACGTCGTCGACTCCCTGCTCCCTGAGCAGGTCCATGATCCGCGGCACCAGTGTCATGTGCGCACCGGAGAGGATCGAGAGCCCAACCGCGTCGGCGTCCTCCTGGATCACGGTCTCCACGATCTGCTCCGGCGTCTGATGCAGGCCCGTGTAGATAACTTCCATGCCGGCGTCACGCAGGGCGCGGGCGATGATCTTGGCGCCGCGATCGTGTCCGTCCAGGCCGGGTTTGGCGACGACGACACGAATCTTCCTTTCGACGGCGGCGCTCATCGTAACTTTCACCCCCTTTGAAGCGCCACTGGTCTAGCGGTCGCGCCGCGGTAATTCTATTTGAATACCAGTGGCCTTGAGCACGACGACAGTGACCGCGCTGGCGGCTGCCGCCACCGTGAGCGCGCCGGCGATCATCAGTTTGCGACCGAGACGGTCGAGCCGTAGCACCTCCCAGCCGCCCTCCTGCGCCAGCGCGAGCAGCTCCGCATCCGGGTTCACCACCACCGGGTGGCCGACGGCCCGCAGCATCGGCAGGTCGGAGGCGGAGTCCGAGTACGCGTAGGAGTCAGCCAGGTCAATGCCCTCGCTGGCAGCCAGCTCACGGATGGCCACTGCCTTCGCCTCGCCGTAGAGAAAGATGCCGGTGGCGCGTCCCGTGTAGAGACCGTTCTCCACCTCCGACAGGTGCGATCCCAGTCCACCGTCGAACGTCAGAACCCGGGCCAGCACGTCAGCGAGGTCCTGGGCGGCGGCGGTGACGATGTACACCGGCCGGTTCGCGTCCTGGTGCTCGTAGGCGATCGTCAGCATCTGCGGGTAGAGGCGCGGCAGGATCCCCTGGAGCACTCGAACGGCGAGACGGTCCAGGTCGCGAACGCGGATTCCCTCCAGCGCCGCCGCGATCCGGTGACGCAACTCCTCGGCCTGTGCGTCGCCCGCGCCGCGCAGGCGGTACTTCACGTTGGCCACTGCGTCTGAGGCCAGCTGCCGGCGGCTGATCACGCCGGCCTCGCGGGCCGCAACCGCGAACTGGAAGCCTGAAGACCCCTGCATCAGGGTCTTGTCGAGGTCAAAGAACGCCGCGCCCGCCATCAGTTATCTGCGTTGACCTGGATCAGCATCGCGTCGCCCTGACCGCCGCCTGAGCAGATCGCGACGCACCCGAGCCCACCGCCGCGCCGGCGCAGCTCGTGCACCAGCGCGCCGATGATGCGCGCGCCGGATGCACCGATCGGGTGCCCCAGCGCGATCGCGCCGCCGTTGACGTTGACGCGGTCCGGATCGATTGCGAGCATCCGCGTGGAGTTGAGCGTGACCGAGGCGAACGCCTCGTTGATCTCCCATAGGTCAACCTCATCCGGTGTGAGTCCGATCTTCTGGAGCGCCGCCAGGGCCGCGTTGGCGGGAGTGCGTGCCAGATATGCGAACTCATCCGCGACCTGCGCCTGAGCGATCACGGTCGCCAGCGCCGGTTTGCCGTTGGCGGCGGCCCATTCATCGCTCGCGAGCACCACCGCGCCGGCGCCGTCGTTGACGCCGGGCGAGTTGCCGGCCGTGTGCGAGCCCTCCTTGCCGACCAGGCCCGGCAGCTTCGCGAGGCTCTCGAGCGTCGTATCGCGACGCGGTGCCTCATCGCTATCGACGACTGTGTCGCCCTTGCGGCCCTTGACCGTGACGCTCACGATCTCCTGCGCGAACTTGCCCTCGTCGCCGGCCCGCGCGGCCAGCTCCTGTGAGCGCACCGCCCAGCGGTCAAGGTCGGCCCGGGTCATCTCAAGCTCACCCGCGACCTCGGTCGCCTCCACGAACATCTGCTTCCCGGAGAAGGGATTGGTGAGACCGTCGTTGACCATCGCGTCAATCGCCTTCGCATCCCCCATGCGGAAGCCAAACCGCGCTCCCTTGAGCAGATAGGGCGCGTTTGACATCGACTCCATGCCGCCGCCGACAGCAAGCTCAAGGTCACCCGCCCGGATCGCCGAATCCAACATCCCGACCGCACGCACGCTCGAAGCGCAGACCTTGTTGATCGTCTCCGAAGAGACCTCCTTGGGGATCCCGGCATTGATCTGGGCCTGTCGGGATGGAATCTGTCCCTGCCCGGCCTGCAGCACCTGGCCCATCACAACATGCTGGACCTGCTCGGGCGCGATCTGCGCGCGCTCAAGCGCGGCCCGGATCGCGATGCCGCCGAGTTCGGTCGCGTCGACCGACGCGAGAGTCCCTCCCATCTTGCCGATCGGCGTCCGTGCGGTTGAGAGGATCACGGTCTTGGACATTTCGGTAGAGCTCCCGCTTCAGGTCAGTCTTGGCCGCAACCTCTCGGCAAGCGGCCCCAGAGCTGTGATCCTAGTGTGTGGAGAAGTACGATCGCCTTCATGGCCAGCCCCCCGTTGGTCTGGACGCAGCCGGTTCATTGGCCGTATCGTCGTGAGAGATGAACTTCGAACTCTCCGATGACCAGAAGCTGCTGCGCAACACGGTCAGGGAGTTCGCCGACGCCGAGATAGCTCCGGTGGCGGAGCGGCTCGACAACGACAAGGAGTTCCCGTACGAGATAGTCCGCAAGCTCGGGGAGCTCGACCTGATGGGGATCCCGTTTCCGGAGCAGTACGGTGGCGGCGGCGGCAGCACGCAGGACTACGCGATCGTCGTTGAGGAGCTGACGCGGGTCGACTCGTCGGTTGCGATCACGCTCTGCGCTCACACCTCGCTCGGGACGCAGCCGATCTATCTGTTCGGATCCGAACAGCAGAAACAGGCCTACATGCCCCAGCTCTGCAGCGGTCAGATGCTCGGCGCCTTCGGCCTGACCGAACCCGAGGCCGGCTCCGACGCCGCCAACACGCAGACGCGCGCGAGGCTGAACGGGGACGAGTGGGTCATCAACGGCAGCAAGCAGTTCATTACCAATGCCGGCACCGACATCTCGGGCCTGGTGGTGATCACCGCGCTTACGGGCGACGCCGGTGAGCCCCGGCGCGAGATCTCGAACATTCTCGTTGAGAACGGCACCGGGGGCTACGAACAGGGCCAGCCGTACCGCAAGATGGGCTGGCACGCCTCGGACACACGTCCGCTCTCGTTCAGCGACTGCCGCGTGCCGGTCGAGAACCTCGTGGGGCCGCGAGGCAACGGGCTCAAGCAGTTCTTCCATGTGCTTGACATCGGCCGCATCGGCGTGGCGGCGATGGGTGTCGGACTGGCGCAGGGCGCGTTTGACGAGGCGCTCGCGTACGCCAAGCAACGCAAGGCGTTTGGCCAGCCGATCTCACGCTTCCAGACGATCCAGGCAAAGCTCGCGAACCTCGCCACGGAGATAGAGGCATGCCGGCTGCTCGTGCAGAAGTCAGCCTGGCTCAAGGATCAGGGGGCGAGCTTTTCGCTGTCGGCCGCACAAGCCAAGTTGATGAGCGGCCGCCTGGCCGTGCGGGTCGCCGACCAGGCGGTTCAGATCCATGGTGGTTACGGGTACATCGAGGAGTACCCCGTCTGCCGCTTCTACCGCGACGCAAAGATCCTCACGATCGGCGAGGGCACCGACGAGATCCAGGAGATGGTCATCGCGAAGGCGCTCGGAGCGTAACCCCGCTCAGATCGCCTGCGGGAACTTGAAGTCCTGGCCGGTGGCGACGTACGCGCCCGGCACGGTTAGCAGCGCTGCCAGCAGCCCCGGTGCGTTTGCGCTACAAGGAGCGCTGGTATTTCGCGAACGCCCGCTGTGCCAGAAACGCGGAGACAAGCACCAGCGCCAACAGCATGGCCACGCGCGTCCCGACCACGCTCCAGTCGGTCTTCTGCATCGCCGCCGCACGTCCCGCCACCACCGCCCAGTTGACCGGGTTGAACTTGGCGGCAGTCTGCATCCAGTGCGGCAGCAGGCTCGCCTGCATCATGCCGGTCGAGAGGAAGGTGAGCGGTAGCTGCACGAAGCTGACCGTGCCGATCACCGTCTCCCGCTGACGCCCGAGCACGCCGATTGCGTTGGAGAGCGACGCAACGGCGCCGGCCAGCAGCGCGCCGACGATCATCATCACGATCACGCCGATCACGCCGCCCCTGAAGTCGGCGCCGAGGATCAGCGCCAGAACGATGATCAGCACCGACTGCACCGTCACGGTGAACGCCATGTAGAGCACCGTGCCCGCGTTGAGCGCCCCTCGCCAGACCGGCGAGGCGAGCATCCGATCCATAACGCCGCTGTTGATGTCCTCCACAAACCCCATCCCCGACCATCCTGCCGAGAACAGCGCGAGCATCACAACCACGCCCGGCGTGAAGAAGTTGATGTACGTGCCGTGGAAACCCGGAATGTGGGCGACGGCCTTGAACAGCGCTCCGAACAGCAGCAGCCAGATCACGGGCTGGGTGACCGTGATCAACAGGTAGGCGGGCTGGCGGCGCAGCACGCGCAGGTTGCGCAGGTAGACCTGCCAGGTCTGACGGACGGCGCTCATGAAGGACCTCCGCCGGCATCTCCCTGCGCTTCGTCAAATGCGCGCCCGGCGTGGCGCAGGTAGACGTCGTCTAGCGAGGGCCGCGACACCTTCACCGAGGCAACCTTGATTTCACGCGTCTCTAGTGCGGAGAGCAGCGCCGGCAGCACCGCGGCGCCGTTACCGGTGCGCGCCCTGAGCGCGCGTCCGCTGACCTCGACACTGTCAAGCCCGGCCACGCCCGAGAGTGACGCGCGAGCTGTGCCCTGATCGCTCTCGACAAGCTCCACGAACACGGTGTCACCGGAGAGCTCACGCTTGAGTTGCTCGGGCGTGCCCTGCGTGACGACCCGTCCGCGGTCAACGATCGCGAGCTGCGAGGCCAGCTTGTCGGCCTCGTCCATGTAGTGCGTGGTCAGCCAGATGGTCATCTGCCGCTCAGCCGCCAATCCCTCTATGTCGCGCCACATCTCAACGCGCGCCTCGGGGTCAAGACCGGTCGTGGGCTCGTCCAGGAACAGAACCTTGGGACGGTTCAGCAGCCCCATGGCGATGTCAAGACGCCGCGACATGCCGCCTGAGTATGTGCGCGCCAACCGCTCGGCGGCGTCACTGAGACCGACGCGCCCCAGAGCTTCGTCAACCCGTTGATGCAGGTCGCGTCCGCTGATCCCGTGGAACTCGCCGTGCAGCACGAGGTTCTCACGACCGGTGGCGTTCGGGTCGGATCCGTGCTTCTGACCCACCACACCAATCACGCGTCTCACCTGCTCGGGGTGTTCGATCACATCGATCCCACAGACCGCGGCCCCGCCACTGTCAGGTGTTGTCAGTGAGCAGAGCACCCGGGTCATAGTCGACTTGCCGGCCCCGTTGGGGCCGAGCACGCCGAAGATCGTGCCGGCCTCCACGGCAAGGCTGATGCCGTCCAGCGCCTGCACGTCCGGCGGGTAGCGCTTGCGTAGATCAGTTGCCTCGATTGCGGTCTCCATTGCCCTCCCCATCTCCACTCGGTAAACTTCCCTCGATCATCGAATATTTTGACGATCAAGACACTGATGTCAAGCGATAAGCCCGCGATCTTCTCCCAGCTGATCAGCGAGATACGCCGCTCGCAGGCAGCCACTCAGCGCTTTGACCGCGCCGTAGCGGACGCGGTCGGGCTGAACCTGACCGACATGGGCTGCATCGACGTACTCAGCCAGTTGGGACCGATGACAGCCGGACAGCTGGCATCGCACACCGGCCTCTCGAGCGGCGCCATGACCACCGCGCTCGATCGGCTTGAGTCCGCCGGGTTCGCCCGGCGCGTGCGCGACGAGCAGGACCGCCGACGCGTGATGGTCGAGCTGACCGAGGCGGTGTCAAGACTTGACCATTTCTGGGCGCAGCACGTCCTGGCCAGTCGCCGCCTCTACCGCGACTACACCGCCGAAGAGATGCGACTGCTGCTCAAGTTCGTACGCGACGCTCGTGAGTTCAACGAGGCTCGTGCCGCGGAGGTTGAGAGTGAGCACCGCGGGCAGCGTCCCGGCCAGTGAGCAGCGCCGTCGCGGCAGTGGCCGGATCGATCTCTCGCGCCACCACCCGGTCGAGCATCTCCTGAAAGGCGGGATCGTCGGCGATCTTCGCCTCGAGCTCGTGCCGCAGCCGACGCGTCGCGATCGCCAACACCTCGCTGCGCAGGTTCCGCTGCCGGCGCTCTGAGAGCGTGCCGGCAGCCTCGATGAAGGCACGGTGCTCAGCCAGCTTCTCTCGCACCTCGTCGATGCCGACCCCGTTCGCGGCCTGCGCCCGGATCACCGGAACCTCCCAGCCTTCCCGCGGACCGAGCGCCAGGACGCCCTTGATCTCACGCACCATCGTGTCGGTCAGCGGATGATCGGCCTTATTGACGACTATCAAGTCCGGGATCTCCATCACGCCCGCCTT